>JAABUZ0100000755.1_pt1 | contig 72504 bp, 80 predicted proteins | sample 5562091 | NCBI WGS metagenome assembly JAABUZ01 (sample SAMN12813069, study PRJNA571459) | rock metagenome | isolation source: Antarctica rocks | place: Antarctica: Victoria Land, Linnaeus Terrace sud | collected 2015-12-21
TAAATAGAAGCTTTTGTACCAACCTTCTTCTGTATTCTTAATATTCAGTTATAGCTACCTCTAAAGATCAAGCACTATCAACCCTGACCTCCATTGGTTGTATCATCTAGGCACGGTCCTGACAGTTTCTCTCATGAGTCGAATTTAAATCGATGTCACAAAAGCATATGAATTACAATCACAATCACAATCAATCATTGATATAAATATTCATTCTAGCATAATTCTGAATTCAAAGAAAAAGAACATTAAATTTCTTTTAATTGAATGTTGTTTTGCAGCAACTTAAAATAATATAAAGAGAAAATACTGAACATCAAACTCGCTTTCATCTGAATGCTAAAGAGATCTCAAGCAGTTCATGATTATGTTCACAAAATTTACAGTTTATTTATAATGTCAAGATCATATTTTTATTCTGCTGCAGATTCATTTGTTCTTTATTGTCAATGATTCTATAACAAGGTTCAAAGTCAATCACTCGTCTCTTTCAATCTTTAAGTCTTCAACTGTCTCGATCTTTCAAGCTTTGAAGAAGATCAGCAATAGTCAGAGAAGTCTCAAGCATATTCACATTGAGAAAATATCATTAATAATGCTTGTCGAAGCTGTTTTACTTCTTGAAGAAATCAGCAAGTCTTTTAAATCTCTCTTCTTACTTTCGTGTTTAATCGTTCACATAAATATCATTATAGAATGATTATGTGGTCAAACAGCGAACGAAAGCTTACGTTGAAGTGATTAGCTTTCACAATTTCGATTTGTCTATGTGATCACTTGATCACATAGACAGTTCATGATAACGCGAAGCTCGTGATCTGTTACTCGCATGATCAGCTCGCAATCTCAAGCATAGCTCTTCGTTGCTCATTTTATCGATGTAATTGCACAATGTACAACCGATTTACAAGATATACTGTCTAGAATTTTGAGTCAACTGCTTGCAGCAAGATTTTCTTGAGCTCATCTGACTGAGTATGAAAAGTGAATTCAGATTACAGCGATTACTAGAATAAACAACAGTGTGATTTTTTAGCTCTCAGAGTCTGTTTCACGCACAGAGTTTTTTCATACTACATACATTGTCAGTATGACTCTATATGTATCTATATACATAGATAATATGCTGTGCTTCATAGTCTTTGACTGCATAAGCACGTTAAAATGAAGAAACAAAAAATTAAAAAATATTGAATTGAGTGCACTTTATATCGAAATATTATCTCGTATGCACGAAGTTTTCGCGCACACTGAGTTTTCGTGCACGCTAACTATGACTAATTATCTTAGTGCTCTTTTTAGCACGCTAAACTCGATACTATCTGTAACTAATCTTTCTACTCGTAAAGTACACAGAAACTCGAAAACCTTATGCATACTTTCGAATTAGTTTTTAGTGTGTCAATCAAGCATAAGCGACCTAATTTTAAATAAACAAATCACATTTCTACTCAACAGAACTACTATTAATTCTATCTCATTACACACTCTCTATTATGTCTCATAATAAGAGGTTTACAATGAGAACAGCTAAAACGGAAGCCTCGCGAGTAGACTGACCGCGTCGGGTTGGAATTTTTTTGGAAAAGTGTCGGGTCGAGTTGAGAAGTTGGACCCGAGAACTCGGGTCGGGTTGAGAAGCTTGATCCGACAACCCGACCCGAAAACCCGACCCGACCCGACAAGATATTAGGTAGGTGTAAATAGCTTGGTCGAACAGCCTACATGGTTCCTCTTCATGGCTTCCTATCATGTTTTCCCGTCATGACTCCCTACCAAAGTCAAACGGCCTTCATGTTCCCCTTCATGTTTCCCTTCATGTTCCCCTTCATGTTCCCCGCCATGTTCCCCTTCATGTTCCCCTTCATGTTTCCCTTCATGGTTCCCCGTCATGGCTCCCTACCAAACCTCCCTACCAAACAGCCTTCATGGTTCCCCGTCATGGCTCCCCTCTATAGCTCCCCTTTATGACTTCCCTTCATGGCTCCCCTCCATAGCTCCCCTTCATGACTCCCCTTCATGGCTCCCCTTCATGACTCCCTATCATATAGCCTTCATGTTTCCCGTCATGACTTCCTATCAAAAAGGTAATGCAAAAAGGTAATGCAAAAGCAAAAAACCGGAAAAATTTCTATATTTAGCCCTCTTGGCGCCAAGCTCGGGTCCTTGGCGGGTCGGGTCGGGTTGACCCAATTCCCAGTCGGGTCGGGTCGCGTCGGGTTGAAAATATGAGCAACCCGACTCGGATCGGGTTGAAAATGTGGGCAACCCGACCCGATATCGGTTCGGGTCCAAAATGTCAACCCGAAACCCGACCCGACGGTCAGTCTACTCGCGAGTCAGCAAGTCAGATCATCAGCAAATTCATTCAACAATTAAATCTGCAGCAACGATTCTGAGCGAGATCTCGAAAAATTCTTTACTTTCTATAGGAAAATCTTTAGATCTCAAGCCGAATACAGTGCATTATATAGTCAAAGATGCAAAGAAGAAAGCTGAAGATAACAATCGAAAGCTTCTTGATCAACGCAATTTCGAAGACGCCTCGCGATCAGATAGATCTTGCATTCAGGAGACAGCATTGTCTCTATCTCAGCGTCTAATTCACTCAGATAACAGGGCCTTGAGGCCATAGTCATAGATCAAAGTCACGCTCTTCTCATCGATCGTATCACTTCGGCGTTGCTCAAGATGAACGATATCGTTGACTTCAGAATGTCGATGAGAGGTAGAGAAGTTGCGAGAGAGTCTATATACAGTAATGTCAGAAGAGATGAAAGGGGGAGGGTAAAGGATTTTGATGAACCTACAAACAAACTGAAACCTCTGAGCCATGTGATCTGAATAGCTTCAAAATTTACGAAGGCAGCGACAGCGATAATAGTAATTCTGATGGGGATGAGGCGGTGGATAGGCCCAAATTTGTATGTGGGAGGTGCGGGGTTCCCGCTTATGCTCGGTTGACACACTAAAAACTAACCCGAGAGTACAAGTAGTGTTGATTGCCTCTAGCTTGCAATCTTAAATATCATTAGTGGAGATAGATATATACCTTATGTACAAAGTATAGACTGTAAGTTTTGTCTAATTGATAAGAGCTGACTAGAATATCTCTAAGACCTTGACAATTGATACGAGCATCTAAAATCTGTCCTGCATATTTAAGTGAGCACGAGTAAGGTACCTTATCTATTGGACCGTCGTCCGTCATATTTAGCTCGGCCTATGGCGCGTCCCGTTGTCCCCGCACTCGCTAACCTCCTCACTGCTCGCGTCTACCTTAACCACCAACCTTCCACACATTTAGCGACGATGTAGACACGTCGAATTTGTAGGGACATAAAGTTGAATGGGTTTCCTATGCGCTTTGGTCTTGCGGTCACATACCGCTGGACCTATGGTGCATGTGCTTGCTTATCCGAATGGTCGGCGCTATGTGACTATTATACGGGCAACAAAGAGGTTATGTAGAAGGTCTCAATCCGATTTCAGACATGATCACACAACAGCCGCAATCGGTCTCAACTCCGAAACAGATCCCGAGAAATTTCGTGGTACCCTGTGGAACAAGCGTGAATCTTTTGAGTCGGAGCGGAGTGGGCTTGCATTTGGCAGACCAGAAGTAGGATTTCTTACTGTTCAGATCTCAGGGTGCTAATTGGATTCAATCAAGCTACATTCTTTCCGTCAGAGAATTCAGGTTATAAGTCAAGAGCCCGAATGGCAGAACCCCGAGGAATTCGATACTGCAATGGGTCTCTTCTGGGATCTAGCCAGGGACAAAAAGCTTGTGGCGGGCGATGTAACTGAAGTCGCTCGATTACTCAACAATGCAACTCGACTGACGAGGACTTTCAAGTCCTGCGAGAGCATTCCGCAACACATGGAAAACTTCAGGCAACTATACATCACCGGAAAATTGCCTCCCCATCCACGAGCCACTCTGCACCTAATTGGTATGTATGAAAATATACGACAGTACCATTTGAGCCTCGATATCGGTGCATGGGCAATCCGGCAAGATGAAAACCACATCGATCTCAGCACTGTTGGCATGATCCTTCCAATCCTTGCCTTAATTGACACTACTACTCAGCGTTACGAAGAATTGAGCAGATATGCTCTTAGGAATATCCCACACGGCATCTGTCCATATGACCTATCTCATGGTGCGATTCTCCCCGATCGTTCGAAACATGTGAATGTTGGAGGGGCCAAGAAGTATCTCGAGTGTGTTCTTAACGCACAACTCATCGTGGGCGACTGGAGGAATGCTTATCTCACTCTTGATACTATATTCAGAAATTTCCCCCTCGATCCCCCCCAGACCGCTTTGGACAATATCATAGAAGAAAGACCGCTCTTCGAAAGTTATCAAGTATTTTTCATGTTCACCAGAACTGGCACTTTCGTCAGACCGAAGTCACTCGTGCTATTACTGGGCAGATTGAATAGCGCGCAGAGGATTGGGGGGGATCTAGGGCTGAATATAGACCTAGCAAGAGCTATGTTCCGCTTACTTGAGAACTATGTCACGTCAAAGGGAGAAGTCGATGCGAGGCACCTAGACGTTCTCCTAGTCGGTGTACTCTCGCTGCTGTATCGCTCCCCAATTGATGCTTCCCCAAGCTCTGAAAGAAATCACAACTTAGAGCATAAGCTTATCGAGAGGCTACTTCATAAGTTGTTTGACTTTTTTGCGATGCAAGGCGTTCCCGAAAAGTTGTCTACCTACTGCAAAGTAATCGACATGGGCGGAAGATTGAGGAGAGAGGAGATGTTGCACTCGGCTTGGCAAGGCCTTATCAACGCAGGGTTTCTTGCAAATGCTTCAGTCTACGAAACCATGATTGTAGCATCCGGCGAACTGCAACTTCCGGATGTATTACGTGCGGCCTGGGCGGAACTATGTCAGAAGTTTTCTGGTGGAACTTATCAGTTACGACTGCGCAGCTGGCGGGTTTTGGCAAACGCAGCTAGGAAGACTGGGCAACAGAACTATGTTGCAGATCAGGTAGATTTATTTGGCAATAATCTAAGCGGAGACGAGTACAGAGCGATCCAGAGAGCACTGACACAAACGGCGCCTTCCGAAGGCCTAGACATTTCCATTCCGGATTCGGCTACACCTTCCATAGGCTTGCAGCGTGTTGAATCTATCCGGGCTTTCTCTGATGACATGACAGCTCTTCTAAGTAGTCTTAGCAAAGGGGTACCTAAGTATCACTTTGCATCATGTAAGCCGTTCATCTGGGCATGGCCAATGGAATCCAACGAGCAATGGGAACGGGAATTGTATGACGAGATGAGCTTAGAATCTCCTGAAAACGCAGCAAGCTCTCAAAACATCTCTGAAGCTATCTGGTCCAAGCAGGAGAGGATGAATACATGGAAATCTACTAAGAGTCCTACAGGACGTCCTATAAGCGAACTCCGTTTCCTTCAGTTCAGTCGTATTAGCAAGATTCTTATCCAGGCCGAGGTCTGGGAGGGCCAAAAACAAGAGTCAGGGCAGGAAGCAAAAATTCGGGAAAACCTCAAGAACCAAGTCAGAGGGAACGATCTCAACATCAAATATAACCGTACAAACCACCTGATGCAGATTATTGCACATCGTATGGATCTAGAAGAAGAGGCATCGAAGCATGAGACAAAGGAGCAGTGGCGAGCGAAGGTGCGCAACTTGCGGAGTCCCAAAAATAAACATTACCTTCCGCCGCTCGGCTCGCGATAACAGAAGAGCACGAAGCGCCAATTGATTGCTCAAAAGATCTTCGGCTATCCTGATCGTGCCACTCTCTGGCTAGGTAGCCACTGGAGAAAAGTTCCATTACTCAGCTCGCCAGGCGGGTTATGCCGGCATATGTTATCCGCAACGGCAACTTCTGTTATCCTTCTTGAATTCCATTCTGAGTCGCCAAAACCAATTATCCCCACAGCAGCCTGCGTATATTTTACCAGCTACACGAGTAATTAGCTATCCACTCAGATCGCTCAGTATCAGGGGGCTCGAGCATGCTGTGTCTCTAGTGTCATCTGATCCATCACACGCCGGCTTTGCTTCGTTCCGATCTCGTTTTGTTTGCTATGGAGATCTGGATCATAGAAGAACACAAGCATCAATCGTGGGGTGGGCCTACCTGTGAACGCATGGATGGTATTCGCGAGGCTCGAGGGAAGGCTGAAACTCCCCACATGCAATTCAGACTGCGATAGTAAAACATGTCAGATTCAATGTACGACGCATTAGAACCCTATGAACGACTATCAAATAAGCCGCTTGGTGAGATGTTGGAATTCTCAAGACGGAATTTCCTTGTGAGATGTATTAGGAAAGCGTGCTGCAGAAGCCGATCTGAGGTTTCTCACCTCTCAAGGCATGATTGAGACACATCTTCGAGGCCTAAGACGTCCGGCTAGCCTTATAAAGAAAAGCACTTTGGGAAGAGATAGGCAAACCGTGACCCTAGAGCCAGAGTTTGTTGGTTGTGCAAGATCAATATCGGAAAGTCGTCAACTGTGGATGCAACAGAAGCCTATATGAGGACTGACATTGGCCTCATTATGCCCTGGATCCTGGCGACAAGAACAACTCGCTCAAACACAGAACGAAGTTTCATGTACTTGATACAGCGTAAACTACAAATCTATCCTGTCACTCCACAAACCATGGAATCAGGCTTGCGAACCATAACAACAACATCAACGCTCAATTTGTAGCTCACCCGATATACCCACTACATTTCACGTCGTCAAGTTCTGTGTTTACTTCCTCATAGCTTTCGCTCTGGAACTCCGACGCGATCGTACTAGACGGAGCCTTGCAGCATTATGTTTTATAGTGTAATTCCGAGGCTAAATCGTCTCTCGGCTTACGCTGCTTTGGCCAAGGGATCTGGCCGTCTTTCAACTCTGTAATGCTCGATTGGCCTTCCCCTACGTTTCCATTCGTCGCAGTCCCGATCCCGCCATCCTTACTGTCTTCCCGGGCAAACGTCCCCCACTTCATCTCAAAATGACTAATCCGATACCCCCTAATTTTTTCTACAAGGTCATAGAGTAGCTTCATCCTCAGCCCGTTCCTGATCTCATATAAACGCTCTGTGCCCAAGCTCGACTTTCTTGCCACTCTGAGCATTGTGGCTGGCGACTGCGCAATGAGCATACGCCGCCAACTTGCCTCTCTCCTTTCATATGCCTGCTTCTTCTTGGGACTACTATTCCAATCGAGATCTTCGAGGATTTCAAAGGTTTCCCGAGCCAGTGGATTCGATGATGTTTCCGCCATGAATCACGGCGGAAAAGCCTTGCGAAGAGGAGGTTTCACATCCCTCGAGGTGCGGTCTAGTTTGCGAGCTGAATGACGGACAAAGAGGGCTTGCTGGAGGGAAACCGAAGAAATGATGGCGGTATGGAATGAGTGGCTTATCAATGGGCTGTGACTAGAAGATCGTACATGGGAAGCTCGAGGAGAATCGCTTCCAGGAGCTCGGCAGTAGAGAAGACGGTGTTGAATGCGGAAGGCATGATGACAGATATTCTTATGATGGGGATCGGAGTTGAGAGGTTGATATGACACTTATGGAAGAAGTTTATGATGTTAGGTTACGAGGTCATACGTGGGCATATTGATATATTGGTTTTTGCTGTTAGGAGGCTATCTAGGAGGTAGAAGGGTAACAACTCTTCTAGCGCCAACTCCCCTATTTCCAACATATGAGTCATGAAATGTTACATCTTAGAGCAGGAGCGTTAACAGGAACTTTGTTGGATGCTGTGCCACATTAAGTTCCCCAGACGCTACTCGGGCCTTGCCGTAGCGATGCCGGCTAGCGTCTTGGCATGACCCAGAAATGATAATTGCCGAAAGAGTGTGCTATCAGCCCTACATCCCTTGGCGACTATCCTCTTCGCTTTCCAGTGGCTATTCCATCTAAACTCGAAGTTACCCTTGGGTGTTACTTTTCGGCATTTCAGCTTATCGTTTCTCATAGTAAGAAGACACGACTGCTCAGCAAAGTCTCCATGATGGTTATAATATCCTTCAAAGGGCACGATGTAACTCCATGAGCCGGCTACCTGCTTTGTCTCGGAGCTTGTCTACTCTATTCGTGCCTTCTGCTCGAGCAAACGCTTCTCTTGGTCATGCTACGAGCCCTAGCAGCGATTGCATGTCTCATGCGCCATGTGTCTTGCATATTTTCGTGTAAGCGCTTTCTTGTGCATACTACCCAACATTGTCTAGATGTCTCGCAGCTTCAAGTAAGTTCACAATGTCAATCATTGCTGCATGTTATTTCTTCAGATGTCCAGCATTCCTTCTCCGCGCCAGAAAGATGATGTTTTTACTCAATGCGTTCGCATTCCTAGTTTTCACCCTTTCAGGTTGGCTTTGGAGAGTTCTTTGTTCGATATTTCATTGAAAATAACTTGTAGCCGTTTTCGTCCATTTTATACCTTATTCTTTCATATCGTTCAATGTACGGAAGATCAATCTGATTTCAAGGGTTATCCTACCTAAGAACGACAAGGAAAGTCGTCGAGTATTGCTATTCAGGCCGAAAGCAGTACGGTAGGAACAATGGCGGTATCAAATGGGAATTCGTCTAATAGGGGGGCATTTGGGCAATACTACTGTAAATTCTTGGTTTCAATTTGGGACCAATTTGTTATGGACGTTGCGACTAGGGACAGGATCGGGCTTCGTTCCCCGGAAGATTGGAGGCGACTCGGTTACGGGGGAATTCCTGGAGCTTGTAGGAACACTTTAACATACAAGATCCACCCCTTGTTCCATGGTCTGCACAGTATGTACCCGAGAATTGCCCCCGTACTCCGTCTAGCATCCGCGATACTTGAAAGCCCGGCAAGTATAGCCTTTTTATATACTATAATATACGGCCATCGAGAGAGACAAGATCAACTTTCTAACCAATTTAACGGCGAATGCACAGTCCTTCGGCCACTGCGTGGCCCAGAGGCTGTGATTCGGGACAAGGTTAGCAGAGCATTAGACAAGTACTCGGAGTTCCACGAATTCCGCATAAGTACTCCTCCTCTAGACGACAATTGGGAGGGCATAACACATAAATCGGACATCGTCTGCTGCATCACCGACGACGGAAGACAGGGACTAGGTGCTTGCACGCGCATTAAAACGTCATATGTGACCAAGTTAACCCAGCTTCACACCGAAGGCGGTAACAAGCTCGAGATCTTGAACTTGCAATTTAGAACGGCGGTGACACTTGTTCACGAACTAGCTCACGCTATCAACGGAGCGGTGGATATCAATTTATATCCTCTCATGAATGAAATCGAACTTACAGGCACCGCTTCCAGTAAGATCTACGAACCATGGTACGAAGACCAAAGGCTAGCCGAGCTAGGTTTTGCGTATGAAAATGAGGTTTTTGGGGGGATGGTTCACACCCTCCCAAATATGCGGCCTGACCATCCGAACTCTATCGACCCTTCGCACCCCGTCTTTGTCCAGAAGTGGCCAGGAACCGTGACAAATCGACACACCAAAAGAAGAGGAAGCAAGCAATCTATGACTTTGTATCTAGTCTCCATGCACTTCATCCACAACATTCAACAGCAAAATTTTTGGGACTACCATTCTGCTTACCGTGATGTCAGCAAGCTTCGTATTGAAAAGACAATTGGGGTGCGAATTCAGACAAAGGAGAGTGATATCGACTCGACCTGGGACCCAGAGTACTCGAGCGAGGGTTTGTGGCCTGCCGACGAAAACGATCTGGTATATAGGGACGCTCTAGGCGGTGATGAGGCGGAGTACTCTCCTGCCAACACTTCTACGGCGGCGACATTAAACGCCACGCTCCGGGACCTTTTTGAACGAGTCAACTCTCCACAGCAGGAATGAAATGGCGCTGGTCGCCGCATCACCTGCTGGGGGTTCTTTTCTCAGCCATAACACAACGCCGGTTGCAATTCGGCATGACGATTTGGCGTGCAAGGATCCAGTTCTCCCTATTGAAGCGCGACCTTAGGATCTCGAGGCTCAACCACGCCACGAGTCACATTCGCCCGAAAATCTCCAGTGCAATCACTTCCAGCCCACAAATCAAAGTACCTACAGAGATTGTTGGCGCGTCAACTTTCGACACATAATTCGTGATATGGCATGGACGTGGACGCATTGGAGTCCAATACTCAATGCCTTCCAGACCCGCTGAGCTAGAAAATAGCTGCGAGACCCAATCGCCTTTATATAAGATTTCACCATTTATCTCCTCATTTGTTTCGAAATGTGCAAACCCCACGCCATCTGGGCACGAATAGCGTTTCGCAGGAACCACGAGAGCACTCACTCCATAATGCTGCGCTAGCGCAAATACTCCTTTTATATAATCTACCACTACCTAGTTGTAACCTTGTACTGGGTAGTTAGCTCAATCGCCGAGCGCTATTTCGGGCACGAAAACCCTGCTGCAAAAGTACGATAGCATTCACTCGCTCTTACTATAGTGAAGAAGATGTTGTTTGTTTGTGTAAGGTATAATAAAACATGTTGGTTGGTACGGGCATAAGGATCGCGTATGATTATTTTCATCTGTCTACTACACTATAGCGTTGATGTTAGGCTTTTGTAGCGGAGATGTTGTACTGGTTCGTCTTCGTGTCCCGGCGGGGGCCCTACTTCTAAGGATTCTTGACTGGCTACACCTGAGAGAGAACAGATTAGGAGATATAGCGTCTAGACAGTGGTTTCGAATAAATCTCATCATACTCTGTGGGAGCTAAAATACCCCCACTACTAGAAATATTCGCTTCTTATCCTTTTCTCCCTCTACTTCAGCTCCTCGATGGCTCTATGCCTCATGTCCGCCTTCAACCTTCGCGCTACGGCCCCATAGCCGGCGCCTAACAGATACAGTTATATCTGTACAGGCATCTTTCACCGTTCAACATCCCCCGGGATCTATAGAAACACTAGAAGCCGCTCGCGGATTACAAAGAAGTCCATCATTCCGTACACCTGGTGGGTATCAAGCCAAAGAGTGGGCGAAAGCTTTCCTGTCCAGTCTGATGGTGCAATGAGTGAGCAATAGACTCGTAAGCTAAAACGTCTTCCCTCGCTCCTAAGCTAGAATCGAAGGTACTTTTTACAGCGAACGCTCCATCGAATCCATAAAGTTCTCAATAAACGATTCAAGGACCGTAACATCTGAGCAGATTCTGATGCTCTGCTACTTCCTCGAACACCCATCACCCCTACGTCTAGAAATATCAAGGAAACCCCTGCACTATCCTCACGTGGACCTGGAGTACATCCCAGCGACCAAAACAGCCCAAGCCGCCAATTGCCCGAAAGCGATAACTCCAGAGCGGATCTGAACGTTACAGGCGCTTAGCTATCTATACATGACGAAAATCCAATGAACCTCACTAAGTATCGGAACTCGTGACAAAACCGAAGATATCGATGTACTGTACGTCTTGACTCCATTCGTTTTTGTTGAGATAGCACCCAAAAAGATAAACACGCGCGACAAGGTGGCCGATATGGGTCCCGAGGCGATTTTGCGAGCAGCGTTTTAAAGGTTATCAAACTTGTTAAGGCAGCAGATATAAATCCTCGGCTGTCTACAATCTCTATTATTACCCTCCGCTCAGCTTCCCTTCCAATTTGCTCTCTACACTCTGCATCATCTAAACACAAAAATATCCCCGTCATCAACATGCATTTGTCTACAGATTTCACACAAGGTACGGAACTCCTACGATTGCAATCGGGTCATAACTTCTCTTCTATAATTCTTCGATATCTCCCTCCCCATCCTCCGTAAACCTTCCCACTACACCAACATATCGCACCACTCTTGAGTTCCAAATCAAGCACAACATCTACATCTCAAAACTCTATAAACACCCCGGATCCCCTTTATTACGAGGAAGCAATCCGTGCGAGTCTGCACATACAAACACCCCATTAGGAACGCTCATGTCGTTTCTAAACTGGGGTTTGGCGCCATTAGAAAATTTTCTGCTGAAGGATTTGAGAAGAACAGTGGGGAACGTGGGTAATGGGGTGAGGCGGGTTTGGGTGCGGGGGTTCTGGTGGAGGGAAAGCGAGGAAAGGAGCGCGGTTGGAAGGGAGATGAGTGCGGTTGTTGAGTGGTGGGGGTGTGTGTAATTGTCTATCACGAAAAGGGTGAGAGGTGTTGTTGGTTTTCGAGTCAGGGAGGCTGCTAGTTTAATCGTTCAATGTTTCGGTGTTTCGAGCTGGAGGAGGTTATGGGCTTTGGCAGCTCGTCAATATTAACGTCGTCATCAAATCACCCCTAAATACCCTCCTGGCCTCCCCACCGAACCACGGAGCGCTAGACCACGGTGTTGTCACCTTACCAAGAGGCTCTGATATTATCATCAACCTTTGAGAACTTCAACGGAAGGAAATGATTTCGTGTTCAAGGAGACTAGATTCTAGATTAGCTGAAAGGGGAGTTGTGGGAGGGGGGAGTGGTAACGGCGGTGTTTTAAGATATATTCCGAGGCGTGGGTGGGGACGTGGGATGCGGTGGGTGTGGTTAGTGGTATGGGTGGTGGGTAGCGGAAGGGGCTTGGGGGCGGGTTGGATTTGTGATGGTTTCCTGAGGAGTGGAGGGTGGATTCTTGGGAGAGGGTGTCTGGGGAAGTTATTAAAGGGAAGTGGGGGAATATTCTGATGAAGATATAATGCTTTATCAATGTCTGTACGTTCACTCCTTGGATCTTACATACATCCCACATACATCCAGTCTGATTGAGACACTACCCTCTATCCGAACCGAACAGAACATCACCCGAGCAGCTCAGTCCCGTTTCAAACTTTACCAAAGCATCTTCAGTGCCGATAACAGCATTATATCAACCCAACCAACCCCAGCCTCATGGTAAAATAGTATTCAAATAATTATCAATGGTTTAATCCATAAATGCATACGTGATGGTAAATCCTAAGCATGTTCGTCCCTCGTGCGATTTCCCTCAAACTGAGAAGTGTCCTGGCAACCCAGCTACGGTCCCTGCAGTCTTTGATGCCTTTTTTAGGACGCCTTTTCCACCGCACACCACCGTGCCCATCACGCTCGGCATCAAACCATGTGGATCGACCAAGACGGAAGGTCTTCAATCGCTTAACAGACAGGCATGACCGTGCGCGCGGCCTTTTCTTCCGCTTCATGCTTTATCTGTACTACCAGTGCCAGCTCGACGGCATCGCAGGCGTCCGTAATAGGGCAAGTTGTACGGGTAATAGCTGCTTATGAGATTGCTTATCGTGTCGAAAGCGAGATGTTGAAGATTGCTGAGGCGAGATAGATATCGTAGAAATACCTTCAGAGAAGTCAGTGGTTGTAGTCTGTGGTTGACGAAATACTCAAAGGCTTCCGAAGAGGAACTCGCCTGAAGGCACTCATCCGGCATGGAGGTTCCAATTTTCAGCCGAAGACTTTGGAGGTTAGGAAAGCAAATAGATCATCTAGGATCATGGATTCCTTATTTAGTAAGATGGATTATTGACACCATGGAACGTAGCGTGAGATATTCATACCGAAATAACTAGCCCTGCATCTCTTGATTGTCAAGTGTGCGAGCTTTGTTGCGGTCTGTGCAGCCTCATCAATTCCGAGGGTTTACTCCAGTGTGAGGTTGAGATAGAAGAGATGTTGGTACAAAGTGCAATGAGGACATAGCAACATGGAACCGTGACAAAAGTCGTTACTTTTGCCAACAACACATGGCTCTTTTGGAGCTCGGAGGCAAAGATGTTTGTATGGCTTCCTGGCGGAAGGTGAAGTACAAATTTCTGAAGCCGAGCCATCTTGCTGATTAGCCGTGCCAATACCGAAGCCAGCCATATGGCTGGGTATTTTGCTTCGTCATCGCTACCGTCTGAAAAGTACGATGCAGACCAAAAGCGACCGCCGAAGTAGATATCGGAGTCATTCCAGACAGAATGATAACAGGAAGCCCGATCCAACTTATATTGCCAGTCGTCAGCGCAGATGTCAACAGTCAATTTCCTTAAACATGATTGAGTCAGAACCTCAAAGTACTATAATATTGCTGGACATACCTGAGGTATTTAGCAAAATCCGGACAGTCTTCAATCTCTTCCAAGCAGTTCCATACGGCCCGAATATTACCTCTATTAGAGATCTCACGATGCAAACCCGGAAAGCAGAGCTCGTGAAATAGCCTGCAGGTTTTGAAGAGACTATCCAAAGGCTAAGGCAAAGTGTTACCGCGTGAAGCATATAGTCCATACATATAGATGTATTATATTTGTTTGTTTCTCCAGTCTGAGTAAGCGTAACATTATCAGACACCGTAGCTGTTATTGCAGGATATAAGGGCGAAGCAGAAGAAAGGCACTTTCACCATCCCAGTACTCTTCACCGGCGTTACCGTAGAAGCCGTGATCTGTAGATTATCTGCCTGCAGAGCTCGGAAGCGCGACCGGTACGGGGCACTGAACTGCACCGGTTTTATACAAGTTGTGTAGAAACGAGTATCGTAATAATATACGGTAATGGTGGTTCCACGTGCAGCATCAGCCCAGTATCACACATATGCACTCAACAAAATATCTCATGCTTGACAGAGTGTGAGAGTTTGAGAGAACGTGCCAGTATTCCCTAGACCAACATCTCTCTGAGTTATTTCGTCGTAATAGTGGCCGTAGAAAACTCTAGGGAGGAAAGGGAGTAAATGCCAGCTGAGTAATCTTGAAGATTTTCAGGGAATAGAGGAAATGAATCTCTTACAAAAGTCCTCTGCATTGCAAGTAGTAGACTTGGTGGGCACAGCAGGAGCGGTTTTCGGTATAGGCTCAGCGATAGCAAGTGACGGATAGAGATATAGGAGTAGATATGTACGAGAGGAAATTCTTATTACGTGGCAAGGTCCTGACCCTGGAGATTTAGGCGTTGAACATCTTCAACGATGGCTGAAAGAGACAGCGAGGTCTCCTGAACTTGGGCAGCTTGAACATTCTGACTACTAGCTGCCTCGCCGCAACAAAGTCCTACTATCAATTGAAGATGTGGATAATGTGCGGCGAGTTTTTCTGCTGTACTATGCTCTTGAAGTGACGATGCCGCTCATAGACTAATTGTAGTTAAAGGTAATAAAGGCTAATATCTATTCGAAGATTTGTGACTTACCACTGGTGGACCCGAAGACCTCGGTACCTCCTCTTGGTACTTCAATTTGGCAAAGTCCAAGCAGGCAGAGTGCAACATCAAAACTCAAGTCGCAAGTAAGCAGGGATGGGAATGAGACTCGTCATCAAACTAAAAGCTAAAAACCAATTCAATGAATGAATTGAAGAAATTAGAACTTGTAGGGCAACACAAACCGGTATAAGACGTGCAAGAAATACAAGAAGTACTCTATATACAGTGCCTAGATTCACTATGTATATACTGGTCTAACAATATTTCTATCCTTGTCTGTTTCGGACAAATGCTTCTTCAGAAATGAGCGCATTTCTTGTCTGTTGATCTCGTCCTTCTCGAAGACTGCCCTCATAGCATCATCACAACGGATAGGCCACTCCTTGTCAGCATCCAGAAGTCTATGTCTTCGCGCATATTCCCATATCTTTCTCCTGACCTTGGGACCAGATAGCTGTACGTGTCAGTAATTGATTTCGCTACGATCAGAATGTTGTTGGCATACTTCGGTATGTCCATCAAGTAGTGCGGAAAGCGGAGAAGAAAGTTTCATGCGCCTCTGGGCTAAGTCAACTTTGGACATTCCAAGAAGCCTTGCAAAACTTCTTACATTTATATTTTGGGTGTCATTGCTTTCTTGCCATATGTCCGATCCAAAAACAGCTTCTTCCGGCTCCTGGGTATTCTGCTCGGCTATTTCAATAGCTTTTTTTGCGGCCTCCGTAAAGTCATCGAACGCAAGTAACGGCAAGCCACTGCTAGCAATCTATTAGGGATGTTAACGGAATCATGCTGATCAACGTGACAATTCACTCGTACCATCGTTTGGCCCAATCCCTCATTGGTACCCCTGAGCCGTGTTACCACCGGGACTCTGATACCTAGGTCGTTATATGCCAGCATGATACCTTCTGCAATCATGTCACATAGCGTGAGGCCCCCATATATATTGACAAAGATCACTTTCACTCTTGGATCTTTGAGGATTATTCGAAAAGAGCTTTTGATGGTCTCTTTCGTTGCTTTCCCGCCGGTGTCGAGGAAATTAGTGCACAGCCCTCCCAAAGATCTAATTGTATCATTGGTGTTCATTGCAAGACCTGCCCCATTGACTGCGAAAGGTCAGCCTGACCACATACAGGTTTGATGAAGTCAACGTACCTAATGTGCCAATACTGCCTTTACCTGGTAGCCTAATGGTCGCTATGTATCAGCAGAGAATGCAATTCTTACAGGATGTGACATTACCTCCAGTATACTATACCGTCCTTTGCGGCTTCTACTTCTTCTGGATGGAGTTTCTGCTCTTCTCTGAGAACCTGAAGCTCTTCGGCGGTTTTGTTGAGACGAAGTGCTGCATCATCAAGTTCACAGCGATGATTGACTACCACATACTCTCCGTCAGAAGACTTGGCGACTCTGACAAGGAGGAACGCGGCATTCTCTTGGTAAAATGTTTCGATAAGATTGGTAAGAATGCTTGCAAGATTGCTCTTGTTACCAACCTGGTTGATCGCCCTATTTGTGATTGTAGCAGTAATAACCCAGTCTTCAAGTACCTTTTCTTTTAGAAATTCACCGTACTTAAAAGAGAGCCTATGACCATCATTCCAGACAGGGCAGCCGTCAGCGAAAGGGGCTATCATAATGCATGGAGAGTTTTGTGTTCTGTCAATCATAACTGCCAGACACAGTTGATCTTTACGCAAAAAATTCTGCTTCGCCTCCACTACTGGTATATTGTGGTCCCTTAGTACAATAGAAGAACGAAAATCTGTAAGGAGGAGATTTCTCCGCTGATTCAAGTGAATTGCTGGTCGGGAAGCAACACTGGGTCTGCGATTACATGTATGAATGTCTCGTCTTTGATGCAAGGTTGACGATAGAACTCCCTGCGTAGAGTTTCAACAGGTATGGTCTTCAGCGAAATCACCGAAAAATGCTTACCCTATCGTGAGCCGTCCTCAGACTTGCCCTGGCCACACGCTGCTCCAACAGTGGCTTCAGAACATCACCACATTGGGCAGGATGACTGACAAGGATGGCGCCAGCTTCTTTCAGAGCGTGAATTTTTGCTTTTGCATCACTGCCACCGTAGGTAATGTATGCGCCGGCATGACCCATAGTACGATTTCGAGGAGCTTCTATACCCGCTATCAAAGCTAGAATCGGTCTTAATCTTGTTAGCACAAGATCATATTGCTTTGCGATAGAGAAAATACTTCGGGTCAGTGTTCCTTGTATGATATTGCTTAATCCACTCTGCAGCTTCTTCCTCAGCCGCACCTCCGATCTCTCCAATCATAATGATACCCTGAGTAGTTTCATCATGCTCAAATATTTTGAGAGCGTCAACAAAGTCCGTTCCGGGCAGAGGGTCTCCACCCATACCAATCACGAGACTTTGGCCAACGCCGGCCCTCGTCGTTGATGCAATAGACTCGTAACTAAGCGTACCCGATTTCGCTACGATTCCTGCAGCGCCAGCCTCGAAAGTAGGCAATGGATGAAATCCAATCCTACATCTACCTGTGGCTGATATCATTCCGGGAGAATTGGCGCCTACCAAGCGGCTCTTTGACTGAGATTGGAGCATTGCATGGACCTTTTGGTTTTCAGTGAAATTTTGACGACAGGAAACGAGAGAGTAGACTTACACGAAGGAGATGATGCAGTGGAATATGCTCGGCGACAGCAACAATCAACGGTATTTCTGCCTCTATCGCTTCTTCAATAGCGGCTGCGGCCTGCGGCGCGGGTACGTACACAGCAGTTGCATCCGGCTTCAAATTCTCCTTGGCCTAGCATTTCCGGGTTCTCAGTATTCGAAGATTTTTATCAGAAATGATCATTCTTGCATGGTCTTGGCTCTACGTACAGCACGCACTGTTGGGAACACCGGTAGTCCAAGATGTTCGCCATGTTTCCCTGGTGTGACACCCCCAACAATCTTGGTGCCGTATTCTATTGACTGCTGGGCATTCTGGGTTGCCTAGTAAATAGTTCAGCGGCATGGACATTGAAGAAAGTAGCAAACTTACTTGTCTTCCTGTGAACCCTTGAAAGATTACTCGGGTATGAGATCCGATCTTCAGATTTGGCACCGTACTGTCATAATTCGCAGATAATGTATGCTGTAGCCGACACGGGCGAAAAGTAACCCCAACGGAGGATGCATGTCTGCGGGTGGGCCTCAATAACCCAGAAAATCTCAATACCATCTCAAGGAGAGTTCATCCATATGTTATCAATCAATGCAAACCTGTAGGCTGCCCTGCCACGTCAATTGATGAATCAATGAATATAGAAAGCGAAGGGCGAATGCCGAATTCGGACTTAAGGGTCGCGGCTCCGAAGCGCGAGACGCCTAACGTCATTACCAATAAAAGCAGTGAAACAGCGTGAATCTTGTCGACCTCATTGCTTCGTAATTGATTGCCTCCATGCTTAAACAACGTGATGTTCCTGTCAAGTCCTTTAACCAGATAATGAGAAAAACCGATTATATAACTTGATATCCTGTGTTCTCTTCCAGCCATCCATCAGCCAAGCTACTCCATCATACCCAACATACAACCCTTCTGTACCTCACCATGGTCGTGCTCTTCCAGTCTCAAACATGTCCCATCAACCCACCTGGTGCTCAACCAGTTCTCACCACTGCACAGTTCTGGGAAGTAATGATCCTCAAGTGTCGCCAGCCTGAGCTCTTTGTGGCGCCTATGTCTAGTTCAGAGGTCTTGGAGGAGACAGAAACATTCATAAAGAGAGTTGTGGTGTTCAAAGAGGTTAGCATGAATTCTATTGACTGGTCCATTTAATTGATTCTTGGAAAGGGTATGGGACCCCCAAGTGGGAAAGCGACCGAGGACATTACGCTCAGAAAACCATGGAAGGTAATTGCCCAAATCATGACTTATCAGTACTTCTCCATCGTTGTTGAGATTGAGAAAAATTCTTGTGAAATATAGGCAGATTTCGTCAACCTTGACAGCGACGCTTTCATAAGCAATCTAGTGTCTCAAGGAAAGGATGAAACTGATCTTTACTTGACCTTCTATTTTGAGTGGAAATATCCAAATATCAAGGAAGGGTCCAAAGAAGAGAAAGAGACGTCTGATCAATTGTGGGGAATGGCTGGGAAGACAGTTCAACATACCATTGACTACGCGCGAAATATGGCCAGGGAAGGGAAGTTGGGCAAGGCTTGAAAGATGCAAGCATTCATGTGTGACTGGACGGAGAAACTGATCCTATATTGGAACATAATTTCTTGCAGTATCACTACTAACAACATTATGCAAGTTACAGAGATAATAGTTGTAGAATGGGAAATATAGAACATGAGAACAAAACCCACGCCATGACCAGGCCAAGCAGCTGGATCAAAGAGGTTTTTTCCGGAGCATTGATACTTCTGGAGCGCCAACGAAGCACAATATATTCCCCACAGCGCAGATGCTGATTGGTATCTGCGTTCAAGTGTGGTTGGTCAGAGTGCGTTTTGGTCTTGCGGTTAGGGCCTCACTCATTATTTTTGACGGTTTTCATGGGTATACTGTTTCTCGTCTAATTTCTTTCCCTCCAATTCTGTGTCATATACCTCAATGTGATGCCACTAAAGTTCAGTTCATGTACCGCAATGTTTTCAGTCTCAAGTTATGTTACGACTCAAGTACCGGAATCCACCGGCTCTTCAGCTTAGCGAATAGGGTATTTTCTAATACGATCCATCAGTAACGCCTGCAGAAAGTGACGAATCACATGGCGGCTCCATGGTTGACTGCACGAGTCAAGCCCACTGCAACTCCCGCCGCCACTGCACCTATTAGCACCATCTAGATTGCTACTTTGGCATTGTTCCAAGACTTCGACTTCCCTTTCCAGCGACCAGTGATGGATGGCAGTCTTTGTCCAGCCGAACGCAAATGGAGCACCGACCATGGTACAGATACTCCAATACAGCGCCAGCAAGACCTTTGTCCGCCTGACGCAGAAAAAAAGAATCAAAGGGACGAGGCCTCCGAGCATGTAGCTACCTCCGATGTTGAGCGCGGAGTATGCAGGGCGTGTGCTTTCGGGTTTTTTATGCTTAAAAGAAAACTCCGTGAGTAATTCTGCTAGCTTCTCTGGATCACGCTGAAGGCTGGCTGCAATGTCGATGATAAACTCAGGACATAACCCATACCGGTCAAAAACGCTGTGGGCCAGCGTAGAAGTATTACCGTCACGATCGGCAATTAAAGCACTGGTTAAATTTAGCTTGACCATATAGGAGTGTCTAAAATCAATTAGCCATAACGCTACAATACATCGAGGGGAGAGTGAGGCGCACGCTTCCCCTTTTGCGGCCATATAACCCTCGAGGCCCATCGAAACAGCTCCCGCGAAGAGCTCCGCCAGCCCCCCTAGTTAACGATACGGGCATCCCCAAAAGTTGATAGACCGGCAGTCAAGGCGAAAGTATCGACATACCATCGGCCAGGCCAAGTGTAGCATCAGATATGATGCGTGCCTTTGACGTAAACTATCGATTCCTCGCCGCTGGCTGGTGATGATCTTGCTAGGCTTCAATATCACGGCCAGCTTGGTGACCTTGGTGTGACAGGTCAAGCGGATTTCCATCACTCACCGTAGACTCTTTTCTATTGCCACAAATCGTCGGAGTTTTTGGAACGAGCGTGCCGGCGAGGAGACTTTGGCATTTTGAGTTAGAGCTTTCTTGTTAGTAAGCATTCAACTCACAAGCCGTAATGGCGTCGGCGTGATTATTGTGCGGGTCGGCGGCGATGGTTGGGAGGCTTGCCGTTGCAGCTACTGACGATGCTGCAACGTCGTGTGAACGAGAAGCACTTGCGGAGAACACGATCAACTTACCAGAACCAAGGTCCACGTGTGGGGGCCTTGGAGACCATGATTGTGACTAGAAGAGGGAGGCGAAACTGGTCGCCTTGTGGTTACTTCTCTGCCATAAGCTCAAGATGCACCGCAAACCTCAGGTACACTTACAGGCTATAAGATCCGGGGGTGGTTGTTTGCCTGGCCTCGTACGACCCATTTGCCATGAAATTGGCGGTTCTTCAATGCTACCAACGACATGATCGGATGCAGTGTTTTCTCGGTTTAGAACCTCATGAGTGGGTGATGATGGTTGTGTGGATTTCAAGAGTTGAGGATATCATATGGCGATGGTAAGCCGCTCTTGATAGGGAGTTAGGCCAATCAGAACAGCCGGGAAGTAAGCGCTTTTTCACATTCTTTACTTGCAACAAGTCCATTCTTTCTACTTATCGACATTCTTCATTGCCCATGAATTGTAGAAACTAATTGCCTTGTCAAGGTAAGAGGTCGTTCATCGAAATCTAAGAAGCTTAGGGGGACTTATCTGGAATGCCCGTCTGGAAGTCTCGCTTGCGACTTATCAAAGTTGATACTAATCTATCAAGCTGCATGACTGCATCGGTTTACTGGCGGCGACAAAACTTATTCAACCCTGCATCAAGTCCAACGACTTCCAATTGGGATTTCTAAGAAAACGTTATATTTTTCTCGTTTGCACATACTCCCGGTGACCACCTTAGTGGAAACCGATAAAAGGTCATGTTGATTTTATCTCTCTAAGTTGGGAAGTCACTTCAGTCAATTTCCCGTTGACCGGGGAGCGCAAGTGGCCGTACTAAATCATTGGTCATGGAAGAAATTCTACACTACATCTTGAGTTGAAGTGACGAAGACACATGTATCTTTTCGCAAGGTCTGATTGGAGGATTTGAAACATCTTAGCACAAGCTATTGTCGATAGAGAAAACATCTCTGATACCACTCAAGGATGCCAATGTTTATCGTCCAAGTTGCCCTTCCCACCTGTCTCACCAAACTCTCTCCCCCCACCAGGTCAGACCATTCTCCCCTAGCCCTCACGATCCTTCATGCACCCCCTTCCCTCTTCGCATACTCATCCTCCATTCTCTCCTCGTACAGCTTATCAGCCGCCATTTCAACCTCGCTCTTCGTATGCTGTGCCGCTGAACTCCCGTTTTCCGCCGCACCGTTCGTAGCAGAGGTAGCAGATGCGGTAGCTTGACTGACTGCTGAATTGGAGGAAGGAGAGGTTTCGGAAATGGGAGCGGGAAGCGTGGAGGCGTTGGTGGGCTTTTCTTGGCTAGTGTTGGGGACGGGGACGGGCATTCTGGAGTGTTTGGACTGGTTGTTGACTACTAGAGCTTTCGAAGGTACTCGGACACGACAAAATACGGTATTTCGTGGGTCCCGTTGCGGTTAGTCAGCATCGCCGCCCTTGCGCAGGCACGAATCACCTCCACTCACCCCCTTTGGGCCTAGCGCAAACTCTGAGCACTACTCGTACATAAATAGTGTTCCCCGTACCTTCTTTCTTCTGTATTCTTCAACTCCTAGTTATAGCTAGCTACCTCTGTAGATCAAACATTCCATCCACGGTTCCACAGGTTGGATTCTAGGCACGGTCCCAACACCCTCAGGCTCGTAATCTTTGCATGATACCTTATCAACAATTCTCTCTTTCAACCCATTTTTCTTGAACTTCGCTTCCTCCACAAACCATGATAACCTGCATCTGTAATTAAATTCAAACGATGAACAACCGAGATAGTGTTCGCTAATGGCTAGCGAGAGGAAGAGCGGGGGTGGTTGCTGGACTTGTCGCCTTCGCCGAAAGAAGTGCGATGAGGGCAGACCCAAATGTAGAAACTGCACCGCATTGGAGATCTCTTGTCATGGCGGCACCATCAGGCCAAACTGGATGGATGGAGGGACGAAACAGAGGGAAATGACGGAGAGAATCAAAGCCCAGATTAAGCGACGCACCGACACCCGGCGAGAGAGGCAAACAGCCCAGGTTACCACAGCTGATACAGGAGACCGGAACTTCATCATTGAATCAGGACAAGACTTCGTATATAAGACTTCTATGCTAAGACAGCCGCAGATCCACACGATATACAACAATGTAACTGGGTCCTCTTCAAACACGGAGGCGGGAACAGTTGAAGATTCAAATCAACCAAACGAAAATATTAAAACTCTGCATTTATCGACACTAGAAGCTACCCAGAAATTAAATCCAACAGCTCCGAAGGAGGTTGATAGGATACAGTGGATTGCACCCGTACTCGGTTTTCTAGACGAGTACGAGGAAGTCCACGACCATCTCCCAATTCTGTCACGCGGTCGGGATTTCGAAATCGATTTTCTGATGAAGTACTTGGACTACGTGTTCCCCCTTCTGTTCCCGTTCTACCAACCAGGTATTCACGAAACCGGCCGTAGCTGGGTACTGGTACTTCTGAGACGGAGCAGAGTTGCTTTCCATTCGGCAATGAGCCTAAGCGTTTACTTCTTTATATTTACGCTGATTGACGTATACCCAGGGCAACATGACGTGTGCAAAAGTCAGCTCTGGGAGAAAGTTGGGAGGCAAACGGATATGTGTTTTGAGATGATCCAACACGACATACAGGATTTAAGTTTTCGTGGCTCACAATCGACGCTACTTGAGAAGGTACGAGTGATGGAGAGCATCACTCAGTTCCTGATCTTCGAGGTGGCGCTGAGTAGGTCCGCCAACTGGAACCTACATCTTACGCCGGCTCTCGCACTCTTTGAAGAAATTTGGCAGAGTACCACCACAGAGGGGTCTGAACCTAAATTGCTTGCCGTGCTGGATGCAATGACTCTACATCTCCGGTATGGTCTCGACCATGGCGGCTACGTTTGGAGCCCAGAGCAGGCTGGATTTCGGTTCTTTACCGGTCTCCTAGTTTTCATCGATATCATTGCCAGCACTTCCCTTGAGCAGCCGCCTCGTTTAACTGAATATCATCCACATCTTCTTGCCGATCTAGACAATGGTGAGCCAGATTTTGGTATGGTTCCGGTCCAATTGTCGAGTCTCGTTGGCTGTCAGAACTGGGTCCTGCTCGCAGTTAGCCGGATAACTCTTCTAGATGCATGGAAAAAGGATATGAAAAAGGCTGCTGGATTATCAACGATTGAACTTGTTGATCGCGCCAGCCATATATCTCGTACCCTGAATGATGGGATTTCTCGCCTCGACAAGGCAACTTCAGGCCCTCGGAAAGATAACTCTCTCAATTTTCGGTCTTACGTCAACGGTCACCTTTCTACGTCCTCGAGGTCGTCTACAATCCCTACAAGGATCTGGGCCCACGCTGCACACATATACCTTGCAGTTGTTGTTTCCGGCTGGCAGCCATCCAACGCAGAAATACGCCGTGGCGTGTCGCAAATGCTCGACCTCCTACGGACAGTCGACTGCTCTACCCACCTACGGACACTTGCCTGGCCACTCTGCGTCGCAGGTTGTATGTCTGAAGCAGGCAGTCATGAACAGGAATTGCGGAATTTGCTCACAGGGATGGATGAGCTAAGCATGGTTGGTGCATTAGGTGAAGCTCGAAAAACCATGGAGAGAGTGTGGGAGAATCGAGAAACTCTGGATCGTGAGACGTGGGATCTAGCGGCTTGTTTCCGTATCCTGGGCGCACCTGTATTGCTGGTCTAGGTGACGAGAGCAGGGTAGATGTTGACGGTAATTTGGAATGAAATATTCATGCAACTCAGACAGAGAGTATGATAGTATTGGATGCTCAAAGAACGACGGTATTCATAATGAAGCTATAATTTATCCACCCTGCATACCGGTAAGGTACTCCAAGAGCTCTTCACAATCGTTTGGCCAACACTTTTCTCTCAAGAGTACCGTCGTAATATTACTTGCCGACCCAAACACCAAGCATCTCTCTGACCGTGGTAGGCTTGATTTCCGGAAATTCCTTGTTCAGGGTTTTATCTTCCGGGAAATCGAACAAACCTTGCGTGACATACAATCCGAATCTGCCGAAATATTGCTGAAAGAGTTGCTTGGGGAAGAAAGGGTACATCGCTGGGTTCGAGGGCAGCTCGGTGATCTCGCCTCTTTCAAGCTTCTCGATACCGTCATATGCCACTGTGAACTTTGAACCTGAGTATTTATCGCTCATGTCAGCGATTTGCGGACACTAAAGAGCGGCAACAAAAAATTAACTGACCTCTCATTTCTTCCGCGATGCTCAGAAGCTCGTTCCACGTCGCCTTGTCCCCGTAGCAGAACAAAGACTCGTCCCATTTCGGAAGGTCGAGTGCCGCAACGACAAACTTGGCTAAATCCTTAGTGTATGTGAAAGACACGGTATCGTTGCCTGTGCCCGGTATAGCCGCTGCCTTGTTGGCCATGTCGACACCAAACACAACTGGCATCATGTGGCTTTCGATGTGGGGAATGCCATAATAATCTAAGAAATAGCCACTGTGGATTCTTGTCCACTCGAGGTCCGTCTTCTGCAACTCGGCAATCGTAGCGAGGCGCAATTCGTGCTGCGGCAACTGTTGGCTTCTGTATCGTTGGTGGAAGCTTGTTTAGTCCTTCTCTGGATCGTGGGTGGGTGGTGTCAAGTTGACAGAATGGATACTTACTTTTTAGCGGGGGCCAAGACACCGTATTCACTCGCAATGAAGCGTTTTGTCGTTCCCGCTTTTGCTGCAGCCTTCATGAGGTTGATCTCGGACGCACCCTCATCAGGGCCCCTGACACTGAGGGCAGAGATCACGGTGTGGACGTTGTTTGTCTCTAGGAGACGAGAGACCGACTCGACATCGCCATAGTCCACAGCAAAGACAGGGACGTCCATCTCCTGAGCCTTGGATTCCTATGGAACAGTTTGGTAAGGAATTGCAGAAATACTCAGAACCTATAGTGACAGCTGCTTACTTTGCGCACCAGGACAATAACCTTGTGTTTTGGGCTCTCCTTCAACGCATCCACGATGGTACGGCCTACATTACCAGAGCCTCCGGCGACTGCGACTGTAACCATATTGATTCTGGTGGTAGGAGAAGACCAAAAAATGGTTCAAGATAAATCTAGCAACTTAGCAATCGGAAAAATGTTTAATTTGAAGCTGAGAATTGATGTGTTCTGCTCGCTTCCTAGGCCACCATTTATACATCTGTCTTTCGACATTTCATGGGGGTGCAACCTACGTAGAGCAGAACGGAGTAAAACGATTTATAAGCTGGGACATTAGGTTTCATACACATAGCAATTGAAGCGAAATCGTGCCACGAAGATCAACTGTCTTGGGTTTAGTCCCAGGCATCCAATTTCCTCTTCTGAACGCCGCGCGCGGTGATGGAGACTGGCCTCTTCACAGTCAAATTGGTACTAGTCCAAATTGGAACCACCGCGCGGCACTCCAAATATGGTTAATTGACTAGCAAAACAGCCAGAAGACCAACCACGGCCGTAAAGAAGGACAGAACAAGAATGTAAGGACGCCATTCTCGAGGCTCCCTCCTCCAAGTCCAAGCGGGGATGCACATGCAGCCAAGAGGAAGGAGACCAATAAGCACCCCGAAGTAGCGAGCGTCCATCGTGAAGGTAGCAGGGTAACAACGAATCAAATCGGACAGCGAACGCTGAGGGTGGCGTGGGTCTTGTACAAAGCAAGGAAGGCAAAGAATGCAAGGTCAAGGAGGAGGAGGGCGCAGTGGAAATGGGATACTTATCAACAGATCAGTGGAACCTCAAACTCGGTGTACTTAATTCGCTGAGTTTTGATCTTGAGCGATCCCTTTGATATCTCCTCTGCTGCCACTTGAGCGAGATCTGCAGGCACTGCCCCTTTGATGACTTTGTAGCCACTGGCGTTGGCCATACTCCTTGCGATGGTTGTAGAGCGGGGTTGGAGCAGGCGAATATTTGCAGATTCGGACTTTAGACCGACGTCACGGCGTTAGGCCTTATGATTGGTTCACGTGCCTCGTTCACGTGACAGCGGTCTCGTCGTTGTCAAAATAGAATGTGGTGCAGTGTGAAAACAAAGTCAAACTTCCGCTGGTAGAACTAACTGCAGCCGAGGGCTGAGACCAGGGGCCGGAAATGGCCCGCCTCCTTGCACAGGCAGCCTCACCCTCAGTTCAGGCAGCCTCACCCTCAGCTCAGGCTAAAGCAGCAGCAGCTCAGGTTGGCGACCGTAACTGGAACTGGAGAAAAAATCTTTCGTGTCCGACTATAGGGGTAGATAATCCGCTGGAGATACTCTCGGGGAGTCAACCAGAGGCGGAGAAACTAAGTTGTTGTCTTATGAATTTCCAGCTGCGGAACGCTTCCGCTGCGAATGTCCGCCGGGAAACATCGCTCCGCTCAACCATACAACCTCCTTGTGCCTCATTAAACGTACCATGGCCGATGATTACGGCGACGATGCTGACTACGCCGCCGCCTTCGATGCCATATCTGCTCCTACATCAGCCCCACCACACGTAGCCAGACCCAACGCATCCACCGCAACCCCAGGCAAGATCCAACAGCCCACCCCCCAAGCTTTGCCCACCCGCGCCGCCCCTTCCTCTATCCTGGTCTCCCCCCGCCAAAAGGGTAATCCTATCCTCACAAACATCCGCTCCCTACCATGGGAATACGGCGATATCCCCTCTGACTACGTCCTTGGCGCTACTACCTGCGCCTTATTTCTGAGCCTGAAATACCATCGCCTACATCCGGAGTATATCTATTCTCGGATACGCGCACTGGGGGGGAAGTATAATCTTAGGGTACTGCTTACGATGGTGGATATCCAGAATCACGAGGAGAGTCTGCGGGAGTTGAGTAAGACGAGCTTGATCAACAACCTCACGTTGATACTGTGCTGGTCGTCAGCAGAAGCGGGGCGGTACCTGGAACTGTACAAATCGTATGAGCACGCTTCTGCCAATAGCATACGCGCGCATCAAGCCACGTCCTATGCTGATAAACTGGTGGAGTTCATTACCGTGCCGAGGAGCATTAATAAGACGGATGCGGTGGCCTTAGTGAGCGCCTTTGGGAGTGTAAGGGCGGCCGTGAATGCAAGACCGGAGGAAATCGCCGGGGTGAGTGGATGGGGGGAGAAGAAGGTGCTGAGATGGTGTGGGACGGTTAGAGAGCCATTTCGGATAAGGAAGGCGGCGAGGAGGGGGATAGGGCTGCAGAGAGGGGAGAGTTCCATTGCGGAGGCGATGAGGAATGGCTTGGGGGGCATGAGCAGGGAAGACAGCTTATTTGAGGACGCAGAGGAAGATATCAGGAAGAACACAGATGGTGAGGGTTTCATTCCGGCGCAGAGAGCATGGCCGTCACCAGATAATACAGCTGGTTCGGAGAAAACACCAACATCTCTAGTGCGGACGGAATCGAATCGTCCGCCGAAGCGGGCCGCAGAGGAAGTGCCGCTGTGGGAGCCTGGCGAGGACGAAGAAGAAGCTCTCCTGCTAGCGGTAGCGGAAGAGAAGGAATTGTCACCCAAGCCAAGTAGCAAATCCAAAGAGGAAACCACCAAATTGATCTCTTCAACGAAGAAGACTGCAGGACAGGCCAGCGGTATGAACGAGGGAATGACGGCTGCGTTGGCGAAGTTGAGACAGCAGTAAGACACTTCGAATCTCCTAAGGATCACCGACGCGAAGAAGGGTCTCTTCATCATTGCCCTCTCTACATGGATTCATCATCTGCTAATGAAGGTACGGTCCTAATTTCTCAGTCGCTATGCTTTCGCTAAAAGCTGACATGTTTCTTGACCATTTCTTGTAAGGTAGCATTGAATGACTGGATTTCCATTCAAGCAGAAGCTGCGCTGATATCATGGTCCAGCCGTACTAAGCTCGAGATGAGAAAGTTGTCCAAGTGCACACCTGGAAAGACGGAAAAGAGAGATAAGGAGGAACGTCGAATAACCAATACCTGTTACACAAAACATGGCCTCAGGCAACCATAAAGGTCTACACTGCGACAAGACCCTTCCATAGCAAAGGGACGGACGCACTTCATCACAATGGTATACAAATAAGCAAGTGTGGCCCCAAGGAAACGGTTACCTGCTCGCTTAAGCCTGGAAATACGTCACCTTATATGCAATGACGACAACGTCCGTAACTGCTTCGTACCCCAGCTTTACCTTAACCTTGCAAAGCTATCTCCTTTAATCATACTTCCTTCGATTTGTTTCTCGATCCCACAAACCATATCCCAAGCCAGCAAACGTCGAAAATACATTCTCCACCAGACAAGAATCAAGAAAGGCAAAAATGTCCGCTCAAGACCCTCATCCTCAAGGCGGCGATCTCTCCGACATGGCCGTTGACGGCACCACTGTTCCCGCAGATTCAGCAAAGCAAAGGACTATTCCCTCTGTTCCCCGACTAGGCCAGATCACAGACCATTCGAACGATCCGAACAACTATGGAGCTGCCGATCTGGCAGGTGCTGCGGACAACGCGACCGACATTTCAAGGGTGGGTACTCATTACTTCATACATTTGGCCAACCCATAGACCTACCTTTGAACCTCTTCTTCCCTGTCCGGCTAACGACTCCATCTTCCAGACGACTCGAGACAATGCACCCTCGGCCGATGTCATCACAGGCACGGGGGATTCACTTCCGTCAGAGGTTGGATCGAAGAGACTACACAACGTCGTCAATCAAGACGTAAGCAAGGGCCACGGGAGGTACGACAAGCATGTTAGGCAGAAGGGAAGTGAGTTCGATAAAGAAGCTACAGATGGGCCTGGAGAGGACGAAGTCATTGATGGTGTTGTGGGAGGACGATAAAGTAAACCTTAGTAAGGGTGGCGGATGCAACGAAGCTTGAATTACAAGATGAAATGAGGGTGTCGAAGAAGGCTATCGTCAAGGCTTGAGCTCTACAGCTCGAGCCTCATGTATGGGGTGCAGAAAATGGTAATTTTATAAAAGGCTTTAGCTGAAGTCAATGTGAGTACAACTTTTAAAACCAGCGAAGGGCTCATTGTAGAGTATTCGAACCGGTCAAACTACCATACTCTCGGAATAACAAGCTTTAGCCAGCCTTATATTCGCACCGTCGCTTTGGTATGGCATCTTGACTTTTCCACCTCTCCAATCTTCGAGTTGGTAAAAACGCAGACTTCCAAGCCCGACATGATTTCAATATACCTTCCCTCTTCCAAACTAGCTGTTCAACCAGTACTATCGCAACTTTCCCGCAATTGCCTTTCCCACTTACCTCGCTTCCGCAGTTCTCACGTGCCTATTCCCTAGATCTTCTCAATCCTCCCTGAAAACTATCTTCCTCCCCGGCTACCCCGGCATGGCTTCCCTTGAAGAACATACCTTCTATTGCCCCATTCGCGGTTGCTCCTGTCCGCGGGGATGGGGAATGTGAGCGCGCTGTATCTTCTTTCTTTCAAACTACACAGAATGCTCAGCTTTGCTGATAGCAATAGACATTTCTGCTGGTTTGAACAGGTTGTGCTTCAAGCTATACCCCAGTCAATGAGATTGAGAAGGGAGATTTTCAACCCGGGGCCCACGTCGTGGGTTGCTGTGTAGCGGATTCGAAGCACAGAAGAGAGTTTCGGTACCTCTGATCATGGGTTAAGTTTATATATTCCATCAAAATTTGGGTTGCTTGTTGTTCGCGAACCGCCGTCATAAAAAGCCAACCTTTCCATTTCAAGTTCACCTTCTGGAGTCACACAGCACATTATCTCCAAAAACCGCCCCCCAAAGCTCATAACCACCGAAGAAACAAATACGAACGTTCTCAGAACCAACTAGCTTGTCGCTTGGGCATTTTTAAGTACTTTGAGGGATGGATGGATGGTTTACGGTATTGACGGTGTTATTGCGAGGTGATTTTGTGGGTGGGGAAGGGGGGGAGGGGGAGGTAGTTGAGGGGGGAGCGAGATGTATGGGGTTGGTGAGGGGGGGGAGATTGTTTTGGGGAAGGTGAAGAGGAAGAGGGGATAGCGCGTAGCTCGTTGACGGGCTCAACCCTAACCCTATCGATTTCCCTGTAATGATCATGACTAATAATATCTCACCTCCAAAACCCACCTCCTACTTCCTCTCCTTCCCCCATTACCCCCCACACCAAAATGCCCAACAAACAAAGCATCAATTATGACCCGGGAACGCGCCTCCAAGCTCTCGCCCTAGCCGAGGCCGGCATCCCCTTGCCCATCATCCAAGCCGTAACGAAACTGAGCCGTCAATCCATCTACCGCCTTAAGAGACAGGCGCGCGAAAGAGGCTTTGATCCCGCGGTGAGCCTGCAGTTGAAGCTGGAATATGTTGCTGATAGACCGAGAAGTGGGAGGCCGCGTGCTGTTGTGGGGGTAAATGGGGCTGGCAGTGAGGTGGAGGGCGGGGAGGCTGCTGTTGGTGCTGCTGTGGATGAGCAGGCAGCCCTCGAGACGGCCAACGAAGAGCGAGAGTAAGGCATGGAGGGAAAATAGAGATTGAGATTTTTGGATCGTATTAGGGCCGAGTTACGACGTGCGAAGAGAAGGAGCGAAAGCGAAGATCCGAGCATGACGTTGCTTCAACACGATTGCGACGTAGAATGAAGCTGCAATATAAATACTATGCCATCCCTCATAGGCTCCATAGGATTCGCATCCTACTCTCGAGTCGGTCTCTAGCTTCTGGCCCTACTATAAACGGTCACCATCCGGATCCGAGGATGAAACAGATCGGTTCCAGCTACGGACCTAGGCCAAGAGACGTCCTCGGAATTTTCTTACTTGAAATACCGGCAATACCAACATATCGATTCCTGTGGTATTGTGTTCAGGATTTACCATGCTGTCTGGGAAGGCCGCTTATATTAGGGTCGGAAACTACAAACCGACTCGAGAGTGCAAAAGGCCTTTGCTCTTCTCTCTCTCTCTCTCGCACAGACAGGCCTAGGAGTGGCAGGCCTCGTGCTGCTGTTACGGCTGTTCGAGTGGAGAAGATTGGGGAGATGGTGGGCGAGAGGTTGAGAAGGAATTTGGGGCCGCACAATCTTGAGGTTTGAAGGCGGGGGGGAGGAGCAAGAGTCAAGATAGGTCAGTTCAGTGCATTCACGTTGTGGAAACAAGGCATGGGAGAGTTACCGTGTCATCCTTCGAAGGTGTTGTGTAATCGACACTTTACAGAACATATCTGCTGCTTTGTTCTTCTGGTCTCTATTACGCATAGCCATACGATTGAACGCAACGGCTTTTTCAAGAAATAGTTTGTGGCAAAACGGTCATAATCCTGGCAATACTTCAAGCCTCATATTTTGCCTATTGATACCCCTTTCCGTCTTAGCGCAACATTACAGCTCCTCAAACAATCGCTCAGCTTCTTTGTACTTCTCCTACGAACCTTTCGCAACCACGAGTACATTTTCACACACAACACCCCCTTCTTTGTCCAAACCTATCTAAAATTATAGATCTTAATTGACATCTGTATTCGATACTGTTTAATTCCAACTCTTAATCATAAAAGACCCAACGGCGCCGCGCTCTTACTCGACCAGATCAAACCCCCACATTCACACATCCTTTCCTTCCCACACCACCTCCAAGACATCCCCCACCCAACCCCAGCAGCAACCATGCACATTCCCACCCTCACCCTCCTCGCCCTCGCGACCTCCGCTTCCGCCTCTCCCATCCAACAAACCCCCTCCTCGCCCCCCCAAAACACCACCCTAGAACCCCGCACCGCCACCAACCCAGCCATCGCCCAATTGTAGGTCCCCCCCCCCCCCCCACCCCCCTACCAAAAACTAACCCCCCACCACCAGCTTCTACGACATCGCCTGCACCTACCTGGGCCAATCCATCCCAGTCAACCCCGACAACAAGCACCAGTCGCAAACGATCGGCGGGCCCTGGGGGTCGCGCAGCGCGTGGTTTTCGTCGACGGGCGGCTTGTTCAGCTGGACGGTGCATGGGCGGGATGGGCCGCGGGAGCGCACGGTGAAGCCCGAGGTGGCGCAGTGTGTGAGTTATTTGAGTGGGGTTTATGTTACTGGGGATGTGAGGGTGTGATGGGGTTGGGTTTGGGTTTGGGTTTTTGTTTTGTTTGTTTTTTGGGGTGGGGGGGGGGGGGGGGGGGTTTCTTTGCTCTTGTTTGTTTGGTAGCGTAAGATGTGTGTGTGAATGGTTATTTTGTACATGGGGAGTTTTGCAAATGCGTGTTCGTTTTCTGAAGGTGCGCCAATTGTTTCCGGTGGTAGGTAGGATAGAATAGGGTTGAGGCGGGTAAATTCTTCGTTTTCTCAAAATAAGTCGTTGGGTAATTTGCTTAGATATATTAGGTTCGATTCCTAACAGCGCTGGTACAATGGCTGTTGTGATTATCTTTCTCTTCTAAAAAGTGAGTTAAAGAAACGTTTACTGTTTTTTTTTCTTTTCTTGGGGAACCATCAAAAACTTCACGATTCGTGAAACAGAGGGAGAAAAAAGATTGCGGCAGCGGTGTGGTGCTACATACAGTACATATATGGTCAAATGCCATTTGACCAAACCCCCCGGGGAAAACGTGCATTGGAGATTGTAATAGCACCTGTAGGTTTTTCAGAGCGTAATTAGTACTTCTTTACTAAGGAAAAAAATTAAAAAAATTAAAGCAGAAAGCGAGCTGCGAAGGCCCTCGTCCTAAAACTCATCCCCCACATATTCTAAGTCGAGTTTTTTTACAAAAGAAGTTGAGTGATGGTTGAAGAAAGAAAACTTTATCAGACGCTCCGCTCCGTCTCTCATTCTGGTCGGCAAAATCAACCCGCCGCGCAGCTCTTCCGAATCTATCCCCAGATTCTTCCCTGGGTTCCTCCAAGTTCACCCACGGCAAATTTGCAAAGAGGCTTTTTTGGGCTTGTGAATCCATCTGGCGCGTTGGCCGCACGACGAGGTTTCCCGGATTGCTTTTCTCGGTCTTGCGGACTTTTGCTGCGTTTTTGAACTCGATGAGTCTTCGATGGTTTCGGAAATCTTATGGTTTTAAGGGGGTAATAATGTGCCTTGGAGAAGGGGTGGCCCGCTGGTAGGTGTGAGAGTGAGAGAGAGAAGGAGAGGGGGAGAGAGAGGGGGCGTGATATTGGTGGGGGTGGAGGAATGGGTCTAATGTGGCGAGGGGGCTTGGGCTTGGGCTGAATCGATGGGCTGGGATGGGCCTGGCTGAATGGGGGAGTTGGGGGGGGCGGGAGTCGTGTGTTTGTCCTGCACATCCGTCCTTTCTGTCTTACTGCATACATATATCAACCCATCCGTTCCCCATATCCCTAAACCCAACCCCCCCCCATCACGAAATTCCATGACCCTCACGCCTCGGACAGGACAGGACAGGACGGGATGAATGTCCGAGAACGATTAAAACAAGTAAAGTAAAAAAATCTGGATTTGCCGAAGTGCTGGCACGAGGATTGATCGCATCACCTAGAATAGTTCTAATGGTTTCACATTGTACGAGTAGATAATCTCACGTAGCTAGTTGTAGCCATGGCAGAATTTTTTTTGAAAAAAAAAAGGCTGTGAGTTGTAGAGTAAGAGACTAAACGAGCAAGCTAAAGCAGTCGATTGTCGGGTAAGCCGAAGGAAGTAGCAAAACTATCCGAATTGCCCAGTCAAGCCCTTGAACACTCGCTCCAAGAAACTCCATCAGCACCCGTCTGCTCATCCGCAAGTATATCACAAATCCCTCGTCCTTTCCTCGCTCCCCCGAATCCACCCTTCCAGCGCCCCACCATCCCTAACCCCAAACCGCACTTTGAACCTCTTCGGCTCTGTCGTCAAGCTCGTCTTGATGGCATTACACTCCAACGCATCCAAGACCGGGCGATCCCCTTCCTCCTTGCCCTCCGTAATATGGAAAGCGGAAATCAAACGGATGAAGGCGGTGTAAAGCTCGCGGTTGGCGAGGTGCGAGCCGATGCACATGCGCGAGCCGGCGCCGTAGGCGTAGTGAGGGGTGCCGCCATCAGGGGTGGAGAGGTAGCGGGAGGGGAGGAAGGCGTGGGGGTTGGGGAAGTGGGTGGGGTCGTAGTCGGCGGCGTGGGCGTTCTAAGGGGGGGAGGGGGGTTAGCTTATAGTGTGTGAGGGATTGGGGAGGAAGAGGGCGGACCATATAGAAGGTTGTGCCGGCCGGGATGGTTGCGCCCTCCCATCGGATATCTTTGATGCTTTTTCTTGGCAGGCAGATGGGGATGACGGTCCAGAAGCGGAGGACTTCTTTGACAAAGGCGGTGATGTAGGGGACTTTTTCTTCCGCGAGGCATTTTTCCCAGGCGTCGCCGTCGGGGTAGACTTTTATGATTTCATCGTAGGCTTGTTGCTGGATCTCTTGCCCGTGGGGAGAAGAGAGGTAGGCGATGCCCATAATGAGGTTTCCCGGGACGGTGTCGAGGCCGGCGGAGACCATTGTTAAGCAGATCGACTTGATCTCGGCTGCGCTTTGTGTTAGCGAATATCGGGTTTTACTAAGGTATAGCTCACCGTCATTGAGCTTTGCTTCCGGATCCTTGAGAATATTACCAGTGATACAGGGCTTGTCTTCCCCCTTGGCCATCTTTTCCTCGAGCATATCCAAGAGCAAAGTCAGATACTTGTCTCTTCTCAATCGATACTCTTGCGCTTCGGTGTTCCGGCTAGGCCACAACCGCAAGAAGGGGATGTAATCCTGCCAATTGTTGCTTGTGCTCCTAAAATTCGAAACAATTCTCTCCACATGAACAATCTCTTTGAGCAATTCATTATCGATATTTCCTTGGATCCTAATGCCATAATTGAGAGTCAAGCTTGTATTCAAGGCGAACCGCTGAAAGTAAGCAATGGGATCGATATCAACTTCTCCATTCTTGCTGTCGGCTAGTAGTTCTTTGATGCTGGCGTTGCTCTCGAGATCAATGATCGGCATGTAACTTTGCACGGCGGGTCTGTTCAACGCAGTGGCGGCGGCCTTGCGGCGTCTCTTGCAAGACTCATCCCACGGTGATGTACCAATCGTATAACCTTGAGAAGATGATACGACGGTATGAAAGGTATGGAGAGTAGGACGAGAGATTAGGGCAGACTGGTTAGTGATCCAGATGTGTTTTACGCTCTCAAACGTATTGGCAAAGACGATTCTCTATAAGCTGTGAGACACAGTGGAGCACCCTCAGAGGCTCACCATACCTTGTTCCCCAATCGTACTTGGAACACAGGACCATACTGCTTTACCCATTCACCCGCTTTTCTGGCATGCTCGCTGCCAAGCTGGATGAGATTACCGAACAAAGGCACGCCAGGGATTTCCGGGAGATTTTTGATCTTTGGGACGTCTGTTCGGTTGAGGTAACGAACAGCGAAGAAGACGAACGAAATGAGGCCAATGCCGATATTTAGATATCCCATGGTGAAGGTGTGAAGCTGAACCATCTGTCGCTCTAGGTGAGGAACGCCAAAGATACAGCAGCTTATTTGAAGGTACTGGAGCAGCGAAGTGACTCAATGTCAATATCAGTAGACGAACATTTACCACAACGGCCTTTAGTGATAGCTGCCCCGCATCCGCGGCAAACCGCTACCCCACATCTGACCGAGCTGCAATACACGGGATCCGGGGTAGTGTTGTTAACATGTCGCTGGAAAGAAGGCTGATCTTGTCAGGTTCAGGAAGGGGTTCAGGAAGCATGGAATCCTTGCTGGTTTCGACTGCATGTAGGAGTTTCGTATGTCTATTCAGCGCTTCGCAGACCACTCCACCCGAGCATATCCTGAAAGTAGTCATCTCGCCTCATAGTGCTGATTTCTCATTGAAATTTGTGCGCTGGTTCGATCCATCCTACACAGTCACCAAATCCAACCAACTCTCCATCTGCGCCCCCGGTCCAGCCTCTTATCGTCACAGTGTCATAGTCTTCCAAGAATGTCCTCTCCTCGTTGCCATTGAGTTTGATCTTTGACTTCCCATTTGAACATTGCTCAAGAAGACTGCCATGCGTTCCTGGCTCTGTACCGCTGATTGTCCCTGATCCAAGCAGGTCACCAACTTGCATCGGGCAACCTGTGATTGAATGATGGGCTAGCATCTGTGGGAAGGAGAATAGTAGATTTCGGGCATTAGTATGTGTGATGGTAGTAGTCATGCCCGATATGCCTGCTCCGACGTTAGTTAGGCGGAACGTAGATTACGGCACATAGACGTACTCGTGAGATCAACCTCTAGATTGATGTCATACACATTCTCCTTTCTCTTCTCCCGCAGATACGGCAGCAGCTCCGTCCCGTTTTCCAGCCCTCTGGTCCGGAACGGTTCCAGCGCATCTACCAACACTACCCACGGGCTGATTGTAGTTGCAAAATTCTTCGAGTTGAAGGGCCCGAGGGGCACGTACTCCCATGCCTGTATGTCTCTCGCAGACCAGTCATTCAGCAGCACTACCCCAAACAAGCTGTCTTCTGCCTTTTCGATCCGTATCGGCTCGCCCATCTGGTTCGCCTGACAAACGAAAGCTCCGAGCTCCAGCTCCATGTCTAACCGCCGGCATGGTGCGAATATAGGAACTTTGGCTTCTGTCGTAGGGTTCTCGAGTATTTGACCCCAGGGTCTGCGAATTGGCGTTTCCGATACCACTATTGACGAGGCTCTTCCGTGGTAGCCGACAGGAAGGTGTGTATAATTTGGCTGCAATGCGTTTTCGGCGCCTCGAAAGAGAACTCCAACGTTGTAGGCGTGATTCCGTCCGGCATAAAAATCCGTGTAGTCGCCAATGTATAGTGGGAGGTGGTTCCTCACTTCCCTGAGATGGAAGAGAGCAGCATTTTGCAACGCCTCATTCGTCTTTAGAACCTGCGGATGTGGAGTATCCTCAGAAAAGATATCCTGGAGATACCTCCGTACTTTTCCATGGATGGAGCGGCCGAGTGCAGCAAAGCTATTCAGGGTGGGTTGGGAGAACACGGAGAGGTTTGGGTGTATCAACGGCAGTCCGGAGAAGCCATCATGCGCGGAAAAGACAGCCAAGTTAAGAGCATGGTCTCCAATTGCAATAGCAGGTGCTGGAACTTTTGACAGCGGTGAGGTTATGATACCAAACGGAATATTGGCGAGGGAGAAGTGTGATTTCGGCGACATGGGAAGCCAAGATTTTAACACCATCTTTTTCGACTTCCACCTTGTCTGAGGTTTGTAGAATCAATTATAGCGTTTGTTGAGACGAACTAACTGGGTACCGCTGGAGAGAATTGAAACAGTATGCGCATCCGCTCTTTGCGAGCTTTGGCATAACCGCCTACATGCGACTTCAGTACTCGCTTCTTGTCATTCACTACAATCTACGGCCAAACGCGAAAATTCAGCGGCTCGTAGAGGTGGATACGTTACCGGTGGAAGGTGCTGTTCATGCTCAATGGGTATCTATTGCGGAGTAGGTATGGTTAGAAAGTAATTATGTACATTAATATCGTGACAGCTTCCTGGAGCCCATCAGATAGTAACCGTCGTCCCGCTGATCTTAATCACCCCCGTCCACATCTGCCGAGTGCTTGAGTCACCCGGGTTCAGGTCGGCGTGGAACAGAATTTTGGTGCCATCCTTGCCCACGGTTGTGCCTCCTGGGCTGTTCAACCGTCCCCCGTCACCACCAGTGACGAGCAATGGGCCCGAGGCCTTGGTGTACGGGCCGGCAATATCCGTGGCCGTGGCGTAGCTGGTGTCGTAGTACGGTCCGTTGTAGCAGTTGCTGCTGAAGAAAAGGAAATAGACTCCGTCCGACTTCACCAAGCTGGGGGCTTCGATAAGGGGACCATCGTACGGACTACGATCGAGGATTTGAGTGGGATTGCCTATCAGGGTGATACCGTCTTTGGGAGACACTTGCTGTAGCATGATGGGTGTGGCGTGAGAGCCGTCGCCATTTCCACAAGCACCTCCACCGCCCAGTGAGTTTCCGTCAACCTTGTAAACAACATACACGTTTCCGTCGTCGTTGACGTATCCCGCAGCATCGATAGCGCCACCTTGGTCTAGAGGACAAGCGAGAGGGGTGTTTGAGGGAGTATAGGGACCTGCTGGATTTGAAGCCGTAGCAGCACCAACACAGTGCTTGTTCGGATCTTGTGAAGAGGCTCCAGCAAAGTACATGACATAAGATCCGTCAGCCTGGTCATGGTTAGTGCATGCCGGGCAATACGCAAAGCCAACACGAGAACTTACTAGCTCAATAACATCTGGCGCCCAGATAGCTCCAGTGCTCCAGGATGGAACAGTCGGAAGCGCATCTTGGCCTGTCAAAGTCCAGGCGTTGAAGTCCGGAGAAGTCGCCAGAGGAACGTTCTGCTGGCCATTGTTCGTTGCAAAAGCATAATATGTGCCTTGAGCGTAGATGAAACCTGGGTCAGGAAAGTTGGCGGTTATAACAGGCCCATTGGAGTATGAACGCTTTGCAAGATCCACGAGAGGGGCTTGTGAAGAGAGACGGATGAGTGAGACCGCGAGGAGGAGGGATTGGTAAAGCATGACGGGGAGCAGCGGGCTGGTCTTTGCAGTGTAGTAAGTTTGAAGTGAAGTGGTTTTCACCGTGAAGATTACAGCTGCTGATAAAGAGTGAGAGGGGCTCCTTTCCTTTTATGGGCCAGCACGTGGCCATAATGCCGGTTTGACAGATATTCTCATCTTGCATTCAGGCTGCACATCAGCACGGCCTGGTGACGCCGGCTCATCTTAAAATGAGCATCGGAGGATTGCCTGTAAGTAGGGCTCTAGGATGATGATTGCTCATGGTGGATTGGCGATGGAGGGCTGAGCGTGGGGTCCCATTCAATCCGGCACCGCTTCTTGACGCAACACCCATGCTGACCCGTGGCTCTGGCATGCTTGGAGAGAAACATCCGAGAGGGGTTCAGGTAGCACAGATGGACGGACCAATCATCAATTGGAAGTGCAAAGGATTCGAGCCGACTCGAACTGGGTCTTGGGTCAAACAGCCTACGAGTAGCAGCGTACTTTTCACTCGGACGACGCCGTTCATATGGACAAGTAGGCGCCTATCATCTCATCATGGTAGAGGCAACGAACAGCACCAAACTTTCGAAATGATGTGTTTGCGGGGAAAACTAGAATCGCAGCAGGGGCTCTCGGAGAACGCTTACCGAAGTAAGGCATTTATCGGCATGACACGTAGGAGATCGCTGTACTGCGTAGATGGGCGAAAGAACGAAGTAAGACCCACGATTTTACCTCGATCCTCGACAAAGCTTCAAGTAAAGACCAGCCTTACCCTACGCAGTACATACAAGAATCTCAATCTCCGAGAAGAGAAGCGGTAGGTGTGACTCCGTACGACAAAGAGGATGATGAAACAAGGCGAACCATGTGCTAGACACGGGATCTCGTCGATCAGCGAATATGTTAAGATGAAAATTCATCTACCAACCCCGCTATAAATACCGGCAATATAATCAGTCTCACTCACTAGTCGTTGGAGAATTATATTATATTAGGTTCGATTCCTAACAGCGCTGGTACAATGGTGTTGTGGTTTTCTTTCTTCTTTGTCACTCACACCGTGTAGTACGGAATACACCGATATGAGATCTGTCGTGGCTTTGGGGGCTGGGCTATCTGTTCCGTCACCAAACGTCAGTCCCGCTGCAGCCAGGCGAAGCCATCGCAGCCTTCGGAATATTCATGTGGGGGGCCCGAAATAGATCCTACAAGGTTCCTCACAGCCATCACATACATAATACCGAGTACATGATACATACGTGGCAGGTGAAAAATACTTGGTAAATAGAAGGGTTCACCTAGCACTCGGCTAAACCTAGCAGTCGGACAGCCCTATAGGGCTGAAAATTTACATTTCATTTTTATTGCTTCAAATGAACTACGTAGCTAATATGACCTCTTTGGGGCCCTTCTGATACGCATGCCTCGCCCTGATTGGCCAGTTGTAGATATCACGTTATTCCTTTGCTCCTGCTCCTGCTTCTGCTTCTGCTTCAGCTTCAGCTGCCTGATCCGTAGCTTAACTATCAGCTGCTTCTTCTTCTTTTGTCTAGAGCTTGCTGTCATTGATGCTGCGACGGCTCGTTTTTTGATGGTGAAAGGAGGCTTCGAAGTGAAGAGCTCAGAGCCTAGACGTAGTAGATCATTGATCTCTCTATTTCACATCTTTGTTTGTTGAGCTGAGGTGACGACAGCTCGTTTTTGAATAAAAGGTTTTGAAGTAAAGAGTTCAGAATCTAGACGTAGTAGGAAATTAATCTTCTTTTGTCATATCTTTGTTCGTTGATTTCTGAAAAAGATTGAATCAGCCAGCTAAAATATCGGGATTCTGAGTCATAGCACGCTCTTTGTCAAGCGAAGGAACATATGCTGTTTTGATTTGCGGATGACGTTTTAGGAACTTCTGGGGCCAATTGATTCCCACTGGCTTATCGTCGCTCTTTTTTATTAGTAGTTCTTTAGCTATTGAACGTACTTGCTTCACACGAGGAGGCCAGCCCCAAGCCTGAAGACGTAGAATCCAGTCACATATAGCTTCTTCTTCTTCGAGGCTAAGTCTTTGAAATTGCTGATTGCGTGCAGCAGCAGTCTTTCGACCATTGATCCGATCCCAAAGAGTACTAGTTGGTATTCCATATTGACGAGCGATTTTTGCTTGGGAAGGATTTTCGTTGGCTGCTGAAGCCTCGTTCCAATGGGCGTGAGCAAGCGTTATGCGCTCTTCCTGTGAAAGTTCTATATCTTCAGAAGGTATGAAGGACATAGGGGGGGTGGGGGGGTGGCTGCCATCGTTTTGCTGATATGTTGAAGAATTATACCAATAGAATATGAAATGTGGATTTTCAGCCCTATAAGGCTGTCCGACTGCTAGGTTTAGCCGAGTGCTAGGTGAACCCTTCTAAGTGGGCAAGGTTGTAAGAAACGATTACCGCGGGGTGATCGACTGTTCCCGTCCTTTGCCCAAGGACGACGCCTCCGTAAGACGTGCCTTCCTAAGGTACCTTACCACGCTTACCTATTGTATCAAACCCTCCATTGCGACATACAACAGGTGTTACGCCTCTGCGTTGCAACTGCAGCACATTACGGAATAGCTAGATTCTCTACAGATCTGCCTGCATGGGACAGCTGCACCTGCTCTGCAGACATGTCAGTCTCTCATGGCACATCTGGTAGATTCCCAAGCCAAACACACCTTCAGCAGTTCTATCTGTCCAAGGACAAGCATTACAATCAAAGGGATCCCAACTTCAAGCCACTGCACCTCCATAGAGCCAAGGTGAACTGGTTTGTTTTTGGAAGAATCTGCGGGATATGTAGATGCATCTGCTTGGAGGAACGATGCTCATTCTAGTGGACTTTGGCGAGGAACCGAGCTGCTGCCTGGCGAGAAAGATATGCATACTGAGGGTTAAGGGAATCTGCGAGTCGGATTTCTAGCAGCTGTCATGGATGTCGTCCTGGAAGGAATTGTGGGATAAATTGAGATAAGCCACCAGAACAGCTGGAAGACTACCTCAACCACCTTCCAGAACTCGCTTAAGCCGGCGGCAATCCCGGGAGTTGTAGGTGTGAAAGGAATGAAAAAGTATATCTGGCCCCCCGCCCTGCTGGTCTGTCCGGCTAATTGGATCATTGTCTGCATAATATGAAGCATATAAGCAAGAACCATGATGCCCGTTCACAACAACATGTACAGCCAAGAACCATGAACTTCCATCCACCTGTCGGTCTCGAAGCCATATATCCATCATGCCGTATCATGCTATGCGGTTTGCTTTGGTCCCCCGCATTTGGGATCCTTCTAAGGCGGAGACTTTTGCGTGAATAAAGCCAAGGGGTAAATCTGTGGTGGTTGAACAAGCCAGAGGAGGACCGAAGAAGCATTCGAGTTGAACGATGCAGAGGAATCCCCGTGATCTCGTTAGCTATCTTGCGCGACTGGTCCATTTAAACTTCCAATTTTACAGCAAGAATGGTGTGGACAAACTGAAGATTACCTAGCCTTGTAGTATATATAGGTTGGTGGTCGTACTACATAGCAATGGAGTGAAGTTCCATACCCAGTCATCGATATCCGTACGTCCACGGTGAATTCATATTTATCACACAACTCCTGTCATCGATCACAGCGTCCGAGTCTTTTTTCTTCTTTCGCGAACACCGTCTACGATGGGCGAGAAGCTATCTGAAGAGTCAACCAATCTGCCCGATCAAGGCAGTGAAATTCTTTTCCTCCGGCCGTTCTTGGAGTGCTAAGTCGCAGAAAAAACGTGGTGGACGTGTGGCTGGCTCATACTGTTCTAGCATCGACTAGTAGGCAGAACATTTGTGAAGAAACAGTAACGAGTCTCAAAATAAAAAAATCCTGAACGACGGGGTATGCATGTAGGAGATCAGCGAATGTTGATGTAGTGGAGCTTCCTTCCTTTCGGGCTCGTGGTGAGTCCTTGCACCGACAGAGGTGGGAGGCGAGTCTCACCATGTTTGATGGTGAAGCTCGAAGCATTCACTCAGTGATTCCTACTCATTTTCAGGGTTGGAGCAAAGTCCCTAGGAAAAATTGGTGACTCCGAGGTGGGTATAAGAGGGCCACGGATCTCTCTGTATACCTCTCTTTCTTTCTTAAATATACTGTTTACCTTACTACCTTATTCCCTACATCCAACAACTCTAGGACTAAGCAGTTCATCAGCATTCAAGCAAACCTCTCAAAGCACCCATCATCGATCCGCAGAGCGACCATCCCAAAGCCCTTTCACTATTCGCTAGATACCAAGATGCCGTGCGCTACTGCAAATAGATGGTTCGTACCGGACCAGGAGTATGACTGTATGACGGAAGACTATGCCCTCGTAGGTGAGGCAGCGGAATATATTAGGCAAGAGATATTCGCATACGACAATGAGACCGAGCACGAGTGGCACGAGTGGGCGCAAGGAAAGCCCGGGCGCCTTGGCGATCGGCTGGCAGATTTCGAGTACTCTTCAGGCTGCTACCCGTTTGCTCAGCAGGGCAGACTTGTCTACGCTGACGTCAATCAGAAGGATCCGGCACACAAAAAGAAAGTCTACGGGATCTTAGCAAAAGAGCCACCTCTCGAGGTAAACAAAAACAAGGGGGCGGCTATTAAGGAAGTGCCCGTGGAATACTTGATGACTCGCCTTCGACATAAGAGAGACGGTGATGACAATGAAGACAAAGATGATAGCCACGCAGCGGCGGAGGCTTGCCTTACTAGGGCCATCCATTCTTCTATGCTAAACACTCCGCTGGTAGACTTCTTCATCCAGCTCAAGGATAAAGAGGGTATGCGGGTATTGTTGGAAACACTCAGCAAACAATCCATGAGGAAGTCTCCACGTCCGGTAATGGTTCTTATTGGTATGATTGACAAAGCGAAGACGGATAAGCGAGGACTGACGGAAGGATGGGCGATCGGCTATGACTTTCTCAAAGGGGACCTAATCATCAAACCATTCGTTTCGAAGAAAGACTGTCACCCTCTCGGCGACAAATGGCATGACGAAGCCGTCAACGATGGTATTAACTTCAAGGGCACTCCAGCAGACTTTGCCGACAGATTTGTGGCTCTGGGCAACCAGGTCGGGGGAAAGACTGAGATTGACGGACTTAAGCTGCTAGTGCACACTTCAGTCGCGGGATGGATTCTGCAGCACCGGAAAGGCTTTTCCCTAGCCGACCCAGGCAAATGGACCGATGCAAAGAAAAAGAGCATTGGAGAGGCAATGAAAAAGATCACCTCCGTTCTCAACGAACGAGAGGCCGTCATCCCCGAGAAGGCCGGCGAGCGAAAACGCCCAATGGAAGCTTTCGAGGACTTCGCGAACAAGCTGGCCGGTGGGGATCAGTGGTTTAGGTGTTCCGCTCTGGAAGCTCGCGAAAGTGGCAATGAGAAAGCTGCCCAAAACGCAGCAGAGTTCTATGACCGGCTGGCGAAGGATCTCAAGTCCTTCAACGAGAACCCGGATAACCAGTTCTAAGGGTCGCGACGGGGGCAGATGGCCTGGCTGAGGTAGCCTGGATCTTGTATGCTATTCTGATGAGTTAGTCGTTCTGTGCATGCCAGCAAACATGCGTCCTGTCTGATTCAGGGCCTAGAATGTAACGATAAAATTTAGTTGTCATTGGCTTATGAATTCAATATGCATTTCGGTACCATTTCATTGGTGGTGAAGCTCTATATCGGTAGTACTCAAGCCTACTGATGGTTTGACCCTCATTGTCCGAATATTGTATCCAACATGAAGGGCGCCAGGCTCCTCTCACCTGGCGTGCGTACGCACCGGGAAACTCTATTTCCCCGCTGTCTGCTTAGCCATCTTCCAGTGTCGCCGGGGACTTCGTCATCTTCTCCATCATCGTCTTCTCTCATTTTCCTGTCTCTTCGATCAACGACACACATTCCCCTAGTCCACTGGCCAGCGGTCTCGACCCTTATGTCTTCTTCTTTACGTATGACCCATTCTTCTTTCTGGGTCTCCGCCTTCAAAGCGTACCAGACACATAGTGGGTCATGTAAACTGGTAGCTGTACTGGCTCCCTCGTGACCGTGATGCAGCGTCTCCATCTTACGCAGTGTCGAGCCGATGATTGCATTGGCCCATTCAGCTAGAGGACTACCCTCGTGAATGAGTGGCATTACCTTGGCCTCGAACTCGTCACGCCGAAGGGTATGAGGAGTCGTGATGTCCAGTGGGAAGAGGATGATATTCAACCTCCGGTCACCCAGATCATGCCCTGAAGGGTACGGTGGCAGCGTGCTAGTGTCTACCTCTTTAGATCTACCCATGTCAGTGCTTTGAGGTGGTGCAGGCGGCATTGTACTGGTAGGGTTAGGCGAGGTCAAAGCAAAGACTCGGGCAGCCGCAGTGGCGTCTGCCAATGTATTGAACTCTCCGACGGGCGTGATGTTGCCCGGGACAGAGATCGCTCCACCCATTACCAAGACAGACTTGGCACGCATCAGTACGGTTGGCGCATGTGAAGCCGCAAGAGCAAGGTTTGTAAGGGGGCCAATGGCAATAACGGTAATAGTATTCGGCGGATTCTTCTCGAGAACTCGCAAGATTTCGAGATGAGATGGCCGGTTCGAAGGCGTGAAAAGTGTGTTTGGAGACGCAGGATCGGTCTGAGCACTGTCCACCGCTGCAGAAGATACCAAATCGTCTGGAGGTGGTTTCTCAAAGAGTGTTTTCCACGTTTCCTGGGGACTGGTGTGGTGAGGGTGCTATCCTCATGTTAGAATCAGTTGACGTATATCCAAAGATTAACATCTACGCTGATGTGAACTCCACCAAGCCCATCGGTGCCATCTGGTGGTCCACGCCCTTAGTATGATCATCTAAGGAGTTCAATCTAGGGGACAAACGGAAGTAGTCGGCCATCATGATCTGGTCATTCAATGGCTTCTCTGCACCGACTGCAACCACGGGTTTGTGTTTCCTCAAAGTGCCAAATCCTTCGAGCCGCTCAAGTTTTCTCCGCCATTGCATTTCTTTGTCTATAACATGAAACATTGAGACGACATTGCGAAGGCAGCTACGACGTTCACCAGTTAGGATTACGAACAGAGAGATGGATTGACTTTATCTGACTTCTGCACGTCTATGTTCCCATAGGTAATTGAAATTAGCAATACTTCTATATCTTCAGGATCTGAAGCAAGTGCGAGTAAAAGGGCGGCTACATCATCGACGCCCTAGTAGTATGGATACATCAGCAATGAGCGGCTTCGAAAGACGTTCAAGGAGGCATGGCTCCTACAGGATCGGTGTCTATTATGACTCTTGCTTTGGGCGCCATGTTCTGAAAAAAAAATGTTCTCACAAGCCTTTTCCTCATGCTGAGGAACGAAAGAAGGGCTCCTTGTCCAATCAAAAGAACTCGAAACAGCGTTGTGAATGACTCAGCATCTAACCTGCAAATCAGCACATTTCCCCCGAAATTAATTCATGCAGTCTCCCACATTAATCACGTCGCCATATGTCGAATTTTACTATGCAATCAGTATATTAGGGACCTGCAAAAGGTAGGTTAACAGCTCTAGCTCAACAATTCATGGTCGTGCGCTACATGCAACCAGCCATCCTTGGAAATTGGAATAAAGACCTTAAGAACAGGAAGCCTGCCAATGGTTTTGGTCAATCCGACCCATAGTCTAACTCCATAGATTCCAACGACAAATGTTCTCGGGAACATGTCGCTACGAAATGCATGGTTCAGGTTCTATCGGCCACCAGAATTGGTACACTTCATTTCAAGGCGACTCTCTGTGAAGTGTTACAGAAAGGTCGTTCCGGGATCTTGACAACACTGTAAAGGGGAGAATCAATGATTTCTCAATTAGGAACAGATTCTCCTGGCTATTAGATGAGTAATATAGCGAAATCACAAGGTAAAGGCTCAGCCAGTCAGCGATATTGGAAATGCCAACATGAAGTATGTTGTTGGCAATCTCGGCCTCCCAACGAAATACCGCATGATTAGAATTATAACGGAGAATACTATCTAGCTAATGTTCTAGTAATAAGACAAGAGCCTGTATATAAGGAACACAACGCACGGCCTTTGCCCCATGTTTTCACCAGTCTGTACAAAATTGGATTCTTACACAAGCAAATGCTCAGAAATTGCAGTAGTTGGTAACGGAGCAACTTGTGGCAACATGAGAAGAAGCCTTCAAGCTTTGGAAAAGAGCATGCAGGCTAGCCAGATCCTGGAACAATGGACAAGAGAATCATCGGAGCGGATTGGAGATATCAAAGATTCGGCCTAGTTCTATTGCCAAACCTCGTCTCCAGGATTATATAATTGATCCAAAAAAGCGTTTCCATCAAGTGATTCGTCACTTGGCTCAGGATTGACAGGATCGACTTTTTCCGGGCCGCTGCGTCCTAATTATTGTCCAGGGCAGCTGAAAATCCTTCTTGAGTGATCCTACGGAGGAAGCAGTTAGAGATCAACAAGCGAGGCTGCAGAACCTCAAGCGTTTAGTTTAGATGCATGCATGCGGAATACTGGAGCAAACAATGCTCAGCATAGACCACAGCGTTATTGAGGGCAAACCATGCAACACAGATTGACGAACAAATGAGGTCGAAGTTTACAAGGAGTCGACACAAGTCACGGGATTCGAGTTACTCATGGTCCCAACGTAGGGAGAAGAATGCGCCGTTATTGATGAGTCAGAAGGCGCATCGCAGGCTCCACCAGACAAATCCTATGATGCAATTTGGGGCGAGATCCCAAATCTGAAAGCCTAGCAAGAGCGATCATATAAGTGTTTTTACTCCGTACTGTTGATGGCATCGCTGGAATACGACGTTGTAGCAGTGGCAAAGCTCAATCAGAAATAGACAGAAATAGAAATGGAACACGAATTCCGAGTTTTTTTTAAAAGTTTCTGCAACCCGAGGGTCTTTTCGTAGTACGCGGCACCGAAGACACTAGACAGGGAATCAACTGCATATCCCACCAATGATGGGTGGAGCTAAGACTTAGTCCTCGCTTAGCGACATTACGGTGGTAAGGAGCAGCAGCCCCCTGAATTTCCCTATATAGGAGGCCCAGGGCAACGCGTCGACCCAGCGACCCCCCACCCATCTCTTCTTCAACAACACACTCGTTATATTTTCTCTCTGTCGTCTTCTTGCGCACAGCATCACAAAAGTTTTACATTCCACATATTTAATTCCAATCTTCAAAGAACCCACACTTCTTCAAAAGATACTAATTCAGCAACCATGAAGTACTCATTCGCCATCCTGCCATTCGCGGCCGTTGCTCTCGCCCAATCGTCAGGCAGTGCTTCATCCTCTCCATATGTGAGTATATCTCCTGCGGTTCAACGTGTCTTGTTGTTTCTCTACTGAGTGACCTCTCACTAACTTTCTGTTGAATAGACCAACCCATTCACGTCCTTCACCACCCAAACCAACTCCCTTGGTGTCGTGACAGGGATGCCATCACCCGTGACCACTCAGCCCGTAGCTGTTACCACCCAGCCAACCATCGTTACAACTCAGCCAGCCGTTGCCACTAGCCCCGCCGGCACCCCGACGTACACTCCACCAGCGGCCGTCAATTCCACCCTCGTCCCTGTCGTCTCTCCTTCTACTGGAGTGGGATCTGGTTCGAGCTCGACCAACGGTACTGTGGGCAGCGGTTCTAGCACCAACGGAACGACATCAGGTGGAAGCAGCACCAACGGAACCACCAGCGGCTCCAGCGGCCCCAGCACCAGTGGCAGCAGCTCTGGTTCATCAACCACATCTGGCGGATCCGGTTCCAGCAGCAAAACTGGCAGCTCTACATCATCTTCAGCTTCATCTTCGACTTCCGCCAAGAGCGATGCTGGTGCTCTCGCACAGCCCATTGTCGGGCTTGGTCTCGCTGGTGCTCTCTTCGCTGCTTTCCTATAAAGTGTTGGCTTCGGTTTTTTCAGTACTAGCTGTTTTTGGGGCTTGATATTCTCCATGTATTGAGCATCATCGGTTAGCGTTTTAACTTCATCAGTGTCTATTGGGTTGAAATGTAACATCAACGTGGCTCGTGTCATGATTGTATGGTTGCGTGGTCAAAATACTTGGTAGCATTGGGATGGACGGGACCAATAAGTTGTAATATGGCATTTGAAGCCAGGAGAACGGAGCCTTTATTCCTTCATTAGACAGGGAAATCGAGATTGAATGTTACTACATCCGTATCGTGTCCCAACCTGTCGTAATGTGTCTATACCTGTAAAAGCAGTCCAACATCAAAGACTCCCTCATTTTAATTGCACTTTTTTGGCTTCGGTCCTGCTCGTGTATCGTCGTAGACTCGTGTTGCCAACAGATGGGCGTTACACATGAAACGCAGCTCATCACGTCTCTCGGCAGCCAATCATAAACGTTCATCTTTTCAAATAGGTAGATTAATAAGAACAATTCACCTGATTTCTTGAGATGGAGACGTTTGTAGAAATTCGAATTATCGCTTGTGTTTTTGGGGGAATTGTGGGGGCAAGAGTATGAGGTAGGGCGCGGTGTTTTATGCATGTTTTATGCATGTTTTATGCTAGATTTGAATTAGACCAATTAGGTTATCAGCGTCATTCTTGAATGTTGGTAACAATGGAACTGTTCTGGAAAGTGCTCAATGATATTGTCGTTTGACAGAAAGTACTGAAGGTCGGTTTCGTCGAAGAAGTATTTGAACAACAAGGTAAAAGCAAAGCGATCAAAGTTCACATAAGAAAGTAGAGAAGTCGAGGAATCCGTGCTGTTAACCCCTGTCTTATCGATTATCAAGGTCGAGTCCGAAGGAATCTCCGGCCCAGCCCCATTTCTGACGACTACACTCCGGAATTCACTCCGTCAGCTCGGACCATTACTTTAAGACGACAGGACGTCGGAAAGCTAGGGCTTGTGAGAACAGGTCTGCAGCTGCGAAGATTCATTCTATACACCTCTGCTATCCCATATACTTAATTGGCTACGTTAAAGCTCGCAGTCCCCTGTCAATCGCCCACTTCGCTCTACCAGTAGCTGGTCAAACAACTGCGGGAAATCGATTCCAGCGCATTGCTTTGGAGAGTCTCATGCAGTACCAAACGGAGTCTTGAATTCCTTCTGGCTGCCGAGTCTTGTATCAAGTATCGACATGCTACATTCTAGCCGCTGAAACTGGTTTCAAGCCACCAGCGCTGGACAGAATCAAAGCGCCCCCACTCTCACACTTCCCTCGATTATCTCTTTCTCCAGCAATCTCGAGGGTCTCACCCTCCTACTCGGCTCGGACACTCAGCCGTAGCTCCCAGGTATCCGCCTCCCAAGTGGATTCTCACTTTCGTCTCTAAGCCGCAACAATGTCCTGGTTCTGGCGCGGCTTCCAATCCGCAGTCTTTTACTACGTCTCTTGCGCGCCCTGCACAAAGCTCGCCTATCGCCGGAAGCGCCGAAAGGAAAACCACCGCGCGAATGCCGAAAGAGCGGCGATTGAGACGGAAGAGGGGCTTTACAGGCATCCCTCGCCGTTTAGCACGAACATATATTGGAGGGAGGAGATGATGTTGGGGCCTGGGCCGCCACCGAAGAAGGCGAATCGGGACCGGGATAAAAAGACGGACAGTACGAGGGAGTTGAGGAGTGGAGGAGTGGGGAGCAGTACGAATACCGGGACCAGTAGTGCGGATACTGTGATCGGGGATGGCGGGGGCGTAGAGGTGGACCTGGAAAGAAGAAGCGACGAGGGGTGGAACTGCCGGAGATATCAGCGAGAGGACGAGATCCTATGGGGTCTCGACGGTTCAGATGACAACTCATCGAATAGAATGCCCGGCAGGAGTCGGAAAGGCAGTACTCACTACGTTGCCCGCAACCCAGCCGTCAACGACCTGCACCCCCCAGTCGTAAGCACGCAACCAACCCACCGCTGCGAAACTCGTTGGATGCTGCAACCCCCGCCCAGCGCCAAAATCATGTCGGGCCAAGAGAAAGCCAACCGCAATCGCAGCGGCAGCAGCAGTACTTCCGGCAGCGGCAAACGAGTAGCGGACAGGAGTTTAGGCCGGAAAGTTGGGGAGCGGTTGATGGAAGAAAAGGTTAAGCGAGGCGATCGCCTCCCTACTTCTACGTCAGCATCGACGCGGAGTCGAGGGCTTTCGAGAGAAAGTGCGACCTCAGAAACCCCTGCTGGCCAACCCCATGACAGACAACCGCGCGCATCTGATGACTCTACACCTCCCCACGACGACCCTTCAAAGCAAGACCCCCTTTCCCCCTCGGCCACCATCTCCTCAGACCAACTCCCCCGCAAACCCCCACCAGCCACCCTCTCCCCCCTCACGCCTCCGCTCTCACGCACCCCCTCCTCCACATCCCGGCCCCTTCCCCTCCGGCCCCCATTATCCAGCGTCGTTTCCACCTCGTCCCAGAAACCCCGTCCCGCGAACATCAAACCCTTGATCCTGTCCACGCCGAGCTCGTCATCCCTGCGCGCGCTGCAGGCGGCGGATGAGTCGCATATCAATACTAAGTACGTAACGGATGCGAAAGGCATATATCGCTCTGTTTCGCCATTAGCTGAAGCTAGGGTGAAGCTGCACGAGGCGGGGGAGCAAGAGGAGAAGGAGTTGAGGTTACCTGTAGTGGAGACGTGGTTTCCGGTTGAAGAATTCCGGTTCCCTGCTCGAGAAGACGGGGGAAGTGTATGAGTGCCCTTTGGCGTTTATCCGTGTTGTTTCTCTACAACGAGGTTGATACTAGCGAGCGCCGGCGTTTCTGTGCATCTCATTGGCGGGATATTTGATGACTTCTTTGCATCCACGTTCCAAGCGGTTTCTTGTTTCCGTTTTCTGCTACAACCTCCATGATTGCAAGTTCCCTGAAGATGAGAAACCGAGCCCAGTGGGCTTTCTGCTTGATTGTATAATGTGCTTTTTTAGTGGCTTGGCCAAGTACGAGTATACATACCTTATCCAGTCTATCATCTCGTGAACAGGAATCTCCAGTACTACATAGTATCGACTCATCATCCCACCTATCCCAACCCGCGTTATTATCTCCAGAAACCAAAAAAATCAAACAACATCCTCCGCTTCCCCAATTTTGCGCGCTTCCCTCCCCCTTTGAACCTCCACAGCGTCCACCTTGCCAATCCTCACGATTTCACCCATCCCACTGCATCTCCATAATCACCCAACCCTCAAAACCCAACACCTCTCCATCTCCCATCCCCCACTCACCACACCCCTCCCCACCCAGCCATCAAATCCCTACACCTCTCCGTCAAAAACCCCCCACACTTCACTACCTATCCCCACTCATCCCATCCCATCCCACCCCATCCCATTCCCATCCCATCCTCATCCATACTAAGAAACCCATCAAACAACAAAACCCCAAACCCACAAAAATATAAATTCCACAAAACTTCAAACCGGATATCTAAAGCCGCAGGAGGAGAGAAAAAAAAGGGGGAAAACTGGGTTTGGGGGGGGAGGGGGGGGGGGGGGTAGAGTATTATCGCAGGCTTGGAGGGTTGGGAGCTTGTTGGTGTAAGGTGCTGAGGTTGAGGCTTTGGAAGAAGATGGTGGGAGGGAATGATAGTTTGACTGGTTTTTCTTCTTCTTCTTCTTTTTGGTCTTCTCACCCGTCTCAGCTGTTCCCACCCACCCACCTCCCCAAATCCCCCGTGAGACCTAAATTCTCATCTTCTATACCCATCTCCCCGTTTGCGCACCGGTCTTCCTCATCCCTCGCTCTACATCCTCCTTTCTCCCCCTTATCAGAACTCCTACAACCCAAACCAACCCAAACCAAATCAACTTTTTTTATATATACACAAATCTCCACAACGTCGAAAAAAGTAAAACAGGGGTTTCTTCTTGGTTCTCAGGCCTGCTTGTTTTCAATATGGACATCGTCCTGATAGATATTTTTCCTCGTATGTGCGCAAAGGATATGTCATGCTTCCGATTCTATCCACCATCCCCACCACCAGCACCAGCACCAGCACCAGCACCCATCTCCCCGGGCCTCTTCCTCTCTTCCCCCTTTAGCCTCCCACCCTCACACACCCCCCTGACCTCTAACCCACCCACCCCCTTCCCCCATAGCAGTACCAGCTGCACCACCCCCCACCCCCCCTCCCCCCAAACAAAAAAACTCATGCGTCGCTTCGGCATCATTGATTTATCGTAGCCGAAAGATGAAGACGGAAAATGGCTGAGTGGGGTGATGGGGAGGATGATGGGATGGGATGGGATGGGATGGGATGGGCTAGAGATGGGGGGTGTGGGAAGTGGAGATGGCATGGAGATGGGATGGAGATGGTTGGTGGGGAAAAGAGAGGGTAGGGAAACGAGATTGGAGGTGTTGGAAAAAAAAGGGTTGGGGACCAGGGGAAAGGTGGCAGAATTGCTTTGACCGTGCGATCTTGCGACTGGAATGAAGTAGGAGGTGGCAGTAGGAGATCAGCTTCCGTTGGGTGAATATGGATAAGAGAAAAGGGGGGTGGAGAGGGGTTGGTAGGGAGAAATCGATGGATCGAGTTTTTCTGAACACCTTGGTGAATTAGACATCCATTTCAAACTTTTCCACGTATCTATTTTCCTATCTTCATCTGATTTTACACTTATGTCTTAAAAAACTTCGTGTCCTACCTCCTCGACATCCAGACATAGACACAAAAGCGTAATAAGATTCGCTCAAACACATGCGAAGGTATGCAGGAAGGAAGGATGTGGACATTCCATATCTCCACACATTTGCTCCATAAGAATGCCAGGGTTCTAGTAAACCTTTTTCTTCTCGTCGACACTGAATTGACCGGGGCCCATGTTGACGAGGAGGAGGAGTCCGCCGCTGTTCAGGGGTGGGTTGTTAGTTGTTTAAGGGGGGAAGGGTAGGGGGGAGACATACACAATGGACAGGATCTGGAAGAAGTCGTATTTGGCAAAGTCCTTGTGCGGGTGGTGTTCGTGCAGCTACGCCGCGTCAGCTTCTTTCTCCCGGACACAAGCGCACGAAAGCTGGGAACACTTACCGTCCAGAAGTTGTTCACCAACAAATTGAAGATGCTCAGAATCACCACCAACATAACCGCACTCCATTTGGCCTTGAACCCCACCACCACCATCACGCATGCCACGAATCCAAACAGGCTGACCACTACCCTTCCAAAGCCCCACTCTCCCGCAAACACGAACCCAACAAAGAGGAAAATCAATAGCACCCTCCCTGCAAGCTGGAAGTACATTTTGCGATCCTTCTCGTCCATCTGGGGTAATCCCGCAGGCGCGAACTTTGTACGCACCCAGCTGTCGCTAAGGACCATGAGGAGACCGCCCATGACACTAAGGTTGCGCAGGAAGAAGTTGAGGTCGAAGATGAGGCCGTAGCCGAGGGCTTGGGTGATAACGACGCCGATGAGGCCGACGACAGCGCGGTCGGAGTGTTTGCGGATGATGACAAGGATGGAGCAGGCGACCATTGCGAGGACATTGACAAGGAGGAACGTGTGAGTTAGGCCCCATGGAACTAGAGATTGGACGAATTAGGTTTGACAGAAAAATATGGAGATATTTGGGGGTCGGAGATGAGAGCATACTGTTCCTGTAGTCGTGCAGGTATAGCAGCTGATCGCTCCACTGAGTTATAATTCGAAGGGCATCTTCGAGGAAAGTGACAACGATCAAGAATCGACCAATGGCAGGTAGGTATCTGTGAGAAAAACCCGCCTCGAATCAGCAGGAATTTCTCAGGAAGAAAGGCGCTTGAAGATCGCCATAAGCGCTCCGCACACAGGAACTGGTTCCCATGAGAAGGAGCACACCGACCAGGACCGACTCACGGTTTGACAGGATCCGATAACGTATCCAACCAGTCCTCAATCTTACTCGTCTGTTCACGGATTGCATCCAGCGGACTTGGATCGTTCGTAGCATCCGAAGCACCAGGAACGCCGAAGCGGTTACCCTGAGGTCCAAGGTTGTAGCCCACCGTGCCACGAATTTGAGCCATGGTCGCTGCTCATGCAATGCACGGAAAGCTGGGCTTTGAATATTCGGACGAGTGTGTGTTAAGGCTGGAAGAGTGTGACGAGCGCCAGTGTAATGCGCACTGACGAAGGTGTTTTAGTGTCAGTGGGTAATGGACAGCTTTCAGAAGTTCACAAGCAGGATCGTCATGTTAGCTCAGACCCGGAGAAATAGAAAGGCCGTTCCGTCTCCCGCCGCTAAGGGCTTCCTAATTGGGAGTATGGGGAGTCAGTATGGGCGTCTGGGAGGCTATAAGTGACTGTACATGGCCTGTGTATGGTATAAATAAGATGCTCCATGGAAAACATTTCTACGAGTCGTTTACAAGATCTGCCAGCTGATGGGTTGTCAAGCTACCAATACCATTGGACAGCTCACTTGTATGCCGGGGATTAGGGGGAAAGAAATAGCGCACATAGATCGAGGCTGGAGAACGAAGGCTCTACGTAGGATTGGTTGAGTGAGCCTGGATGAAGTCATTTTGCGATGGCGAGTGATATAGTAACATAGTTTGACGTTGGGGACATCTCGTCCGCTGCAAGCATAAGAGTACAAGTACAGAATTCGCTTCCGAAACCGAGGATCATCCTAGAAATACACAACGGCAATCATCCTACAGTGGCTGATACATCGAAGGAGAGCATAAGTGGCTCATGCAAAAGGACGCCAGTAGATGCTCATTGTCCGCAATGCATGTTGGAGTTTCCACTTTCATTGACAGGAAAAGAGAGCTGCGGTGATCCAATGATACGATATACGTCGTGAACATTCGAAGACCTGACAGCTGGATGTACCTACAATGATCAGCAAGCACGTCTTTATCGATGCTCATTGGGGATTGGGAACTCACATTACAAGGCCATAGCCGCTACACGACGGCCCATTCATCATCATCTGGATGACCTGTCAAGGCATAAGGAAGTTCTGGATCATAATCTGGGTGATTGTGGATGTTTGAGTGATTCCAAATGTTTGGGTCTATATCTTCTTTTGTGACCTTTTCCCCCTTCGGCTCATTACTAGCCAAACCAGGTTTGGGCGTGCTGGTGAGGCTGGTCAACGAAGCAGATTGCCGCTTGGCTGAAGAGTTTCCGGTCATAGTCGTGTTTCTTGTCACGCCGAGTGGCTTGTCGTTGAAAGATTTAGTCTGCTTCTCAGAGTTTACTGGAATTGCCTTTTCTGGTTCTTCGGTTTTGGCCGTCGCTTTCTTCTTGCCTTTGCCAGTCTTTTCAACGGTATTCCAACCATCATTATCCATTTCATTCAGAATCCTCATCTGCTCCTCTTCGGATGGGAGGTCACGGTTCCATGATTTCTGCGTTGCTGACGTTCCACCCGTGTATCGCTGAGCGCTGTTACTAGCGGCCACGGTGGGTTCGTCAAAAGTGTCGAGCAGCATATCATCGCTGGAAGCTGCTTCCGGCGCCGTAGGCTTTGGGTTATCGGCTGGTTTACTCCATGCGTTGGTAGGAGGTTTGGAAGAAGCCATTCCGTTCTTCGCAGGTCTGCCTTCAGCCTCTCTAACCGCTCGTAGCTGTTTCTCGAACAACACACGCCTCTCTTTCTCAGCTTGCTCTCGAAGAAGCTTCTTCTCTTCGTTCTTCTGTCGGTTTTGCCTCTGCTTTTTTGTCTCTGGCTCCTGAGCTTGATTCTGCGGCTTTGGTTGTCTGACTGCTTGAGTCACGGCGGGTTCGGTCAATCGAAGCACAGAAGGTCCTTTCGTTGGCGCTTCCAGCATGTCAGAGACACCACCTGCAGGTTCAGTGCTTTGAGTGGCACCAAATTCTGGAGACATTGCAGGCGATAAGTCGTCGTCTGCATCTGCTCCCGTCGTGGATGACGCGGTTGACACATCCGGCGCCCCAAGGAGCCCATTGTTCTTGGACATAGCACCATTGGCGGGCTCTGACGGCATCTCATTTCGTTTGCCCTGTTTTCTGGTTCTCTTAGTCTCGTTGATGCTACTGGGTCGATTCAAAGAAGTCCCGGTCTTGAGGCTAGCCAATTGCCGCGCAAACTCTTTATTATCTATGTCGGACTCTTTGGCATTGCTAAAGTCATTGTCGGCTCCGCCCTCTTTGCGGACTTCGACCGCCGAACTCTGGGCAAGTTGACTTGGTTGTTTCTTCCCGCCTTTTCGGTTTTTCAGGCGATCAGTTCCACTGGGTGGAGCGGAAGCCGAAGACACGTCCGCAGCATCACTCACGACCTGGGACGACGTGCCCGAGTTATTCTCCCTCTTTCGTCTTCCCCTAGGTTCATCCCCTAGCAGTGAATTGGGTCTCTGGCCCTGTTGAGAAGGCACCGGTACCCGGCCTCGGCCAGACTTAGACTTATGTTGGTTGCTGTAGTACCAGTATGCCCCAACAGCGACAATGCCCACAATGCCCCAGCTCTGCCACGGCTCCATTTCTGAGATTCGGGTGATATAGGCTAGGATTCTGGTGGGTTCTTACCAGGAAGGCTATGTATATTTGTCAGTGATGAGAAGGCGGCCGAAGTCGTTTCTTTGTTTAAGGTAAAGCTTTCAACAACTGGCACAACCGAGTCCGAGTTGAAAAGTGTCGAGAGTAAATATGCCCGAGCTCAAGATCTTCGAGGTGCCCGGAGCTCAGCTGTGCTGGGGCTGGAAATGATTGCGCTGCTGTTGGAAGCAAGGGGGTCGCCCGTGGAGAGGGGGGTCAATTAATGTTACACTCCGAATGAAGCATCGAACGATGAGCGTAAGAATTCCGATATCCTTAAATCTCAAGGATACATGTACACAAAGCTGGAGGCAAAGAAAGTTGGTGGGTTACGCAGGCAGGATGATGGTTCGTCCAACCTGTTGGATGACTGTTGGATCGCCTCTTCAAGCCCAAAGCAGTAAAGTTGCTGGAGGGCGCTGCAAGCGGAGCTCGGAAAAGACTGATGGATCGTCGTCGTAATGGGTAAGACGGCACAACACGAACGAAGGTGATACTGTAGAAGACACGTTGTGATAGTGTTATTTACACAACGCCGATGTTAGGATGGACAGCCAAGTGCCAGGATGTCCATGAGGTACTCGAGTTGGCCTTGCATTATCCGAATACTCTGTACCAAAACACACATACGGTAATTTCAACCCTGGCACCCGGGTAGGTTTAGTTTCCGCCCGTCAGGCCACAGGGCCGTTTACCTACTGTAATTACTTTATTTACCGAAGATGACAGTTGAAGCTCACTTTGGACCGACTAGCATTAAATTGAGGTTTACTCGATTTCAATGATCGATGAGGTGGCATTTGAACATACATTTCTAAAATGCTAAAAAACTCAGTATGAACCAGCTACTTTCTGCACTTATAAGACATGTGAGGGTCGAGCCATACAATATCTGAACCGAAACCGTTATCGTACCAACCCACGAACTAGCATATTGATTTAGGTACCCTGTCGTGCTAGGTAGCCTCGACTCTCCAAGACCAAGCGTCGGCCAAATAAGCACGCTTCTCTGCGTCAGCAAAGTTCCTCCTCTGAGCACAATCGGTTGAAACTGGCGGTCTGCAGCGGCTTTGGCCAAACCATTTACGTAGCTTTATACAGCTTGATTCTCTCCCGAAGTGCCCTAGCGCGCCACACAACTCCTTGTGCTGTTCATCTCCTAAGAGATGCCTACAATGCATAGGGGTTCATTGAGCGAATCGTCAGGCAACTGCACCTGTAATTAGCGACGTAACTTTGGCGGTAGCTTCATTGGATTAAGACTTACGGTGGACTTTTAGTAAGGTCTGTCTTAAGGATCACCGGCACTCTGGTCATCTCCGTCACATCTTGGATGTACTCGCCACCTTCCTCCCTAAGCTTGAAAAATGCGAGATACTTCTCCTTGTTTGTAAGATTTGCTTCGGCATTCTCACCAGCGCTGGTCGCCAGCTTGGGGTCAGAGCGAGTGCGGTGAGGGGTTTGGCCAGCGGCAGTCTCAGTTCTCGTGGGCGAAGGAGGCATACTCTGGGTTGGACGATCAGCTGCTGATAGACCGAGCGACACGCCAGCCGCCATCTCGGTAACTTCCGATACAGAGTCTTCATCATCAAAGAGCGCATCGACATCATCAGTTGACATGGTTCCGGTTTCCATCTGTCGGCGCTGCGCATCGTCGCTTTCCTTTGCTTGTTGCTTCGCATTCTCAGCATAGCGTCCAGCTGCGGCAGCCGCAGCACCACTCTGATGTCGTGATCCTAATCCAGCTTTCGGACGCTCATCCTCGGGTACATAAGCAGATGATGGCACGCCTTTCTCCCAGTAAAGCTCCAAGACGCGCTCGTTCTTTCGGAACTCGGCTTTCTTCAGTGGCAGCTGATCGCAGTGGACACGCTTCTCAAAGCCGTACTCAGGGATCAAGACGTCAAAGGCCGATTCATAGACGCAAATAACAATGCCTTCACTAATGAACTCGCTACCGAGCTCGGCGCGCTTTTTGTCCATGATTCGACAGGACTCGATGTGGACGCTCTGCTCCTGAGCACTTTGTGCCGAGTCTTTCTTTGTATTACAAGCTTCTGCTGTCTTCATGAGGCTCTCAACGTCTTCGTTGAAATCTATGGACCCATTTGATAGTGCAGCCTCGAGCTGACGATGAACGATAATATCCGCGTAGCGGCGAGACGGATTTGTAAAGTGGGTATACAATGGTAGGTTTAGAGCATAATGCGGGTACTGGTCCTGGCGCGCCCGTCCAGCAACATAATATTTGGCGCGTTGCATAGCCTTGACAAGCAACGTTTCCATACCCTAAGCCATATAAGTATGAACCTCTTACAAATTACTTGGTGGAGACAAACCTTGCGTATCTCACTATCCTGAACGTTAAAAAGACTGTTCTGTAATGTTCCACTGCTTGTAGTATCAAACTCATAACCAATTTTCGTCATCCTATCCGCCAGAGTTTGCAGTCTCCTTGGGTTAGGTGGAGCTTGACGGCGTAGAAACGCTTTCTCAGGCAATGCCGTTGCTATCTTCTTAGCAACATAGTAATTGGCCTTATGACTAAGCTCCTCAATGATTTCGTGGGCCGGAGTGGAGTCGAAGATGTTCTGCTCAACGGGTACATTCTCGTCGTCAAGCTGGTGAAGTAAGCGAAGCGGTGGTACATTCTCAGAGTGAGATCCATAGCGTGCCTCACGGAACTTCAGCGCGATTTTCTGCCAGATATTAGCATACTTCGCAAATTGCGGGCAGAACAGATTAGGACCTTCAAAACATGGATGTCCTTCGCAGTAGCTCCTTGGAGATTGACTTCGCCATCACCATGAATGACCGCATCAACTTCATCATATGTCAGTTTGCCAGCGCTCTTAATCATGGCCTTGCCAATCCATGCTTCATCATCAACCACATTACCACTTTCAAGGTCAACCTTGAAAACCACACTGACTGTGAACCTCTCTTCCCCAGGACTTAAAGAACAAATCTCGGATGATAGCCTAGGCGGAAGCATGTTGACAGTTCGGTTCATAAGATATACGCCTGTACCACGCTTCTTGGCCTCCCGATCCACAAGCGAATTGGCTTTGATAAAATGTGCCGCATCAGCAACGTGAATGCCGATCTCAACCATGCCGCCCGCCATTTCCTTGACATGGATCGCATCGTCGAATTCATGCGTCCCGTTAGGGTCAATCGTGAAGGTGATTTCTTCGCGGAAATCGCGGCGTGAAGTAAGTGCTTCCTCATTTTCATTGCTAACCGACCATTCGTCAAACCCGATGTTTTTCAATACAGCCTCCGAAAAGTCATCAGGTCCGAAGTTATTATCTCGGAGCAGAGCATCGGTCTCAACCTTGAGGTCGCCCATCTCACCCAACAATTCTACCAGTGTTCCAAAAGGATGAAGAGATGTAATCGGCCATCGCTTGATGCAAGCAACAAAGATTCGGTTCGCGTAATCTTGATGTCTCTCAACAAAATCTCGTGGAGCTTGTTCTGTAGGGATAGCGATCAATGGCACACGCTTGTCGGTTGGCTTGAACCACACGATTTTGGGTTTATCTTGCTGACGGTCCTGCTGGTGTCGACCCGAATTACCTTCGCGCTGTTGGCGCTCAGCTTCCTGTTTTTCCTTGGTTGCTTGGCTACTAGGTCTCAGAAGGCCCAAAGTACTACAAAGGTTAGTAACTTCATCTAGTTTAGGGGCGTGTATCTAAGACTCACCCAGAAAACATCTGTCCAGCCACACGCTCGATAACCGCGACAACGTGGCCTGCATACAAAGGCTTTTGCTCGTCATTGACTTCCTCTTCTTCCATCAGTAGAAGACTTTGACCTTCGACTTCTACATCGTCGTTCTTCTTTTGCGTAGGACGCTGTCTCAAACTACCTCTCCTTCTAAGCCCGCCTTCATTGCTGCCTGCTTGTCCGCCATCACCATTGGCACCGGAATCACTACGTGGGCGACCTTCGACGTTACTAGTGCTACCGGTCCGAGAATCAGTAATATCCTTGCGTTTTTTCTTCTCCTCCTTTTCGCGCTTTTGCCCCCATACTTCGTCAACATCAAGAAGCTCAACTGCTACATAGTCTCCTTCAAGTGCCCTGTTCCTATCTTTGCTTCCGCAAATGAAGATATCAGCATCAAGGTCACTGGCAGTCACATATGCATCGCTACGATTCTTTTTGTTCACCCTGAGTATACCCGCGACGAGCTGTCCATCAGACAGTAATGCTGGTAGGCTAGCTTGGGGAAGGTAAGGAGTGAAAAGGGTCTTCCGCTGTTGTTGCTGCGCAGACAGTTGCGGCTGAGCATGCTGGCCTCCTTGGAGTCCGAATTGTTGGCCACTCAACTGCGCGGCTTGCAATGCTTGCAATTGAGAGAGCTGAAGGGGGTTGACTTGCTGACCTGCGAACATCTGGGGCTGCTGAAGCATGACTTGGCCTTGTGGCAGCTGTACTAGCTGCGGCTGATTTGGGAACTGAAACGAAGGAATCGAGCCAATTGACTGGTTCATCGAGCCTCTCATTCTGTGTCCAGGCTGGAACACGTTAGCAGTAGGGTTCTGGTTCTGCGCAAAATTACCCATCAACTGCTGTTGCTGCTGGTTCTCTAGTATTTGGGGCTGAGCACTGTTTTGCTGCCGCCAGTTACTATCAAAATTTCTCGACGATGTCCGGCCGTGTCCATTTTGGCTACCACGTCGTTGAAAATCGGCTTGGAGACCTGTAGAGCTTGCTCCAGCATCATTCGTTGCCATCGGAGGAGGAAATTGGAACCCGGCTGCACCGCGACCTTGTGGAACACCGCGACCATTACCGACGGCCATGCTTTGACTTCTACCGTGGGTTCCAGCGCCACGAGTGTTACCTGCACGAACACTCAGACCAGATGGATTCGGCAAAGACTGTTGGCTTTCGGTACCTTTGTCTTCGCCCCCACCAGGGCTAATCGATCTATTGGCACTCGTCGGAGATGCACCAGAGGCTCCAGGGATAGGGAATTGAAAGCCGGACGTGGTTCGCTTTTGCTCGGCTATCTGAGCAGCTTTCTTGGCTTCGGGCAGAGCGAGCGAGTGACGACGCTGATGACCGCCGCCCGGAGGACCGCCGCCACGTCCGCCTCGTTGCGAAGTGTTCTCACGGTTCTGGCTGACAGAGTTTTGGTTGAAGTCGCCGAATGCCGATCCAGACGCACCGGATGAAGGGGCCGGAGGCGGACCCATGTTCATGTTAGGCATTGCTGATTGGTTACGGCGATGAGCTGAAGGTTGCGTCGGAGCGTTCATGGGAATTCCCATCTGCTGCTGTTGGAGCTGCTGTGGGAATTGGAAAGCATTGGCATGGGGCGACATGCCCGACATGCTCACTTGTCCCTGTGGACCTTGTTGGGTAGGGAAGTTGACAGTGGGTAATTGCTGTTGTTGTGGAATCATCCCCATGTTCACATATTGTTGATGTGTAGCAGCTATCTGTTGCTGCTGTTGTTGAAGGAGCTCGATCTGTTGCTGTAAAGCAAGTTGTTCCACTGATACAAAATACAGGTTAGCATGTCCAAATCATAGGTAGGCCATCAGTCTTCCAAGGCTAGCAAGCTGGGGGCAAGTACGGCCTTGATCATGGCTAAAGCAGAGATCTAGAGATCGACTCACTTATCATTGGCGTCATCTCCGAAGGACTACGTCGATGAGCAATGTGTAGTCTCCTGCCGGTGGGGCCCGGGACTCCATTATGAGATTGTTGATCCATATCGACGACCAATAATCGCGGTATTTGAAGGAATGTGATCAGTCAGAAGGGGTGCACAACGGAATTGCCGGTTAAAGTGAAAACCGCCGAAGGCCACTCAGAACTCGCATCGGCCTGGAAGGCTCGAGCGTCAGAAGTGGAGGTTCAATTGTATCGGCTTGGGTGAGGCAAGTCGGACGGTATTTTAGATGGGGGCTTTGAGCCTGGCGAAGGAGAGAATAGAGAATCGGAGGCAGAGTACAAATGATGTACCGTTGATGGCTGGGAAGCAATTCACACAACGCTTCCAGCCGATATGACGTTCTCCCCGCAAAAGGACAGAAATTGCCAAGTGCTGCGTATGCAACGCAATTGTGATCACAAAAGCGATGGGTGAAGAAGGATAGAAGGACTGACGATAGTGAAGGAAGGATTGGAGGCGCTTTCGAAGGGAACGGCGTGAATGTGGAAGGAGTGATGGAGAGGTGGAGAATTCAAGAGTTGTCGAAGCTAAGACTGATAGCTTTCTACCTCTTGCGCAGCCGCAGGGTTCCCATACCGACTAGGTATCTGTCATGATACAGTAAAAAGGTGTCTTAAAGCCTTTTTCATCCATCTTTCACGTTCAAGTTATTCTACATCACAGTATCTGTGTCTATGGCACATTCATCGTGATATTGCGTTTGGATGGAAACTCGCCCTAGCAAGACCCTTTGAACGACAAATGAGCACGATATACCACGTACTACGATTCAAGCACGTTGGGCAAGCTGTCAAATTCAAACAAATACAGAAATCGCTTTTACCACCGGCAACCACAGCTTCTCCATATGCAACATTGTACATCCACGTTTGTGCCATCTTAGCAGCAAAAGTATTTGTATTCTGGTAAGATTACGGTGTAGGTATTCTTTTCACCATATGGAACGTCCCGCCTTAGCTCACGGCAACTCCCGGTTTTGGTGTTAGGTCCTGCAAACGATCCTTTCACCTTTGTTCCCCAACGCCCAAGCAATATTAACAATGGTGTTTTGGTCGTGTCACACGGACAGGGCGGGTTAGAAAGGTAGCCAGGAGTTCAGATTCCCCGCCGGCGTGGTCACTCTTACGTGTCAAGTACTCAATCAGCTCCCACGCAATAGAAGAACACTCTTTGGTCCCCTGGGAGAGCTCGAGATATCTGTCGATATTGATAGCACACAATATTGACAACTTCGCATTGAAAGCCTGCTTTGACGCAACGTTTCGACAGTTTTTCTGCAACGCGTCTTTTTCGCTGTTCTGCAATGTTCAAGGAGTAAATTCATTCCAGAACGAGCTGAAAAGATTCTTCAGCAATCCCATCCGGGAAGACTCTTTAGGCACCTATTCTGGATTATGGCGACAATGGCAAGCCCGTACAAAGGAGCAAGTGACAGTCCTTCGAGGCAATTGCTGTACGAACTGAGCCGTCTAGGTGTTACATCACAAGAGAACCTATACGCTCGCCTGGACCAGGACAATCTAGAACGGGAAATCCTTCACAAGGAGGCTTTGACTCTCGCTGCAGCGGAGCATGATCGGGTCAGGGAAAGTGCAGTGGCTGTGCAAAAGCAGCTACAGCTTCAGATAGAGGCCGAGCGCAAACGGAGAGATGAGGAGGAGCACAGGACACTGGAAAGGCTGCGCCAGGAGAAAGCGGATCGGGAGATCGCTGAGAAAAGAAGGGCAATCGATCAGGCTAAAATTGAAGAGTCTAATAGGAAAAGGCTAGCAGAGGTGCGGGAAGCGGCGGCGGCAGCGCAACAGAGAAAAGCGCGGGAAGAGGAAGACGTCGAGACCGCAAGGAGATCAAGAGAAGTAGAAGGTGCAGAATCGAAAAAGCGGCAAGAGGACGAGGCAAAGCGGAAAGTCGCGGAAGCAGAGTCCAGGGCCAGAGAGGCTGCTATTGCTGCTCAGGAGCCAGTAGTGGCACCACAGCCTACGACGGGGCCCTCGTTGCAAGCTAATTTGGACCCGGGAAAAGTCGCTGAGCATCAGCGATACGTAGAAATTCATCGAAAGCTGAAAGAACTTCGGAAGGCCATGCTGGATCAGGCCAAGCAGAACAGAGCTCTGAAGGACACGATGGGAGACATCCGACGGGGTATCAGGCAAAGCGTCGGGCAGCTGACCACTGGCAAGGGCGTCAATAAAATACCAGTGAGTATAGTTATAGTTGCCCCTGTACATCTGCTGAGATTGCGAAATTAGCTCCAAAAAATTATCGGAGGGCTAAAGAGCGCCATGTCTTATGGAGGCCCTAAGATTGATATCACAACATACCTCGCCTCCCCCCCACCGAATGTGTCGGACACTGGTGTTCCAGCCCTTTTCTTATACGAAATGAATATCCTTGCCAAGGCGGTGATAGCCCAATTCATAGACGAGGCTGGAGTCTCCCCCAAGACAGCAGATCCAGTGGGGATCATCGCAAGCCACATTTTTACAATGCCAGCTTTCCGATGGAACGATATCTCATTAATAGATATTCTTACTGCAAAACTCCACGTCGTTTGCCCAGTCCTCTTCGGTATCTATGGAGACGAGACCACCAATCCAGGGAAAGCCCGTATTGGATGGTGGCGGGAAGCAGGTGGTGGACCCTGGGTTTCTGAGCAAAGGCATCGCGAACGTATGACTGGTCTCGGTGCGGGATTCGCTGCACTTTCGGCGCGAAATTATTCAAAAACGGAGCTCAGGAATCCATTTCCGAATTACAAGTACTGGCAGTCGTTTTCATACATCTTAAATACGCCAGCGCAAGACATCACTCAAACGCACTTTGTGGTCCTAAAAGCTATGATCGAATACAACGAGACAAGAATGCTGGAGCTCTTTGGGAGCGCGGCGATAGTGCTTCTGAGGCAGGCTTTGGTAGAGTTTCCAAAGCGAAACCCGGCGTTAGAGAGGAGTGTGGGGGCGGTTTCATTGGGTGGTCTTGCGGATGTGCTGAAGAAAGATAAGAAGATCTATCTGTGAATGTGTAGTAAAGAGAGATACCCCAGGGGTGCATCGAAGATTTGTTGAAAGATATGCTGTCTGGCAATTGGTCGCCGATCGTGGCGATATAGTAGTGTATTAGAGGTCAGGCTGTGTAAATAGGATAGTACAATTATTACTTCGTGCGAATAGGCTCCAATAGAGTCACAGTGCGGCTCAGAAAAGCATGTTGGTTCAGATCATCATCGCTAATTGGGATATCTCGAAGCTGTCCCAAAGGAGCGATTTTTTGCCTATATCCTATCCATTCCCCCATCCCTATAAACTCCTCCCCACTTCTTCACCTTTCCATCCATATCCCTCCTCACAACCACAATCACAATCGCCACCACCCACGCTACCAGAGTATCCACAACTCCCCATCCATTTCTCCTACTCGCCCCCAACATCCCCCCCTTCATCGCCATCCCCAACAACCCATTCGTCGTAATCAACTCATCTCCCTTTTCCAACCCCTTCAAGCTCGCCTCCGCAACCTGATCAGCAGTCTGCCCGCCATCTTCTTCTTCAAGTTTCTTAGTGATGTTCGGTTTTACTCTATTCTCTTCATCAAAGGCCTCGCCGAAGATGGTGGCAGGGAAGACGGTGTGGACTTTTACGCCAGGAGAGGGGTAGAGGTGGAGTTCTTGGGAGAGGGTGTCGGAAAGAGTGCGGATGGCGGATTTGGACGGGGAGTAGGGGGAGTAGCCGACGATGGGGTAGAAGGCTACGACGGAGGAGGTGAAGATGATGTGGCGTGGATGATCAGAGGGCGAAGGAGCTTGTTTTTCTGCGGAGGATGGCTTTAGCCAGGAACGGAGCACGGCATGGGCGACGTAGGCGGAGGAGAAGTAGTTGCTGTCCATTTGCTCTTTCAGGCGCTCGACGGGGGTGTCTATGAAGAGAGTTGGGCAGGAGCTGCCGGCGCAGCACCAGACTATGTCCGGGGGGGTGTTGTTATTCCATTCTGTGGTTTCGGAGATTAGACGGACTGCTTCGGTAGGGTTGGTAAGGTCGGCGCTGATGTAGTGGAAGCGCTGAGAAGGGAGTTTGGCGCATGCTTTTATGTCTTCGAGAGCTGCTTCGAGCTTCTTGATCGTTCGAGCGGCGATCATGACATTGGCGCCTTTTCGGGCGAGCTGTTGAGCGACGCTCTTACCCATTCCCTGTGAGCCGCCGGTGATGAGTATTGTCTGGCCAGGATGTGTAAGCTCCAAATATTTGGAAGGATGAGAAATTGACCTACTCGGCCATCCACTAGGAAGTTGTTTTTGTGAAAGACATTCATTCTGTCCATTAGCAAGATAGAGATAAATACACATAGACAAACAGAGGTCCAAAAGAGACCAAGTGCCATGAATATCAAATTTGACTACCAGTCAGGTCCATGCAGAAAAGTTGTATGGTAGCTTCGTCGCCCAGCGGAGAGCCATATATTTATTAGTATTGTCCCTTGACATCGGTGCATAAACAGTTTATACCCCGACATTTTTGCAGGGCTAAGGACACCTTAGATTAGATTAGATAACAGCACAAACTTATTAAAACTCCCTCTTTTCAAACAATCGAGAAATTCATAAGATGGGAAAGAAGAGGAAGGCAGGTGGTCGTCCATTCGGCCAAGATGGGACGGAGAAGATATCCAAAGAGGAGAGCAAGCTAAGAATAAACACCTACGAAGATGTGGCAGATTCAGAAGATGAGTTCCACATGGGCCGAGATAAAATATTACTCGAGGAGGGTCCAGTGCAGAAAAGGCAGAGGAAGCTGAGAGAGGATGGTAAGAAATAATCTTGCGACATCTTTACCAAGAGCACAAACTGACATCAAGAGCAGAAGAATTTCTCGAGCTCTCAGATGAGGAAGTCCTAGCAGAGTCCTCAGACGTCTATAATGTTGATGAGGATGACGAGAACGACGAGGACGACTACGAGGAAAAAGGTCAAGCGGAAAGCAAGACCACAAAACCAATTAGGGGATTACAAGATTCAGATACTGAAGCGTCTGTTGCACTTGAGGATGACGAGGACCTGGGCGGCTGGGGAACCTCGAAGCGGGACTACTACAATGCTGATGTCATTGAGACGGAAGCTGATGCTTTGGAAGAAGAGGCCGAGGCAAGAAGATTACAAAAGAAGCAGCTCCAAGGATTTACAGAAGCAGACTTTGGCTTTGACGAAACGGAGTGGCAAGAAGAAGGCAACGAAGACGGGGAAGATGGAGAAAACGGCGGAAATGTGGTTCAGGAGGTTCTACCAAGACTCGAGGTCACGGATGCTATGGGACCTGAAGAGCGATTCAAGCTGCTAAGGACGAGCTACCCAGAGTTTGAGCCTCTAGCGAAAGAGTTCTTGGAGCTACAGGCTATACACGAAGATCTGAAACTTGCAGCTGATGCAGAAGTCTCTGTACAGTCGTTTGGGCGTAAACTCAACGACATGGGGTCAGGTGTTGGCGGGGAACCTATTTCCAAGGCGGTGATGAAGCATAGCGCGTTGAGTGCATATCTTGCCGCATTATGCATGTACTTTGCTCTCTTCACATCAGGCCAGGCTACTACAGACGGTAAAGCTACAGCTATGGCCCCATCAGAGCTGCGAGATCACGGCGTAATGGAAACGTTGGTTCAATGCCGAGAGCTTTGGGGGAAACTGAAAGACATGCCTTTGCCACAATCAATAGGGCTGGACACTTCTCCTGGGAGAAGTGAGCATAAAGACGTCGAAAGACAAAGTGGGGAAGACAATTTGCACATAAAGATGGACGAGGAGTCCACGGCCAAGATCAAAAGGAAGAAGGTCCACAAAACCAAGGCGCAGCGTGCAGCAGATGCTGCTCAAGCTGAAGCAGACGCTCGTCATGTGGAGCGCCTACGGAAAACGGAAGAAGATCTCGCCAGTCTCTCTGCTTTGACAGGCCCAAGAAAACCATCCTCGAAGCCAGCCACTACCACCAATAAAATTCCTCCACTTCTCTCAGACGACTCAGACATCGGCGAGCAAATCGCCCTGACAGCTCAGGAAGCCGCTGAAAAGGCCAAACGAAAGAAATCCCTCCGATTCTACACCTCCCAGATCGCGCAAAAATCCAACAAGCGCGACGCCGCTGGCCGCGATGCCGGTGGAGACGCAGATCTCCCCTACCGCGAGCGGTTCCGAGACCGTCAACTACGGCTGAACGCTGATGCAGAGGCCCGTGGCCAGAAGCCCAAGGGAAACGGAAAAGGAGACGAGCCTCTTGGCGGCTCGAGCGACGAAGAAGATCGCCGCGCCGCCAAGGATATACGAGACGACGTAGACTCGGATGATTACTACGACATGGTGTCCTCCCGCGCCGCCGCCAAAAAATCCTCCAAAGCCGCTCTCGCCGCGGCCCACGCACAAGCAGAACGTGAAGGCGGCATCGTGCGCGTCGTAGAAGAGGCAGGCGTGGACGGCAAACGAGCAATCACGTACGCGATTGAGAAAAACAAGGGTTTGACGCCGAGGAGGAAGAAGGATGTAAGAAACCCGCGGGTGAAGAAAAGGAAGAAGTATGAGGAGAAGAAGAAAAAGTTGGGGAGTATGAGGCCCGTGTACAAAGGGGGGGAAGGGAAGGGCGGGTATGGGGGGGAGTTGACGGGGATCAAGACAGGGTTGGTCAAGAGTGTTAGGTTGTAGTAGGGGAGGATTTTAGATGGCCCCATTACGCATAGCACAAGGAACCATGAGTGCCATGGTTGATTGCAGTTCACTGCAATGGGACTAACCCAGGAGCTGGAGATTGCTCGCTTGACGCTGATCAGAGCAGAGCATCAGGGCCAGATTACCTATGGCCATCAACAAATCAAGAGTCTCGTGAAAGAAGCGCGATACTGCACGCAGGGAAGCCATCACTATTTGTCCAGAGACATTGGTAGTCCAAGGGCAAAAGAGCAATCCTCACAAAACTCGCATCTCGAACAGCATGGGTGAAATCTTCTCGGTTTTGATCTTCTAATTCTTCATCATAAGGTAGAGAGGACTCATATCATAGCCTATGTTGCCGGTCTCCAAAGGTATCGTTGGATCTGATGGCATCGCCATGTCGTTATTCTCTCTTTCCATGTCCTCCTTGGGGACAACCCCAATGAATTTTCCGATTTTTACTCTTACTTGTCCAAGCCTACCGCCGTAACAAACGATAGGTTCTCATGACTCAATCTCCTCTCCGGCCAATTTTGCGAAGTTTTTGTGTTTCATTACCTCAAAAAATCCACAACATCATTATAACACCACTTTAATCTTGCCGTCTTTGTCCTTCTCGATCGTTCTCTAGAGCGAATACGGTGCTGTTGGATAATGGGCTACGCAGCACTAAGGTCTTGGTTTGCTCGACAAGAAGCTTTGTTCCTGATTATCTTTTGGTACACCCGTTTCGCTAATTGTTTTTTTCTTTGAGACTTTAAAAGCGCCTCGACCTTGAATATCCATCAGTTTCACCCACTCCACTTCCCGTTCATCCCCACCACGCATATTCCAAACCAAACCCTAACATCTCACCCAACCCACCACCCAAAAATGTGCCAGTACGAAACCCTCGTCACCTCCTTCCCCGAATTCCTCCTCGACACTCCTCGCCTCATCAAAGCACAGTCCTACCCCACCTGCGACCATGCATTGCTGCAGTTCTGCGAGCCATGCCAGCCAGCGAGTGAGACCAAGCTGCTGTGCAATGTGCCGCCGAGGCATCTATCGTGGAATGCGAAAGTGGAGTTTTGTTTCCTGTGTCGGTTGAAGAGGAGGATGGGGAGGGCGGGGCATTTGCTTTTGAGGCTTGAGATAGGGGAGTTGTGAGTGAGCGATTCTTTTAATACAAACTCTGCTTTGTTCTATTTCTATCTCTATCGATGGTTTGTGATATGACCATCTGCTTTAACGTTCTGTCTGGTTTTCTGTGTTGTGGTCTTACTTACGTTTTTTTATAGGTATGAATGCTTCATGTGCCTCTCGGACAGAAGCTGGCTATTGCTAAAGTTTTAGGTTCGATATTCAGTGATTTTCTTCTCTTGTGTAACAGAAATACCATTGTAGTCATGTATCTGGCGACACTTAGAAACCGCTACAATCTCGACTCTAAGATTGGTACTGCTTTGCCGAGTGCACCATGGTAGGTTATTTTCTGTAATGAGTTTTCGAGGTTGGTCCGACATTACTTTGTATCTCAGTAAGTCACTTTTATTCTATGTTGATTAAATGAAGATAACTACCCCCTCCATAATTCGCAGACTCATGACGATTCCTTCATCTTTCTATTCACTTTTGTTTCGCCATCTAATTGAGTCAGAATATCGAGATCACACGACCTACATTTTCCTTCGGGTTCTGTTCGTCCCTCTGTCCTTTTCTGACTCCTTGTTTGTTCTGAAGGTCATTGTCCCCGTAAGCTGAAATGCCAAAAAAAAAAAATCACAGCGTAACGTTTTGTTCGCTGGACAGGAGCTTTATCTTCCTCTCAGCGTTCTTGGGTATCATTCGAGGCTTTGTTTTCAAGCACCCGCTCACACTCTCTCAATCCCGACCTTAGATACACGTTCCCCTCCCCTCTCATTGCATCTCCCATCTTGATCAACCCATCACAAACACTACATCAAACTCCCACTACCCACAACCCCCGACCCCACAAATCATCGCCAACCCCATCACCCAACGCTGTGTCAATACAATACCACCGTTATCACTCTCGATGGCCTCGGTGTCTTCACAACACCGGGGC
>JAABUZ0100000756.1_pt1 | contig 72472 bp, 69 predicted proteins | sample 5562091 | NCBI WGS metagenome assembly JAABUZ01 (sample SAMN12813069, study PRJNA571459) | rock metagenome | isolation source: Antarctica rocks | place: Antarctica: Victoria Land, Linnaeus Terrace sud | collected 2015-12-21
TAGTGAAATTATAAACAATTTGACAGAAGAAATCATTGCTTCTGTGACAGGTTGGGACTACATAATTAAGGCTTTATCTGTAGCGAGAATTTCTTAACATGGTATAACAACCCAAGACCGGCTAAACATTCCCCCGATTCAGCACTTCTTTAAGTTGGTACGAGAATCTATGCCACCGAAATTTAACCAGCAGCTATCAGCCTGAGGGGGAGAGGGGGAGAGGGGGAGATGGGGAGATGGGGAGATGTCAGCTTTTGTCAGCCCCTTTGTGATTGAGACTTTTTTATTGAGTAGTGATGATATGAGCAATGCATTTAGGGATTTGCTGCGGAAAGTTGGTAGTGGTGTCCACACGGGTGAGAATTTAAATCGTGCTGAAGCTAAAGCGGCAACCCAGATGATACTGCTACAAGAAGCTACACCCGCTCAGATTGGGGCATTTCTGATTGCCCATAGGATTAAGCGCCCTACGGGAGAAGAATTAGCGGGTATGCTGGATGCCTATGATGAACTAGGACCGAAACTGCAACCGATTTCGTCTACAAGACCCGTGATAGTTTTGGGCTTGCCTTATGATGGGCGAGAGCGCACCGCACCCATCAGTCCCTTGACGGCTTTGCTACTTGCAACAGCTGGGCAACCAGTGGTGATGCACGGGAGTGATCGCATGCCCACCAAGTATGGAGTGCCACTGGTCGATATCTGGCAGGGGTTAGGGGTCAATTGGACTGGGCTATCCGTGGCACAAACTCAGCAGGTGTTCGAGACTTCGGGAATCGGATTTATCTATCTACCTCAGCATTTCCCCGAAGCTCAGGGTATATTTGAATACCGCGGTCAAATTGGCAAGCGTCCCCCCTTTGCCACCATGGAGCTAATCTGGTGTCCTTATGCGGGGGATGCTCACATCATTTCTGGGTTTGTCCATCCTCCCACCGAAATCATGTTTCAAGTAGCCTTTGCTATGCGTGGAACTAGTAACTTTACAACGGTGAAGGGATTAGAGGGCAGCTGTGATCTCCCTCGCGATCGCACCGCCATCATCGGTATGTCTTCACCCAGCACTCCCCACGAAACACTCATCGCTCCAATAGAGCGCTTGCACCTAGTACCTCGTGACTACGGCTTTACCACTAAGAACGTACCCCTTGACTCCACCCCCAAATTGGTGGAAGACATGCAGTCGGTGTTGCAAGGTAAACCCTCTGAACTTACGCAAACCGCCTTGTGGAACGGCGGGTTTTATCTCTGGCGTTCTGGCGTTTGCCAAGATATGGAGTCGGGTATAGCCAAGGCGGAAGCCTTATTAACTGGGGGTCAGGTGGCTCAAAAACTGGAGGAACTTGGTCAGGTAGTAGCCTCAGTCTCAGTGCAGAGGAAAATGCAGCCAGCTTAGTCTTTATTATACCAAAGAATGGGGTGTGGGTCAACATCGTATGACCCTACACCCTAGACCGTTCTTCGTTTGGGCGGATATTGAAATTCAAATTTTTGCGATCATAATAAACAATAGCCTTAACATTTGGCTCTTACCTGAGAAGGGCGTTCCGAAAATCAGTATGATGTTAAGGTATTTTAAGAGTCAGGGCAAGCAGCCTTTATGTAAGTCTAGCAACCATTTTTCATTCTCTGAGGAGTTTCTGGGCCGCCAGAAAAAATGATGCCCAATGAAAATTGTGGACTCAATTCAATTATCTGTCTAGTGTGTGACAGTAATTGATTGGGTTCATGAAATAGTTTATAGCGTTTACTTCAGCAGCAATCAAGCCCACCTTAACTCTTCAAATATTGGATATCCAGGATGTTCAAACAAGCAGAAGATGACAGTTTAGTAGAAAAGGAACCGAGCCCCATTCAGGAAATCCAAGAGGATGGTACACTATCAGAAACGATAGTTGTTCCAAACCCGCCTCAAAAAATTCCCACGCCGAAAATTCGGTCAAGTCTCAAGGCATTAACTGTTGACGGGATCTTCGCTGCGCCCTTTTACAATGTTATCGGTGGGGCATTGCTGAGTAATTTCTTGCTGGAGCTGGGTGCCAGTCCAGTCGAGATTGGTACAATTGCCTCTATTCCTCTGCTGACGGATCTGCTCCAACCAGTGGGAGCCTATCTGGCAGACAGAACTACTAGCCGCAACTGGTATTCTATCTTCATTTTCGTTCCGGCGCGGTTGCTGTGGCTAATTCTCGTACTAGCTATTGGGTTGCTCACCTCATCTGACATCTCCCCGCATCGACTGGTGCAGTTAACGTTGGCAATGAGCTGGGTGACTAATACAATGGAAGCTTTGGGCCGTGCTTCCTGGATTAGCTGGATGGCGGCGTTAGTACCTCAGCGGTTGCGGGGGCGGTATTTTGGCTTTCGCAATAGTACTATCAGCTTGACGAATCTCATCACTGTACCGTTGTTGGGTCTGGCGGTATCGAAGTGGCCCGGTGGAACGCTCGAAGGCTACCGTGCGCTCTTGGTTCTAGGAGTTGTGTGTGGGCTAGTCAGTCAGAGCTGTCAGTTCTGGATGGCGGATGTGAACCCGCGACTTGTACTAGCTGTGGGTTCAGATCCAGCTCAAAGCGAGAGTAAAGGGACAAAATTTGCCTTCCTTAAGGAAGCAAATTTTTTGAAGTTTGTGCTTTACTTTGGCATCTGGAGCTTTGCAGTTAATGTCAGCGCTCCTTTCTTTAACCTCTATATGCTGGATAACCTGGATATAGATGTCAGCGTCGTAACGATATATGGCAGCTTAGCAGCTGGTGCTAACTTATTAATGCAGGTTGTCTGGGGCAAACTGGCTGACCGGATTGGGAATCGTCCGCTCCTGGTAGTTATGGGAGCCTTGGTGGCGGTGATACCTCTACTCTGGCTAGGAACTGGAAATGATTCAATTTCCATTTGGGTCTGGTTACCGATCTTGCACCTGCTGAGCGGAGGGTTGGGGGCAGCCCTTGACCTATGCAATAACAATCTTTTGATGGGAGTGGCACCGCTGCGTAATCAGTCGAGTTACTTCGCGATCGCGGCGGCGGTTTTTGGTGTCAGTGGGGCAACGGGAATCATCTCTGGTGGGTTTCTTGCAACTCAAGCGAGTAGCGGTGGCTTGCCGCTGCTGTTTGCTCTCTCAGCTGGACTACGGCTGGTTGCCATCCTGCCATTGGTTTTTGTTCAGGAGAAACGCTCTGTGCCTCTGGGTCAGCTTTTGGGAGTCCTGTCCCAATTCAGGCGGCAAACAGCGCTGGTTTCAGCAGAAGGTATCAGTTTTGAACCAGTAGTACCAGCAGAGAAGGACGAGGAGTGAGTAGTGAGCAGTGAGTACTCCTCACTGCTTTAGTTATTAGATCTGGGAAAAGAATTTGTATTTATAAGTACAAGCTAATGTAACACTAATCCCCTTCTTTAGTTAGAAGTGGGGAGAACTAGTAGCATTTACCTTGTTTAGAGTCACGTCAATGAAATGCGCTCGAGTTCGGGAAGGAGATTTAACATGCCAGAAGAACAATCGCAACAACAGGCACAGGCTGAGGAGAAAAAAACCGACCGTGAATCGGAAATGAAGTTAAAACCCAAGGCAGATGATCCTCAATATCGGGGGAGTGGCAAGCTGCAGGGAAAGGTGGCACTAATCACGGGTGGAGATAGTGGTATTGGTCGGGCGGTAGCGATCGCCTATGCCAAAGAAGGAGCCAATGTGGCGATCGTGTACTTAAAATCAGACGACGATGCCAAAGAGACAAAACAAATGGTGGAACAACTTGGCGGTCGCGCTACAATGATCTCTGGGGACATTGGCGACGAAGCCTTTTGTCAGCAAGCGGTACAACAAACAGTGGATGAATTTGGTCAACTCGATATTCTCGTCAACAACGCCGCTGAACAACATCCTCAAAAGAGCATCGAAGACATCAGCGCCCAACAGTTGGAGCGTACCTTCCGCAATAATATTTTCTCGATGTTTTTCATGACCAAGGCGGCGCTCAAGTACCTTAAAGAGGGCAGCGCTATCATCAACACCACTTCAGTAACGGCTTATCAGGGCAGTAAGGAACTGTTGGATTACTCCTCCACTAAGGGAGCGATCGTTGCCTTTACCCGCTCCTTGTCCCAGAATCTGGTCGAAAAGGGTATTCGTGTAAATGGCGTAGCACCAGGTCCAATCTGGACACCACTAATTCCCTCAACCATGCCACAAGAAAAAGTTGAGAGCTTCGGTCAACAAGCGTCAATGAAACGAGCCGGTCAACCCGAAGAAGTCGCGCCCAGCTACGTATTTTTAGCGTCGGACGACTCCTCTTATATGTCTGGTCAGGTTTTACACCCCAATGGTGGTACGGTGGTCAACGGTTAAAGCGTTAGCCAAATATTCCCACAACAAGTCGGCACGTCTAAGTGAAAGAGCGCAACTGCGCTCTTTCACTTGGCTTTGTCACGCGTGCTTTGAATATTCAAATATGAACCACTACTTTGCTACGGTTGCCCCTGGTCTAGAGCCCATTGCCGCTCAGGAACTAGAACGTCTAGGAGCACAGTCTGTCCTGACTGATTTCGGTGGGGTGAACTTTGTTGGCGATAAAGCTTTGCTTTATGGAGTGAATCTCTGGGCTAGGACAATTTTCCGGGTGCTAGTACCTATCCGGGAATTTTCCTGCCCTAATCCCGACATGCTCTACCGGGAGGTGCAAAAAATCTCCTGGGATGATTACCTACAGCCCCACAACACTCTGGCGGTGAACAGCACAGGGGGCAATCAAAAACTTAACCACACCCACTTCACGGCTCTACAAGTTAAAAATGCTATCGTAGACCAACAGCGCCTCAAATCAGGCCAGAGGTCTAGCGTGGATGTCAAAAATCCAGATGTGCTGATCAACGCCCATATCCATCAAGACCGTTGTATTTTAAGTCTAGACAGCTCAGGGACGAGCCTCCATCGGCGAGGGTATCGCCCAGCTATAGGGGCAGCCCCACTCAAGGAAACTTTAGCTGCTGCCCTCCTCGACATGGCAGACTGGGATTCAAGTCTTCCCTTTTTAGACCCTCTATGTGGCTCTGGAACCCTGCCCCTAGAGGCTGGTTTAAAAGCCTTGAACATTGCGCCTGGTTTGTTTCGTGAAAGGTTTGGCTTTTTTAGCTGGAGCGATTTTGACGAACAGCTATGGCAGGAGTTGCTCAAACAAGCCCAAAATAGCCAAATACCCGACCTCAAGGCACCGATTTCTGGTAGCGATCGCGATCCTTCTGTCCTGTCCCTAGCCCGCACCAATGCCGAACTCTGTGGCATCGAACATCAGATAACGTTTTCCCAAACCGAGTTATCCCAGCTTGAAGCTCCAGCAGACTGCGGCGTTCTAATTTGTAATCCGCCCTACGGAGAGCGTCTGGGAGATCCCAAAGAACTGGGTACGTTCTACAAAACTCTCGGCGATATCTTCAAACAACGCTTCAAAGGTTGGACTGCCTTTATTTTGACGGGGAACAAAGAGTTGGCTAAGAGGGTGGGACTCAGACCATCTCGTCGCATTCCCGTCTATAACGGCTCCTTGGCGTGTACGTTACTCAAGTACGAACTGTATTAGTGCAGGCGAAAACATTAGTCACCTATAAGGTTTTCGCAATTGCACTGAGTCGTTCATAGACAGGGATCAGGCGATCTCCCTCAATTTCAACCGAGGTAGTTGGATAGTTGCGAATCGCCCCTAGCAGTGTGACTTCACCATTTTGACTAATAGATGAAGCCAAAGCCGAGCGTAAAGCCTGAGCATCTGATTCACTTGCGGGAGGATGAACTACCTCACCGACTTGGTTAAGCAAAATCGGTCCCGCCCAGCTGGACAGCAAGTTATTTAAAAAAGCAGGATCAGCTTTTATTCCTGCTGTCAATGCCTTACGAGCTAAAGGGGGATCTTGTCGAGCTACCTTCAAATAAGCGTCTAGTGTGGGAGTGGTTTTGCCAGTTTTAACGAACTGACTTAACTCTCTAACAGAGACTGGTCCCTGGAAACTACCGTACTTCAAAATAACTCGTTCAGCAGCATTGGCATTGGTACTGTAGAGTAAAACGCTCGCGCTTATTCCTGAAACTAGTATCCGACCGATTAACCTGGTAAAGTCCCGGTGCTTCAGGGTATTGCACAGTTGAAAAATTTGCATCTTTTTGATCCGGCTGTAAAAAACTTTTTGTTAGCAATATAACCAAATTAGCTGTTGCTACCCAACCCAACTTCTAACTAAAGTATAGTCTTGAGGGGTGCAACGCGAAACAAAGGAAACGCGACCGAATCCGGCTTTTTGTATTCACAAACACAGGCTAACTTCACATTTTCTCAATCTTTAGGTAGATGATATCCAAAAACAACAAATGTTAAGTTTCGTAAAGAGGTACTTTTTCTTACATCTATAGTGCAGATTTTTCTATAACTAGGTGATGGGTGGAACCGTTCAGAAAACCGCGCCCTGTAGCGGCAATAGTGGTCACTGTATTCGAGAACTGGATTAGGGATTTAATCAGTAATGGATATAACTTTAAAATTATATGAGTATCGCTAAAGTAGCCACTGTTATTGTTACTTGGAATAAGCTGCATGATGTTTGTTCGCTAATTGAAGATATTGCTAAGCTAGACTTACAGAATATACAGCTTGATATTTACGTTGTAGATAATGCCTCAACAGATGGCACGCAAGCTTACATAGAAAAATCCTATCCTCTCTTCGTCAAGGTTTTGCAAACAGGCAGTAATTTAGGTGGTTCTGGTGGCTTTTCTCATCAGGGTAAGCGCAAGAAGCAATAAAAGTACTTGGCTCTCAATAATACTGAGAATAATCGCAATAAAGCTAAGAATCAAACTTCATTATTGGGATTAGCATTGCCTATATATCATATTTTGGGCATTTTTTTCTTGCGCTTACCCTGCTTTTCTCATGGTTTGCAAATTGTTAGCGAACTTGAATATGATTACCTTTGGCTACTCGATAATGATGTTCGTCTAGATCCCCTGGCTCTACGTCCCCTAGTTGATACTTTGCAAATCTATTCGGAAGTGGGCTTAGTGGGTTCTCAAATTCGTAAACTGGATGAGCCCAATACTATTCAAGAAGTAGGCAGCTTTATCAACAGTGCAAAAGCACACCTGAAAACCAACTTTGGGGATTGTCATATTACTTCAACTGAAGAAATCCTAGGAGGTAAGTCTTATGTCAGTGTGGATGCCTGCGCGGCTGCATCACTATTAGTGCGGCGTGAAGTTGTCCAACAGATTGGAGTATTTGAAAATTACTTTTTACACTTTGATGATGTAGAGTGGTGCTTGCGAGCCTCGCAAGCTTCTTGGGTAGTTGCATCTAATCCAGCATCAATTGTTTGGCATAATTCACCAAACTACAAGTGTAGACCCTGGATTAATTACTACGACGAGCGGAATCTATGTTACTGCTGGCAGAAACACCGACCAAACCTTGTATTGAAAAGAGTCGAGGTGAGTCTGCCACGCCTGATTTATTACGCAGCTACAGGACGGTACTTTTTAGCCCAAGTCTCTATTAAAGGCTTTCAAGACTTTATTAAGGGTATTCGTGGCAAAATGCCAGGAACGCTGTATTATACTGAATATTCTCTCCAACAAATTTTTGAGATTCCATCAACCGTTTTGGTGCAATCTACTATTTATCAAGATAATTTACAAAGCTGTATCTTAAAGCAAATGGAGGTTGAGCAAAAATTTACCCCATGGTTTCCACCGCAAAATTTAATATGGCGCCTTTGGCTCTGGCTAGTAGCTTGTTTTTGGAAGCCGGTTGACGTTGCACTGGTTACTTGTCGCTACCCTGAACTCTACTATCTAAACTTGGCAAGACATGTTTATTTTTTTACAGGTAATGGTTATGTACCTACCTCAACCAATCCTGTAGTTTTACTCAAGGGGATTACCAAAACGATAAGCCAGCTCTGGCAGGTATACTGGCAAGTTAGTAAGCTCAACTTATCCGAAGTAATATTAACTAAAATATATCCTCTGGTGTCTATCACTATTTGTACTACTGACCGACGTACTTCCGTAGAAAAGGCTCTCCAATCTCTAGAACTAATCAGCTACAAAAACTTTGAGGTAATTATTATTGATGCATCATCAACTACAGATACAATTGAAATGCTTTGCCCGAGGTCAAGCAAAATTGGTTTTAAATTTAAATTTCTGAAAGTTGAGCCAAAAAATATTAGTTTCTCCAGAAATATGGGGCTCAAGCTGGCATCAGGCTCAATTATTGCTTTTTTTGATGATGATGCAATTCCACCTCCTGAGTGGATAGATCAACTGTTATTCACCTACTCTGTTCAGGGCGACAAATGTGCTGGGGTTGGTGGTACAGTTAGAGACGTGACTCGTTCTGGTCATCCGTTGCAGTTCCGTCGTGGCATCACCAGTGTTCTCAGTGAAACGATTCCTATTCGTTCTTCTGATGCCGCCAATCACAACGAACCGAAAGGCTTTTGGTACAACGGTCTGATGGGTACAAACTCATCTTACCGAAAAGAGCTGCTTGAGAAAATCAACGGCTACGATGAGTTTTTTGATTACTTTTTAGATGAAACGGATGTCTGCTTACGCTTGATCCAGGCAGGCTATGACATCCACTACTCCGATGTTGTCGTAGAACACCACCCTCAACCTAGCCACAATCGCATAGATCAAAAGCATCTCACCTGCTGGTATTCACTAGCCAAAAACACAACTTATTTTGATTTGAAACATGGATTAAAAAAAGTTGTTTTTCCTATCCTTGTTACCCGCCTAACTTTACTCCTCATCCGCCGCTGCTTATTGAGAATTCTCCGCCTCAAATTCACTCATAATCTTCCCATCTCAATGTTAGTAAAGTACGTTAAGCAGTCTATTGAAGGTATTCAGGTAGGCTGGACAGCTGGACTGAATTTGCACAAAGTCAATTTTATTAGAGATTGATGGTGTGCTAGACCTTTTAATCGTCATTCTCTCATTTTGGCACCCATATCTAAGTTACAATTTAGGCTCTCTAGTAATAAGGAAATACTTGTGATACTGGCAGCACCAATATTTGAAAATAAAGAAATAAGAAGCATAGTTAAAATTCAAGATATAATTCTGCCAAGACTTGACATCTGTACTGTAGAAGAACTCTTTTTAAGGTTAAACTCGAAATGTTTCTTTAATTATAAAGAAAATAAGGCAGAACTAAACCAAGGTGGAATCATAAGTTTTGATACTTACTTTAATTCATTGTCAGTACAAAAGTGGCTCGATTACACGAACGTAAAAACCATAAGTATCGATTTACATCTAAAAGGAGTATTCAAGGTTAGGCTTCTGAACATAGATTACTTCTCCTCCTATACGAAATTAGTAAATCAAAAGGTGATAACCTCTGACGAGCTAGATAAAGTAAGTATATTTGAGAATATAGATATATATCCATACAAAGGTTTATTGTATGTTGAAATTGAAGCTCTAGAAAGTAATTGTCTATTCACAGGTGGGTGTTTTTACACAAGCATAAACAATAGTCAAAAATTAGATGTAAAAATTGCAGCTGTGATTTGTACGTATAAGAGAGAGCTATATGTACATAAGAATGTGCAATTACTAGAAAAATATTTGCTTAATAAATCAGATATAGGAGATAGATTTGAAATCTTCATAATTGACAATGGTAAAACTTTATCAGATATTGAAAATCATAAAATTCATTTAATCCAGAATAAAAATGCAGGTGGAAGTGGAGGTTATACCAGAGGAATTATATAAGTATTAAAAAGAAAAAAGGAGTTTTCTCATATTATATTTATGGATGATGATGTTGTTTTAGCCCCAGAAGTATTTGAAAGAATTTATAACTTTCAAAGGGTTATTAATGACAATAGTCTATGTATTGGTGGTAGTATGTTAAGGCTAGACAGTAAGTATATTCAGCACGAAAATGGAGCTATATGGAATAATGAGGTTTTCAGAATAAAGCCGGATCTTGATTTAAGAAATGCACACAACGTTTTATTCAATGAGATTGAAGAACACATTAACTACAATGGTTGGTGGCTATTTTGCTTTCCTACAAAAGTTATAGATGATTTTACTCTACCCTATCCATTTTTTATAAAAATGGACGACATAGAGCTGCCTATAAGGTTAAAGCAAAAAATCATAACTTCAAATGGTATATGCGTATGGCATGAACCATTAGAAAGTAAATATTCACCTATGCTAAATTATTACATTAGAAAAAACGAAATAATTTTAAACATTCTTTGTTCTGATAGCTTCAGCAAAATAGATGCGATAATATACGTTGCTAGATATAGTATCACAGATGCATTTTCCTACAGATATAAAAGTGCAGAGCTTGTCTTAAAAGCTGCCTTTGACTTTCTCCAAGGTCCTGATTATTTGAAAACTACAAATCCTGAAGACAAAAACCTGGAAGTCTTAAGGATTGGGGAAAAAGCTGGAAAAAATTCGGGACTGCCCTTTGTCTATGAAAAATATATGGAAAGTGTTGATGAAACAGAGAGTACAGCGCATCGTTGGATGAGAATAATAACCTTAAATGGGCACATTTGGCCTTCTATTTTATTCCATAGCGATAAAAGAATAACCGACCAAGGATATAGAATTTCTCCTATACATAAGTATAGACCTTTAAACGTTTTTAGGCCTAGGAAAGTTTTATACTATAACTTAATAAGCCAGGAAGGTTTTGTAGCTACAATTTCGAGAGAAGACTTTTTCAAAATCTTTATTAAGACAATTTTGTTAGCTTTTCAAATATTCTTCAGATTTCCAGAGCTAAAAAAACTCTACAGAGAGACACTACCTGAACTGACTAACCTCGCTTTTTGGGAAAACTATTTAGAGATAAATACAGCAACCAAAAGCGGTAACCCTAGGACTTGAGACGAATGTTAAAACTCTGCTGGAATGCTCTAAAACTGAGTTCAATGCTCCTAGGTGCTACCTGGCTGATGGCGGATCGCACTTGGGCGGAGGCAATTGCGCCCACGCGTGAGTTAGCGTCAAACCCCACCGTTAGTGCCACAAGCAAACCTATCGGTTTCATCCAACCAGTGGTTGGCAGTGCCCATCTGTTGAATCAAAGCGCCACTCCAGTCGCAGCGAAGAGCTACCCAAAGCTCTTTGCGCCAACTCCAGTTACATCACGGCTAACTCAGGCCGCTCCAAAGCCAAAACCCAAAGCACCTCCTACAACCAGCTACACTGGTATTGGTGGTGATATTGGTCTGAGTGGTCACAAGACTGCCTTGGGAAGTGGTGGTTTAGCAATTCTCAGTAAAACTAGGCTCACCGATAACTTGTCTTTGCACAGTGCAACGGTAGTATTTGGCAGCCGTACTGCCACCTCGATGTATGCCCTCACTGTTGGCACTCCGATCAAAGACAGGTTATCTGGACGACTCCTGATCTTTCCTTTCCTTGGCGCTGGTGTACAGACGAGGAATCAAGGCGGTTTTAAAGTCGATCCGCTAATCTCTGGTGGCATAGATGTACCTATATCGCGAAACTTTACAGCAACGGCTCGAGTAAATGTCGGTTTTCCGAGCGATCGCACTGACGTAGGACTCCTAATTGGGGTTGGCTACAACTTCAGCATCTTCAGCCTCTTCGGTGGAAGGTGAGTCCTGCACGCTTCTATAAGATTCAGTTCAACTGGGACAACTGGATGAGTGAAAGGCAAAAACAGGAATCTCAATCCTTTACAAGCATGGATGGGTCTATTCTATCCACTGCTGCTGCCTAACAACCAGCAGCTGTCATTTTACGCCGAACACTTTCCCAGCGTAGAAATATGACGGCGGGTTTGAGAAGGCTCTAGACCTGCTAGATTACGGTACTTGGCAACTGTTCTACGAGCAATGCGTAGATCAAAACGCATCTTCAGCAATTGTGCCAATTGTTCATCACTGTAGGGAGCCGTGGGTGGTTCAGAGCGAATCAGTTGCACCAGCAGTTGCTGCAACTGTTGGGGAGTCCGCCCTCCTACCCCCACTGGTACACACAGCGATGCCAACGGCAAGGACTTCGTCCTAGGCAGCGGGATAGTGGGCGCGGTTGTTCTGTACAAATCCCTATTAGGGATTGAAATGCAGATCAAGAGATAGCGTCCCCGGATGATCCGGCTCACGGTGGCATCAGAAAGTCCAACCGCCTGAGCCACTAATTGTTGGGGGGTGGGTACTAGGTCTAACTCATCCCGACTGCTCAAAAAGACGTGCTGGCGGTCAATTAGAAATTGACCGACTTTGAGAATGTTTTCCTGCCACTGGTTGAGGGCAGTGAGCAAGCTGCGCGCTTTTTGCAATAAAGTTTCTAGCCGTCGAACATCCTGCGACCGCTTGTCTGATTTTGTCAAAAGACTGAGCGCTTCTTGGTTGAGACAGAAACGCTGATTAACCTCGTAGGTTAGGGAAACTTGCCAACCTCCCGTGGCTTGGGATTCTGCCTTTAAATCAGGGGTGACAATCGGAGCATCGCTGTGACCGAAGTTTCTAGCTGGTCGGGGTTCTAGATCCTGAATCTGACGGATGGCGGCTTCCAATGTTTCTAAATTTGCATTGGGGGGAACCTGACCGGTGTGAGCGCACAGCTTTTGCAGTAAAGCCTCTCGAATTGGTGCCTCTAGAGAACTGTCAGCACAATCTGCCAGTTCCTCTAAATATTCTCTAACTAAAAGGGTAGGCAAACCTTGGGGCTGGTCTTGAAGTTGCAGCAGCAGACATTCTTTCAGAGAGCGTGCTCCTAGCCCTGGCGGATCTAGGCTTTGCAGTAGAGGGACGACAGCCTCAAGTTCCCTTGGATTCCAGGGACTACCAGCAGCCCAAGTCTCTGGGGGTTCTTCTAAATAGCCAGAGGGTGAGAGCCACTGGGTGAGATAAACCAGAGCCTCGCGCTGTCTTGAAGGTAGTGACAGTGCTGATATCTGGCCATATAGGTGATCCTGAAGATTTAGACTTGGGGCTGGAGGACTATACCAATCAGGTAAAGCATCCCCCAACAGAGCTTCGCGACTCCCTGACCCAGGGGATAAATTAGGACTTTCCACCAAAAACGGATTACTTTTGGCCTCTTGTTGGACATAGCTGATTACTCGCCTGTGGTCCCAGGGCAACAAGCGCACGAGGTGTCGTAGAGCTGGGTAGAGAACCGTCTGGGTTTCTAGACGCGTTTCTAAAAGTGGTGTTGCTAGAGATTCCATTGTTTTCGTTTCTGCTCAAAACTTTTGAGATCTAGCCCTAGAGCCTGGTGGGGTTCATGGGGATAGAGTGCCAGAGCGCGGCGGATCAAGTCCTGTTCCAATTGAGCTGTGGCTCGTACCAGGTTCAAGTCGGGTCGATGTTCCTGCGTAAAGACCAGATGCTCTGGCAGGATAGTGCGTCCCCCCGAGAAGATCGCCGCCCGCTCCAGGATGTTTTGCAACTCCCGCACATTCCCTGGCCAAGGATGATTTTTGAGTTGTTCCAAGGCTGATTCAGTAATCGCCAGAGACTTTAGTCCACGCTGTAGCGCTATACGGCTCAAAAAATTTTGGGTGAGTAGCTCCAGGTCTTCAGTGCGATCGCGTAGAGGTGGCAGTTCAATTCGCACGACGTTAAGGCGATAGTATAAGTCTTCCCGGAACTGATTTTGGCGAACCATCTGCTCTAAATTTCGATTGGTGGCAGCTACAATCCGCACATCTAGAGTTTTAGTTTGGTTGCTACCCAACCGCTCGAATGACCGATCTTGTAACACCCGTAAAAGTTTGCCTTGGATACTGGGGCTCAACTCTCCCACTTCATCTAGAAATACAGTACCGCCATTAGCCTGCTCGAAGCGACCGATGCGCAGGCGATCAGCTCCGGTGAAAGCACCCTTTTCGTGACCAAACAACTCCGCCTCCAGCAAATGCTCTGGCAGTGCCCCACAGTTTACCTTCACTAGCGGTCCACGACTGCGAGGGCTGGTAGTGTGAAGGACGGAAGCTACCAATTCTTTGCCCGTACCAGATTCTCCCAAAATCAAAACTGTGGTATCCCCTTGGGCAACCAGACCGATGAGTTTAAATACCGCTTCCATAAAGGGCGATCGCCCTAGAAGCTCTTCTTGTCCTATAAGGGGCTTAGCCTCACCAAACCGATAGCCCAGCGCCTGGTGATGAGCTAAAGCCTTTTGAGTGATATTGACCAGAGCCTCCAAATCGAAGGGTTTAGTCAAGTAATCATAGGCTCCCAGTTGCATAGCTTCGATCACCGTACGACTGGTTCCGTAGGCTGTCATCAGAATCACGGGTAACTCGAACAAAGTTTTACCCAGGTTTTTGAGAACAGTCATGCCCTGGGTTTTAGGCATTTTCAAGTCCAAAAATACTAGCTCAGGACGTGCAGCAGCATCTGTCAAGATCATTTTGAGTCCCTGATCTCCGTCTCCCGCTTCAATAACGGAGTGGCCTTCATCCTTCAGAATCTGCGTCATGGCCTGGCGCAGCGCCTTTTCGTCATCAATAATCAGTATCTTAGCCATGGTTCTTACTCACTCGTTGTCGGAGCTGATGAGCTGTAGGGCAGATAAACACTAAAACGGGTACAGCCTGGTTGGGATTCCAGACCAATATGTCCCCCATGCCGAGTGACAATCTCGTGACTAATCGCTAGCCCCAGTCCTGTTCCATCCGGCTTCGTGGAATAGAAAGGATCAAAGACCCGTTCCCGCTCTTCAGGCACCAACCCCGATCCTTGGTCCTCTACCCAAGCCACGAGATAGTCCGGCCTTTGGTAAAGTCCAACCTCTACCTGGCCTGACTCAGGACTGGCTTGAATGGCATTAAGGATTAAATTGACCATCACCTGTCCTAATTCCTGGCGGCGCAACGGCACTTGGGGTAAAGGCGAGTCCGGAACTTGATAGACTAGCGTCACACCCTGTTCCTCCGCTTTCAGGCGCAACAGCGAAACCGATTCTTCAACAATATTTTCCAGGGAGGCTGGGACCAGGTCTTCCTGCTGCTGGTTTTGGTCGAAATAGAATAGCCGACGTACTAGATGGTCTAAACGGTCTACCTGCTCCAGCAGGCTAGCAATAGGCATTGTAATACCCTGCTGTTGGAGTTGCCGTTGGGTGTACTGTAGGTTAAGGCGCATACTGGCAAGAGGGTTACGAACTTCATGAGCCACCCCTGCTACTAATTGGCCTAGAGAGGCGAGGCGATCCACTCTGCGCAAACGCTGTTCCAGCTCTTGGCGGTGACGTTGCATAGTGTTAATTGCCTCTCCTATTCGTCCCATCTCTGCCGGAAGGGGCGGGATCTGCGAAGCCTTGTCTTCTTCAATCGCTTTGATGCTCTGCTGTAGTTGCTGCACCCCCCGCTGAAGTTGAAGGGCAATGTAGAAAGTCCAGCCACCCACGACTAAATTCATCAAAACTACCAGAACGCTGAGGATGTTTTGATGGATATCCACTGCGTGGGGCATGCGTTTCATGGTCCACACTGCTCCCCAGCGAGGCAGAGGGTCACTACGCAGCACCAAAATGTCGCGACCAGGCTGAAGTACTAATTCCTGAGGCAAACCTTGGCTTGTTGCTTGGCGAACCAGTGCCAAAATGGTTCTCTGCTCAACTGGAGGAATATCTTTTTTGGGAACTGGGCCGCCATGGGTAGGGTAGGCATATCCTAAGAGCTGGTCTTTCTCAAGCAGGTAAAATCCTCCTTCCACCCGTGGGAACGCGGCAAGAGCCTCAGTGGAAAGTCCTCGCAGCTCGAAGTTCCACTGCTTACGACCCATGCTTGTCGAGCTCAAGTCTGATTCCCGAAACTGCTTGATTAGTCGGGCGTCGGCACTGGCTAATTCTCCTTGGCTTCTGGCAATCACGGCTCCTTCACGGCTTTGAAATACCTCTGCTACCAACCATAGGGCGGCTCCACCTAAAGCTAAAAAGAGTACTGTCACAAACTTCAGTTGCCGCTGGAGTGTCCAGTACTTGGAGAAGACGCTCGGTTTCATATCTGCTTGCGTCGCTTTGCCCGGAGCCAACGGATAGCTATAAAACTAATTAAGCCGTACAGACCGATCAATCCCAGCAGTGATAAATCCCCAAAAGGCCAGGCAAGACCTACTCCTTCACCCAGCCAGAAAGTACCAAATGCTACCAGTAATACACCTGCACTTAGCTTAATCAAAACTTCTGGCACTTTGAGTAAATGACCATGTAAAACTGCTACCACGGCAACTGTTAACAGTAATGCTAGTCCCGCCCCCGACAACGCTTCAGACCAAGCTCTTGATGCCAGCCCAAGGGTGGTCACAATAATTGCCACCTCCAACGCTTCCAAGGCTGCACTTTTAACCATAATTACGAAGTTCAGACGACTGAAACCTTGTCGCTGCGCTTCTAGTACAATGCCTTCAGATCCCAGGGGATCGCTGACCCATCCAGCGCGTTTTCCCAAAGCTTGTCGCAGTACCGACTTTTTGATCCAACCCCAGCCGAACCACAGCAGCACCAGCCCAATCGCAATTTGAAGCAAGCGCAGGGGAATCAGCTGCAATTCTGTTCCCACTGTCGCTGCCGCTAACCCAACGATAGCTAAGCCTGTGATAGTGCCTAAAGCTGCCTCTCGCTGGTAGCCAGAACGAGCGATCGCATAGGCGATCGCTGCTGTTTCAAAAAATTCCACACTTGCACCGCCCAAAGCACCGACAAATACACCTACATTCATAATTTTTTCTTACACTTGACTACTAATTTTGTTGCAAAGATTATTTAAAGACATGAATAAAAATTTTAACTTCAACGTTGGTCAGTGAACCCAAAAGTAGGCAATAAATAGGGTTACAAGCGTCAGCGGCAGGCCAAAGCGCAAATGTTCCCAAAACGTAAGTTTATAGCCTTGTTTCGCCACAGCTTCAGCGACGATGAGGTTGGCTACTGAACCCAACAGAGTCAGATTTCCAGCCAGAGTGGATGCCGCTGCCAGTAGCAGCCAAGCTTGAGTATCACCATGAGGGATTAGAGGTTGCAACAGTAGCACCGCCGGGACATTAGAAATCAAGTTCGAGAGTACGACACTCCCCGCTAGTAAACCAAAATGGGTATGAACTAAACCTGTAAACAACCCTAAAAAGCCCAACTTCTGAGTACCTTGAGTCAGAATAAAAAGTCCAGAGAACATGACCAGGAGATTCCAGTCCACCTGCTCCAAGATTTTCTGCGGCTTAATACTCCGAGTCACTAGCAGTAAGCTAGCCGCCACCAAGGTGGCCAAAGCTGGGTCTATACCAATTAAGAAAGCAACCAACAGACCTGCACTCACCAACAGGCTCTTAGTCAGTAGAGGTTTGAGAACGCGATAGCGCGCAGGCTCTCCACTCTGGCAGGGCTGGGTAGAGCGCACATCAGGGTAGAGGAACCATAGCCAAACCACTTGAACTACAAGACTGACCAAAGCAACCGGGGTTAGAGCCTTAGCAAATGTAAGATAGCTGATCCCAGAAAATGAGCCAATTAGAATATTTTGGGGGTTGCCAGTTATGGTAGCTACTGAACCAAGGTTAGTAGCTCCAGCTAAAGCAAGTAAATAGGGAATTGGTTTGAGATTAAGAGCTTCGGCTAAGCCTAGAGTTAGGGGGGTAAGGACGATGGCAATGGTGTCATTCAGAAACAAGGCTGAGAGGATGCCACTACCAAAAGTCAAGGCAACCAGGAGTCCAAATGGACTGCGGGTAAAGCGCATCAGGTAATCAAGAGCCAGTTGAAAAAAACCGGAACAGGCGAGGTTGGCATTGATCACCATCATGCTCAATAGGAAAATGATGGTTTTATAGTCGATCGCCACCCAAGCTTCTTTAAGGTTTAAGACTCCCAGAATGACTAGGAAAGTAGCCCCGACTAGGGCGATAGTGGCCCGATTCATGCGTAAACCAGGCAGATATCCCAGCCCGATTCCGACGTAGCTCAGCACCAGTACAGCATATTTAACGTATTTGAGGATAATCACGTCTTACCTGATTGCCTAAAAAGAGGACTGTGCAGAAATCCGCGTTCGAGAACCCAACGTCGCTACTTAATATTGTTTAGATAAGTTAGTGGTGGCATTACCTTGACCAAGCGAAGCTTTAGTTTCGGGCATCAGCAACCAAAAAACTATCAAAGCTACCCCAGCGATCGCCGCCATAGTGAGAAAAGCCGCATGGAAACCCGCGTACTTAACCACAAATCCGGCAACTAGATTACTCAGAGAAGCACCAGTACCAACCGCAGTACCAATTGCTCCCTGTGTCAGGTTAAAGCGGCCAGTACCCTTTGTAATATCAGCAATCACAAGAAGTTGCATCACACCAAAAATCCCGCCCCCGATCCCGTCAAGGAGTTGCACAGATACTAGAAAATAGGGATTATCGCTCAGAGTATAAAGCAGTCCACGGAGGCATAACGCAGCGAAGGCAACTAAGTAAATTGGTTTTCGCTTGCTAACACTAGCCCGACGACCGATCCAAATGCCCAGCGGGATGATGACCAGCTGGGCTGTAATAATACAGGCCGACATGTAGAGCGAGGGGTTGCTCCCTTTTCTTGAAGAAAGCACTTCTCCAACCAAAGGTAACATAGAGGCATTAGCAAAATGAAACAAGACTGCACAAAAGGCGAATATCAGAACCCTGCGATCTTTTAACAGAGCTGTAATGTTTGAAATCTGAGGTCGTTCTTTTGCTCCATCATCACCTCCGCGAGACACTGTATAATCAATATCTTGATCGCGTATTCTGAGCACTGAAATAATGACAGCGACAGACATGATGGCAATAAAGTAAAATATATATCTACGCCCAATAAAGTAGCCGATTAAGCCCGCCAGCAGAGCTGCAACAACATTGCCTATAGAACTAATCGATTGGTTCCTTCCTATCCGCTTTTCCATGTTTTTACGCCCTACTAGCCCTAAAGAAATGGCGGCTATAGTAGGTCCAAAAAAAGCTCCGACAATCGCAGTGAATGACTGAGCACAAACCACTACCGGAAAAGTCGGGAACAGGACGATCACTATGGAACTAATGGCGAGTAGTGATGCCGCAAACGCCACCAGCAACCGTTTCTGGCGGATGCTGTCTATGATAGCCCCAGCCGGTGTTTGCATGAGCAATCCAACTATTCCGGCGCTCGTCATCACAATGCCAACACGCGCTGGATGCCAATGAAGACTAGCTGTGAGAAAAATAACCAGGAAAGGTCCCACGCCCCCCTGGATATCAGCAAGAAAGAAATTCAAGGAGTCAAGCGCTCGTAAACTCTGCTTGCGTGATGATGCTAGCTTGTTGTCCATAGGTCTGTCTTTAAACTTAGTGATTTTGACCTGACTTCGTAACAGTTCAAGCTGCTACCATCGCTCCAAAGAACTCCTCGGCACATCTGCTAGTAATAGATTCAAAAAATCCAGTCCACGCAAACTTTTTTTGCTTGATCCACTAATCTTGTCTGACATGAATCCTCCTGATATGTTTTCGTCTTATTAGTGAGATGAACAAGAGTTATTATCATTCCACTTGCAAATCGGCCTGAGCATATATACCTAAAATTACAAATATTTGCATTTTATAAAGATTTACTGGGTAAACTGTATAAAAATTGACCATTTTTTGATAAAGTTATGAGCTTATCCCAGTAGGATGAAAGTGAGGGCTTTGTGCGATCGCTGCCCTCTTGGGGTATCCATCCTACTGAGATAGGTTCTTAGCTCGGCGGAACGTTTGTTTGATTAGCTGTTGGAGGAGCAGAGGCTGGTGCCGTATCTGTATGATTAGCTGTAGGTATGGTCAGAACTAGCCCTTACGCTCGGGCAGAGGAATTGCATTTCATCTATTGCTAGCCTTCGCCAGTGGCCGCATCGCCCTCCTGCGATTGATCTTTTTTCCCTTGCAGAATCAAGACGAAGACGACCGCTAGCAGGCTGCCCGTAATCGGCCCCACCACATAGATCCAGACGTTGTTGAGCATGCCGCTGACAATGCCTTGCCCAAGGGACACAGCCGGGTTCATCGAGGCACCGCTGACTGGGAGGGAGAACAGGCGGCAGAGCGCGACCGTGGCTCCGACGGGGATCGCCGCGTCGGGGCCGGATAGGTCGGAACGGGTGGCAGTGCCAATGATGATTAGAAGTAAAATGCAGGTCAGAATTACCTCCATCACGAGCGCCTGTGATACTCCAGGATTGGGCGGAATCACTCCCAGGTTCGCCACCATACCAAAGAGCGTGCGCAGGAGCCTCGCGCCTAGTACAGCACCGACTAATTGCGCGACCCAGTAGGGAAGTACGCGTCGCCAGGGAAAGACGCCACGTAAGGCGAATGCAAGGCTCACCGCGGGGTTGAAGTGAGCGCCTGAGGTATTCGCGAAACCATAAATCATCGCCATTACGACGAGGCCAGGCGAGACGGCTTGAGCCGCGTAACTGACTTGCCCATGGCTGATGGCCGCGATCATCGTGCCAGCCAACGTGACAACCGTGAGGATAAAGGTTCCGAGTAGCTCCGCGAAGAGGAGACGCAGTGCTTTGACAAACCCTGGGTCGGCTCTTTCTGTCCCACGGCGCATGCCGGTTGTATTTGTGGAAGAACTCATTACGAGAAAATTTGGGAACTAATTTGAGCCGAAAATAGACTTGTTTGCAAGCCCGAGCAATTAGAACTACCCTTGCTAACGATTTGGGGAATCCACTAAGACTCTTTGTCGCCGCCGTTGCTGGCGTGTTGCTTGCCTGCTTCCTCCGCGTGCTTTGTGGCATGAAGCTGGTGTTCATGGGCAAGGTGTGCGTGATGGCTCACCTTTTCGTGAACACCAGCTTCGGAATGTTTTGCCGCCTTGCGATGATGATGTGCTGCCTGTTCGTGATGGTCTGCCGCTTTCTGATGGTGCTGAGCGCCTTTGGGACTCAAGTCCACCAATGGCTGCCCATTAAGCTCTAAAGTTTCGACCTCCAGGCTGGTGCCATCTTTGCGCGTCCCGTAGCCTTGAGCGCTTAATTGGTCGCCAGTCTTGACCCGCTCGGTTAGAGTTTTTCCAACATGAGGCGGAACATGCAGATAGGTGCCATCAGAGAGGATGAAGCCTTTAGGTTCTCCCTTATGACCAACTAGCCAGTGGGCCATACTCCCCTCGACATGCATAGGCTCCCCTGGGGTGGGCGGTGGTGATGGGGGTTGATCCGTTACGGTCTTTTTCGTTTGGGCATTAGTCAAACTTTCAGTGCGAAACTCCTCCCCTAAAGGCGACTTTTCTCCAGGTTCGACCAAGGCCTCAATGGTATCGCCGGGCTTGACGGCTTCTTGGAGAGCTGCGCTTAGATGTGGCGGCAAGTGCAGCTGTTTCCCGTCAGAGAGCAGCAGGCCGTCCACTTGACCAGCGCGGTTGAGGAGGTAAGCCTGGACCGTGCCATTAATGCTGATTAAGTCTTTTTTCATCGTGACCTCGTAATTGTACGTTGCTTCTCTTCTCAGTGCAATTGTCGTGCCAAGAAAAGAAGCGCCGCCGATTTCAACGCTGACTCCGCATGCTGTTAGAAGTTACCATAGACCTCTGACTGCCTCGGTGTTGGAGTCAGCCCTAGTGGATGACCGAGTTTCTGTGCTAGAGCCACCTGTGGATTGCCCATTTGCTGGTGGAGCTGGTGCAAGGCTATAGGCTGGCGCCGGACTTGGTAGCCCGTAGGCTGGCAATCGACCTAAGCCTCGACCTGCTCGACCACCCCGTAGTTTATGAGGTGGTGGTGCTTGGTTGTAGGTTTGTAGAGTTTTTCCATCGATTGTCAAAGAAGTCGCTGTCAGGATTTGTCCGTAGCTGTTGCTAGTACCAAATCCTTGGGCTTTTACACTAACTCCCTCTTTGGCACGGTTGAACAATTGGAAACTAGTGTGATGGGGAAACATTACTTGAGCCCCGGAAGAGAGAAGAATGCCGTTAATTTCACCGCGCCGTCCGACCAGCCAGTGACGAGCAGTTCCTTCTACCGATAGGTTGTTGTAGTTAACGTCAGCAGGAGGCTGGTTTATGACCGTACGCTGGGTATTGGTGTTGGTAATGCTGTAGGCTTTGACTTCTTGACCAAAGTTGCTAGGGGTACCCGGAGTTCCAGTCACTTTTACGCTATCCCCAGGCTTGATTGTGGCTACCAGGCTGTTAGCGTTATGAGGAGGAAACCTCACCTGGAGGCCATTGTTGAGGATAAGACCACTGACCAGTCCTTGAGGATTGAGCAAGTAGTGTTCTACTTGGCCACTATAGCTAGTGGAGTCAGAAGAGGGCTGGTCAACACCAGTTGGGACTGTCCGAGGCTGGGGCTGAGCAATTGCCAGATTCTTTAGACTGATTGCTAAACCACTAAGGGCGAGAACTAGCATTGCCCTCAAAGCATAGGAACTAAATTTCGGTTGTTGATTCATCATGAGTTCCCTGATATAGGTCACGATACTTCATGACTTCATGTAAAAAACGTGCCAGGTTGATTTCAATCTAAACAATCCAGTGTAGGGCTGTTGATAAGCTGCTCAGCATACAAGATTGCATCTCTTTAACAACTATGTAATAGCTTAGGAGCCGCTTACAACTTCACCAGTAGTTCACTCTCAGATTTTTATTTTCAGGACAGAGCCATGGTTCCGACGATAGTCATGGTTTCGACGATAGTCATGGTTCCGACGATCATCATGGTCTCGACGATAGTCATGGTTCCGACGATCATCATGGTTCCGACGATAATCATGGTCTCGACGATAGTTATCAGCCACGGCAGGAGAGGGTGCTACGCCACTCAAGGCTACTAGGCTAACTGCACCAATTAGCATTAGATATTTGTTCAAACACATAGCTAAGTTTTCCTCATTGTTAGTAACCACCTGACCTAAGAAGTGGAAGCTGAGCGATCGCAAGGAACCGACCAGCCAGTGAGCCGTACTCCCCTCAACATGCATAGGCTGTCCCGGTGTGGGCGGCTGTGGTGGGGGTTGATCTCGTAATTGAACGTTACTTCTCTCCTCTGTGCAATTATCGTGCCAAGAAAAGAACCGCCACTGGTTTGACCGCTAGCAAAATCACCTATTACCTATTTTGTCAAGTGTATGACTAAGTCTGTTGGCAACTAGAGATACTTGGCATGGTTTTTGCATCAGAGCTTAATAGACGGTATTCGAAACTAAAATTGAGGTAACAACAAATGCAACTGGAAACGCAGACTGAGCAGCAAATTAAGATTCGCCAGCTTACCAAAGTCCAGACATCCTGGAGTGAGCAGGAGCGTGGAAAACCCGGCGCGTTCACATTCCAATTGATTCTCGATAACGGGGTAGACGAGTATGTTATCCGCCCCACAGCAGAGGATGCCTATGTGCTGCTGCAACTTCTGCAGCACAGTTCTAACGCGACCTTCGACTCAGAACGCAAGGTACTCATGTTCGGTAGTCTGTCAGTAGGGTGAGGCTAATCTTTCCCTAGCCCTGATAACCGAACGGTAATACCAAGTTGCATCCAGATGCCATTATTAGTGGAGCGAAGAATCTCGGAGATTGCTTCACTTCGTTCTTAACGACATTTTGTTTATCTGGCTGCAACTTGGTGTAATCTAGGGCAAAGCGTGGCGTTGAAAGAAATCCCAGATTGCGTGACTGGCATTGATCCCATTAACATTGCCCTCCCCTTTATTCACGTTTTCGGAGGCACCACCAGGCCACGAGTGTCCCATACCTTTCACACTCATAAGCATCACCTCTGCGCCGTTATGACAACCTGAGTAGCGAGATATTTCAACTTTGGTACCAGATAAGACCTTGGGGTGTGAAGATAGTAAGTTTGTGACCGTCCCTGATAAAGTAGCTCTCCAGAGCCATCACTGCTAAACACTTGTTCTCCAGTACCACCTGTTTCCTGCGCTAGAGTTGAATTGCAGGTCGTTATTGAAGTCATTAGTAATAGACCAATAACCATTGGCCTAAAAAAATTGTAATTAAGATACATATTCACTTGCTGGTTTAACTCTATTACAGTTGAATCTACTACTATCGCTTTGGAATCGATACTAAGAACTAAGAAAATGTTTGGCTCAATGGCTGTTTCTACTCGCATAGGAGTTTTAGATGAGTATCACCGTTCCCCTGCGTGCGATTGAACTAGCCCCTGGCAGTACGATTAGCATTCACGACTTGTCGTGGCAAGACTTTGAACAAATCCTCACTGAACTGGGCGAAAAGCGCAATTTCCGTGTTACCTATTACCGAGGCACCCTCGAACTCATGTCTCCTCTGGCAATCCACGAGCGTCCTCACCGCATCATTGCTGATATCGTAAAGACAATTCTGGATACTCAAGGGCGTGACTGGGAAGACTTCGGCTCCACTACCTTCAAACGTCCAGAAATCGCCGGAGTCGAACCAGACACCTGCCTTTACATCCAAAACGCCAGTTTGGTTCAGGGCTGCACCGATATGGATTTAGAGGTTTATCCGCCCCCTGATCTGGCAATTGAGTCTGATGTCACATCAATTACAACCTTGGAAGTCTACCAAGCATTGCGCGTTCCCGAAGTCTGGATTTATCGCAATGTCTTGCTTTCGATTAACATCTTGTCAAATGGTAACTATGTCGAATCCCCCAATAGCCTTGTATTTCCTGACATGCTTGTCAGAGATTTAATTCCCCATCTGGTACAACTCGCTATTGCCGATGGCACCAGCCGAATGTTGAGGGAACTTAGAACTCAACTCATATCGAGTTAAAAGTCATTGAGCTACAGCAGCTTTGTCACCCGCCACTGCTTTGGTTTCGGGTACGAAGAACCAGAAAACCGCAGTAGCTACAGCAGCGATCGCTGCTAACGTCAGAAAAGCTACATTGTAGCCAGCCTTTTGCACTATAAACCCAGCCATTAAATTGCTGAGCCCGGCACCAATTCCAATAGCAGTGTTGAGTGCCCCTTGTGTGAGATTAAAACGACCGGTTCCCTTAGTTAAATCCGCAATCACAAGGACAGAAAGCACCCCAAAAATACCACCCGCAATTCCATCTAAGATTTGAATAGAAACTAAATAGAAGGGATTGGTGTTCAGCGTATACAGCACACCACGAATTGGTAATACACCAAAGCCAACCAGGAAGATTGGTTTTCGTCCAATGTTTGCTAAACGACCGACCAAGCTGGCGGTGGGTACCATGACTAACTGAGCCACAATAATACAGGCAGACAGATAGACTGTAGGATCAAATCCTTTTCCCTTCGCAAGTTGTTGACCGACGAGGGGTAACATCGCCGCATTGGCAAAGTGAAAAAGAACTACTGCACCACAGAAGACAAGTATCCGGCGATCGCTAAACAGCTTCCCGATGCCAGAGGCTTTATTCTGATTTTCTCCTTTATCCTCCTCCTCTCCATCCCCGCCACCACGCGCCAGTTCCTGGTCAATCTCTTTATAACGAATCAAACGAGCCGAAATCGCGCTGGCAGCAGCCATAGCCCCAACCAGGAAAAAGATCCCCTTGCGCGAAATAAATTGACCAATTAAACCCGCCAGAGTTGCAGCAAGTACGTTGCCTGAATGATTAAATGTTTCATTGCGACCAATCCGCCCATCTAATTTGCTACGCCCCACCAGTCCCAACGTGACAGCGGCGATCGCAGGCGGGAATACTGCTGCTGACACACCAATTAAAATCTGACAGGCGATTACCACAGGAAAAGTTGGTACTAGGGCTATCCCGATGCAACCAACACTGACAACCAAAGCAGCCAGCGCGATCAACGTTCGTCTCTGGTTCAGCCGGTCAACCAGAGCACCCGCCGGTGTTTGGGCAATGACTGTAGCGATTGCTGAAGCGGACAAGGCAACCCCGATTTGGGCTGGGTTCCAATGTTCTGAGGCTTTCAGGTAGACACTTAGATATGGTCCAACACCATCCCGAACATCAGCCAGAAACAGATTCAAATAATCGAGTCCCTGCAAACTTTTCTTGCTTGGTCCTGTAGTCTTGTCTGGCATGCTTATTCCCTTTTAAATCTGAGAAAATACTCGTAGTAGTAAGGTGGGCATTGCCCACCCTACTGGGATTGGATCTTAGCCTGGCGGTGTACCTGCTGGAGGAACGGGTGGAGGGCCACCAGTTGGCGGTTCACCTCCTTGAGGGCCGTAACCTGGCTGGTCACCTGGCCGCTGAGCGGGTGGAGGGCCACCAGTTGGCGGTTCACCTCCTTGAGGGCCGTAGCCTGGCGGACGACCTGGCCGAGGAGCGGGTCGATGACGAGGGCCACCAGTTGGCGGTTCACCTCCTTGAGGGCCGTCGGCTGGTCCTTGTCCTAACAAAGGACCTGGTCGATGCCCTAACTTATGCCTTGGTCGATGTTTTGGTCGATGCCCTGGTCGAGGACTGTGGGAATGATTGTAGGGAGGCTCGTTGAAGATACTAGGGTGGGGATTCACCTGTGCCAATACCGGGAGACTAATTGAGCCACTGACACCAGTAACTGCCAGGAGAACAGCAAGTTTTTTGATCAAACTTGTATGATTTAGTGTGTTCATGCACATCTCGATTGAGGTCACTATTATGAAGAGTGCAAAAACCATGCCAAGTGGATTCACCCATTGCCTTTTGCCTTTTTAAGCCAAGCGGCGACAAAAAACAGGTATAATAATACGTCAGAACTTTGGGGTACACTCAATGCCAGTAGCCAGTAACTCAATCAAGTTTGGTACAGACGGCTGGCGGGGTATAATTGGTGACGATTTCACGTTTGAGCGCCTAGCCCTGGTCGCACCGCTCGCAGCGCAGATATTGTCAAAGACCTACGGTGACACTGTGGGTAACAGTACGATCATTGTGGGCTATGACCGGCGGTTTATGGCAGAAACGTTTGCCCGTAGAGCAGCAGAGGCTGTTACTGGAGCAGGATTTGATGTGCTGCTTGCCGAAACATATGCCCCAACACCAGCTTTCAGCTGGGCGGCTAAGCAACACAACGCCTTGGGAGCCTTGGTAATTACGGCAAGTCATAATCCAGGTAGCTATTTGGGCTTGAAGGTCAAGGGGGCTTTTGGTGGGTCGGTGCCACCAGAAATCACCCGGCAAATTGAAGCTTTGTGGGCTGCTGAACCGTCGCCTGGGGCAAAACCTGGAAGTCTAAAGACGTTCAACGCTTGGCCGAGTTACTGTGAAGCGCTTGGCGCCAAAGTGGATATCGCGCAAATCAGAGAAGCGATAACCAGAGGGAAGCTGACGGTCTTTGCCGATGTGATGCATGGTGCAGCAGCTGGAGGACTAAGCCAGTTGCTGAATGTAGAAGTGCGAGAAATTAACAGCGATCGCGACCCCCTGTTTGGTGGAGGTGCGCCAGAACCGCTGCCTCGCTACCTTTCTTGTCTATTCCGGCTAATGCGGACTCATCGACGAACAAATGGAGCCGGTCTAGCAGTAGGGTTGGTGTTCGACGGCGACAGCGATCGCATAGCAGCTGTTGATGGGCAAGGCAACTTCTTGAGTTCTCAAGTGTTAATACCAATATTGATAGAACATTTGGCAGTAAGGCGAGGATTTGGCGGTGAAGTGGTCAAAACCGTCAGTGGCTCTGACCTGATGCCCCGCGTTGCCGCCCTCTACAAGTTGCCGGTGTTTGAGACGCCCGTTGGCTACAAGTACATCGCTGATCGAATGTTAGAAACTCAAGTAATGCTTGGCGGTGAGGAATCGGGGGGAATCGGCTATGGCAACCACATTCCAGAGCGGGATGCTTTATTGTCGGCGCTATACGTGCTAGAAGCGATCGCGCAATCTGACCTGGATTTAAGCGACCTCTATCGCCGTTTGCAGGAACAAACTAACTTTACCTCCGCCTATGACCGGATTGATTTGCCGCTTGCGGGTATGGACGTGCGCTCGCGCCTCTTAGAAAAACTGCAAACCCAGCCTTTAAAGGAAATTGCTGGACAGTCGGTGGTAGATTGTCTCACCATTGACGGCTACAAATTCCGCTTAGCCGACAACAGCTGGCTAATGATTCGCTTTAGCGGCACTGAACCAGTTTTACGACTGTACTGTGAAGCTGCCACCCTGAAGCAAGTGCATCACACCTTAGACTGGGCTAAAAATTGGGCGAATTCATGTTAATGGTCGTAGCTACAGGAAATCCAGGTAAGCTGGGAGAAATGCAGACGTACTTAGCTGATTTGGATTGGGAATTGACACTCAAGCCAGATCAACTGGAAATAGAGGAGACGGGCGACACGTTTGCTGCCAATGCTTGCCTTAAGGCATCCCAAGTAGCAAAGGCAACGGGAAAATGGGCGATTGCAGATGATTCGGGTTTGCAAGTTGACGCCCTGAATGGCGCTCCAGGCATTTACTCTGCTCGCTACGGCAAAACAGACACAGATCGGATTTCACGGCTGTTGGGGGAATTAGGTGATGAAGCGAATCGACAAGCTCAATTTTTCTGTGCGATTGCGATCGCTCGTCCAGATGGTGCGATCGCTTTGCAATCAGAAGGAATTTGTCGCGGTGAAATCCTCCATGCCCCCCGTGGCAATAATGGATTTGGCTACGATCCGATTTTTTACGTTCCAACCCAGCAATTGACTTTTGCAGAAATGACACCAGAGATGAAGCACTCAATTAGCCATCGCGGTCAAGCGTTCCAATCCTTGCTGTCCCGGCTAGAAACATTGAAGAAGTAGTCAGTAGCAAAGAAAGGCAAGCGTGGAACGTAGAGAAATACACATAGTGGTAGAAAAAATACAAGCAATGTTTTCTCTCTAGAGGCAAGATGGTAAAAGCTGCTTGTATCCAGAAGTACTCGCTACTTCACCATGAGAACCCCCCCTCTTATTTATTACCTGGAGATTTCACAATGGTATTGCAAGGCGTAATTCTAGATGTAGATGGCACGCTTGTCCTGAGCAATGATGCCCACGCCCAAGCTTGGGTTGACGCATTTGCGTCAAGTGGTTATGACGTGCCATTTGAGCGGGTACGACCGCTAATTGGGATGGGCGGCGATCAAGTCATACCGAGGATGGTGCCAGGACTTTCTGATGAGGAAGGGGATGGCAAAACGATCGCTCAACGGCGCAAAGAACTTATCATCAACCGCTATGGTCCAAAACTAGCCCCAGCTAAGGGTGCGCGGCAATTAGTGTTACATATGCAGCAAGCTGGATTACGACTCATCATTGCTAGCTCGGCTACGAGTCAAGAACTTTCCGTCTTGCTCAAAGTCGCCGAGGTTGAAGACTTGCTCGATGAGGCGACAACGTCGAGTGATGCTGAAGCCTCTAAACCAGCACCCGATATCGTGGAAGCAGCATTAAATAAAATAAAGATGGAGCCATCGCAGGTTTTGATGATTGGGGATACACAGTACGATATCGAATCTGCCGCCAAAGCTGGTGTCGGTACTATTGCGCTACGCTGTGGAGGTTTCGACGATGCTCAACTCGCAGGTGCGATCGCTATCTATGATGACCCAGCTGATTTATTGGCGCATTACGCTGATTCTCCCTTAGGCCAAACTGCTTAGCAGGTGAAACTCCGAAAGTAACTAAGACAAAAACTCGTTCCCAGGCTCAGCCTGGGAACGAGTAGCTGGATGCTCTGCATCCCCAAATTTCAAACCACCTGAGTCAGGAAACTCATCTGCTGCTCAACGTCTAGTGACCCAAGTGAGTTCAACAACTCTGTTACCTCAGAGGGGGGTTTAAAGTCACTCGGTATGGCAACCATAGTACTCCCCAGCTTTTTTCCTACCTGATACCAAAAGGCCACCTTTGATTCAGGTTTCATCGAGCCATACTCACCGGTGGGGACAGTATTTCCACCTGAAATAAGTTCAGTCAGCGCTTTGCTGGGGTTTGGATCAAGCGTTATCTCATCTTGGTCAGTTTTTTCTGCTGGAAGCAGATCCCGCAGAGCATCCACCTGTCTTTCATGGGACATTTGCTCGATTTGGTTTACCATCCCAGAAACTTCAGACGCAGCAGACCCTAGAGCGTCTGGTGGAATGAAGCCAGCCACTTTGGTGTAAATTAACGCCAGGGCGGCTAGCCGATCATCTATATTCAAGCGGTTAAATGCCTTTACAGCTTGTTTTACAGCATCGGTGTTGGCAGTCATATATATCTCCGAAAACTTGATGACAGTACACAGTGTTTAGTATTACTTTACCCAGCCTGAGTTGCTAGCTATCAAATTGTTGATAACAAGCTGTTACACCACTTTACTCAGGAAAGAAACCAAATTCTCAAAGTCCATTGCCTTGAGCGAGGTCAAAAAGTCTGCTACTTCTGAAGAGACGGTATAGTCACTTGGTATGGCGGCGATTGTACTTCCCAGTCGTTGTGCTAGCTGATACCACATAGCTAACCTTGAGTTCGTATCTAGGGACTGATACTCAAGTGTGATCGGAGAACTACCTGCCCTGGCAAGCAAATCGCGCAGTGCCAGCAACTGTTCTTGCTGAGACATTTCCTCGATTTGAGTGACGAACCCCATAGAAACTTCCGGTGAAGTCCTCTTTAGAGTTGCTGATGTAATCGAGCCAGCCACTTCAGTATAAATCATCGCTAGCGCGGCTAGTTGATCATCCACAGGCAAGCTCTTAAAGGCTGCTATAGACTGGTCGCGGGCATCCATGCTAGTAGATGTCACAGTAAGCTCCGATACATGAATTATAGCTCTACAAAGCGATTAGGAGTCAGGAGTCAGGAGTCAGGAGTTTAAATTGCATACTAGGACTAGCGGATGACTTGTAGTCTTAACTCCATGACTCCTGACTGCTTTGATTAATTTTAGATTTCAGCCCCTGGCTTTGCCTCGGCACCCATGGGTGATACGTAGTCACGGAAAAGAGTAATCTGCTGCTGAAATGCCAGTCCCTTGATCTGGTTCAACAGTTCCTCTGCTTGGGAGGAGATTTTATAGTCCGAAGGCATAGGAATGATAGTAGCGCTGTCCATCCCCTGTGCCAGACGATACCAGACCAGTAGCTTGGTGGTATCACTCATCGAACCATACATCCGGGTATATTGGGTATCTGCCTTGTTAATCAAGTCACGCTGAAACTGTAATTGTTGTTCGTGGGACATCTCTTTGACTTGATTAAACAGCCCTTCAGCTATGTCGGTGCCAACAGTACTTGCTCCTGGAGCAGCAGGTGTAATCGCGCCACCCATCTCCTTGTAAATAAAGTAGAACAAACCTAACTGTTCATCCACATCCAAGCCTTGAAAGGTTTTTACGGCTTGGTTGATAGCTTCATCGTTACTTTGAGTGAATGTCATAGCGTCCTCCGTTCATGTCAATAACAGCTCAGTTTCCTAATTGTTAAGAAAACTTATTACTGCTTACCTTGGTACGGAAACTAAAGCCAAATATGCCTGAACAGGCAATTCCGGCGCTGTAGTCAGTTCCGACCAACTACTGAAGATTAACAAAGGGGCAAATCGAGGTTAAACCCGCTACAGGCATAAGTAGAAAACCCTACTGAAGACAGATGTAAAGTCAACCTAACTGAAGAAGAGCCTAAACTGAATGTAAAAGCTGGGGGAACTCTATTCAATCTCGGCGCTCTTTATAATCTTCAGAAGACATTGGATCTAATTCCCAGCGACGGTCATCGCGCTCGTCTAAAATCTCGTTTGTCCGCAGAAAGGCGTGATCGTCCATTTCCAGCCCAACGGCAGCTCCGATTTCATCCACAATATCTTGATCCGGCGTCGCAACGGTGCCACCAACAGCCTCATCGCCTACGGCAGCAGCTTGCTCCCAAGCAGCATCGATATCCCCCCCAGTTAGTTCTGGGCTGCTACCAAATCCTTTGTCCTCTAGTGAATCAACTTCTCCCCAAACAGCATCCTCATCCGCAGCAGTTAGCCCTGGGCTGGTTATTGTATATTCTGCCAACTGAGTTGGGATAGTTTCCTCACCAATATTCAGCTCCGATTGTGGGTGAACACCAGTTCCGTACGACTCAGTAATTTCCTCTGGTAGATCCTCGACAGTGGCAATTTCGTCGTTTTCTCTATCTCTAGCTGTTTTGTCAGCCATAATGTTTACTCCTGATAGAACTAATCCTTAATTAAGGCAACATATCGCAGCTCAATTGTATCTCCATCCCCAAATAGGATGAAGAATTGTATACAGATTGGTACTTAGATTGAAGTTTTCTATTACAGCTTTATAAAGCTTGTACACGAAGCTTAGCGCCATTTCATGGCTCTTTGGATGGAACTTTTATAACTTTTTGAGGTGAATTATATGTCTTTGGATTGAAGAATATCTGAGGTGATCAGACATACCTTGGGAGAACACGACTCGGTTAGATAGCAGCATGATTCATTGTTTAAATTTCTGTTATAAATAACCGATTGTGTAATATTAAAACGCGATTTGTGTTATAAAGGCTCCGAGTCAGGTCAATAATGAAACTGCGACGCATATCCGGGCGGTGATCGCGCTCGCTGCAAGATGCGGTGAGCAAGGGGGAATTTGCCGACGCTCCGGGCAAATTTTTCAGAGGATGACGAAGAGCTGTTCCCAGCGCCACTTTGAAGAGGAAATAAAATGACAATGAACAATCAAGCCAGCAAGAAACGTGTCGCCATCCTGATTGAAAACGGGGTTGAAGATGCAGAGTTTCAAGTTCCTTACAAGGGGCTACAAACGGCGGGAATCGAGGTGGTGGTACTCGGTTCGCGCATGAATGAGAAGTATATGGGTAAACAAGGCAAAGTTTCCGTTCAAGCGGATGGAACAACGACAGAAGCGATCGCTTCTGAGTTCGATGCCGTTGTCATCCCTGGTGGTATGGCTCCAGACAGGATGCGTTGTAACCCCAATACAGTACGCTTTGTACAAGAGGCAATGGAGCAAGGAAAACTAGTTGCTGCCGTTTGCCACGGACCACAGGTTTTAATTGAAGGCGATTTGCTGAAGGGTAAACAGGCGACAGGCTTCATCGCCATCCGCAAGGACATGATTAATGCCGGTGCTAACTATAGCGATCAGCCACTGGTAGTCGACGGCAACCTGATCACGTCGCGTCAACCCGGCGACTTGGCGATTTTCACTACTGCCATCCTCAGTCGTCTCGGTTACGGTGGCAAAGATGCGGCTTTGCCCGAGGAGAACGATGCGAATGCTGAATGGTGGAAACTGGCAGATGCTTGGGGTGGCTCAACCAAGGGTGAGATTGTTAAAGGTCTGAATACAGCGCTTGCCGGTGAGAAGTATGGCTCGGAAGCGTTTGAACAGTACGCTGATAAGACAACGGATGCGGAACTGCGCTCGCTCCTGCGAGAAATGATTGCGAATAAACAGGTTCATATCAAGAAGCTGGAAGCTCTTCTGGATGCCCTAGGCGAAAAACCCTCTTTAGCTGCATCTGCCGCTGATACCTATGCTAAGGTGAAAACCTCGCTACAGGGTAGTGATGATATGTTCCTTCTGCGTACCACGCTTGGCGATATCCAAACTGGTGTGGTGGATGCTTACAATTTGTGTACGAAGTTCACTGACCCTGTGTCAACTGCCATTTTTACAGAAATCAAAACAGATTTATCGCTGTATGAGCAGCAGTTGGCGGCTCTATATCGGGCGCGGATGGGAGGTGGGGCAGTGCAACCTGCGTTGCCGACGACTGGGGCTGGTGTGAAGATGTGAGTTTTGACGAACCGCTGAGGCGCAGAGAACGCAGAGAAGAAAGAGGAGATTGAAGAAATGACATCAATACCGCAGGATCAGCCGAGTCAGAGTGGATCTAGCAACCTTAGCGGCGCTGAACGTTGGGCGTCGTTGATTGGTGGCGGTGCGCTTGTGTTCTATGGTTTGAAGCAAGGCTCTTTACGGGGTGCCCTCACGGCAATGGCAGGTGGGGGGCTTGTGTATCACGGGGCAGCTGGACAGAAGAGTATACAGGAAGCAGTGGGTATGAACCAGGGCATTAGGGTCGAAAAGACTGTAACGATTAATAAGCCTGCGGAGGAACTTTATCGCTTCTGGCACAATTTTGAGAATTTGCCGAACCTTATGAAGCATCTCAAATCAGTGAAGGTATACGACCAAAAGCGATCGCATTGGATTGCAAATGCGCCTTTGGGTGCAAGCGTCGAATGGGATGCAGACATTTTGGAAGATCGGGAAAACGAGTTTATTTCCTGGGCTTCAGTTGAAGGAGCAGACGTTGATAACTCTGGTTTTGTACGCTTTCAGCCTGCACCGGCTGGACGTGGCACTGAGGTAAAGGTTGTGATTGAATATAACCCTCCTGGTGGTGTGATTGGATCTGCGATCGCTAAACTCTTCGGCGAAGAACCAGAACAGCAGGTTGGAGATGAGCTACACCGCTTCAAGATGCTCATGGAAGCAGGTGAGATTGCAACTACAGAAGGTCAACCTTCCGGTCGAAAGTAGATTACAACTAAACGGAGAACAACCGAATGAAAGCAGTTTGCTGGCATGGTGTTAACGATGTTCGAGTAGACACGGTGCCCGACCCAAAAATTCTCAATCCTCGTGATGCAATTGTCAAGATTACATCAACGGCGATCTGTGGCTCTGATCTTCATCTTTACGACGGCTACATCCCGACGATGCAGTCAGGCGACATCCTAGGGCATGAGTTCATGGGGGAGGTCGTTGAGCTTGGCAGCGGGGTTAAAAATGTACAGGTGGGCGATCGAGTGGTCGTGCCTTTCACAATTTCCTGCGGTAATTGTTTTTTCTGTCAACGGGACTTGTGGTCACTGTGTGATAACTCCAACCCTAATGCCTGGATGGCAGAAAAGCTGTACGGTCACTCACCAGCAGGGTTGTTTGGCTACTCGCATTTACTTGGTGGTTACGCCGGTGGTCAGGCTGAGTACGCGCGGGTGCCGTTCGCTGATGTCGGTCTGTTCAAGATTCCCGATGGGCTGACGGACGAGCAGGTATTATTTCTTACAGATATCTTCCCCACCGGCTACATGGCAGCGGAAAACTGTGATATTGAACCCGGTGATACCGTAGCAGTTTGGGGCTGCGGGCCAGTTGGACTGTTCGCCATTAAGAGCGCTTATATGCTCGGTGCCGAGCGTGTTATCGCCTTTGACAGAGTTCCCGAACGTCTGCAAATGGCCAAGGAAATCTGCAAGGCGGAGGTTCTCAACTACGAGGAAATTGATGCCGGTGAGGCTCTTAAAGAGATGACAGGCGGTCGTGGTCCGGATGCCTGTATCGATGCAGTAGGAATGGAAGCGCACGGTACCGGTCTTGATGCCTTCTACGATCAAGCAAAGCAAGCAGTGCGTCTGGAAACAGACCGACCCACTGCACTGCGGCAAGTGATTGTCGCCTGTAGAAAAGGTGGTCATGTGTCAATTCCGGGTGTTTATGGTGGCTTCATTGACAAGGTGCCGATAGGAGCAGCTATGAATAAAGGCTTGACATTCAAAACGGGACAAACGCACGTTCATAAGTACTTGCGTCCGTTGCTCGAACGTATTCAAAACGGCGAGATCGATCCGTCATTCGTGATCACTCATCGCCTAAAGTTGGAGGACGCTCCGCACGCGTACGAGATTTTCAAGCATAAAAGAGATAACTGCATCAAGGTTGTGCTCAAACCGTGAAGCATCTAAAGAAAAAAGCGTGGTTGCTCACAATTTTTTTGTGCGTTTTAGCAACCATTTCCTTTGCATCTGTTGCTCAGGCGCTGCCGCGAACCATTTCCTTTTTATCTGTTGCTCAGGCGCTGCCGCAAGAGCAACCTACCATCGGCACCATTGAATCAGTTGCCTCGTTCAACGGCCCAATGCCCACTGGCGTCACTGTGTCTAAGGGCGGTCGTATTTTTGTTAACTTCCCCCACTGGGGAGACCAGGTGGATTATACGGTTGCCGAGTTGCAACACGGTCGTACCGTAGCATATCCAAACGCTGACATTAACCGACCGAACACAAGCAATCAATCCGAGTCTTTGGTTTCTGTTCAAAGCGTAGTGGTCGATCCGCAAGACCGCTTGTGGATTCTGGATACAGGCAGCATTGAGTTTGGTCCAACGTCCTACGGTGGACCGAAATTAGTCGGTGTTGACTTGCAACAAAATAGCATTTTCAAGACGATCCTATTTCCCCAAAACGTAGCACTGCCGACGACTTACCTGAATGACATCCGATTCGACCTGCGGCGCGGTCAAGGCGGGATGGCTTTCATTACCGATTCGTCTGACAATGGCCCGAATGGGATTATCGTCGTAGACCTAGCTTCAGGCAGGAGTTGGAGACGGCTAAATGATCACCCCTCAACTAAAGCAGTGCCAGGTTTTCTGCCAAGTGTCGAGGGACAGCCACTGCTGAACCGACTACCCGGTCAGCCACCCAGCCAACTCGCGCTAGGCTCGGACGGCATTGCCATTAGCGCGGATGGAAAGAGCTTATTCTACTGTCCCCTAGCTAGTAGGCGGCTGTACAGCGTCAGTGTTGATGCCCTGGCGAACGAGCAGCTGTCCGACGCGGAAGTGGCGGCAACGGTGGCGGATCTCGGTGAGAAAGGCGGCGGTTCGGATGGGTTGGAATCAGATTCTGACAACCGTATTTATGTGACGAACTACGAGCAGAATGCGATTTTCCGCCGCCTGCCTAGTGGCATGTATGAAACGCTGGTTCGCGACCCCCGCATTTTGTGGCCAGATACACTTTCTGTAGCCCAAGATGGCTACCTCTATTTCACTGCCAATCAGTTACACCGCCAGGCTAGATATCACGAAGGCAAGGATCTGCGCCAGAAACCATACAGCCTCTTTCGTACTCGGATCGATGCAAGTCCGGTTAGCTTACGTTAATGGGATGCAGATAGCGAGTTCAAACACAAAACCGGGTAGAACATCCTCCCCATCTACATGCTTAGGGTTCTGGAGAACCTGCTTCGGTTGATTAGCCCTGTAAATTTCTACCTGTCGATCTTGGGGGTTGATCAGCCAACCCAAGCGCAAGCCACTATCGATATACTCCTGCATCTTCTGCTGCAACGGTTCGAGAGCATCGCTTTCGGACCGTAACTCAATCACGAAATCAGGGCAGATAGGTGGAAATTTTTTCTGTTGTGCTGATGTAAGTTGATTCCATCGTTCCCAAATAACCCATGCTGCATCAGGAGAACGATCAGCCCCATGCGGGAGTTTGAAGCAAGTCGAGGAACTAAAGACCTTGCCTAGTTGTGTCCGCCGATTCCAGAACACCAAATCTCCAATCAATTCTGCTTCACGGCTTCCACCTTCCCCACCTACAGGTGGCACAATCACTAACTCCCCTTGTGCAGTACGCTCAAACTTCAGGTGACGATGGTTCTGACACAATTCATAGAACTGGTCATCACTTAGCTCAACAAAGGGTTTAAGGTTGAGAACGATTGCAGTCATTGCAGAAATCCAACAAGTTGATCTTGCTAGTAATGATTGTAATGCTCCTGCAAATAGATAATCAGCAGTCGGAATATCTCTACCAAAATCAAAATAAATGACAATTCCTCTTTAAAGAAAACCTGGGACGCTTCTAAACGCAAAGTCTAACATCAGGGGAATAACCCTGTTCGCTTTGCATGTTGAAACTCCCAGGCAGATGAATGAGTAACAAATTAGGAGAATGAGTAATAACTAAAGTAACTGCTACTACTTTCACCTAGCTTCTAACTAAAGAAGTGTATTATTATTAAGTTAGATTGTATCCAAAAATACAAATATTTTTACCTATATTTAAGAATTTATCTATAGTGGGAGCTATATTTTCCAGGACTGACGCACGGAGTATCAAGTTACACTTAATTTGGTTCTCGGGTAAAAAATAGTTGTTCGCAGTAGTTTGCTGTTAATATAGCAATCCAATTTGAGTTGTGAACTGTAGCTTCTCGCCTGCAAGTGTGGCAGGCAGGATGACGCATCACTTAGGACTGCTATAGTGGCTTGATTTTCTCAATTCGACTTTTTTGGGACGTTAACATAAAGTCTATAAATATAATGTTTCTGCGTTTTTAGCCCTATTCTTAAAAAGATTTAATACTTTAGTGGATGTAAATTAAGTTTATCAAACAAAATATAAATTATGTAAATTATTGTGGTGGCTAGAAGTAATCATGATAAGATTTAGAAAAAGTTTGCTCAATCAATTTTAAAAATTAAGTGATCGCGAATCATTTATCTGAACGAGCCAGAAGACCTCCGCTATACGGTCAGGATTAGAGGCGGGATGCGGCGGTAATATTTGGCACAACTTACCCTATTTGGTATTGAAATATTAAAAAAATAAATTTATTGCTTCAAAACGCCCAATTTGAGGTTCATCATCCGATAAAACTCTAGTTAAGGGTTTTGATTATTTTTTAAATGCGCCGCCTCTATATCAGACTTGAACTTTGCTGATTATTGGTATAAAAATCATTATATGCCATGCAGATACTACTGGTAGAGGATGACGAGCTAATTGCGGAAGCTCTTGTACAAGCCCTGACTAACCAGCACTATGTCGTAGATGTTGCCACTGATGGCCAATCCGGTCGGGAACTGGTAGAGGCTTTTGCCTATGACTTGCTCTTGCTAGATGTGATACTACCAAAGCTCAATGGTATTAGGCTTTGCCAGCAGTTGCGATCGCAAGGGAATCATATCCCCATCATCCTGTTGACTGCTCTGGATACCAGTACTGACAAAGTCATGGGGTTGGATGCAGGAGCAGATGATTATGTTGTCAAGCCCTTTGATCTGCAAGAGTTACTAGCTCGTATTCGGGCTTTACTGCGCCGAGGAGGTTCGACTTTGCCTCCTGTGCTGGAGTGGCGAAACCTACGCCTTGATCCTAGCACCTGTAAGGTAACCTATTTTAGCCAACCCCTGCATTTGACTCCAAAAGAATATGCTCTATTAGAGCTTTTCCTACGCAACAGCCGCCGTGTATTTAGCCAGGGCGCGATTCTACAACACCTTTGGTCGTTCGAGGAACCGCCTGAAGAGGATACAGTCAGAGCCCATATTAAGGGTTTGCGGCAGAAACTTAAGGCAGCAGGGGCTCCCACTGATTTTATTGAAACAGTTTATGGTCTGGGTTATCGCCTCAACCTGCAATCTAGCACAGAGACAACTGCACCTGTGGTCGTTTCAAAGGAAAGCCAGGCACAGCAACAGACCATGGTCAAAGTCCAAGGGGTTTGGGAGCGATACACTGAAAAGTTCAGTAACCGCGTCGCAGTCCTGGAGCAGGCTACCACAGCCCTGCTCCAGGACTCTCTTGGCAATGAACTGCGGCTTCATGCGGAGCAGGAGGCTCACAAATTAGCAGGTTCATTAGGCATGTTTGGCTTTGAAGGCTCACGCCTGGCTCGGGAAATAGAACAGATGTTTCAAGCTAAGACGCCTCTGGGCCAGAACCAAGCTTTGCATCTGTCTGAACTAGTAGTGGCTTTGCGCCGGGAGTTGCAGCGTCCGACCTCGGCTCCGGTCTTTGAGCCTGGGTCTGTTGATCAGCTACCCCTGCTATTGGTAGTTGACGACGACAGGTCACTGGCTGAGCAGTTGGTTATGGAAGCTGCTACCTTGGGGATGCGGACGCATGTTGCCACAACTATATCCCAGGCCAGGGATGTAATCAATTGCTTTCGCCCCCATGTCGTGCTACTCAACCAAGGCTTGCCTGGCTCAGTTGAGGACAGCCTGAAGCTGTTGGCAGAACTGAACACCTGTACGCCCCCAGTACCCGTCCTGGTTCTCACAGCCCAAGATCGTTTGATCAACCGGGTAAAAGTGGCTCGCCTTGGTGGACGCGGTTTTTTACACAAGTCAATGCCCCCTACTCAGTTACTAGAGGCGGTCACCCAAGTGCTACAGTCTCCCAGAGAGGAGGCTAAAGTAATGGCTGTAGATGACGATCCCCAAGTGCTGTATGGGCTGCGAACCTTACTGGAGCCTTGGGGACTCCGGGTACGGACCCTAGACGATCCACGCCGGTTCTGGGACACTCTGGAAGAATATGCACCAGATCTGCTGATTCTGGACGTTGAAATGCCTCACTTGAGTGGAATTGAACTGTGCCAAGTGGTGCGCAATGACCCGCATTGGAGCAGGCTGCCAGTACTGTTTATCTCCGCCCACACAGATGCAGATACAGTGAACCGAGTGTTTGCTGCTGGCGCTGACGATTATGTCAGCAAGCCCCTTATGGAACCGGAACTGGTGACTCGCATCTTCAACCGCCTAGAGCGCTCTCGACTGCTGCGGAATATGGCTGAAACCGATGCATTGACCGGAGTATTCAACCGCCGCAAGTCTACCCAAGAGCTAACCCGGTTACTTCGCTTAGCCGACAACCATTGTCAGCCCCTAAGCTTAGCAATCCTACAGTTGGATCACTTCAAGCAGATCAACGACCAGTACGGTCATGCGTTTGGGGATCAGGTGCTGTGTCGCTTCGGGGAACTCTTGCGGCGAGCGTTCCAGAGTGAGGATATTGTGGGTCGTTGGGGAGGTGTACAGTTTGTCATCGGGATGTACGGTATGACTCGGAGGGAGGGGGTGGAGCGGCTTTTTGAGGTACTGGAAACCCTGCATCAGCAGGAGTTCACTGACCCAAATGGCACTGGGGTTCAGGTAAGCTTCAGTGCTGGTGTCGCCCAGTATCTCCAGGACGGTGGAGACCTGCAAGTTCTCTATCGAGCGGCCGTTTCAATCCCTAATTTTCAATCCCTAATAGGGATTTGTACAGAACAACCGCTTCCACTATAAATACATTACCACATTCGCGCACGTCAGATGTATTCGGCTCAAATTAAAATCGCTATAACCGTCACACTGTTCCTTTGGCAGGATCGTTTGGCACATTCGCCGTTCCCTCTCCCCCAAGTAGTTTTAGGAGCGGGTCTCTTAGTGGCTGTGCTGCTCACATTGGTGGTTCATTTTGCTCAAACAGGACGGCGGCTTGCGAGGCAAGTTGAGGCAGTAAACCGCGCTTTAGCAGAAGCACGAAGCGTGAACGAACAGCGCTTAGAAGTGCTGGAATCACCCCCTCTCCCATACTCAAGAGTTCCACTGCCTGAGAATGAGGCGGCAAGGCTTGATGCTCTGCGCCAATATGAGATTCTTGACACTGACCCCGAAGAAGCATTCGACGATTTTACCCGTTTAGCTGCCCACATTTGTGGCAGCCCCATTGCATTAGTTAGCCTGATCGATGACTCCCGCCAGTGGTTCAAGTCGAAAGTGGGATTGGATGCAACGGAAACATCACGTGACGTGGCGTTCTGCGCCCATGCGATCCTGCAGCCCAACGACGTTTTCATTGTTCCGGATACGCTGCTCGACCAACGGTTCGCGACCAATCCCCTGGTATCTTCCGACCCCCGTATCCGGTTTTACGCAGGCGCACCCCTAATTACACCGGAAAAACAGGCGCTGGGAACCCTCTGTGTGATTGACAGTAGACCGCGCCAGCTCAACCCAAAGCAAGTGGAGGCGTTGCAGGCGTTAAGTCGTCAAGTTATCACACAACTGGAGCTACGGCGTAATTTAGCTGAACGCAAGCGGGATCTTGAGGCGCTGCGGCAAGCAGCCGACGAAAACCTGCGACTGGCACGTGCTGTGAATTCAGCCTCAGAAGGAGTGGTGATTACAGATGCCACCCAGCGGGACCACCCCATCATCTACACGAACCCCGCTTTCTTGCGGATTACCGGGTATCAATTCGATGAGGTTGTTGGTCGCAACTGCCGCTTTCTGCAAGGTCTCGATACAGATCCTCAAGCGATCGCTCAAATTCGTAAGGCTATTGCGGAACGAAATGAGCTTAAAATCACCCTCCTGAACTATCGCCAAGATGGTCAGCCCTTCTGGAACGAATTGAAAATTGCTCCAGTATTCTCAGACGAGGGTAACCTACTCTACTTCATTGGCATTCAGGCGGATATCACCGACCGCCGGGCAGTAGAACGGATGAAAGATGAGTTTATCTCAGTGGTAAGTCACGAACTGCGTACACCTCTGACCTCAATTCGCGGTGCTCTGGGGCTGTTGGCGAGTGGTCTACTGAACACCCAACCCGAGCGGGGTCAGCGTATGCTGGAAATCGCAGTAACTAACACTGACCGTTTGGTGCGTTTGGTTAACGACATCCTTGATATTGAGCGCATAGAGTCAGGTAAGGTCACAATGACGAAAGAAACCTGCGATGCCGCTAACCTGATGCTCCAGGCAGCAGATGCCATGCGAGCCATGGCCGAAAAGGCAGGAGTCACTTTCTCAGTTTCTCCCGTATTAGCCTGGCTGCGGGTTGACCCAGATAAGATTATCCAAACCCTGACTAACTTGCTCAGCAACGCGATTAAATTTTCGACCGAGGGGTCTACGGTCTGGCTAACCGCAGAACACCGAGGAGAGCAGATGTTGTTCCAGGTTAAGGATCAAGGACGAGGCATCCCTGCTGATAAGCTCGAAACAATCTTTGGACGCTTTCAGCAGATCGATGCCTCTGACTCACGTAAGAAAGGAGGCACCGGACTAGGTCTAGCTATCTGTCGTAGTATTGTGCAGCAGCATGGAGGCCGCATCTGGGCTGAAAGCACTTTAGGGGAGGGCAGCACCTTCTGCTTCACCCTACCAGTACTGCACAAAAGAGAAGCCGGCTCCAACTTCTGTCTTCAGCCGCCCATTAGTGTTGGTTTGTGATCATGACTCCTCAATCCGTGAAAGCCTTGCGAATTCTCGTGATTGATGATGAAGACGATATCCGGGAAGTTGCCCAGCTCTGCCTAGAAACGGTGGGGGGCTGGGAGGTACTGACAGCCGGTTCAGGCAGTGAGGGGCTGAAATACGCCGTGGCTGAGCAGCCGGACGCCATCCTCCTGGATGTGATGATGCCCGACATGGACGGACTTGCTACCTTTCAAAAGCTCCAGGCGAATATAGTCACTCAGCACATCCCAGTGATTTTCCTGACCGCCAAGGTGCAGTCCACGGATCGGCACCGATTCGCCGAGCTAGGAGTCGTGGCTATGATTGCCAAACCCTTCAACCCTCTTAACCTGGCTGGTGAGGTAGCAGAGGCACTAGGGTGGAGCTAGTAAAGAGTCGTTTTTTGTTGCGTTCAGTACCTCATAGTGGCACTTTTTGATAAACTTCCATATTTCTTCACAACTTCTTCATTTTTTGGCTGTAACTTTAATATAAAGCAAACTTAGAGTTCAATTAGCACGGGTGGATTATATCCTCGTTCCGTCCATTTGGTCTAAGCCAGTTGTGCGTCCGCATCAATTTTAAAAAAGAAATAAGCTGAAAGCCTGAATAACAAACAATCATTAAAGAGGAACTAATGCGACATAAACGCTCACAAATACTTGAAGAAAAAACCAGGGATGGCAGTATGGCCGCCCAATATGGTAACAGCAACACTACCAATTCTAATGGTTTAAATCGCGGTCGAGTTGCTATTTTTATTGATGGCTCTAACCTATTTTATGCAGCTTTGCAATTAGGTATTGAAATTGACTACACTAAACTTCTTTGCTGTTTGACTGCTGGATCTCCGTTGTTGCGCTCTTTTTTTTACACCGGAGTAGATCCAACAAATGAAAAGCAACAAAGTTTTCTGCTCTGGATGCGTCGGAATGGCTACCGTGTAATCACTAAAGATCTAATACAGTTTCCAGACGGTTCTAAAAAAGCAGATTTGGACGTAGAAATCGTCGTAGACATGATAGCTTTAGTCAGTTACTATGATACTGCTATCTTAGTCAGTGGTGATGGAGATTTAGCCTATGCAGTTGAGGCAGTTAGTTACCGGGGCGCTCGGGTTGAAGTAGTCAGTTTACGCTCTATGACTAGCGATAGCTTGATTAATGTTGCTGACCAGTACATTGATCTCGATACGATTAAAGAAAATGTCCAAAAGCTGCCCCGTGGCTATACTTATCAACCACTGTCGGATATTGGCATATTAGAACAAGAAAGCGGTCAACTACCACCTGATTCCCGCTAAGTCTGAATTGACATCCTCCCCCTCTAACAATGGGTGGGTATAGAGGGGGATTGCCAGTTGCGCCGATGGCGCAAGACGCGCGTCATGCCAACTGGCTTAAGCTAAGTAATATCTGTGATTCTGACAAAGCAGAAATGAAGTATAAACTAAGACGGCGACGGTTTGGTCAGCTGGTGATCGTAAGCGCAGCATTTGCTGCACTCGGGGATCTGGCAAAGGAGACCTTTGCTCAAACGAGCCCCAAGTCTCGCACCCCGGCAGCACCAACCCTTGAAGCTGGCAGCGTTGGCGTGACGCTGCGTGTCAATGGCAGGTCACACGCGATGCAGATAGAACCACGTGTGACCTTGCTTGACGCGCTGCGAGAACAGATTGGTCTTACAGGCACTAAAAAAGGTTGCGATCACGGCCAGTGTGGAGCGTGTACCGTGCTTGTGAACGGGCGACGCATCAACTCCTGTCTGTCGCTAGCGATCGCAAACGTCGGTAAGTCGATCACCACCGTGGAAGGTCTGGCTAAGGGTGACGAACTGCACCCGATGCAAGCAGCATTCCTCGCCCATGACGGCTTTCAATGCGGCTACTGCACCCCCGGTCAGATCGTCTCCGCCGTTGGTCTCTTGGGCGAAGAGTGCGGACCAACAGATACCGAGGTACGCGAATGCATGAGTGGCAACCTCTGCCGCTGCGGTGCTTATCCTAATATCGTCGCCGCCATCCAAGAGGTCAGAAAGGAAGGAAAAAATGCGTCAGTTTAGTTATAAGCAGGCTGCCGATGAAAAGGCTGCCGTCGCCGCCGTCGTCCCGGAAGCGCAAGCGGCGTATCTGGCTGGCGGCACCACCCTGATTGACTTAATGAAACTGAACGTGCAAACGCCTGCTACTCTGGTTGACATCACCCCGCTGCCACTGGCAAAAATCGAAATTCACGACTCGGGGGTGCGGATCGGCGCGATGGTAAGCAACAGCGACGTTGCGCATAACCCAATTATCCGCCAGCGCTACCCAGTTCTGTCCGAAGCCCTGCTGTCGGGCGCATCACCGCAACTACGCAACATGGCAACTGTGGGCGGCAACCTGATGCAGCGCACGCGTTGCTACTACTTTCGTGATACCAGTATGGCGTGCAACAAGCGCGAACCGGGTTCTGGCTGTCCGGCTATTGAAGGTTATAATCGGATTCATGCCGTTTTGGGGGGAAGCCCCCATTGCATCGCCACCCACCCCTCCGATATGTGCGTGGCCCTGGTCGCCCTAGATGCCGTTGTGCGGACACGCGGACCAAGAGGAGAGCGTAGCATCCCGCTCGCCGACTTTCACCTGCTGCCGGGCGAACATCCAGAGCGCGAGACGGTGCTGGAGCATGGGGAGCTGATCACGGCCGTCGATCTACCCGACTCGCCGTTTGCGGCGCGATCGCACTACTTGAAGGTGCGTGACCGCGCCTCTTACGCCTTCGCCCTGACGTCAGCCGCCGTCGCGCTGGAAGTTAGGGACGGCGTGATTAATTCGGCACGGGTGGCACTGGGCGGCGTCGCGACTAAACCGTGGCGCGCTACCGATGCCGAGAAAGCATTGGTGGGCAAATCACCAAACGAGGCAACTTATAAAGCGGCGGCGGACGCAGCTGTGCGTGGAGCCAAGCAATACAAGCACAATGCATTTAAAGTCGAGATGGCGAAGCGGACGGTGGTGCGTGCGCTTTCAACAGTAGGAGGCATGGCATGAGCGCTAATACTGACATGAACACTGATACTGGCACGAACAAAGAGGTTGTTGGCACGACCAGGATTGTCGGCAAGCCGATGAATCGCGTCGATGGGCGACTCAAAGTGACGGGAGGAGCGCTCTATTCGGCCGAGATTCCCGTTGCCAATGTCGTCTACGGAGTCACTATTCAGAGTACAATTGCGAAAGGCCAGATCACTCAGATCGATACATCCGTAGCCGAACGGGCCGCTGGTGTCATCGCCATCATCACCCACCTCAACGCGCCGAAGCTTTACGGGCAGAAGGCCGGAGGAGGTGATAAAAATCTGCTGCTGCTGCAGGACAACATCGTGCATTACAGTGGCCAGCACATCGGTGTTGTGGTCGCCGATACATTTGAACGCGCCGCGGACGCCGCCTCGCTCGTCCAGGTTCGTTACGACAAGGACAAGCCGAATGTGGAAATGGAGGCTAACCTCGCGCACGCATTCCCCCCATCGAGCAAAATTCCTAGAAACGAGCCGGTCGATTCGACTCGCGGCAATTTAGCACAGGGACTCGCCGCCGCCGACACCAGGATCGAGCAGACCTACACCACTCCTGTCGAGAACCACAATCCGATGGAGCCACATGCGACAACTGCGGTATGGGAGGGTGACCGGCTGACGCTCTACGACGCGACACAGGGGGTTTTTCAAGCACAGCGTAAAGTCGCTGCATCGCTGGGGATTCCTCCCTCGAATGTGCGCATCATCTCTGACTTTGTAGGCGGCGGGTTCGGCTGCAAAGGCTCCGTCTGGTCGCATGTGGTCTTGGCCGCCATAGCGGCGCGGCAGGTTGGTCGTCCCGTCAAGCTGGTATTGGCTAGGACGCAGATGTTTGGCCCTGTCGGTTTCCGACCGCAGACCTTGCAGCGGGTCACACTGGGCGCGACGCGCTCTGGCAAGCTGACCGCCATCCGGCACGCGAGCACGTCGCAAACCTCAACCTTTGATGAATTTGTTGAACCCACTGCCAAGACGACGCGCATGCTTTATGCCTGCCCGAATGTCGAAACCAGGCACCGCCTGGTTCGCCTCGATGCTGGCACGCCGACATTCATGCGAGCACCGGGCGAAGCCTCAGGCTCGTTCGCACTTGAATCCGCGATGGACGAACTCGCTTACGCTCTCCAAATCGATCCGGTCGAGCTGCGGCTGCGCAACTACACAGATAGCGACCCCGACAAGAACCTTCCCTGGTCGAGTAAGTCGCTCAAAGAATGCTACCGGCAAGGGGCTGAGCGGTTCGGATGGGCGAGGCGTGATCCCAAGCCACGTTCGATGCGCGACGGCAAATACCTTGTGGGATGGGGCATGGCGACGGCAACTTATCCTACCAACCGCTCCCCAGCTTCAGCCAAAGTCCAGCTCTTTGCTAACGGCACAGCGCTGGTACAAAGCGGCTCCCAGGACATTGGCACCGGGACATATACCGTGATGACCCAAGTCGCCGCCGATGTGCTTGGTTTGCCTGTCGAGAAGGTGCGGTTTGAACTGGGCAACACCGAAATGCCGGAAACGCCGGTTTCCGGCGGCTCTCAGACTGCGGCTAGCGTCGGGTCCGCTGTGCATCTAGCAACTGCTGCAGCACGGAGCAAAATGGTTCAGCTCGCGCTTGCCGATACAGCATCGCCACTCTACGGCGCCAGCGAACAGGATATCGCCGCCCTAGAGGGACGACTTTTCCTCAAGGGTAAGCAGTCCAAAGGCGAAACCTATGGGTCAATCCTGGCGCGGCACGGCCTGAAAATGGTCGAAGCGCGAAGTGACGCCAAGCCCGGAGACGAGAAAGAGAAGTTCTCTATGCATTCGTTTGGGGCGCAGTTCGCCGAAGTGTATGTTGACCCCGACCTGGGTGAGGTGCGGGTGACGCGCTGGGTTGGAGCCTTCGGCGCGGGACGCATCCTCAACGCCAAAACGGCGCGTAGCCAGTTGCTGGGAGGGATTGTGTACGGGATCGGCATGGCGCTGATGGAACACACGGTGATGGACCCCAACCTGGGGCGGATTGTCACGGCCGATCTGGCTGAGTATCACGTGCCTGTCAACGCAGACGTACCCGCAATTGTTGCCTTCTTTGTAGATGAACACGACCCGTATGTAAATCCCATTGGAGTCAAAGGCATCGGCGAGATTGGCATTACTGGAGTTGCCGCGGCGATCGCCAACGCTGTCTACCATGCGACGGGCAAGCGCATTCGCGATCTGCCGATCACAACCGATAAGCTGTTGTAACTTAAGAGCGATCGCTCTTATCTGACTGGTTGATCTCTGAAATGCGAACGTAGCCGGACTGGAGGTGTTAGCGCAGTTTGATTACTTCCTCTCTGAAACTACTATTCCTCTCAACTCCCGTTGGACCACTTGGCAGTGGACTCGGGGGCGGAGTTGAATTGAGCCTATATAATATCGCTCAAGAAATGATCCGGCGAGGTCATACTCTACAAATCGTCGCACCCCAAGGCTCTAAGCTCGACTCCTTGCCGAGAATCGTGCAAATTCCAGGCAACCTTCAAATTATTGCCCAAAGCCAGGAACGCACGGCCCCAATTACGATGCCGGAGAATTCTGTGCTGGCGAATATGTGGGAGTATGCTCGAAGAGTGCAAACTGACTACGACTTGATTGTCAATTTTGCCTACGATTGGTTGCCGTTCTACCTGACGCCTTTTTTCTCTTGTCCAATTGCCCATTTCGTGAGTATGGGTTCACTTTATCAGGCAATGGAGCAAATTGTTGAACAAGTGGCAGTTCAGTTTCCCAGTACGATTGGCTTCTATACTGCCTCACAAGCCGCAACGTTTGCCTTTGTAGGGGCGATGCCATCGTCCGTACGTTGTCTAGGTAGTGGCATCGATCTATCCCTTTATCAGTTTTGCCCCTACCCTGCCCCCTACTTAGCATGGTTGGGTCGGATTGCCCCAGAAAAGGGTTTGGAAGATGCGGTAGCAGCAGCTCAAATTGCAGACTACCCGCTGAAAATTATGGGCAAAATCCAGGATGAAAGCTACTGGCAGCAGATTTGCCAGGACTACCCGGATGCACCCGTTGAATACCTGGGTTTTCTCCCAACTGCTGAATTGCAGCAGGAACTGCGCCAGTGTCGGGCGCTCCTGATGACGCCCCGCTGGGTGGAGGCGTTCGGGAATGTGGCGATTGAAGCGCTTGCTTGTGGGGTGCCGGTGATTTCCTATCGTCGCGGCGGACCAGGTGAAATTGTTCAGGATGGCAAAACTGGCTTTTTGGTAGAGCCAGATAGTGTGCCTGGGTTGGTGGATGCGATCGCCCGTCTGGATCAAATTGACCGCCATACTTGCCGCCAACAAGCTGAAGCCCAATACTCCCTAAAGGCGTTAGGCGATCGCTTTGAGCAGTGGTTCCATCGCTGCGCTCCAATTCGTAATTGATAATTCGTGATTCGTAATTATTTAGTCAATTACGAATTACGAATTACGAATTATTTAGCGGGGAACCATCCGGTGCCTCTAGGACGAACCCCGCATCGCGGATCATCTCCAGATCAGCACGCGCAGCCTGCCCAGGTGTAGTCAGGTAGTCCCCGATGAAGATGGAGTTCGCAGGGTAGAGACCGAGGGGTTGGAGTGACCGGAGGTGGACTTCCCGACCACCGGCAATCCGGATCTCCTGAGTAGGGAGGAGAAAGCGGAACAGGCAGAGAACGCGGAGACAGCGGCGCGGGTCTAGCTCTCGCAGCCCCTCCAAGGGAGTGCCAGGGATAGGAATCAGAAAATTGACCGGAACGCTGGTTACCTCTAGTTCACGCAGGGAAAGCGCTAGGTTAATCACGTCGTCGTCTGACTCCCCCATACCGATGATCCCCCCGGAGCAGGTGGTAATTCCTGCTGCCTTTACGTGTTCTACTGTGGCGATGCGATCGGCGAAGGTGTGCGTAGTGCAGATATCGGGATGGTAACCCTCAGAGGTGTTTAGGTTATGATTCACCCTGTCTACCCCTGCCTCCGCTAGGCGATGCGTCTGCTCCTCGCTCAGGAGCCCAAGACAGGCACATATCTTCAGGTTGTAGTTCGCTTTGACTTCCCGCACAGCGTCTAAAACCTTAGTAAAGGTTTGCTCTCCAGGCGATCGCCCTGAGATCACCATACAAAAGGTTCCCGCCTTCAGACTTGCCGCGCGCCCAGCGGCACTCAGGATCTTTTCCTTAGCAAGTAACGGGTACTTCTCGATCTCTGCTGCGGAGATCTTGGACTGCGAGCAGTAATTGCAGTCCTCTGGGCAAAGACCACTCTGCGCGTTCAAGAGGAAGTGCAGTCGCACCCGATTTCCCCAATAGTGCCGACGCACTCTGTACGCGGCAGCAAGTTGGTCAAGTAGGACTTCATCAGGGGCGCGAAGCACCGCATGTGCTTCTGCGCGGGTGAGCCGCTCTCCAGCTAGAGAGCGCTCGGCGAGTTCGTTCCAGTTGAGGAGGTCAATTGAGAGTTTTGACATAGTTCTTCGAACCGTTTTAAATATTATCGAGTACGCGGCGAATCGCCTGATATATCGATTCGAGTTCGCTTGGGGTAATGCAGTAGGGAGGCATGAGGTAAAGGGTGTTGCCCAAAGGACGCAGGAGAAACCCTTCCTCAAGGAATCGCGCACGCAAGATCGGGCCGATAGCGTTGAAATAGCTGCTTTGAGCGTCTGTCGTCACCTCCATAGCGGCAATGGTACCGCAGGTGCGTATCCGCTCAACTCTCGGATGGCCCCCAAGCCATTTCTCTAAGTAGTAGCGGTGCTGGCGTTCCATTGCTCGAAAAGACTCAGGGTTTTGTTCTAAAAGCTCCAGTGAAGCAAGGCCGGTTGCGCAGGCAAGAGGATTTCCTGTATACGAATGACCGTGGAATAAAGTCTTATTTACATCATCGCTGTAAAACGCGCGGTAAATGTCTTCTGTAGCCAGCGTAACCGCCAAGGGCAAGCAGCCGCCCGATAATCCCTTTGACAAGCAGATGATATCGGGCGAAGTAGCCGACTTAAGGCAGGCAAACAAGTCGCCCGTGCGCCCAAAGCCGGTCATCACTTCGTCATAAATCAAAAGCATACCGGCTTCATCCGCGATCTTTCGAAGTGCTTGTAAAAATTGGGGCCGACATAGGCGCATCCCTGCGGCTCCCTGCACAAGTGGTTCGATGAAAATTCCTGCATAGCGCTCAGGGTGATGCTTGAGGAGGTGAGTGAGCTTTTCGAGGGTTTGCGTCTCATGGGCTTCGACATTGGGGTCGTCGTCAAATGTGGCGGGAAAGGGGACCATATCGGTCGAGAACATGAGGGGTTGAAAAGCTTGGCACCAAGGAGAACTGCCCCCTATTGACATGGCTCCAAAAGTATCTCCGTGGAAGCCACCTTCAAAGCTAATGAAGCTAGTGCGTTGTCTTTCTCCTTGGTTGTACCAATATTGGTAGGCCATCTTGAGGGCAACCTCAATGGCAGTAGACCCATTATCAGAAAAAAATACACGGGTCAGGGATTTGGGCAAGTGGGTAAGGAGCTGACGAGCCAGTTGTTCTGCTGGTTCGTGAGTGAAGCCAGCGAAGATGACATGTTCCAATTGCTGAGCTTGCTGGTAGAGAGCGTTGGCAATGGCAGGATGACTATGCCCATGGATGGTCACCCACCAGCTTGAGATGCAGTCTACGATTTGCCGTCCATCCTCAAGCTCCAGCATGACGCCTTGCCCCTTTAACACCTTCAGAGGTGGAGGAGAGGTCTTCATCTGGGTGTATGGTTGCCAAATTGGAGAGGAAGGATGAATCTCTTCAACGCTCATAGTAATGCCCATGTGGTATTGTATATATAGCGGAGGCGGTTGTTCTGTACAAATCCCTATTAGGGATTGAAATGAGCTTACAACTAAGAGCGGATCTGAATCACATTACAGCCCAAACTTAGGGTTCCCCAGTCCCGATCAGCAGTGAGTACAGGCAAGCCAAGGCTCAAGGCTAGAGCCAGACAGGCACGATCCCCGAGGGAAAGGCCAAGAGACCTGGTTCCGGGATACAGCTTAGCAATGGAGCAGGCCAAAGCTTCATTTAATGGGTAAACCAGGAGCGCCTTACCCAGCAGTCCTTGCTCGGTCAGCTCGGCTGTCACCGCGTCAGGATCTTGACCCCACTCGGTTAACTTGGAGAGTACTTCTGCCCAGTTGACTGCGCTCATAGCTACCCCCTGAACTAGGGCTTCGGCTACCAGATCAACACCTGGTTCGTCTTGCAAATAGGCTAAGAGAGCTGAAGCATCTAAGACAGAGGTTGGTTCAGAACTCATGACTCGTTCTCTCGACGAGCCTCTTCTCGCCGTTCTTGAATTAGCTCCTCAGCCAAGCTTACTCCTGGAGCGATGTCCTTGAAAATGCCCTGGAGCTTCCTGACTTGCTCGCGTAGGCTAACTAGGCGTAGGCTACCATCGGCTTCCAGGGTAAGGACTAGGCGATCGCCCTCTCTTAGTCCAAGCCGCTCACGCAGCGAGGCGGGGATAACCAGACGCCCCCTTGCCCCTAAATGGATGGTGTACTGTTCAGGCTCGCTAGAGGCTTTAGTGTAGGCCATAGCTCTAGTTTAGTAGGCATATAAATATTATCCCACACTTTCTATTTATCCCACATTGTTAATCTTTCCCACTTCAGACTCAAAGTGAGCGCGTTCTGGGCTGGTGACATACTGTCCCTTTGGTGTTGTAGTTCACTCTAGTAGCTCGTTCAATGGCATTCCATACATATGGAAATTTTGATAAAATGCCCTGCATGTTAAATCAACTTAAATCGGCAATCCCCCATGCCACCAATCCTGACAGGTGTGGTGCCAGCAACTTTACCCCATCTCAGGTGGATACAAAAAGCTCAAGGTCAATTTCTGTCCCGACTCATCAGCACGTCTTCTCTATGGAGACTGGCAAAACTGCGCTGTTGGTTGTGGACATGCAAAATGACTTCTGCCATCCAGATGGATTTTGCTGTAGCGAGCTGGGAGTAGATATCACCGCCGTACGTGAAATCATTCCTCGGATACAGAAAGTCATAGACTATGCTAGGCGAGAAGGAATCCTAGTGGTCTACACAATGGAAAGCCACCCGCCAAGCCTGTCCGACTTGACACCTAGCAAAAGGTTACGGTATGAAAACGGTCGCTGTCCCATCGGCGCACTAGGGAAAATGGGAGGCTACTTGCTCCAAGGGCAGAAGGGAGCCAAGATCATCAGTGAGCTACAGCCTCTAGAGTCAGAGATCCAGCTAGATAAACCTCAGCACTCTGCCTTTGCCTCTACGAATCTGGATGCCATACTTAAGGAATTAGGAGTTACTCATTTATTAATTACAGGTGTAACGACAGAGTGCTGTGTCTTGGGAACCTATAGGCAAGCTAATGATCTCGGCTTTCACTGCTTACTGCTGGAAGATTGTTGTGCTGCCTTTGAGGAAAGTCATCATCAAGCTGCCATCACCATAATACTTGCAGAAGATGGAGTAATTGGTTGGGTTACCTCATCTGAAAAGCTTTTTGAAGCTTTGGTTGACTAAAATTATACTTGCCGCAAGCATCAAAACTAAACCGATAAACTTGCTGAAAAAAGCAAATTGAACTTCTTCATCATTATGAGTGGGAGGTTTTTTTAGAACTTACAGCCCCACTGAGATTACTCCTAGTATTGTCTTTTTTAGCTTGAAGTATAAATGTTACTAAATCTTCTTTACCCAAATTTATTCTGTCTCCTAAATTGAGCTGGTAGCGATTTTTAGGTTTTAGCTTTGTGCCGTTAAGGAATGTTCCATTGGCGCTGACCACATCTTCTATAAAATAAATATCCCCTTGCACCCAAATCTTTGCGTGAATTCGAGAAACAGTCTCAGAGTTTGGAAGGTCTGAAACATCAATATCCGGTGGAATACTGTCATTCGGCTTACCAATGTTAACCACAGAAAGAGTTGGAGGTAATTGGATAGAAGTGTTGGTTTGAGGATGAAAAAGCTGTGGCTTCAGTGGCTTGTTAGTAGATGGAATGGCTGCGATGTTCAACTTGGGGTCAAGGCTACGTCTGATTATATACTCAACTTGGTAGAGGTAAGCTGCTGTCACAAACCAAATAGCCGTCAGCCATTTAACCTCTATATCTGTCGGATGATAGTCTCGGCTGAAGCCGTGAAAAGACAGAAGAACTGTACAAACCAGAAAAGACAAGACCATCACAACCAAGGCATAGAAGCCTTCCCAGATGCTCCTCGGGCCGGGCAACTTTCGGGGCCAATTGGCTGGTTGATTACCCCAAAGAAAATGATGCACGTAGGAGAGCAACAGGAAAGGTACAGAAAGTCCTACCACCCCAAATAAAATCGCTGGCCCTAGGTTACTGGTGATCAGCGTCATCGTAACGCCTAATGACCCGAACAACCTCAAACTAGCGATAACAGCTGACATCAACAGAGCTAGGACAAATGTTCTCAACCACGCTCGGGGATAGGGGAACCATGCAGTCCATATGGGCTTTTTTACAAGATTCTGTTGTGTCATAACTGGCGCTACTTGGGGGTAAGGGGCTAGATAATCTCTTCTCTACTTAGAATGCCCAACTCAAGAGCGCTGCTAACGGCATAAAAGGCAAAATTACTGTAAATAACTGTAAAGTTGCCAAAAAGATGCAAACGAAAATTCCCAGATGGTTTCAAAGGTACCAGCTGGCCAAGTATTAGCGGTAACTAATATAGCAATCCGATTTGAGTTGTGAACTGCGCTTGCAGGCGGATCGCCTGCCACACTTGCGAGGCTTGCATGCCTGCGCTACGAAACGTTTTACAAATTACTTAGGACTGCTATAGGATGGCTGGGCGATCAAACCCTTACAAGCATTGGTGCGATCTACTCACTTGCTGCGATCTCTGCCAACGGTCGCTCGCTTTCAAGACATGGTTCGATTACTGCTACTAGCGTCATACACAGACAGCGGACTTAATCGAATTCAGGTCAATGTCAAATTTAGTGGCGATCGCTTTCATCACCCTCGCCCTTTCAGCTGCATTCGTAACACCGTCCATTTGGGCAATTCTGTAACACTGAGCCAACAACGGGAAGGCAAAATCACGGTTGAGTTGATTGAGCAGGGTATCAAAAGGTTGAGGTGATTTGATGTTGCTGGCGATCGCCTGCATTGATGTCGTTAGAATCAATAATGCTTAACTCAACGTAAAACTTAGTCGATTGGATGTAGGGAAAAGCAAAATGCTGTAAGTATTGATTTAAAAGCATTGGGAGGACTCACTGATTTTATTCATAGACAAGCTTGTTTGTCAATAAAAATTAGATGCGCTTACCCTGCCTGAAAGGGTAAATCAAGTATACTGTGTCGCAAACAAAAGGCGTCCCCGTAAATATACGGATTATTTGCTCATTTGAGCTAGAATGAGATTAGAGGGTTTTGGATCAGGTGCCATGACAGACGATGAACTGAAGGAACTAGTTGCTGGGAATGCAAGAGCGATCGCAGATCTGCGGGAATCTAGTAAGGATTTGGGCAGGAAGATCGAGGAAGAAGTCAAAGCAAGCAAAAATTTAAGGACCGCCATAGAACGCACTCATGACATCGTGATTGGGAATACTAAGAGAATTGGACGAATGGAGGGGCGCGAGATCGATTTGTGGGAAAATCACCTAGATGTTGAAGAAAAAATTCGAGCATTGGAAAATAGAATCGAAGCTCTAGAAAACAAGCAATAGAAACATTAGCGTCGTTTTTAAATGCGGTGCTGTTTAAAGTTAAAATTAGATTAAATTTTGAAAATTATTATACAACCATGTCTGAATCTGGAAAACCTTTAACAAAATTATTATCTAAAACTCAATTATTTGGGGCTTCTACTTTTGCACTCTTGGTTTTACTTGTTCCTCCTGTTTCTGATATTGCTGGAACACGTAAGGTATCAGATAGAAACCTAGGTTTGATTGGCGGTGCTTTGTTTACTTATTACAAAGCCTCCCCACTCGCTCTTGGAAATTAATTGAATGGAAACACGAGATTAATCGATGCAGCCCTTTGTATCAAAATATTCGTAAAACTATCAATCTAGTTGAATGGCCAGAGCATAATGTCAGGGAAAAATCTAGGGGTTCTTGATTGGACAAGATACACTCAAGGAGTTGTGGACCGACTGGAGCCACGGGTGAGTGGACAGCGGACTTAATCGAATTCAGGTCAATGTCAAATTTAGTGGCGATCGCTTTCATCACCCTCGCCCTTTCAGCGGCATTCGTAACACCGTCCATTTGGGCAATTCTGTAACACTGAGCCAACAACGGAAAGGCAAAATCACGGTTGAGTTGATTGAGAAGCGTATCAAAAGGTTGAGGTGATTTGATGTTGCTGGCGATCGCCTGCATTGATGTCGGGTTGAGGTTTAGCGCTTGTAAAGAAGGCAGAATTTCTGACCAAGATTTCTCTGGATGACTGGGGTGCGGGGTTCTGGGGTGCTTATCTGAACCGCATTGGGACAGGGGGGACAAGCAGGGCAAAGGCATCTAAATCAGTCTTGACAAAGTACTATATTTATGATTCTGCTTCAAAGCGGTGACTTATGGTTCAACCTATTTGTCAGGCAGCGTACACCCAAGCAGAATTGATTTGCAATAAGCAACGGTTAATGCGATTGAACCGGGCTTTTTGAGATTGAGCCTATCTTATTGACAAGAGGCGCTCACCCTGAAGGGTTAGGTCATATCTCCTCAACCAGGAGCAACGAAAGTTAGTTAGGCGAGATGCGTTATCAGTAGGGGAATTGTGGGAATACTAAATATATCAAACTGGCAACCAACTAGGGAAATGACATATCGGACTGGAGTTTCCAGATTCTGCTTATGTCCATTAACCAAGTCTAAGTCATACTCCACCAAGTATGTAATGGACTGCGCCCTCTAACATTGCCGGGTTAGTAAATTGAGTCCCCCCACATCAGTCAAATGAGCGACATAAAAAGAATCAGCCAAAACGAATACGTTACCGTGCAGGGGCAGTATGCCGTCATTAACGAAGGCACAGGGTATGCAATTGTCAACATTCAGACTCAGCAGATACTTGCCCGCAATATCTCATCTTTCCTGGACTGTGTGAAAACCCTAGAATATATCGTTGGTAAGGGTGAATCTCAAAATCAGAGCCAAAGCCCAACTCCTGCTTCCCCGACTCAGCATCACCCCAATTCTGAGCCGGTTCAAGAACAGATTACCTCAACTTTCATTAATGATACTCAAAAACAGCTAGATGAATTAGATTTAGCTCTTTTAAGAAGTTTAGTATCTTATTTTGATGAAATGGCTGATAAGATCCGCCACTATCATAAAGATCATCATGCATCACAACAAGAAGCAGAGGTGATCGCGAACTATTACCTAAAGACTGCTGGTATGGTTAGTAAAATTACGAATCAACAAGACTTGAGAGGACTCCTCGAACATCTTGAAGCCCTAAAAGAAAAGGTTAGCCGATACCAGCATGACAGTTACAAATATCGTTGGTCTACAGGTTTAGAAAAAGTTCTGGTGAAATTAAAGAAAATATTGCCCTGATACAGCCTACCTTCGTAGATATGAAACAAGATGAAAACTCTGAAATGTCTTGCATGATCTATGGTGTACTTTAGATTAGGTTGTCGCCGCATAACAAGTCATTGCTGCGGACGGTCGGAACACGCTGAGGTTGAGTTATACTTTGTCTGCCGCCGCTGAATTTAGTCGTTAGAACCTCAGTTTTCAAGAGCAAAATCGCCTCCGGCTCTGCGGCAGATGGGAAAGAAGTGTTTCCTTCCTTCTTTCTAAATACAGCTATTTAGGGGGAAACAACCGATTTCTCCTGCCACCTGACTCTACAGGTCGCTCCTGCTGTGCACTCAACTCCTCAAGCAATACGGTTCAGTTAGTGTTGGAGGGCAAAATCGGAGGCTGAGGGGCTACGCCGGATGCTCCCTATGGTCGCAGCACATGATGCACCAACTGGTGCAAAAAATACCCCTCAAACGCTTATGCTGCAACAACAAGACGCATGGGCGGCAAGAAGCAGCTAGCTTACAAGAAGCTTATGGAGTCAGATACAGTCTATGACGGTTATTCCAGTATTTATGCAGTGCGTCGAAGCGATCCGCCAAGGATATCTCATCGAGCGCGAGGGCAAGAAGGATAAAGAGTTTCATTTTCAAAACTGGTTTATAAAGCGACTAGAGGAAACAGGGTTCAATTACGACCAAGGGGGGCGCAACAGCTACCCCGATTTTACTATGGTCAAGTTTACCGAAGGCTATGAGCTCAAAGGACTTGCATACCCTGGACGCGATGCAAGCTTCGACTCAAATAGCCAAGTTCCTACGGGCTTTCACAACGGACGGAACATTTATTACGTCTTTGGGCGTTACCCCAAAGAGCCTGACGGTAACACTTTTCCAGTGATCGATCTCGTCATTTGCCATGGGGACTTCCTGAACGCCGACCACGATTACAAGCACAAGAACAAGAACAGAGAAGGCTTTGGCAGTTATGGCGACATTATGATCCGCGACCGGAAAATGTATGTCGTGCCAACCCCATTTCATATTGTCCAGGGGGTAGCTCATCAACACACGCTTATCCTTCCCGATACGATGAAGCCAGCCGAGGACAACCTGGTTGAAGTGGGAACCCTCAAGCGTGTTGAGGCGGATAAAATCATCGTGGGTTACTCGTTCAATCTAAAAACTAACGAGATTGTTCCCGAACTGGTCAAGAATCCTTCGGCGGGAAAGGAGCATACCTTCCGCGCGTGGAGAGCGTGGGGTGCAAACGTTGAGCCGGTCCTCATGCGTGCACTCGATCCGTCTAAGATTACGCTGGAACCGGAGGATGATGAGTCAGAATAGTAACGCGCGGCTGATCGAAACGGACGCGTTCCCGTTTGAGTTTATATCGCAACTGGCAGAGAGGGAAAGCTGGCGCAAAGAAGTCCATCGTCCCATTTACCACATTCATAAGTGGTGGGCGAAGCGCTTAGGTTCTGTATTTCGAGGTATCCTGCTCGGCTGCGGATTGAAGGAGTATCAAGACTTAGCCACGGAATTTTATCGAACGCACTCGTTTTCCGGCCAGACTGTCTTCGATCCATTCATGGGTTCGGGTACAACGGTCGGCGAAGCACACAAGCTGGGGTTTACAGTATTGGGGCAAGATATTAATCCCGTGGCTTTTGAGGCAGTTAGAGTCGCCTTTGGGCCGATGGAAAGGGCGAGCCTGGAAAGAGCGTTCGGAGAGTTGTCGGAGGGCATTGGGGCGAGAATTCGCTCACTTTACCGATCACACGATTCTCATGGAAGACCTTGTGACGTTCTGTACTACTTTTGGGTTATGCAAGTACAGTGTCCTTGTCCTGGGTGTAGACACTCGGTAGACCTTTTCCCGTCCTGGATCATCGCGCGGAACGCTTACCCAAAGAGAAAGCCGGAGATCCAAATCCTCTGCCCAGCGTGTGGGGATATATTCATGGGCATCCATCAGCAGAAGCTTGCACTCTGCAAAACATGTCAGCATCAGTTTGCTCCTGAAGTCGGGACGACGAGGGGAGGGACGGCTACCTGTAGACAGTGCAGTCGGGAATTCAAAATTCTCAAGGCAGTAAACGGCAATCGCCCTTCATTCCGGCTTTATGCAAAACTCGTTCTCACTTCGAATGGAGAGAAAGAGTATCTTCCATCGACTGAGGAAGACTGCGATGCTTACCAGGACTGTTCCGACCGTCTGCGCAAAGAAGTTCAATCGGGAGCCATCGTTCTCCCCTCGCTTGAATTGAAGGACGGCTATAACACCCGACAGGCAATGAGCTATGGGTTCCGCTTGTGGCGAGACTTTTTTAACGACAGACAACTTTTGGCATTAGGGCTGCTTCAAGGGGCGATCGCAAAGATTACTGATAAGCCTGCGCGAGACGCCCTGTTGACTCTGTTCTCCGGCGTGTTGGAATTTAACAACATGTTTGCCTCCTACAAAGGCGAAGGGACGGGGGCGGTACGGCATATGTTTGCTCATCACATTCTCAAGCCAGAACGTATACCCATCGAGGCCAATGTCTGGGGCACATCAAAAAGCTCTGGCTCCCTCTCGACTCTTTTTCGGAGTCGGCTGCTCCGGGCAGCCGAGTATCGCCTAGTACCAACGGAAGTTAACGGCTTTAAAAGCGAGAAAAGTGTATCATGTTCTGTCGCTTTCACCGGGCGGCTCGAAACCACCTGGCCCATAACAGGACCTCTAACTCCTCGCGGTGTTTACCTGTCATGCGGCGATTCTGCCGACACCAGCCTCCCTGCTGGTAGTATCGATTATATTGTAACGGACCCTCCATTCTTCGATAATGTCCACTACTCCGAGCTTGCAGACTTCTTCTTCTCTTGGCAGCAACTCCTCAACAGTAAGGAAACACATACCACTCGCAGCCCGGAGGAGGTTCAGGATGCCACTCCCAAAAACTTTTCGGTGAAGTTACAAGGGGTCTTTCGTGAATGTTATCGCGTGCTCAAAGACGACGGACTCTTAGTATTTACCTACCACCACTCCCGCGAAGAGGGATGGAAAGCTCTCGCCGATGCGGTTCTTGGTGCAGGCTTTTTCGTCACCAACTCACACCCCGTTAAGGGGGAGATGTCAGTCGCCGCGCCGAAATCACAGGCAAAGGAGCCGATACAGATTGATATTATCCTCGTTTGCCGCAAGGCAATGCGTTCACTTCCAGAGCCCACGTTCGACGATGCAATTGAGGCAGCCAAAGGAAAGATTCGGCGTTTGCGTGCGTGTGGGTTAAAGCTTTCCAAGAACGACATTAAGGTGGTTTTCTTCGGTCAGTTACTAACTACCCTCAGATCCCCAACAGACGCAGAGAAAGTTGCCCATCGGGTGATTCATGAATTGCAAATCCTTGAACAGTCTGAGCTGACCGTTCCGTATCTGTAAGGAACTGCAAACATAAATGCCCGAAACTGCACGGCATCGGCATTTTTGAAACCACATTATTTGCAAATAGAGGGGGCTTCCAAACCACAATAAGGGTCTGACGCAATTTTGATGATTTTAAGGAACACGTAGCGTTTCCAGGGTAAGCGCAAGAAAAAAATGCCCAAAATATGATATATAGGCAATGCTAATCCCAATAATGAAGTTTGATTCTTAGCTTTATTGCGATTATTCTCAGTATTATTGAGAGCCAAGTACTTTTATTGCTTCTTGCGCTTACCCTGGTAGCGTTTCAGTCATAGCAGCACAGCATCAAGATTGATTAAGGTAACCAAAACCAGAAAAGCTACTATTTATTAAGGAGTTATTTTTCAATCAATAATTCATCACCTAGCCGTTTTTTCCAAGTGCCAATCGAACTTTTGGCAAAGGATTGTGATTTCTACTCCGCCTTCAACCTCAATTCGATAGAGCTTCTCAGGTAATGGAGTAGTACCCCATGACCATCCCTCACTACTCAACCAACGCTCAATGTCCGCTGTGTTTTCGCTTAAAGTTACTGTGGTCCCCACAAAAAGACAGTCGGTATCATCGGGGTCTCAGTTTTTAGCATTACCCAACGGTATTCCCTCTCAAGACTTGCGGCGGTTAGTGCTACTGGCGTCAGACACAGATAGCGGACTTAATCGAATTCAGGTCAATGTCAAATTTAGTGGCGATCGCTTTCATCACCCTCGCCCTTTCAGCTGCATTCGTAACACCGTCCAGTTGAGAAATTCTGTAACACTGAGCCAACAACGGGAAGGCAAAATCACGGTTGAGTTGATTGAGCAGGGTATCAAAAGGTTGAGGTGATTTGATGTTGCTGGCGATCGCCTGCATTGATGTCGGGTTGAGGTTTAGCGCTTGTAAAGAAGGCAGAATTTCTGACCAAGATTTTTCTGGATGACTCGCCAGAATCGCATGAACCAAAATTTGATCCATCACCGCTTCTTGCGCGATCGCAACGGATAGATAGTTCTCGCTGGCTTCTTTGACTACTGCCAGTTTCGCCGTTTCCATTGTTGAGGCATTCAGCTTGGCTTCGTAGAACCGGCAGGCTGCATACCCCAGCGAGTAGAGCATCGTTGCATTCGCACTAGCACCAATCACAGCACCTGCAACCGGCAAAACTCGCAACAAACCTAAGCCCGCCTTAATCGCACGACTACCACCAAACGTCAGACCAAAAATCCCCAGGACTTCCCCCTTGCGGGCTGGATCTTTCAAGTCCAACCCATAGGCAGCGGCAATCTGGTAAACCATCTCTGCCTGGATGAGCGTAGTAGTTGCCAAATCAACAGCTAGTAGAGCTATTGCCTCTCCAGGCACTAAACTAGTTACCAGCCCCACTCCACCAGCATAAATCGATTTGTCAACCATAATGCGGTGGGCAATCTGGCTCGGTGATTCATTTGGATGCTCTTGCTGCAACTTTCTCACCGCCGCCAGAGCTTTATCCAGGTCTACGCGGTCAGTGGCACCAACGAGCCAATCGAGATGTAAAAAGCCAGTTAATTTTCGTACGAACCAGTTATCGTTGACGCGAGTGACTGCCTGCCCTGCTCCAAGAGTAGCTTGCTCTATCAACTGGTGTGTTTGTTGTGCAGCTTTCTCGACTACCGCTTTGCCACTTTGGGCAGCATTATTAATTGCTTCACTAACCTCGCCTACAGTTTTGGCAAAGTTTTCCAAAGGAGAGTGCTGTTCAACTGACGCTGCTGGTAGCCGCGAACCATTTGAGGTATCAACCAGCTTATTATCCGCAACTGAGGGTTCAATTCTCACATTTACTTCCGACACCGAGGCAGGTGAAGTGACTGTTTTTTTTGGTATCTGTTGTTGAGATTTGTCGTCCATTGCTCAGCACCCTCTTGGAGATTCTAGTTCAGTTGTAGCGAAGGCGCGATCCATTCAGCATCTGCCTGCAAGAGCAAATTTTGTGAAGACGATAGCGTAGCAATCCTACTTGAAAAGTAAAGTAGTCAGTAGTCAGTAGCCAGTAGCCGCATGACTACTGACTACTGACTACTGACTACTTCTTCTTCTACTCTAGTGCTACCACTTTCGGCATAAAATTCTTAAGATATCGTGAATTTTTCTCCATGCCTCGTCCGTTATCCCTTAACCCACAATCTTTAAATTACTATGGCTATCGGCTACATCGCCCTTGTCCTCCACGCCCACCTGCCCTTCGTTCGTCACCCTGAAAGTGACTACGTGCTGGAAGAAGAGTGGCTTTATGAAGCCATCACTGAAACCTACATTCCCTTACTGCGAGTATTTGAAGGATTAAAGCAGGACGGTATTGATTTCAAAATTACCATGAGTATGACACCGCCTCTGGTGTCTATGCTACGCGACCCACTGTTACAAGAGCGTTACACAGAGCACTTAACCAAGCTCGAAGAACTGGTCGAGAAGGAAGTCGAGCATAACGTCCACAATGGTCATATTCGCTATCTAGCTGAGCATTACGCTACCGAGTTCAAGCAAGCGCGCGATCTTTGGGAACGCTATGACGGCGACCTAGTAACAGCGTTCAAGCGATTTGCCGACACTAACAACCTGGAAATCATCACCTGCGGTGCAACTCACGGCTACCTGCCGCTGATGAAGATGTATCCCGAGGCAGTCGGGGCGCAAATCAAAGTTGCCTGCGAACACTACGAGCAAACCTTTGGTCGCCCACCCAAAGGCATCTGGTTGCCAGAATGTGCCTACTATGAAGGGCTGGAGCGGATGCTGGCGGATGCTGGGCTGCGCTATTTCCTCACTGATGGGCATGGGATTCTCTACGCCCGTCCCCGTCCCCGCTTTGGCAGCTATGCCCCCATTTTTACTGAAACCGGTGTCGCTGTCTTTGGTCGAGATCATGAATCTTCCCAACAGGTGTGGTCTTCTGAAGTGGGCTATCCTGGTGCACCAGAATACCGGGAGTTTTACAAAGACTTGGGCTGGGAAGCGGAATACGAGTACATCAAGCCTTACATTATGCCCAATGGTCAGCGGAAAAACACGGGCATTAAGTATCACAAGATCACCGGACGCGGTTTGGGGCTAGGGGATAAAGCACTCTACGACCCCTACTGGGCTAGGGAAAAGGCTGCTGAAAATGCCAGTAACTTCATGTATAACCGGGAGCGGCAAGTTGAGCATCTCTATGGTATAATGCAACGCCCTCCGATTATAGTTTCACCCTATGACGCGGAGCTATTTGGTCACTGGTGGTACGAAGGCCCCTGGTTCATCGATTACTTGTTCCGCAAGTCATGGTACGACCAAGGCACCTATCAGATGACGCACCTAGCAGACTATTTACGGGCAAACCCCTCCCAGCAAATCTGCCGCCCCTCCCAGTCTAGCTGGGGTTTCAAGGGGTTCCACGAGTATTGGTTGAATGATACGAATGCCTGGATTTATCCTCACCTACACAAAGCCGCAGAGCGGATGATTGAGCTAGGGCGACGGGAGCCAGCTGATGAGTTGGAGTGGAAGGCACTCAACCAGGCAGCGCGGGAACTGCTGCTGGCGCAGTCTTCTGACTGGGCATTTATTATGCGCACGGGAACAATGGTGCCTTATGCGGTGAGACGGACGCGATCGCACTTGATGCGCTTCAACAAGCTCTACGAAGAAATTAACCTGGGCAAAATCGACGGCGGTTGGCTGGAAAAAGTCGAAACGATGGACAACATCTTCCCTGATATTAACTATCGGGTGTATCGTCCTTTATAAGATGGGAGAGGGGGGGAGGGGGAGAAGGGGGGAGGGGGAGAGTGGGAGAGTGGGAGAGTGGGAGAGGCGCTTTGCGCCATTATTACACTCCACGTCGCTAAAATTTTCTCCCGGCTCAGCGCTACGCACCATAACTCGTGGGGTCAAATCTGTCTTTTCCTTTCCCTCCCCATCTCCCCATCTCCCCATCTCCCCATCTCCCCATCTCCCCATCTCCCCATCTCCCCATCTCCCCATCTCCCCCTCCTCTCTTTCAAGCCAAACTACATGTCACACAATCTAATTTCCGATACAGTAACAACCTTTAGTAAGTTGACCTGGAGCCATGGGGGTTACCACGACTCAGGTTGCATCAACTACTTTGAATGCATTAGGTCTGAATCTCTACGAGCTGCAGGGAGCTGATATTGAACACACTCAGCCACTGCCAGGATTGAGTGTTGATTTCCCCAGGTTCAAATAGAGAGGGAGGGGACCCCTCCCCCCCTATCCCCCTCTTTCAAAACAAAAAAAGGACAAGCATGCAAGCCTATCCCTTATTAAATAAATAGCAAGCTAGATTTAGAAATTCATCTCGGCTGCTTGCACTTTCTCAACCTGTTTCTTCTTCAACACCAGTAAGACTTGAGACAACATGATAGCGCCAAGGAACGCCATCAACCATTTAATCCGTGTTGCGCTTTGCAGAACAATTTCACCATCATCCTGACCAAATCCACCGACATTCGGATTATTCGTCAAGGCGTCACCAGCTTTCACTGCTTGCCCTTCAGAAACAATCAGGTCCGGTCCTAGCGCAATCGTGTCAACCACGGTTTCGCCAGTGTCGGTCTTGATTGTGACTTCGTATTTGGAGTTGCCTTCTTCATCTTCTGTTTTGGCAATCTGAGTAATGGTGCCAGATGCAGAAGCGTTATAGACGGAGTTGTTACTCTTTTCGCCAGTGGGGTAAATCTGACCGCGTCCCCGGTTGGCACCCAAATGAACGGCATATTTGCCGAAGTGGACGTTTTTGTCTGTTGCTGGATTGGGCGAAAGCACAGGGAAGATGATTTCCTGATACTGTTCACCCGGTAGTGGACCGATTATGACAACGTTTTCTGTGTCTTCGCGGTAGGGTTGGAAATAAAGTCCTTCAACTTTTGCTTTCATCTCCTCCGGAATTCGCTCCTCAGGAGCAATTTTGAAGCCTTCCGGCAACATCAACACAGCACCCACGTTGAGCCCGCCTTTTGAACCATCGCTGAGTACCTGCTGCGCGTTGGTATCGTAAGGAATTTTCACCACCGCTTCAAACACGGTGTCGGGCAGAATCGATTGCGGTACTTCCACTTCTGCGACCTTAGCGGCTAGGTGACAGTTGGCGCAAACAATCCGCCCAGTTGGTTCGCGGGGCGTTTCTGGAGCGGTTTGCTGCGCCCAAAACGGATAGGCGGCAGCGGCTTGGGGAAGGGCTAGATCGCTAACAAGGAAGAATGCCACGGTGGCGATCGCTAAAAGCGTCGTCTTGACAATTGCTTTAGCACTGCGACGCCATCTCGCTGATAACAAAGCTGTTTTCATTTGTAACGAAACGATTCTGTGAATCAGGTCAAATAATTGAGTTGTTAGTTGTTAGAAAACATAGGTTTTTTACTAACAACTAAAACTTTTAACTCCACCAAGGTTTTTCACCAGTGCGGAAGTCAGTTTCAGTCCAAGGTGTCAACTTAACCTTATCTTCCTCTACCGTGGCATGAACCAGTGGCAGCGATAGAGGAGCAGGGCCACGTACCACCTTACCAGTGCTGTCATACTGGGAGCCATGACAAGGACACATAAACTTGTTCGCAGCGATATTCCAGGGAACAACACAGCCCAAGTGGGTGCAAACGGCGTTGATGCCGTAATCCCTGAGCGCCTCCTTGCTCTCCACCACAATATAGGTAGGGTCACCCTTAAGCCCCTGAACCAGGGCGCGCTCGCCCTCACTAGGATGGTCGGCTAAGAATTTACTCACGCTGATGTCGTTACCCAGCTCGTCTTTTGCCGTCACTCCGCCGCTGGAGCTAGCACTGGTCGGCGGCAGAAAGAACTTGACAACCGGATACAATGCCCCTAGAGCTGTTCCAGTAATAGTCCCAAAAGTGAGAAGATTCATAAATTGACGTCGCCCCATATCGGGAACGTCTCTAGATTCAGAAAGTTGAGCCATAGTTTACGCTGTGTGTATCTTTGTTAACTATTCTGAGCTAAGTCCCAGAACCTGACAAATCCTTACCTGAGTCGAGTTGCCAGAACTCGCAATTATGCTAGAATTCTTTGCTCTCGGATGTTTCCAGCCTTTCTAAGGGAAGGATTACATTTCTTTATCTTCGTATCATACCTGAGTTACAGAGGGTCACATTATAACGAAATGTAAATTATAAACAGCACAAAGCCATGACAGGACAGGACTTACACCAGCTGTTGCTTAATAAGTGGGGACGCTCATATGATGTCCAGCTACGACGAACTCAAGGCAAGGTTTTTGTGCAGGTGATGTGGAAATACCTGGAGCAAGCCTCTTTTCCCCTCACCGAGGCGGAGTACCAAGCTCATTTAGACAGTGTTGCCAGTTATCTCCATGCTTTTGGTGGGACGGCACAGGTGCAAACATTTATTGAAGAAACACGCGAACGACCTCGCTTAGGCAAAGCTGTTAGTATTCCTTTGGATTTGGGTGAGCGGGCTTCTGAATGGCTACTATGAATAGGAGTCAGGAGTCAGTCGTCAGGAGTCAGTCGTCAGGAGTCAGGAGTCAGAAGCCAGAATGAAAATACTAAATGTAATCTAGACAAGAGTTTAAAAATTTCTCTTTTCTCCTGACTCCTGACTCCTGACTTCTTTTTAGTCATCGTCCTAAGAGCTTAATTAATCCAATACCACTAAAGTAAAGCCCTAGGACTGCACCGGCTAGGAGGCTCTGAGTTAGGGGATCTGTGGAGGGTGTTAGAACTGCTCCTAAGATAACTGCTGCTAGGATGACGTAACGCCAACCGGAAAGCATTTGCTTTGAAGAGACAATTCCTAATAAGCTAAGTAGAACTTGGATGATGGGAATTTGAAACGCTAATCCAGTACTGAATAATAGCAGCAAGACAAATTCAAAGTAGCGGTCAATTGACCACAGCTGTTCTACGACATCTTCCCCATAGTTGATGAAGAAATTGAGGGCGGCTGGGATCAGGAGTAAGTAGGCAAATACTAGCCCTGCTACAAAAAGAACAGTTGAACCCAAAACCACTGGTCCGATCAATCGGCGTTCGCGGCGTGTTAGTCCTGGTAAGACAAACTGAATAATTTGGTAAAGCACAAATGGACTGGCAACCAGTAAGCCACTGTAGCCTGCCACTTTGAAGGAGACAAAAAAGTATTCTCCTGGAGCTAGCTGGAGAAACTTGACGCCCTGTGCCGGGACTTCCAATAGTTGGACAATCGGCTTGACTGCAAAGAAGCAGCCGATAATGCCTAATACTACGGCGATCAGCGCATAGAAAATCCGCTGCCGCAACTCTTCTAGGTGGTCGAACAGGGACATCTCGACATCGTCGGGCAACTCGTCAGGATTTTCATCTTCCCTTGAGATTGCAGGTTCGTTGGGGTCTAAATCTTGTTGGGATGTGGTTTCCAGTTTTGAGTCAGGCGTCATGGGTCAGCTATATTTCAAAATTTGTCAACCATTTAAGCTTGACGCGGGAGGACTCCCACTATACCAAGCGTAGCGAAAAGGGGCGCTGAGGTCAGGGGTCAGCGCCCCTCTGACTGGGGCATTGCTTTTGGCGATCGCGCTCTCGTGCTTGCCATCAACTGGGAAATTTTAGGATTGTAAAGCCTGAGGTAATTCCAGTAGTTGCCAAACACCTGCCTGACGTAATTTCTAGTTTCACCAAATGGAATCGCTTCGACGAACTCATCTGGATCGCTCTTACCCAGATCCTTGAGCCATTTCGCTACGTTACTAAGGCCAGCATTGTAACTGGCAACAGCTAAGAGGGAGTTATTTTTGTATTCCTGGTCGGCGTAATCTAGGAACCAGGTACCCATCTGGACGTTGTCGTTGGGATTTTCCAGTTTATATTGCGTCAATTTGATTTTTTCAGCCACCCACTTACCAGTAGCGGGCATCACCTGCATTAAGCCAACAGCACCAACTACGGAATGGGTTTTTGGCTCAAATCGCGATTCCTGTCGGATCAGGGCTATTACTAGCAGTGGATTGATTTGGCGCTGCTGCGACCAGGTTTCAATTTCTTTCAAAAAGGGAAATGGATAAAGAGCGTACCAGTAGGCTGGTTGTTGGCTGAGAGCCTGGTACTGGGCTTGCTCTTCTGGTGTCTGTCGATTCTCCAAGGTAGAAACAGTGGAAATTCCCTTCGCGTTTTCTCCCAGCATAAGCTGCATCAGGCCATTGGTGAGTTGTTGGGCCACCGTTGGCTGCATCTGGTGATGAAATTCCACCTGCCAGAGTGTCGAGGCATCCTGATCTTGACCCAACTGGTAGAGTTCTTTCAATGTAGCAGAGCCAGCTGGTAGCAACGATCGCGTTGGTGGTACCATAACTTCAGGAGCTAATTGCCGCACGGTGTTAAAGTTGCCCACGTCTAGACCCAGGATTGCCGCTGACCGCCAAGCGTAATAAGACTGTGGGAACTGTCTCAACACATACTCAAAGGCTGCTTCAGCATTTTGCTGACGCCCCAGTTGGTTCGCCCATTTGCCGAGCCAAAAACCTGCCCTAGGAGCTAGAACGCTTTTGGCGTTGTGGGTAGGAATCGGAGAAGCCCAAAGATAGGCTGCTTGATAATCTTTAGCTGCTGCTCTAGCTAGTGCCGCCTTCCAGCGGTATGCCGCCGCCGCATCGGAATCGCTGTAATGGGTTAACAGAAGTTGACGAGCCGACTCAGCTGACTTGTTACTGTGGAGAGCGTCAAGAATTTTGGCTTTTTGTACCAGCGCCTCACCTGAATAGTCTGGAAACCGATTGATTACCTGATCGAGATAGTTCAGGGCGTCTTTTGTCTGTGCCATCTTTGCCAGTTGCATTAGAGCGATGCCGGTTTCTTTGGCATTGGGGAAGTCGCGCAGCAGCTGTTGATAGGCGGCGATCGCTTCCAACCATTTATTGCCCCTAAGGAAGCCCACAGCTGTGCGGTAAACGTTGAGGGGTGTCCGAGGTGCTTTGGCATAAGCGGCTCCAGCTTTGGCGTACACCTTGTTTTCCCAGTAGGCAAAGGCAATCGCTTCCCAGTCTTCCGGTTTGAGCTGGATCGTAGACAACACCAACTGGTCTAGGACTAAGATAATTCCTGGTTGGTCATATGCATACTTTGCCAACAGCAATAGTAATTTTGGCTGATTAGGATTCTGCTTCAACGAGGAGCGAACTATTTCCAGGGTGCGGGGATGGGCGGGAAATTGCGCGATCGCTTGCTCCCAATACTTTGGCTTGGTACGACCTAGCACAAACAGCGCTTGGGCTGCCACTGGCTGTTTCGGATAGCGGAGCAGCAACTCTTGCCAGGATGCCTGGGCTTTTGTGTCGCCACTCACTTCGTAGGCTTGCGCCCGTTTAAGGGCAATGTAGGGTGCCAGAACCGGATAGTCCTGCTCTAAGCCTTGCAAAGTGCTGAGTGCTTCTTCCCCTTTGTTTTGTTCAATCAGGTCACTTGCCAAGACATAACGGGCGCGATCGCGGTCTTGGGATTGGGGCAGTTGGGCGATCGCTTGCAGTTGTACCATCCGCTGTGCTGGGGACAGTGACACCAATGGGAGAACGGCTGATTTGGGGTTTTGCGCGCTAATCTGCTTTTGTAACTGACTCCGGCTGATCAATTGCCCCAGCCAGTTGCCAGATTTGGTTGCTAACACAGTTGCCCCAATTAGCAGGACAAACAACCCCACACCAGCAGCAAAAGGAACTCGGTTTTTCCATCGCTGCCGCATTGATGTTCGCTCTCAAGATTCAGGTGGAATTTCCTGAAACTCTAGCATTATTGACCAAAGTCTCGCTGCCGTGGTTTATAGTGTCTGCAAAAGAAGCGACAGGAGCGCGCGTATTGCCTGCCACTCAAACGAGAACCTTTAAGCTGAGGTTTTAAGTAATCACCCCTGTTCGCGCTGTTTTTTTTCTGCGATCGCCTCTCTGAGCCACTCAGCTCGGTTAGGCAGCGAGCGCACGTACTCATCCAGCTCAATCGGCAGTCGCACGCCAATGATTTTTTCCGCCATCGCTTCGCCGTAGAGCGGTTTTGCTAATATTTCTGGATTTCCTCCCGGTCTTCCTCTTCCCATTTTCTTGTTAACGTTTATAATAAGTTATAGAGCGCCAATTATATGCCAGAGGTTATGAGTTAGCAGCCCTATCACCTCTAGTTAAATTGTGTGTTCGACCAATGTAGAGAACAATTTTGTCTTTTAGCACCAAATAGATACCTGGCACGGATGGTAGCGTGGCACGCTCATTGAGCGCAACGCTGGGGAGTGCGAACAAATCAATTAATTTTGGTGCGGTCACACTTCCACCTCTAGGTCAACCTCTAAAGCCTTCTCAATCCTTTGTAAAGTCTCTAGCGGTAGCTCCTGAACCTGTTCTTTTTCGATCCGATTCCAATGCGGCACGCTGATTCCGGCGTCAGCCGCTAATTGAGTCAGGGACTTAGACTTCGATTGAGTTACCTGGAGGCGATACGACTTGATCCGTTTCCCCAACCCCGGAACGTCTTTACTAAAAGTTACTCGCATCACATCTGACTTCATGGGTTTTACTTCTCAAATATCTTCTACTGCAATATTTTTGTTGTAACTCTGAAAGTTTCACTTGACAAGTCAAACATTTTAGGTAAGATTTAAATAGACAAATCAAAAGCCGTCGCGTCGCGTGCAAAGTTCTGCGACGGCTCTAACCCCAGTAGAGGTCTAACTTATGGTATCAGCCAAACCTCCCTTAGCGCTCACGCCCCAACCAGACGAACAAATGACCGCCCAGTCAGAACTAGTGCAGTACTTGGCGGCGCAGACACAGGAAATCACACCGGATACGCTCCCCTCAGTATTTCAAGATATCCGCGTGTACTTGCGCGATGTAGCTTTTGGAGCTGCCCAAAACGTTGAGCAAGCGGCAAAGGCAATAGTTGAAAATGCTATACAACTGGGGCAGATGTTGATTCGGATGAAAACAGACCTTAAACGAAAAGAGTATAAAATTTTTCTTTCCCAAATAGGATGGACGCCAAGGTCGGCAAACAAATACATTCGCTTAGCAAAAACTTTTCAAGCATCTGAGGCATCGCGGCTAGGTAGGGTAGAGCTAACTACACTGCTGAGTTTATGTACAAAAACCTACACTGGTGTGGTAGAGAAGCTGAGAGATATGGGGGAGGTTACCCAGGAGTTGGTAGAGCGGTTGAAAAAGGAAAGCCGACTGCATCGCTCATCCTCGCAGCAATCGACTCCGATAACCGGATGGAAGCGAAATTCTTCTGGCGGCGGACGGCAATACGTGGTTCGACTTGTTAATGAGCAAGTAGGGATCATTGTTGAGAAACAGGCACAAGCACAAGGTTTGTTGCCACACCGAGTTGTTGAATATACGATTTTGAGAGCGCAAGAAAACCAAGTAGTTCGCCCCGGCGACTACACCTTGGCTCAAATGCAGGAGTTGCACGAAACTATCGAACAGATGCGCTCAGTTGAGATAGAAAAAGAGCGCCTGGAATCTAAGCTACGGCAGATGGAAGTTGAGAAGCAAGCTGAAATTACTGCGTTGCAAGAGAAGGTGCAGCAGTTAGAGTCGAGATTGGTTGCCGCGTCTGAACCAGCTCCATCCGATCCTTTCGTTGCGCCGACTGAGCCACCTCTAATCGAACAGAAAGACTCTGATCCACTACAGCAAACTAAAACTTGGTCAGAAGTAGCCCAAATCACCCAATGCCAGGGAGACAGCTT
>JAABUZ0100000758.1_pt1 | contig 72390 bp, 68 predicted proteins | sample 5562091 | NCBI WGS metagenome assembly JAABUZ01 (sample SAMN12813069, study PRJNA571459) | rock metagenome | isolation source: Antarctica rocks | place: Antarctica: Victoria Land, Linnaeus Terrace sud | collected 2015-12-21
CTGGCCGGCCTTGTGCCGGCCATCCACGCCGGGCCGCGGATCCGACGGTGCCGGACGTCGGCCGCCTTTCACGCCGCCGAGCGACGGCTCCGCGTGGGTGCCCGGGACAAGCCCGGGCAAGACGGCGGGGGGAGAGTGAAGGACGGGCGTGTGCCCTCCACAACACCGTCCTGGCCGGCCTTGTGCCGGCCATCCACGCCGGGCCGCGGATCCGACGGTGCCGGACGTCGGCCGCCTTTCACGCCGCCGAGCGACGGCTCCGCGTGGGTGCCCGGGACAAGCCCGGGCAAGACGGCGTGGGGAGAGTGAAGGACGGGCGTGTGCCGCCGCGACGCCGTCCTGGCCGGCCTCGTGCCGGCCATCCACGCCGCCCCGCGGTGGGCCGTCCCGCCCTCAGACCGCGCCGTCCACCCAGGCCCGCACGATGTGGTGGGCGATCGCCATGGGGACCGGGCAGGCGAGGCCGGCCGGGTGGCGCCCCGCCAGCATGGCCTCGACCTCGTCGCGCCTGAACCAGCGGGCGTCCTCCAGTTCCTCGGCGTCGATCGTGATGGCGGTCGAGGTGGCCTCGACGAGGCAGCCGATCATCAGCGAGGCCGGGAAGGGCCAGGGCTGCGACCCGAGGTAGGTCACGGCCCCGCAGGCGATGCCGGCCTCCTCGGCGATCTCGCGCCGCACCGCGGCCTCGATGGTCTCGCCGGGTTCGAGGAAGCCAGCGAGGCAGGAATACATGCCGGCCGGGAAGCGCGGCTGGCGCCCCAGGAGGCAGCGGTCGCGGTCGGTCGCCAGCATGATGACGACCGGATCGGTGCGCGGGAAATGGTGCAGGCCGCAGGACGGGCATTCCCGCCGCCAGCCGCTCGCGGACGATCGGGTCGGCGTGCCGCAGCGCCCGCAAAAGCCGTGCGTGGCGTGCCAGGAGAGCAGTGCCTTGCCCTCCGCCAGGGCGCCGAGATCGGCCGCCGACACGCTGCCGTCGACCGCGACCTGGCGCAGGTTGAAGAACGCGAGATCGGGGTTGGCCGCGAGGATGTCGGCCGGCCCGGAATCGACCGCCACGGCGAAGACGGGGCCGCGCCCGTCGACCCCGAGGAAGCCCCGCTGCCCCGTGCGGCCGAGCCGCGCCGCCTCGTCGAAGCGGAACCACGGATCCATGATGCCGTCCCGGCCGCGCTTCAGCAGCACGCCGTCGCCCAGCACCGCGAGGGTGCGGGCCGCGGGCACGGCCGCGACCTCGGCCTGGAACCCGTCGTCGTCGCGCCGGTTGGCCAGCCGGTCGAGGTCGTTATGGGCGAAGCCGAGCGTCGCTGCGGTTCGGAGAAAGGCCGTCGGGGTCATGCGGATCTCGGCACGGGGAGGCTCGACGCCACTTAACCGATTTCGTTGCACCGCACCAAGCCGAGTTCGGCCGCGACGCGCTGCGCCCTCTCCCGTGCCGCACCCGCCCCGTAGCGCACCGCGCTCCCTCGCCCCCACACCGGCTCCGGCCAGGCCGCGTCGGCCGCGAACCGCGCCACCACATGCACGTGCAACTGCGCCACCACATTGCCGATCGCCGCGACATTGAGCTTTTCCGCGCCGCTGACGGCCTGGAGCGCGCGCGACGCCGCCGCGACCTCCTCGACCAGCACGGCGCGCTCCTCGGCCGGCAGGTCCACGATCTCGCGCAACCCCGGCCGCCGCGGCACCAGGATCAGCCAGGGGAAGCGGGCGTCGTCGGTCAGCAGCACGCTGCAGAGCGGGAGTTCGCCGACCGGAACGGTGTCGGCCGCGAGGCGGGGGTGGAGGGCGAAGTGGGGCATGTGGGGCAGATTGGGTGACCGATGTGTGCGGAGTCAGCCGCGTGGCGGGTTTAGCAAATTCAAGGGCTGAAGGCGCCGGTGCAGGGGGCAGTGGCCGCCTAGGGTGAGAGGGGCAGTGGCCGCATAGGGTGAGATATGTATGCAGTCCGGGGAGCCTTGGGCGCGGCCGACCGCGTCGAACGGCGCAGATCTGCCAGAAAAGGAAGGCGAGAGCTCGCCGGGAAGCGGACGTTCCGGGGCGGCACGGCGACGGCTTCGGCAGCCGGGCCATCGACCGCTCCCCGTTCAAGTCCATGCAGGGGGGTGAACGGCCGCGTCGCGTCCGCTATCGTGCCGGGGATGGCTGACACAGTAGATCCCGCGGTCCGGTCCCGAATGATGGCGGCCGTCAAGGGCCGGAACACCAAGCCCGAGGTGACGGTCCGGAGGGCGCTCCACGCCGCTGGACACCGCTTTCGCTTGCACACACGGGACTTGCCCGGTCGCCCGGACGTGGTCCTTCCGCGTCACCGCCTCGCCGTGTTCGTCCACGGCTGCTTCTGGCACGGGCACGACTGCCGGCGCGGCCGGAAGCCGTCAAGCAACACCAGCTTTTGGGATATCAAGCTGGCGCACAACATCGAGCGGGACCGTGCCGCGGCGGACGCTCTCACAGCCGCCGGATGGGCCGTGGAGACGATTTGGGAGTGCAGCCTGGGAGCGGGGATCGAGCGCGTGCTCGCCCGCCTCAAAGGCGCGTCGCGCGCTCCAACGACTTGACCAGATAGCCCGCGAAGAACTGGGCCAGCTTCGGCGGGACCGCATTGCCGATCATGCGCGCCACGGGCTCGATCTGATCCGTCGGATGGAAGACGTAGTCCTCTGGGAAGGACTGCAGGATGGCGGCCTCCCGGAGCGAGATGCCTCGCACCTGGCTCGTGTCGTAGTGCCCGAAGCGGCCGTTCGAAATCGAATGGCATTTGGTCGTGATCGTCGGCGACGGGTGCCCCGGTCGCATGCGCGTGTAGACATCCGAGAAGCAGCGGTCGTCCAGGCGGGCGTTGACGCGCCGGTGGCACCCTAGGGTGAGGTCGCCGTACTTGGTCGAGGACAAGTAGGCGTTCGACTGACCGGGCAGCGCGGACGAGAGCCGCTTCAGGTTCAGTTCGCTCAGCGTGCGCGCGCGGTGGTTCGGGATCTCCGCATGGCTCTCCCCGGCCACGATAGGCGGCAGGTGCCCGATGGCCCGCGAGACGCTGACCACGGTCGCCTCAGGGTCAGCTTCCGGCACCAGGAGCTCGCGGCCCATCAGGTCGGCGATGTTCTCCGGCCGGGCGAGCTCGCGCCGGACCGCCACGAGGATGGAGCGTTTCCGGTACTGTGGGACGCCGAACTTGGACGTACAGACGATCTGCGAACCCGTGACGTAGCCTAGGGCTTCGAGGCTGGTGCGGAACTCGTCCCACACCCCCCCGTACTTGGGGTCGCCGATGCCGGACACGTTCTCGGACAGCACCATCTCCGGGCGGAAGCGCTCAACGAAGCCCGCGGCCTCGCGTAGTAGGTTGCTGTCCTTCTCGCGGCCCTTCTTTCGGCGCTCGCTCAGTTCCTTGCGCGCCAAGCGAGTGAAGGGCTGGCAAGGCGCGCAGATCGCGAACAGCAGCGGCACGCCCTTGGCTTTGCGCCGATAGTACCCGAGGAGGCCATCGAGCTCGGTGGCGAGCTGCTCCTGCCTCCCCTCCGAATAGTCCTCGGTGGCCGGGAAGATGTCGTACGGGAGGAAGCGGGCCGCCGCGTAGTCCACTGTGGCGTTGTAGTTGTTGTCGACGTAGGTGGAACGGCAGCGGGCGTCCTTGTCGATGCCGGCGATGACGTAGCCGCCCGCGTCGATCAGGCCGCGCGTTGTCCCACCAGCGCCGCAGAAAAAGTCAACGGCCAGGAACGCCGGCTTCGCTGTGTCCACGTCCCGAGCCACCCTCATATTCCCATGCGCTTCCTGATCGACTTCAGGTCGGCGCCTGTGAACACGCGCCACCCGTTGCGATCCCGGCGGACCTCCTCGATCCGCCCCTGTCTGAACCATCGGAGGATCGTCGACTTCGAGACGCCAAGCTTGGCGGCAGCCTCTTCGGTCGAGTACGTCTCCGCCAACACCATCTGCCTCTCCATGAATAAAGAATCAGGGCGATTTGATCATCTCCGATCCCAAGGTTGCGGCCAAGTTCGTCGTCCGTCGTAGCCTCCGCGACGGCCGCCTTACGGTCTACCTAAGCCCGGTCGCCGAGCAGGTCCAGGTCGGCGACAGCTTCACATTCGAAGTGGGACTGAAGGACGAGGCCATGCCCGAGGCCGTGTCGGACGAGATTACGGTCTGGATCACGGCCGTCGAGAAGGACGCCTCGAAGACACCCGGCCCTACGCCTCCCAAGCCGCCGAAGGGCAGCGGGGCGGAGAAGCCGAACGTGGGGCTCCCGCGCCACAGGCTCCTTACGCACGACGGGCGCGAGGACGCGGGTCAGCAGACGGTGAAATGGCCCGAATGGATGAATGACCAGGACGGCGGCTACGTCGACGATCTCGGCGACGGCAACAAGATGTACTTCATCAACCTCGATAACACCTGGTTGCAGAGCTACCGCAAGGCTCAGCGCGGGCAGATCCTCAAGGACGGGATCACTCAGAAGTACATCCTCGGGATGCGGGTCTTCCTCCTCGGCATTGAGCGGGCGATTAAGCCGATGGAGGATGAGGAAGGCTTCGACGCCGACGCGTTCCGAAAGCTCGCGGCCAAGGGCGCGTCCTCGACGATGCTCACCCTGTCGGACCACCTGCCCAAGATTATCACCCCCGTGGCCGAGCCGGAGTAGGACGACCTATGACGAAGAAGTGGTCCCACAAGGCGTGCTTCGACAGCTACGGGGTCAAGCCGGGCAATCCGCGGTGGAGTTGGTCCGGGAAGAGCGACGACGGCAAAACCGTCGCCGTCACGTGCTGGCAAGACCGGTTTGTGGACGGGATCGACCTATACCGGTCCCACACCCACCTTGGCGAGGTGGGATGGCAGAGCCGGCCTGGCCACAACGAGCTCATCCGGAACCTGGCTTGGGCCCGGGACAACTGCGACGGGCAGGTCAGGATCATCATCGCCGTCCGGAGGACCTGACCGCGAGCCCGCGCTCGATCCGGGAATGCTTCCCGCGTCCCGACATCCGCATGCAGGTCGTCGACCTCGACGAAGCCTCGGGCGACTTCGTGCTGGAGCGCATCAAGACGACCGTGTGATCGAAAGCGACCTACGGCGCGAACCTCAGTGCGTGTTGAATCGTTATATGGCGTTCCTAGTGCGACGCTGGAGTAGATCTCTAGGGGCGCTTGCTGTATCTATTCCGCCTCCTCCACGAACAGTAGTACATGCGCCGGATGCGCGCCTTAACGTCCGTGATGGCCGCCAGGAACTCGGGGTGAGAATCAGCCCTCTCCGGCTTTCCTCGGCGGCCTTGGAGTTGGCCTTGGGCCGTCCATCGGACGCTGGCTCACACCACCTCAGAGCGCGTTGGCCCTACTCCACACACCCCCCTCAATACCTCGTCTCCCGGTCCACCACGTGCCGCAACGCCTCCCCCCGCTCCACCCCCCGCCGCCATAGACGCGCTCGCCGCCGCTCTGCTGTCCGCCGCCTTCCGCGGCGATCTGTGATAAGCTCCCCGCGATGAATTACCGTGACCGCATCCAATCCGAGCCAGGCAAGCGCGGCGGACGGCCGTGTCTGCGCGGCACGCGCATCGCCGTGGCCGACGTGCTCGGCTGGCTGGCGGCCGGGCTGTCGCACGCCGAGATCGCGGCGGACTTCCCCGAGGTCGGGGAGGACGACATTCGGGCCTGCCTCGCCTACGCGGCAGACCGCGAGCGGCGCGTCGTCGTCGCGGGATGAGGCTCCTATTGGCCGCATTCGGGGGCGCGTTGTGAGGGCCGGTCGCCTTCAGGCGCCCGCCTCGACGCCTGGCACGGCCGCCACGCCGGGCGCCCCCTCCACGGCCCTGTGGGCGGTCCCCCTCCCCCTGCGGGGGCGGAGACCCGAAACGGCGCCCTCTTGTCTCCTCCCCTCTTGGGGGAGGTGGTCGCGAAGCGGCCGGAGGGGGCACAGATGAAGACCCGAAACAGCCTGGATTCTGCCATTTGGTCCGCCTGCGACGTGCTCCGGCGCTCAAATTGCGCGAGGCGCGCTGCAATATGTCCCGGAGCTGAGATCAGCCCGCGTATCGCGGCTCGCCTATGCAGACCGACGGCCGCTCCGGGCACGGGGGGCGCGTACACGCCGCACCTTTCCTCCCCCCAACCCCCCTCAAAACCCCCGCCCCCGGTCCACCACGTGCCGCAATTCTTCCCCGCGTTCCAGCCCCTCGATCTGCCCGGCGATGAGGTCGGCGATGGCGTCGGGGTCCGACAACGCGGCGTTGTGCGGCGTGATCGTGACGGCGGGGTGGCGCCAGAGGGGGGAGGCGCGGTCGAGGGGTTCGCGTTCGAAGACGTCGAGGGTGGCGGCGATGAGCGTGCCGTCGTCGAGGCAGCGCAGGATGTCGGCCTCGCGCTGCAGCCCGCCACGGCCGGCGTTGATCAGCACCGGGCCACCGAGGCGGCCGTCGCGGGCGAGGCGGCGGAACAGCGCGGCGTCGAGGAGGCCGGCCGTATCGGGCGTCAGCGGCAGCAGCACGACCAGGATGTCGGTGCGGTTGAGGAACGGGCTGAGCCCGTCCGGGCCGGCGAAGCTCGCGAGGCCAGACACATGCTTCGGCGCCCGGCTCCAGCCCGCCACATCGAACCCCACCATCCCGAGCTTCGCGGCGGCGTCGAGGCCGAGCACGCCGAGGCCCATGACGCCGACCCGCACGGCGCGCGCGGCCGGCTGGGCGGCGTCGTCGGCCCAGCGCGACTCGCGCTGCTGACGCCGATAGCGTCGCGCCTGGCGGTGGTGGAGGAGGACGTGCAGCAGCACCCATTCGCTCATGCGGGCCGTGAGGTCGGGGTCGACCACGCGGGCCACCGGCACGCCGGGCGGCAGTGCCGCGTCGGCCATGAGATGGTCGACGCCTGCCCCGAGCGAGAAGATGGCGCGCAGCGAGGGCAAGCGCGCCAGCGCACCATGCGGATGCTTCCAGGCCGCCAGATAACGCACCGCGGCGGGGTCGACGTCGTCGCCGAGCGCCGCGACCCGATAAGAGGGCAGGCGCGCCGCGAAGGCCGCCATCCAGGGTTCGGCGTCGGACCGGGAGGTCCCGACCGAGACCAGCAGCACGGCGTCGCGGCTCACGGCGCGCCGTCCGCGACCACGCGCTCGATCACCGGGTGGCGGGCCGGCGGTGCCGCGTCGCCGATCCGGCAGGCCCGGCGCAGCAAGGCGGCGGCGGCGGCGGCCGCGCCCTCGCTGCGGGCCAGCACGGTGCCGAGCGGCCGGGCGCCGCCTCGCCGGACCTCGACCGGGGTGCCGAGCGGCGCGAGGCCGGCAAAGCCGACCGCGGGGTCGATGGCCTCGCCCGGCCGGGTGCGTCCGGCGCCGAGCCCCACGGCCGCGATGCCGATCAGCCTGGCGTCGATCTCGACCACGAACCCGTCGCGCTCGGCGAAGACGTCGTGGCGCACGGGCGCCCGCGGCAGGTGGTGGTCGGGCCGCTCCAGGAGGTCGCCCGGGCCGCCGAGCGCCCGCACCATGGCGGCGAACCGCGCCGCCGCGGCCCCGCTGCGCAGGGCCGCCTCGATCAGGCGGGCGCCCGCGGCAGCGTCGGCCGCCAAGCCACCGAGCCGCAGGGCCTCGCCGCCGAGCGCCGCCGTCACGGCGCCCACGCGCTCGTCGACGAGGTCGCCGGTCAGCACCCGGATGGCGTGGCGCACCTCGACCGCATTGCCGGCCGCGTCGGCCAGGGGCTGGTCCATGTCGGTGATCAGCGCCGTCGTGGGCAGACCGGCGCCGGCCGCCACGGCGACGAGGCTCCGGGCCAGATCGCGCGCCTCGTCGAGCGTCGCCATGAAGGCGCCCGACCCGGTCTTCACGTCCATCACCAGGGCGTCGAGCCCGGCGGCGCGCTTCTTCGACAGGATCGAGGCCGTGATGAGCGGGATCGATTCCACGGTCGCGGTCACGTCGCGCACCGCGTAGAGCCGGGCATCGGCCGGCGCGAGGTCGGCCGTGGCGCCCACGATGGCGCAGCCGCACTCGCGCACCGCGCGCTGCAGCTCCGGCACCGCGAGCGCCGTCCGGTAGCCCGGGATCGCCTCGAGTTTGTCGAGCGTGCCGCCCGTGTGGCCGAGGCCGCGGCCCGAGATCATGGGCACGAAGGCCCCGCAGGCCGCCAGCGCGGGCGCCAGGATCAGGCTGACGTCGTCGCCGATGCCGCCCGTCGAATGCTTGTCGAGCAGGGGGCCGGGCAAGGCCATGCCGCGCCAGTCCAGCACCGTGCCGCTCAGCGTCATGCTGCGGGTGAGCGCCACGGCTTCGGCCGGGTCCATGCCGCGCCAGAATACCGCCATGGCGAAGGCCGCCATCTGCTCGTCGCCGACGCCGCCGTTGACGATCCCGGCCACGAAGGCCTCGATCTCCGCCGCCGTCAGGACGGCGCCGTCGCGCTTGCGGCGGATGATCTCCTGGGGCAGCGCCGAGGGCCGCGCGGCCGCGTTTTCGGGGCGGCCGTCAGCCATCGTGGCGCCCGCGCAGAAAGGCGGCGAGCAGCCGCGCGAGGTCGGTCGCGCCCGACAGCGCGACGCTCTTGGTCTCGGCATGGCTCGGGTTGCCGGCGCCGATGCCGGTCGCGAGATTGGTGACCAGCGACAGGGCCGCCACCCGAAGGCCTAGGCGGCGCGCCAGGATCACCTCGGGCACGGTCGACATGCCGACGAGGTCGGCACCGAGGAGCTTCGCCATCCTGACCTCGGCCGGCGTCTCGAATGAGGGTCCGGCGAACCACATATAGACGCCCTCGCGCAAGGGTGCGACGCCGGCTTCGGCGGCGGCACGGCGCAGCCGCGCCCCGAGCTGCGGGTCGTAGGCGTCGGCCAGGGACACGAAGCGATCGTCCCCGCCGGGGCCGATCAGCGGGTTCGCACCGGAAAAATTGATGTGGTCGGCGACGAGCGCCAGCGAGCCCGGGGGCCAGTCGGCGTGGAGCGCGCCCGCCGCATTGGTCAGCACGAGGCTGCGCAGGCCGAGGCGCGCCAGGGTGTCGAGCGGCACCCGCATGGCGGCGGCGTCGCCGGTCTCGTAATAATGGGCGCGGCCCTGCATTACGGCGACGCGCGCGCCCTCCCACGTGCCGACGACGAGCCGGCCGCCGTGGCCCGACACGCCCGCGGCCGGAAAGCCCGGCAGGTCGGCGTAGGCCACGGTGATCGCGTCCTCCAGCGCGTCCGCGATGGGGCCGAGGCCGGTGCCGAGCACGAAGGCGGTCTCCACGGGTTCGGTGACGCCACGCGCCGCGAGGACCGCGACGGCCCGGTCGGCATCGCTCATCGTGTCGGCCCTCGCGCCATGCCGAGGTGGTCGGGCCCGAAGCTCACGGGCAGGAGTTCGTCGAGCGTGAAGGTGCGGCGCGGCCCCTCCGGCCCCGCGACGTGGATCGGCGTGTCGGGCGCGGCGAATTCCCGGATGCGCTGGCGGCAGCCGCCGCAGGGCGTCACCAGGGCGTCGCCGTCCCCCATCACCATGACGGCGGCGATGCGCCGCTCGCCCGCCAGCACCATGGCGGCGATGGCGGAGGCCTCGGCGCAGGAGCCGACCGGATAGGCGGCGTTCTCGACGTTGCAGCCGGCGAAGACCGCGCCCGACGGGCACGCGATGGCGGCGCCGACCCGGAACTGCGAATAGGGCGCATAGGCACGCGCCTGGGCCGCCTTCGCCTGGGCGAACAGCTCGTCGATCGCCACCATCACCGCTCCTTCGTGTAGGGGATGCCGCCGGCGCGCGGCGGGATCGCGCGCCCGATGAAGCCTGCCAGCAGCACCACGGTCAAGATGTAGGGCAGGGCCTGGATGGCCTGCACCGGCACCTCGCCCAGGCGGGGGATGACCGTGCCCTGCAGGCGGATCGCGGCCGCGTCGAGGAAGCCGAACAGGAAGCAGGTGGCGAGCGCCGGCCAGGGCCGCCACTTGGCGAAGACCAGCGCGGCCAGCGCGATGAAGCCTTTGCCGGCCGTCATATTGGTGAGGAATCCCGCCGCCTGGCCGACCGACAGATAGGTGCCGGCGAGGCCGCAGAGCACCCCGCAGATCACCACGGCGGCGTAGCGGATGCCGCGCACCGACACGCCGGCCGTGTCGACCGCGGCCGGGTTCTCGCCGGTGGCGCGCAGGCGGAGCCCGAACCGCGTCCGGTAGAGCGCGAAGGCGGTGAGCGGCACGGCCGCGAGCGCCGCATAGGCCAGCACGTTCTGGCCCGACACGAGGTCGCGGTACACGGGGCCGACATAGGGCACGGCGCCGATCCGCGCCGCGCCCGGCCAGGTCAGGCCCTCGAAGCGCGACGCCGCGGCGGTGAGCTGCGGGGTGCGGCCCCCTTCGGCGAACCAGGCGTGGCCCACCGTGGCAGTGAGGCCCGCCGCCAGCATGTTGATGGCGGCCCCCGACACGATCTGGTTGCCGCGCGCCTCGATGGAGGCGAAGCCGTGGGCGAGCCCGAACACGACCGAAGCCGCCACGCCGGCCCCAAGCCCCACCCAGGCGTTGCCGGTCGCCCAGGCCGCCACCGCCGAGGCGAAGGCGGCCGCCAGCATCTTGCCTTCGAGGCCGATGTCGAAGATGCCGGCCCGCTCGGACCAGAGCCCGGCCAGGCAGGCCAGGATCAGCGGCACCGAGAGCCGCAGGCTCGACGCGAGGATCAGGGCCGCGGCCGCGACGGCGTCCTCCATCAGGGCACCTCCCCACTAGGCTCGGCGACGCGCGCCGGCACGGTCGCCTCGCCGGTCTCGCCCGGGCCGAGGCGGGCAGCGAAGAGATACGCCAGGCCCCGCCGGAACAGCCCTTCGAGCGCGCCCGCGAAGAACACCACGAGGCCCTGCACCACCACGATCATGTCGCGGGTGATCTTGGGCTCGTCGAAGGCGAGTTCCGCGCCGCCCTGGTAGAGCACGCCGAAGAGGAAGCTCGCCAGCACCACGCCGAGCGGATGGCCGCGCCCCATGAGGGCGACCGCGATGCCGACGAAGCCGTAGCCCGCGGTGAAATCGAGCAGCAGCCTGTTCTGCACCCCCATGATCTCATTGACGGCCACCCCGCCCGCGAGCGCGCCCGACAGCGCCATGCACAGCACGGTGACGCGGGCCGGCGAGATCCCGCCATAGAGGGCGGCCGACGGGTTCCGGCCCACGGTGCGGATCTCGTAGCCGATCCGGGTGCGCCACACGACGACCCAGACGGCGGCGGCCGAGAGCAGCGCCAGGACGAAGCTGAGGTTCAGCGGCGTCGTCGGGGCCGCGATGCCGACTGCCGCCAGCACCGACCGTATCGACGGCACCGCGGCGGCGGGCGGGAAAGCCGCCGATTCGGCCTGCATGGAGCCCGGCGCGCGCAGCACGTTGACCAGGAGATAGGCCATCAGGGCCGAGGCCAGGAAGTTGAACATGATGGTCGTGATAACGATGTGGCTGCCGCGCCGGGCCTGGAGCAGACCCGGCACATAGGCCCAGGCGCCGCCGAACAGCGCGGCGGCCCCGATCCCGAGCGGAATCAGCAGCCAGGCCGGCAGGGCGCCCCCATGCAGGCAGACCAGGGCGGCGCCGAGCCCGCCCACATAGGCCTGGCCCTCGGCGCCGATGTTGAACAGGCCGCCCTGGAAGGCCAGCGCCACGGCGAGGCCCGTGAAGATGAAGTTGGTGGCGTAGTAGAGCGTGAAGCCGAGGCCCTCGCCGCTGCCGAGGCTCCCCTGGACCAGTTCACGTACCGCCATCAGGGGGTCGACCCCGATGGCCGCCACCACGAGCCCGCCGACCAGCAACGCGGCCGCGACGCTGAGCAGCGGCACCAGGACGACATCGGCCCAGCCGGGCAGGGGCCGGGCGGCGCTCAGGGGAGGCTCTCGAATGGACGGGTGGAAAGGCGTGCACGCGCCGCCCCCCAACTCGCCCCCTCCACCACGCTTTGCGTGGTCCCCCTCCCCCGCTTCGCAGGGGAGGATCCTAGCCTTAGCGGCCGCCGGTCCTCCCCTGCGAAGCGGGGGAGGGGGACCGCCTGAAAGGCGGTGGAGGGGGCGAAAGGGCCGCGCGCCCGGCTGGTTCTCATGCGGGAAGCGTCAGGTTACCGTGCTGGTCGAGCGGGAAGAATGGGTTGTGGGCCAGTTCCCAGACATGGCCGTCGGGGTCGGCGAAATAGCCCGAATAGCCGCCCCAATGCGTCGGCTCGGGCCGTTTCAGCACGGCGGCGCCGGCCGCGACCGCCCGGGCGAAGAGCTCGTCCGCGGCCTCCGGGCTGCGCAGGTTCTGGGCCAGGGTGACGCCCGAGAAGCCGGGCTTCGCGGCCGGCACAGTGGCGTCGACCGCAAGCGCCATGTCGGCCATCAAGGCGTCGCGGCCGAACAGCGCGAGCGCCATGCCGTTCAGCTGGAAGAAGACGATCTCGTCGCCCTGGCTGGCGCTCGAAGCGGTCCAGCCAAGCTTCTCGTAGAAGCGCCGCGCCGCGGGAACCGAGGCGACGCCGAGCGTCACGAGAGAGAGGCGCTGCTCCATCACGCCGCTGTGTCCCCCACCCCGGCCATCATCAGCCCGAGTTCGCCCACGAAGGCCGGGTCCTCGGCGGCGCCGGGTGGAGGACGACGGCTGCCGGTGAGCCGCCCCCCGCACATGACCAGGATGAGGTCGCCGAGCGCCAGGATCTCGTCGAGCTCGACCGACACGACCAGGATCGCCACCCCCGCGTCGCGCAGCGCCACGAGGCGCCGGTGGATGAACGCGATGGCGCCGATGTCGACGCCGCGGGTCGGCTGGCCGCAGAGCACCACCTTGGGGCCGCGCTCCATCTCGCGGGCCAGCACGATCTTCTGCTGGTTGCCGCCGGAAAAGTTCGCCGTCTTGAGCCTCGGCGCGGCCGGGCGGACGTCGTAGGCCTGCATCTTGCGGGCCATGTCGCCCAGCACGGCCCTGCGGCTGAGGAAGGGGCCGGCGCCGAAGCGGGGGTCGCGGTGGATGCCCAGGATGGCGCTCTCGCAGGCCTCGAAAGCCGTCACCAATCCCATGCGGTGCCGGTCCTCGGGCACGTGGACGAGGCCGAGGGCGCCCATGGCGCGCGGGTTGCGCTCGGCGGGCTCGACAGGGTGGCCGTCGATCAGGATCTCGCCCGCCGCGATCGGCCGCATGCCGGCCAGGGCTTCGAGCAGTTCGGACTGGCCGTTGCCGGCCACGCCCGCCAGCCCGGCGATCTCGCCGGCCCGCAACGTGAAGGAAACGTCGTCCACCACCCTGAGGCCGTTGGCGTCGAGGACCGCAATGTTGCGGACCTCGAGCCGCGGCGACCCGGGCCGGGCCGGCGGACGTTCGACGGTGAGCGATACGCGGCGGCCCACCATGGCGTCGGCGAGCCTCGCCGGCGAGGTCGCGGCCGTGTCGACGGTCTCGACCATTGTGCCGCCGCGCATCACCGAGACGCGGTCCGTCACCGCCATGATCTCGCGCAGCTTGTGGGTGATGAGGATCACGGTCTTGCCCTCGCGCTTGAGCGTGCGCAGCATGCCGAAGAGGCCGTCGGCCTCGGCCGGGGTCAGCACGGCCGTGGGCTCGTCGAGGATCAGGATCTCGGCGCCGCGCAGCAGCGCCTTCAGGATCTCGACCCGCTGCCGCATGCCGACCGCGAGGTCGCCCACGAGGGCGTCGGGGTCGACCGCGAGGCCGTAGAGCTGTGCGAGTTCGGCGAGGCGGGCCCGCACCCGCGCGGCACCGCGGCCCAGCAGGGCACCGCCTTCGACCCCGAGCATGACGTTGTCGAGCACGCTCAAGGTGTCGACCAGCATGAAATGCTGGTGCACCATGCCGATGCCGTGCCGGATCGAGTCCTTGGACGCCGCGATGCGGACCGGCTTGCCCCCGACCCGGATCTCGCCCGCGTCGGCCTCGTAGAAGCCGTAGACGATGGACATCAGCGTCGACTTGCCGGCGCCGTTCTCGCCCACGATGCCATGGATCGTGCCGGCCAGCACCGACAGGTTCACGTCGCGGTTGGCCCGCACGGTGCCGAAGCTCTTGGCGATGCCGACGAGGTCGAGGGCAGGGGCCCCATTCCTCTCCCGCTGGCGGGAGAAGGTGTCGGCCCGCGCAGCGGGCGCGCGAAGCGGCGACGGACGAGGGGACTCCCGACGCTTCAAGATGCCCTCATCCGACCCGGCTGCGCGGGGCCACCTTCTCCCGTTTCACGGGAGAAGGACAGCGGATCAGTCGGGGCATTTGTTGTCGACCATGTAGTCGTGCACGGCGATCTTGCCCGATTCGATGTCGGCTGCGGCCGCGTCGGCTGCCTTCTTCATGTCGGGCGTGATCAGGTCCTTGTTGAATTGGTCCTGGGCGAAACCGACGCCGTCCTGCTGCAGGCCCAGCACCGCGATGCCGGGCTTCCAGGTGCCGTTCTTGGCGTCCATGAAGGTCTTGTAGACCGCCACGTCGACGTGCTTCAGCATGGAGGTCAGCACCTTGCCGGGAAACAGGCCGTTCTGGTCGGAATCGACCCCGATGCCGAGCTTGCCGGCATCGGCTGCGGCTCGCAGCACGCCCACCCCGGTGGCACCGGCCGCGTGGTAGACGACATCGGCCCCCCGATCGATCTGGGATTTTGCTAGTTCGCCGCCCTTGACCGGATCGGTCCAGGCCGCCCCCGTGGTGCCGGTCATGTTCTGCAGGACCTCGGCCTTGGGGTTGGCGTATTTCACGCCCTGCACATAGCCGCAGGAGAACTTGTGGATCAGCGGGATGTCCATGCCGCCCACGAAGCCGACCTTGCCGGTCTTCGAGGCCTTGGCGGCCAGGAGCCCGACCAGGAACGAGCCCTCCTGTTCCTTGAACACGACCGACTGCACGTTGGGTTTGTCCACCACCATGTCGACGATGGCGAATTGCGTGCCGGGGAACTCGGACGCCACCTTCTCCACGGCGCTGGCCTGGCTGAAGCCGATCGCCACGATGGGGCTCAGTCCGTCACGGGCGAACTTGCGCATGGCCTGTTCGCGCTGTGCGTCGTTCTGGATCTCGAAATCGCGGAACGCGACGCCGGTGTCCTGCTTGAATTTCTCGGCCCCGTGGAAGGCGCCTTCGTTGAAGCTTTTGTCGAACTTCCCGCCGATGTCGTAGATCAGCGCCGGTTTGATGTCGGCGGCATGCGCCGGAGCGACGACGGCCGCCAGAACCGCGAGGCTGGCGCCCGCCGTGACACCTGCAATCCCCATCGTCGCCATCGCCACGCCCTCTTCATGGCGCGCCCTTGGCCCGCCTTCGAACCCTCAGCATGGCATGGCGCGTGCCAGCCGCAAAGCCGGGTCCCGGCGTGGGTCGCGCGTCGGCTTCGACCTTGCATTTGGCCGCCAGCGGGCGCGAATGACGCCGGACCGTCTCGGCTTCGCCACGTGGAGACGTTACGGGTGAGCGGCGCGCCGCATCGACGGCCACGCTTGAAGGGAAACCCGCGGCATGATCACGTTCTACTACAACATGGCACCAAACCCCATGAAGGTGGCCCTGTTCCTGGAAGAGGCCGGGCTCGACTACGTCACGGTGCCGGTCGACAGCCGCAAGGGCGAGCAGCACGCCGACGGTTACAAGGCCATCAACCCCAACAGCAAGGTGCCGGCCATCGTGGACGGCGACGTCACCGTCTTCGACAGTAACGCCATCCTGCTCTACCTCGGCGAGAAGACCGGCAAGTTCATGCCGCCGGCCGGCGCCAAGGCCCGCGGCGAACTCCTGTCCTGGCTGATGTTCGTGGCGTCGGGCATCGGGCCCTATTCGGGCCAGGCCGTGCATTTCAAGCATTTCGCGCCGCAATCCCAGGATTACGCGATCAACCGCTATGCCCGCGAGGTCGACCGGCATTGGGGGATCGTCGACGCGCGGCTCGCGCGGCAGAGCTTCATGCTGGGCGAGGATTATTCCATCGTCGACATGTCGGTGTGGGGCTGGGCCCGCATGTTGCCCTTCGTCATCGGCGACACCGCTTGGAGCAAGCTGCCCAACGTCAAGCGCCTGCTCGACACGGTCGGCGCCCGCCCGGCCGCGCAACGCGCCGAAGCCCTCAAGGAGAAGCACAGCTTCAAGACCGAGATGGACGACGAAGCGCGCCGCCACATGTTCCCGCAGAACGCGACCTACAAGCCCGAGGCGGCCTGAGCCTTCTCACGGCGGATGCGATCCGCAGCCGCGGATAGGCGAAGGGTTTTCGGGTTAGGCCCGCTGTCCCGTCGCTATCCGCCGCACGTCACGGACCGACTTGCTCGTGGCGTCGAGGGCGGGCCGGCGCGTCAGCCGAGGTCATCGTGACGCCCGCGGGGACTGCAGGACGATCGTGGCGAGAGGCGGCAGCGTCAGGGTAAGCGACTCCCCGTGGCCTTGCGTCGCGATCCCTTCGGTCGTCACGCCGCCATCGTTGCCGAGGCCGCTGCCGCCGTAAGGGCTCTCATCCGTGTTGAGCACCTCGCGCCAGTGGCCTGGCTTCGGTACGCCGACGCGGTAGCCGTGCCGAGGCACGGGCGTCATGTTGCTCACCACGAGGAGATGCGAACGCCCGTCCGCGGTCTGCCGGACGAAGCCGTAGATCGAGTTCCGTGCGTCGTCGCCCACCACCCAGCAAAAGCCTGCCGGGTCGGCGTCGGTCGCGTGCAGCGCCGGCTCGGCCGAATAGAGCCGGTTGAGGTCGGCAACGAGCATCTGGACGCCCTTGTGGGCCGGTAGATCGAGCAGGTCCCAGTCGAGCGAGGCGTCGTTGTTCCACTCGGCCCATTGCGCGATCTCGTTGCCCATGAATAGCAGTTTCTTGCCCGGGAACGTCCACATCCAGGCATAATAGGCGCGCAGGTTGGCGAACTTCTGCCAGTCATCGCCCGGCATCTTGCGGATCATCGATCCCTTGCCATGCACGACTTCGTCGTGACTCAAGGGCAGCATGAACCGTTCAGTGTAGGCGTAGACCATGCCGAAGGTCATCAGGTGGTGGTCGTAGCTGCGGTAGACTGGCTCCTTTTCCATGTACTGGAGTGTGTCGTGCATCCAGCCCATGTTCCACTTAAGATCGAAGCCGAGCCCACCCTGATCGACCGGGGCCGTGACGCCGGGCCAGGCGGTCGATTCCTCGGCGATGACCAGTGCGCCGGGCTGGCGCTGCGCCACGATGCTGTTGAGATGCTTGAAGAACTCGACCGACTCGAGGTTCTCACGACCGCCATACTTGTTCGGCACCCATTCGCCGGCCTTGCGGCTGTAGTCCCGGTAGAGCATCGAGGCGACGGCGTCGACCCGCAGGGCATCGACGTGGTAGCGCTCCAGCCATTCGAGCGCGCTGGCGATGATGAACCCCTTCACCTCGCTGCGGCCGAGGTTGAAGATCAGTGTGTTCCAGTCCTGATGGAAGCCCTCCCGCGGATCCGCATGCTCATAGAGGGCCGTGCCGTCGAACCGGGCCAGGCCCCAGACGTCGGTCGGGAAATGGGCCGGCACCCAGTCCAGGATGACGCCGATCCCACGCGCATGGCAGCGGTCCACGAAATAGGCGAAATCCTCCGGCGGCCCGTAGCGGCCGGTGGGGGCGAAGAGCCCGAGCGGCTGGTAGCCCCAGGACCCGCCGAACGGATGCTCCATGATGGGCAGGAACTCGACATGGGTGAAGCCGAGCGCCTCGACATAGGGCACGAGGCGGTCGGCCAACTCCCGCCACGTGAGAGTGCGGTTGCCCTCGTTCGGCATGCGGAGCCAGGAGCCGGCATGGACCTCGTAGACCGAGAGTGGGGCGTCGATCGCCTGCCGGCGCGCCCGCTCGGCCTGCCAGGCTCCGTCCGTCCAGGCGTAGGGGTCGGAGCGTGCCACGATCGAGGCGCTGCCAGGTGCAGCCTCGGCGGCGCGCGCCACCGGATCGGCCTTCTGCGGCAGCAAGCTGCCGTTAGGTCCGAGGATCTCGTACTTGTAGCAGGTCCCCGGGCCGATGCGGGGCACGAACAACTCCCACACGCCGGTTCCCCCGCGCAGGCGCATCGGATGGCGGCGCCCGTCCCAACTGTCGAAATCGCCCACCACCGACACGCGCCGCGCGTTCGGCGCCCACACGGCGAAGCGCACCCCCGGCACGCCCTCGACCGTCATGGCCTGCGCTCCGAGGCAGCGGCTCAGTTCATAGTGCGTGCCCTGGCCGATGAGATGGAGGTCGAGGTCGCCGAGCAGGAGGCCGAAGCTGTAGGGGTCCTCGGTCTCCTGCACGGCCTCCGGCCATCGGATGCGCAGCCGGTAGGGCCCGGCCGCTCGGACGGGTCCGGCGAACAGGCCCCCGGGGTGGACCATGTCGAGCGTGCCGATGCGGCTGCCGTCCTCGCGAGCCACGACATCCACGCCTTGCGCACCGGGCAGGAAGGCCCGGACGACCCGGGCCTCGCCGACCCTGTGGTCGCCGAGGATCGTGAAGGGATCGCCGTGCCGCCCCTCCACGAGGGCGTGAACGGCCTCGGCGTCGATCCCCACCGTCGCATCCCGTCCAGCCATCACGGGCGACCCTCCTTGCCGGTCACTCGATCGATCAGCGTGCTGAAACCGCGCAGCGGGATCGGCAGCCATTTGGGCCGGTTCGCGATCTCGTAAGCGATCTCGTAGGCGGCCTTCTCGATCAGCATGAGGTCGAGCAGCCATCCCCGGCTCCTACCGGCCTCGGCTCCCGTCTCGTCGCCCGACGCGGTGCAGTAGCTCTGCAGGAAGGCCTCCGTCGCCTCGCGGCGGAACGCGTCGAGCAGTGTCTGGCGGCGCTCCCGAACGGGCTGTGGCCCGACGTCCTCCTCGATGCCCGCCACGGTGGCGGCCGCGTAGTCGAGGGACCGGAGCAGGCCCGCGACGTCGCGCAGGGGGCTGCCCTTGGCGCGGCGCTCGTCGAGCCCGCGGATCGGTTCGCCCTCGAAGTCGATGATGTAGGCGTCAGCCTGCGAGACCAGAATCTGCCCGAGGTGGAAATCGCCGTGAACGCGCGTCATCGGCGTGCCGATCCCGGCCTCGGCGAGCCGGTCGACGGCGTCGAGCACCGCCTTGCGCCGGCCGAGCAACGCGTCGGCCAGCGACCGGGAGCCCGGATCGATGGCCTCGCGCTGCGCCGCCAGAGCGTCGAGCGCACCCGTGACCTGGGCCGCGATGCTCCGCTTCCAGCCTTCCACGGCCTCGTCCCCGGCCTCGCCAGCCTGGAAATCGGGATCGTCGGTGGGATCGGCGAGCGCCCTGTGAAGTTCCCCGAGCCGTTGGCCGACCTTGCCGACGAAGGCCGTGAGGCCCTGATAGTCGGGGCTCGGCACGCCGTCGGTGAGGGCCGCGTCCTCGACGGCGCGCCGGAGATTGTCGAGGACCCAGGTCCAGGCATCGCCCTGGTTCTGGATGACACCCTGGACGATGGCGAGCGTGTGGGGCGTGCCGTCCGCGGCGAAGCGCACGACCTCGCCCAAGAGCGGCGCCGTGTTGGCGTAGCCGATAGCCGTGAGATGGCGCGTCATTTCGGCCTCGGGATGGATGCCGGGCACGACGCGGCGGATCAGCTTCACGATGGCGAGGTTGCCGACCAGCACCGACGAGTTGGACTGTTCGGCCGTGAGCCAGCGGATGCGCGCCTGATCGACCTCCTCGAGAGCGTCGACCGCCTCCGTCCCGAGGCAGCGGATCTCCCCGTCCGGGATGGCGAGGCGGCCCCGACTCTTGAGGCCCCGCAGAATGGCGCGCGGCAGGGCTTCGAGCGCGAAGGCGTCGGTCAGATAGCCGACCTGCCGACCGCGCCGCACGCGTGCGAGAGCGGTCTGCTGGGCGAAGGACGAAAGGCCCGGGCCTTCCCAGGCGATGCCGGCCGGCATCAGGTAGCGGTCCGTGCGCCCGGCGGTCTCGACCTCGACCTCGATGATCAGGATCTCCTGCATGGAGGGAAGCGGCACCGCATAGGCGAGACGCGCCCTCGTGATCCTTTCGTTCTTGGCCGCGAACCAGCGCCGACGCGGCAGGTAATCGGGCAGCAACTCGCGCAGGATCTTGGCCGTGTGTTGCTCGCCGAGCAGTTCTCTCAGGCTTTCCCGGATCACGAGGGTCTGGAACTCCGGAAGCTGCTCGCCCCCGGCTTGGTGCCAGGACGGCGCCGTCTCGCCGGCCGCCAGCCCGAGCCAGTAGAAGCCGTAGGGCGGCAAGGTCAGCAGGTAGGTCATCCGCCCGATCGGCGGGAAGGGCGACGGGCCGGACAGTTCGATCGGCACCCGGCCTTCGAAGGCCGACAGGTCGAGCTCGACCGCCTGAGGCGTGCGCGACAGGTTGGCGACGCACAGGATCGTGTCGCCCTCGTACTGGCGCAGATAGGCCAGTACGCGCCGGTTGCCCGGGTAGAGGAATTCCAGGGTGCCGCGACCAAAAGCCTGGTGGTTGCGCCGCAGCGACAGCATGCGCCGCATCCAGTTGAGCAGCGAGTGCGGGTCCCGCGCCTGGGCCTCGACGTTCACGGCCTCGAACCCGTAGAGCGGGTCCATGATAGGGGGCAGCACCGTGCTGGCCGGGTCGGCGCGGGAGAATCCGCCGTTGCGGTCCTCGGACCATTGCATGGGCGTGCGGACGCCGTCGCGATCGCCGAGGTGGATGTTGTCGCCCATGCCGATCTCGTCGCCGTAATAGATCACCGGGGTTCCCGGCATGGAGAGCAGCAGGCCGTTCATCAACTCGATGCGGCGGCGGTCGCGCTGCAGCAAGGGAGCGAGGCGCCGACGGATGCCGAGGTTGATGCGGGCCCGGCGGTCGGCCGCATAGGTGTTCCAAAGGTAGTCGCGCTCTTCGTCCGTGACCATTTCGAGCGTCAGCTCGTCATGGTTGCGCAAGAAGATCGCCCATTGCGCGTTTTCCGGGATTGCCGGGGTCTGGCGCATGATGTCGGTGATCGGGAAGCGATCTTCCTTGGCGATCGCCATATACATGCGTGGCATCAGGGGGAAATGGAACGCCATATGGCATTCGTCACCGTCGCCGAAATAGAGCTGGGTGTCCTCCGGCCATTGGTTGGCCTCGGCGAGCAGCATTCGGTTCTCGTAGGAGGCGTCGAGCGCGGCGCGGATCTGCTTGAGGATGTCGTGGGTCTCGGGCAGGTTCTCGTTGTTGGTGCCTTCGCGCTCGATCAGGTAGGGGATCGCGTCGAGCCTCAGCCCGTCGACGCCGATGTCGAGCCAGAATCGCATGACGCTGAGCACTTCCTTCAGCACGCGCGGGTTGTCGAAGTTGAGGTCCGGCTGGTGCGAGTAGAAGCGGTGCCAGAAATACTGGCCGGCCACCGGATCCCAGGTCCAGTTCGACTTTTCCGTGTCGAGGAAGATGATGCGCGTTTCGGGGAATTTCTGGTCGGTGTCCGACCAGACATAGAAGTCGCGGGCCGGCGAGCCCGGCTTGGCGGCCCGCGCCCGCTGGAACCAGGGATGCTGATCGGAGGTGTGGTTGATCACGAGTTCGGTGATGACGCGGATGCCGCGCTCGTGGGCGGCGCCGACGAATTCCTTGAATTCGGCGAGTGTCCCGTAATCGGCGCTGACGTCCCGGTAACCTGCGATGTCATAGCCGTCGTCCTTGCGCGGAGACGGGTAGAAGGGCAGCAGCCAGACAGTGTTGACGCCAAGGCTCGCAATGTAATCCAGCTTGGCGTTGAGACCCGCAAAATCGCCGATACCGTCATTGTTGGCGTCGAAGAACGATTTGACGTGCAGTTGATAGATGACGGCGTCCTTGTACCACAGCGGATCGTCCGGAAGCTGAGCCTTGGGCCTACGCGCCATATCAGAGGTCCCTCGTGGCGTTGATGCGCCAGATGGAGAAGGGGAGTTGACCGGGATCGAGCCGGATGCGGTGGATCTTGCCGGTCCAGGTGAAACGGTGGCCGCGCATCAGGTCCTCGACCCCGACCGTGCCGTGGTCGGGCAGGCCCCACTCCCACAGCGGGATCTCGATGTCGGCCTCCTGGGCCGCATAGGGGTCGAGGCTGACGGCGATCAGCAGGATGTTGTCAAGGGCAGGCGTCGCCTTCTGGAACAGCAGGATGTTGTCGTTGCCGGCGTGCAGGAACGTGATGCCGAGGTGCGAATGCAGGGCCGGATTGTCGCGGCGGATGCGGTTGAGGCGCGTGATCTCGCCGATGATGTTGCCCGGCCGATCCCAGTCCCAGGCGTAGAGTTGGTACTTCTCGCTGTCGGCATATTCCTTCTTCTTCTGGTCCGGCCGCCCTTCGCAGAGTTCGAAGCCGTTGTACATGCCCCAGAGACCCGACAGCATGGTGGCCAGCGCGGCGCGGATCAGAAACGCCGGGCGCGGTGCGTTCTGCAGGAAATCCGGGTTGATGTCGTGCGTGTTGACGAAGAAATGAGGGCGGAAAAAGTCTCTCGGCGGCTGCGTCGACAGCTCGGTCAGATATTCCTGCAGCTCCGACTTGGTATTGCGCCACGTGAAATAGGTATAGGATTGCGAGAAGCCGATCTTGGCCAGGCGATACATGACCTTGGGCCTGGTGAAGGCCTCGGACAGGAACACCACGTCCGGGTGCTCGCGGCGCACGTCCTCGATGACCCATTCCCAGAACGGGAACGGCTTGGTGTGCGGATTGTCGACGCGGAACAGCTTCACGCCCTGCTCGACCCAGAGGACAATGACGTCGCGCAAGGTGGTCCACAGCGACGGCTTCGCCCCGTCGGTGTAGAAGTCGACGTTGACGATGTCCTCGTACTTCTTGGGAGGGTTCTCGGCGTATCGGATCGTGCCGTCCGGGCGCCAGTTGAACCATGCAGGGTGGTCCCTGAGCCAGGGGTGGTCGGGCGAGGCCTGGATGGCGAGGTCGAGTGCGAGTTCGAGCCCGTGTCCGGCCGCCGCGGCGACGAGGCGGCCGAGATCCTCGAAGCTGCCGAGTTCGGGGTGGATCGCGTCGTGCCCGCCCTCCTCGGAGCCGATCGCGTAAGGGCTGCCGGGGTCGTCGGGGCCCGCCGTCAGGCTGTTGTTGCGACCCTTCCGGTTTGTCCGGCCGATCGGATGGATGGGCGGGAAATAAAGCACGTCGAAGCCCATGGCGCGGATCGCCGGCAGGCGACCGATCACGTCGTCGAAGGTACCGTGGCGGGTTGGGTCGCCGCTTTGGGAGCGGGGGAACAGCTCGTACCAGCTGGCGAAGCCCGCCCCCGTGCGTTCGGCGTCGACGGGAATCGGCTCGTGCCGCAGCCGGAATGGGCGGAGATCCGCGGCCGCCATGGCGTCCGTGGTCCCGGGCGCCAGCAATATGGAGAGCCGATCGGCGTCGTCCGCCTGAAGGAGCCGGTCTGCGATGGACTTCAACTGCGAAGCGGCGTCGCCCGAGGCCTGCTCCAGCGTCCTCGCGACGAGGCTGCGGCCCTCCTCGAGTTCGAGCGGTACGGCGAGACCGGCCTCGTGCTTCTTGACGAGTTCGTGGTGGAAGATGGCGAACTCGTCGCGCCACGCCTCCACGGTGTAATAGTACCGGCCCAGGCGTTCGAGAGGCAGGTCCGCGGCCCAGCGATCGTTGCCGAGCGGTTCCATGCGCCGCTCGCGCCAGGCGTCCTCGTCGGCGGCACGCCATTTGAGCACCACGGCGATCTGGTCGTGACCTTCGGCGAAGGCGTCGGCTTCCACCCGCACCACTTCGCCGACGATGCGTTTGACCGGGTAGCGGCCACCGTCGACGGCCGGCGTGACGGCCTCGATGGCGAGCCGCGGCGCCTCGACCGCGGTCTCCGGCGTGAACCGCACCGTTTCGCGCGGCGGCAGGATCGCGCGGCCGGCGCTGCCCTCGAGCACGCGAACCTCGCCCGATCCAAGCGTCGCCACGCTCTCGGCGCCGAGGTTCGGACCGGATCCCACCACGTCGCGGAACGGCAGGAAGCGGCGCGCTTCGGGCGACAGCATGCCGGCCGAGAACCCGGCGCCGCGGTCGAGGGCTGCGTTGACGAGCACGAGCCGGGCGGCCTCTGCCTTCCGGCTGTCGCCGGCATCGGTGCGCAGCACGGCCGTGGGCGCAGCCCGCGCTCCGGTGAGCACGCGCATCTCGCCCCGCACGAAGCGGCTGCCCTCGCGCGCCACGAAGGCGTTGGCGGCGCGAACCCGCTCGGCAAGGTCGAGTCGGGGCCGACCCCGCAGGGCGGCATAGGTCTCGCGGACGTCGCCGGTCGGGGGTACGGGATCGCGGGCGCCGAATTCGAGCCCCATGGGGACGAGCAGGCCGTCGCCGAGCGTGGCCGCCATCCAGAGCGCCCGCTCGACACGGCGCTCGACCATCTCGTCGGTCACCGAGGACTGCGCCAACCGCTCGCCGAATGGCGCTTCGGGGAAGGCAAGGACCGGTCCCAAGGGGCTCAGCCGCTCGTGCTCCTCCACCGGCCAGTCGGCCCGGCAATCCCACCAGCGCAGTGACGAAAAGGCGCCCTCGAACCCGGCCCGGGTGAGTGCCGTGACATCTTCGGGCGCGAGGCCGGGCGTCCAAGCCATAAGACGGCTGTCGGGCGCCTCCTTTCGGATCGCCTCGCCGACCTCAGCCCAAACCTCCGAGGGAACGCGGTGGGGCCGCAGGCAGCGGAATCCCGTCACGCCGGCCTTCACCAGCCCCGCCACGTAGCCGGTGAGGCGATCGACGAAACGCCGGCGCAGGACTTCGTCCGCGAAGGGGACCGGCGCACCGTCGCGATCCTCGGGCGCCACACGGGGATCCAGGGCGCCGGAGCCCCCGAGCTGCAGCTCCAGTTCGAGCGCGAGCGGACTTGCTGCCGCGAGCCGGTCCGCCACGAGGTCGACAGCCAGCTTGAGCCCGCGGGCAAGGCAATCCCGAGCCAGCAACCCAACCGCAGCCTCGAGGGACCCACCCTGCGGCAGAGCCGGATGGGCACGCGCCCAGTCGTAGGGCAGCAGCAGGTTTCGGGATGGGCCGGGGTCGCCGGGCGGCGAGATCAGCACCGTGTCGAATCCCATGCCGGCGCAGGCGTCCAGGATCGTCGGCCATGTCTCGACCTCCGACACCATGGACAGAGGCACGTAATAGCTGCGCGTGGCCGATGTGGGGGCATGATGGCGCAACTGGACGTCGACGGCTAAGGGGGCGGGAGACGCGAAGCTTCTCGGCTGCGTCGCTTGCATCATCGATGACGTCTCCACCACGATCCCTGTCCTGCGGCCCTGCCGAACCGCTCGGTGGTTGAACCAAGCCTCTGAAACTTTGTTCCCAAGGTGGTCGAGCGGACATTCCGCGGAAGCGAGGGGAGACGGCCGGGGACAAACCCGGCGCGTCGGGCAGAACGGGGCTATCAGGCGATGGCACCGCGGGTGTGCGGCGCAGGGCTGTTCGGCGCGGGCTCGCGGGGGTCGGCGGCACGGCCGGCCGCGGCGCGTCAGCCGGTGATCAGGACGGCCCGGAAATCATTGACGTTGGTGCGGGTCGGACCCGTGGTGACGAGGTCGCCGAGGCCCGCGAAGAAGCCGTAGCCGTCGTTGTCGGCCAGCCTCTCGCGGGCGTTCAGCCCCAATGCGGCGGCGCGCGCGAGGGTGTCGGGCGCCAGGAGAGCGCCGGCATTGTCCTCCGTGCCGTCGATGCCGTCCGTGTCGCAGGCGATGGCGTGGATGCCGGGGTGGCGATCGAGCGCCACGGCGAGCCCGAGCAGGAACTCCGCGTTGCGGCCACCCCGGCCGTGACCGCGCATCGTGACGGTGGTCTCGCCGCCCGAGATCAGCATGCAGGGCCCGGGAAGGGGCTGGCCGTAGGCGGCGCATTGGCGGGCGATGCCGGCCATCACGCGGGCCACCTCGGCGGCCTCGCCCTCGATGGCATTGCCGAGGATCAGCGGGGTGACGCCGGCCCCGCGCGCCACCGCGGCCGCAGCCTCCAGGGCGACCTGGGGGGTCGCGATCATGACCGAGCGGGTCCGGGCGAAGGCGGGATCGCCCGCCTTGGGCGTCTCGGCCGCGGGATCGCGCAGCCAGCGCGACACGGCGGGCGGCGGATCGATTCCGTAGCGGCCCAGCACGGCGCGGGCCTCGGCGAGGGTGGAGGGATCGGGAACCGTCGGGCCCGAGGCGATCACCGACGGATCGTCGCCCGGCACGTCCGAGATCATCAGCGTGACGAGCGCGGCCGGCGCGGCAGCGGCCGCGAGGCGCCCGCCTTTGATGGCGCTGAGATGCTTGCGCAGGCAGTTCATCTCGCCGATGCCGGCGCCGCTGCGCAGCAGGGCGCGGTTCACGGCCTGCTTGTCGGCCAGGCTCACGCCGGGTGCCGGCAGCGCCAGCAGGGCCGAGCCGCCGCCCGAGATCAGGCAGAGCACGAGGTCGTCGGGTCCGAGGCCGCGCACGAGGCCGAGCATGCGGCCGGCGGCCGCCTGGCCGGCGGCGTCGGGCACCGGGTGGCTGGCCTCGACCACTTCGATCCGCCCTAGGGGGCCGACGCCGTGGCCGTAGCGCGTGACGACCAGCCCCGACAGCGGCCGGTCGGCGGGCCAATGCGCCTCGACCGCCTCGGCCATGGCGGCCGCCGCCTTGCCGGCTCCGACCACGACGGTCCGTCCGGCCGGGAGCGGCGGCAGGTGCGGCGGTAAGCAGAGGGCGGGCGCCGCTGCGCCGACAGCAGCCTGGAACATGCCGAGCAGCAACGCGCGTTCAGGGGTCGGCATGACAGAGCTCCTCCCGAGCGCCGGCCCGCAGTCAGGCCGAGGCGGCGCCGCCCAGCGATTCGCCGATCTCGTGGCAGGCCAGCCTTTCGAGCACCCGCACCATGGCCGAGTGGTCCTGGGCCGCGCCGCCGCCCGCCGCGGCCGCATTGAACAATTGCTGGCAGCCGGCAGTGTTGGGCAGGCTGATGCCGAGCGCCCGGGCTCCGGACAAGGCGAGATCCAGGTCCTTCTGGTGCAGCGCGATCCGGAAGCCCGGCTCGAAATTGCGCGCCACCATGCGCTCGCCATGCACCTCGAGGATGCGTGAGGCCGCGAAGCCGCCCATGAGGGCCTTGCGCACCCGGGCCGGATCGGCGCCCGCCTTCGAGGCGAAGAGCAGTGCCTCGCCCACGGCCTCGATGGTCAGGGCCACGATGATCTGGTTGGCCACCTTGGTGGTCTGGCCGTCGCCATTGGCACCGACCAGCGTGACGTTCTTGCCCATCAGGTCGAACAGCGGCTTGACGCGGGCGAAGGCCTGGTCCGGACCCCCTACCATGATGGTGAGGCTCGCGGCCTTGGCGCCGACCTCTCCGCCCGACACGGGGGCGTCGAGGTAGTCGCAGCCGAGGTGACCGATGCGCGCCGCGAAGTCCTTGGTGGCGATGGGCGAGATGGAACTCATGTCCACGACGGTCTTGCCGGGCGCGAGACCTTCCGCGACACCGCCCGGTCCGAACAGCACGGCCTCGACGTCCGGGGTGTCGGGCACCATGGTGATGACGATCTCGGCCCTGGCCGCGACCTCGCGGGCGCTGCCGCAGGACTGGGCGCCCTGGTCCAGGAGGTCTTGGGGGACCGCCGAGCGGGTGTGGACGAACAGCCTGTGCCCGCCCGCGACGAGGTGGGCCGCCATGGGTCGCCCCATGATGCCGAGCCCGATGAATCCGACGTCGCTCATGCGTTCGCTCCAAAATCCGAGGATGACGGCCGAGGGGAAGCTGCCCCGGCGGAAGCGGCCCGGTAGGGCGCGAACCAGTCGAGCCCCGCCTCGGTCGTTGCACGGGGCTTGTACTCGCAGCCGATCCAGCCGGCGTAGCCGAGGTCGTCGAGGCGGCCGAAGAGATAAGGATAGTTGATCTCGCCCGTGCCCGGCTCGTGACGACCCGGGTTGTCGGCCACTTGCAGGTGACCGATGCGGTCGAAGGCCGCCGTGATCGCGGGCATGAGGTCGCCCTGCATGACCTGCGTGTGATAGATGTCGAACTGAAGCTGGAGGTTGGCGGAGCCGGCCTCGTCCATGATGGCGAGGGCCTTGTCGGTTCGGTTGACGAAGAAGCCCGGGACGTCCCTGGTGTTGACCGGCTCGATCAGGAGCACGATCCCGGCATCGGCCAGCGCGGCCGCGGCGTGGCGCAGGTTGCCCACCAGCGTGCGCCTCGCTTCGCCGGCGTCACCGCCCGGCGGCAGCACGCCGGCGAGGCAGTTGAGGCGCGGGCAGCCGAGCGCCGTCGCATAGGCGATGGCCCGCTCGACGCCCGCCCGGAACTCGCCGATGCGGCCCGGGTGGCAGGCGATGCCGCGTTCCCCCGCGTCCCAATCGCCCGCCGGCAGGTTGTGCAGCACCAATTCGAGCCCCTGCGTGCCGAGGGCATCGGCAAGCTGCCCCGCCTCGAACGCGTAGGGGAACAGGAACTCGACCGCGTCGAAGCCCGCCCGGCGGGCCGCGGCGAAGCGCTCCAGGAACGGCAGCTCGGTGAACATCATGGTGAGGTTGGCGGCGAATCTGGGCATGGGTCTCCTTGCTTTCCTCCGAGTTGGGTCCTGCGCTGGATCTGTCGCAGCGCGCATGCCGCCGAGGACCGTGACGGATCGCGCCGAGGCGTCAGCGCGCGAGTGCCGGCTCGGGCACCGGCGTGGCGGCCGGGGCCGCGAGGTCCTGGCCTTTACGGATCGACAACGTCGGGTCGAGACACAGGATGTCCTCGAATTCGTTCACGCTGTCGACCTCCGTCCCCATGGCGATGTTGGTAACGCGTTCCAGGATGAACTCGATGACCACCGGAACCCGGTGCTCCGCCATGAGCGCCTCGGCCCGCGCGAAAGCATCCTTGAACTCGTTCGGGCTCTTGACCCGGATGGCCTTGCAGCCGAGCGCTTCGGCGGCCGCGACATGGTCGACCCCGTAGCCCCCGACGGCGTCCCCGTCCGGGGCGGCGTTGATGTTGTCGAAGGCGAGGCTCACCTCGAAATCCATCTCGAAACCGCGCTGCGCCTGACGGATGAGCCCGAGGTAGGAATTGTTCACCACGACGTGGAGGTAGGGCAGCTTGTGTTGCGCGCCGACCGCCAGTTCCTCCAGCATGAACTGGAAGTCGTAGTCGCCCGACAGGGCCACGATGCGGCGATCGGGATCGGCGGCACGGACGCCGAGGGCGGCCGGCAGCGTCCAGCCGAGCGGCCCGGCCTGGCCGCAATTGATCCAGTTGCGCGGCTTGTAGACGTGCAGGAACTGCGCGCCGGCAATCTGCGACAGGCCGATCGTCGTCACGTAGCAGGTGTCCCGGTCCAGGATCTCGTTCATCTCCTGGTAGACGCGCTGGGGCTTCAGCGGCACCGCGTCGAAGTGGGTGCGGCGCAGCATGTTGCGCTTGCGATGTTCGCAGGCGGCGGCCCAGCCCGCCCGGTCGCGCAGCGTGCCGTCCCGCTGCATGTCGCGCGCCACCGCGACGAACATGGAAAGCGCGGCGCCGGCATCGGACACGATGCCGAAATCGGGCCCGAACACCCGGCCGATCTGGGTCGGCTCGATATCGACGTGCACGAAGGTGCGGCCCTTGGTGTAGACCTCGATCGATCCGGTGTGGCGGTTGGCCCAGCGATTGCCGATGCCGAGCACGAAATCCGATTCGAGCAGGGTGGCATTGCCGTAGCGGTGGCTCGTCTGCAGCCCCACCATGCCGGCCATGAGCGGGTGGTCGTCGGGAATGGTGCCCCAGCCCATGAGGGTCGGGATGACCGGCACGCCGGTGAGTTCGGCGAACTCCACCAGGAGGTCGCTGGCGTCGGCGTTGATGATGCCACCGCCCGCCACGAGAAGCGGGCGCTCGGCCGCGTTCAGCATCGCCAGCGCCTTCTCGGCCTGGCGGCGGGAGGCGGCCGGCTTGTGCACCGGCAGGCGTTCGTAGGTGTCGTCGTCGAACGCGATGTCGGCCATCTGCACGTCGATCGGCAGGTCGATCAGCACCGGCCCCGGCCGGCCGGAGCGCATGACGTGGAACGCCTGCTGGAACACCATCGGCACCAGGGCGGGCTCGCGCACAGTGACGGCCCATTTGGTCACGGGTTTGGCGATGGTCTCGATGTCGACGGCCTGAAAGTCCTCCTTGTAGAGCTTGGCGCGCGGCGCCTGCCCCGTGATGCAGAGGATCGGGATGGAGTCGGCCAGGGCCGTATAAAGGCCGGTGATCATGTCGGTGCCGGCCGGGCCGGAGGTGCCGATGCAGACCCCGACATTGCCCGACGCGGCGCGCGAATAGCCATCCGCCATGTGGGACGCGCCCTCGACGTGCCGGGCCAGGATATGGCGGATGCTGCCGCGCCGCTTCAGCGCGGCGTAGAGCGGGTTGATGGCGGCACCCGGGACGCCGAACGCCACCGAGACCCCCTCGCGTTCCAGGACGCGGACTGCCGCGTCGATCGCCTTCATCCTGGCCATCGCCTGCTCCCTTCGATCAACGTTTGGTCTCGATCTACCTCCAGCATCACGCGTTTCGACTCCGGATGCTACCCTGTCGAGAAAATTTCCCGCATCGTGGAATGAGCGATGAATCGTATGGCGGTACAACGCGTTATCCGGGGGCGTAGAATGGAAGATCCTGGCGAGTAGAGGGCGATGCTGACAACCGTGGAACATCGGACCGTTGGGCGCCCGACCGTTCCTGCCCTGGGCGGAACGCGTCCCGCATGGCGAAAGGCCCGGGCCAACGCCAAGCAGCCTCGCGTGGCTTACGCCACGGTCGATTTCGCTCATTGGAAGCGAAATCGACGCCGCTGAACATTTCAAGCGTAAGCAGGTTCGTAAGACCCTGCTTGGAACCTGTTCGGAGATCCGCTTGCGAGCACCCCGAAACACGACCTCATCGGCCAAGACCGCGCCATCCACGCGGGTTCGGCGCTCGGCCGCCACGGCAACACCCGAGCGCTCGGACCAGGTGCAATCCCTGGTCCGCGCTCTGACGCTGGTGAACCGCCTCGCCGACGCCGACGAGGGGGTCTCGCTGACCGAGTTGGCGCAACAGGTCGGACTGTCGCCCTCGACCGCGCATCGGCTTCTGACGACGCTGGAGCAGGAACGCTTCGTGCATTACGATGCCGAGCGACGGCTCTGGTCGGTCGGCGTGCAGGCTTTCATGACCGGCAATGCTTTCCTGAAGACCCGTCATATCGTGGCACTGGCGCGCCCGCACATGCGGGCCTTGATGGAGGACAGCGAGGAGACCGTGAACCTGGCCGTCGAGGACCAGTTCGCGGCCGTATACCTGGCCCAGGTCGAGTGCCGGCAGATGATGCGGGCCTTCGCGCGGCCTGGGGGGCGCGTGCCCCTCCACTGCTCGAGCGTCGGCAAGGCCCTGCTGTCGGCCATGCCGGACAGCCTGCTGTCCAAGGTCCTGCACCGGCAGGGACTGCCTCGCGTGACGGTGAAGACCATCAACACCACCTCGGCGCTGCGCGAAGACCTCGCGCGGTCGCGCGAGCGCGGCTACGCGGTGGACGACGAGGAGCATGCCGTGGGGCTGCGATGCATCGCGGCGGTGATCTTCAACGAGAACGCCGAGCCGATCGCGGCGGTGTCGCTGTCCGGGCCGATGGTACGCATCCCGGACGAGCGTATCGCGCTTCTGGGCGAGAAGGTGCGGCTCAAGGCGGATGCGATCACGGCGCAGTTCGGCGGGAGAATCCCCAGCGGACGTACACGCGGCTAGACGGCCCGGCGTAACGACTGTGCTCGACACTCCAGTGTCGGCAACACGCGAGAATCTACCTTGGCTTGTTGTGGGCGTGCCCGATCCTTGAACCGGCGTAGCACTGGCGAGGTATCGCCGGATCACGTGCCGCTCGCCACACCTGGCGGGCATTGGCTGGGAAAGCGTGGGCTTCCCATGCCGTATGGACAGCCCCACGATGCCGTCGCGGCCGCGACGGCCGCAGGACGATACGGTCCGCTCCGCTTGTCGGCACGGGAAAGCTCCTCGAAGCTTTGCAACGCCGAAGGATCGATCGACCCGTGCGCCACTAACGGCCGGCGGTCCGCGCAGCGATGCCGCCCGCCGTCGAGGAGGCTCAGGCCGGGGCGGTGGCGCGCAGCTTGCGTTTGGGAGCGGCCTTGACGGGCGGCGGCGCGGCGGCGGCCGCGGCACGGTCGGCTTCCTCCTTGGCGAGACGGAGCGCCTTCAGGCGCGCGGTCTTCAGGGTTTCGGCGTTCTTGGCCGAGCGGGCTTCCGTCAAGGCCTGATCGGCCTCGCTCTTGCGGCGTTCGGCCAGATGAAACTTCGACTCCGCCTTCGCGCGGGCATCCGCGGGTGCCTTTGAACCGAAACTCATGAGGGAAATCCTTCTCTGATGGACGTCACGGCCCGATCGGTCGAACGTCCGCCGCCGGGCGCCGCGGCCCGGCTCGCCGCGCCTGTCTGAGGCGCTGGTCTTCGACTGGGCCAACGGCGCGCGGTGCCCGACCGCCGCCACGACACGTCACCCCATGTCGATCGTCACGAAACGGCATGTGGGGACGCGTGAACCTAAGTCTCCGAGGCGCGATCACGAACGATCTCCCGCCCGGCACGACTTGCGGCCCAACTACGCGCAATTCTGCTCGATCGACCCAAGCTGGATCCATTTCCGATGCAATGTCAAGGCGTCGCACACGCAAATGTCACGGGCGTCATGCTGCGCCTCCGGGGACTTTACCCCTTGTCGTCCACAGTTCCATCTGCCTCGGGCGCAATCTCGGGACCGCCAGGGAGAGCTGCGGCGAGGATCCGAGGGGCCGCCCGCGCGTTGTGGACGCGGGCAGCGGCGTCTCCTCGATGTCGCGAGCCCGCTTCAACCTAAGGACATTCCATGCGCGCCATTGCGAAGCCGGCCTTAGTGGCGCTGGGCCTTTCGGCCGCCACGGCCTTCGGTATCGGATCCGTCGTCGCGCAATCGGCGACGACGCCGCCCACAGCTTCCCCGCAGGCCCCGACGCCCCAAATCCCGACCGGACCCGCCGCCCAGCAGATGGCACTCACGCCCGGCATGGTGGATCAGTTCATCGCGGCCAAGAAGGATGTCGACGCTGTCCTCGACAAGCTGCCCGATGGCACCGACCAGCCCGACCCCGCCACGACGGCCAAGCTCGACGCCGTCGCAAGGAAGTACAACTTTGCGGACTATAAACAGTACGATATGACCGAAAACAACATCGGTATCGTCATGGCCGGTGTCGATCCCCAGACCAAGCAGTACGTCGGCCCGGAAGCCGTCATCAAGAAGCAGATCGCCGATATCGAGGCCGACAAGCAGATCTCGGCGAAGGACAAGAAGGACACGGTCGATCAGCTCAACGCCGCTTTGAGCACCGTGCCGAAACTGCAGTTCCCGGATAATGTGGCCGCGGTGACGAAGAACTTCGACAAGCTGAATGAAGCGATGCCGGTGGACTGAGCTTCGCTGCTCGCCGGGGACCCGGCATCGCACTGCCGGTCCGGCAGGGCGGCTCCCAACGGGTCCCGCCCAACGCGACCGGGCGGTTGCGGGGGCGGGTTCCCGCGTCAGGCGTAAGGGCCGCCTTGCAGCAGTCGACCGCACTCAGGGAGGGTCGGTGACGTCGGCGTTCGGCCGATCCAAGCCGGACGCCAACTCTTCGTGCCATTCGCCCTTGCCGTCCTGGTAGGAGATTGCCTCGGTTTCGCCCGGCTGAGCCTGCTCGGCCGCTGCCCGGGCCGCAGCGTCATGAGCCGCATCCCGCGTGCGGAAGGTTTCGGAAAAGACACCGTCGACCCGATAAGCCCAACCTCCGTCATGCGGCACGACTTCGTAGTGGATGTCAGTCATCGGCGATCCTCCGGAGTCCTATATTCCGAGAACGAGCCGGGCCGCTACGATGTTCCGGCCGCCCCACAGCCGCCGCGATAGGCCGCTAAGGCACGCCCATTCCCTCTTCGGTGGCCGGCGTCGCGCGGCAGCGATGTTCCGTGACTGGCTCCTTGTAAGCGCCCCTTCCAAGCCTCGACTACCCGCCGCCGGATCCCAGCATGTTCCGCTTCTTCGAATCCATCGTCTCGCCGACCGGTGAACCGCTCACCCGCGGCTCGCCGACGGTGGACCGCGCCCCCGTCCAGCCCCCTGAAGGCCTGGGTCGTTTCTACTGGCACTTCGTAACGCAGGCCAAGCCGCTCTTCGGGGCGTTGTTCGTGGCCGGGCTCTGCGTGGCGGTGCTCGACGCCTCGGTGCCGTGGTTCATCGGGCGGCTCGTGCGCGCCATTACGACCACGCCGCGCGACCTGTTCCTGGACGAGAACCGGACGCTGCTCGTCGCCATGGTGCTGGTCGTGCTGCTGGTCCGGCCCGCCGCGATCGCGTCGCAGAACCTCATCTCGAACGCCGGGATCGTGGCCAACGTCACCAACATGGTGCGCTGGCAGAGCCACAGGCACGTCGTCCGCCAGAGCTGGCCCTTCTTCCAGAACGATTTCACGGGCCGCATCGCGTCGCGCGTCATGGATACCGGGCCGGCGGTGCGGCAGAGTGCAATCGCGGGCATCACGGCCATCTGGGGCATCACGGTCTACGGCATTACGGCGCTGACGCTGCTCGGCCGCGTCGACGCCTGGCTGATGCTGCCCATCGTCCTCTGGTTCGCGTCCTACGCCGTGCTGCTGCGCTTCGTCGTGCCGCGCCTGCGCGACCGCTCGAAAAACACCTCGGAGGCGAAATCGCTCGTGGTAGGCCGGGTGGTCGACGGCTACACCAACATCGTAACCCTGAAGCTCTTCGCCCGCCTGGCGCATGAGGACCGCCACGTCCGCGACGTGTTCGACCAGCACACGGCGGCCTTTCGGCGGCAGATGCGCATGCTGTCGGGCCTGTTCATGTCGCTGCAGGCCATGAACGCGCTGATGCTGGTGGGCGAGACCGCCCTGGCCGTGGCGGCCTGGCAGCAAGGCCGTGTCGACGTCGGCATCGTGGCCATGGCGATCCCGCTCACCTGGCAGATCGCCTCGGCGGCCGGCTGGGTCGCCGTGCAGGTGACCGACATCTTCGAGAACGTCGGCACCATCCAGGAAGGGATGATGACCATCGCGCGGCCGATCGCGCTGCTCGACAGCGATGACGCGGCGGAACTCGCCGTGCTGCGGGGCGAGATCCGTTTCGAGGCCATTCGGTTCGGCTACGGACGGGAGGCGGGGCTGATCGACGGGCTGTCGATCCGGATCCGGCCGGGCGAGAAGATCGGCCTCGTGGGCCGCTCGGGCGCCGGCAAGACCACGCTGGTCAACCTCCTGCTGCGCTTCCATGCGCTCGAAGGGGGCCGCATCCTGGTGGACGGCCAGGATATCGCCACCGTCACGCAGGAAAGCCTGCGCGGCGCCATTTCGGTCGTCACCCAGGACACCTCGCTGCTCCATCGCTCGATCCGCGAAAACATCGCTTTCGGGCGGCCCGATGCGCGCGAGGACGAGATCGTGGCGGCTGCGAAACGAGCCCATGCCCACGCGTTCATCCTGGGCCTCGAGGACTGGCAGGGGCGGCGCGGCTACGACGCCCAGGTTGGCGAGCGCGGCGTCAAGCTGTCGGGCGGCCAGCGCCAGAGAATCGCCATCGCGCGCGTCATCCTCAAGGACGCGCCCATCCTCGTGCTCGACGAGGCGACCTCGGCGCTCGACAGCGAGGTCGAGGCCGCCATCCAGGACAGCTTGTCCGAGCTGATGGGTCGAAAGACCGTGATCGCGATCGCCCACCGCCTGTCCACCATCGCCCGCATGGACCGGCTGATCGTCATGGACCATGGACGCGTGATCGAGACGGGGTCCCATGCCGAGCTTCTGGCACGAGGCGGGGTCTATGCCGACCTGTGGCACCGGCAGTCGGGCGGATTCATCGAAGACGCGGCGTGAACAGCCGCGCGCCCGGGAGACCGGCCGGCGCGCGCCTGCATGAGCGTCGCCCCGGCCCGGAGACAGGAACAAACTTCGACGGCGGGCCTTCATAATCGGACCATCCGCGCCGACCCCACGGGACATCGAACGCCATGACGGAAGCACCAGCCAAGCCCACCATGCCTTACTGGCACGTCTATGTCGACGGCGACGGCGTGAGCCGGCAGGAGAGATTCGAGCTGTCGAATTTCGACCTCAAAGGCGTCAGTCCCGCGGTGTCGCCGCAATGGAACGACAAGATGGAGCCGTCCCGGGCCAATGTGACCTTCACGGTGCTGCCCGTCGGCTGGTTCGGAGATTGGCACGAGAACCCGAAGCCGCAGTGGATCGCCATCCTGACCGGGCGCTGGTTCGTCGAGACCATGGACGGCCACCGGGTCGAGATGGGACCGGGCGAACTGATGATGGGCGAGGATCAGAACACGAAGGAGCGGGACGGCCGCAAGGGCCACACCTCGGGCACGGTGGGCGACCAGCCCTGCACCATGATCGTAACGGGCCTCGACGTCACCCCCACGGTCGGGAGGCCGGGCCGCTTCAAGTGAAGTCGGAGAGCGGCGCGGCGCAAGCGGCGACCGCGCCCTCCTTGTACCGGCCGACGTTCGCATCGTCTGAGATCCGCGGCACGACGTCGATGGCCGACACGGGCCAGGCCACGACGGCACCGTATCGGGCTCGATCCTCCTCTTCGAGGAGGAGCGACGCATTCGGATCCGAACGGCGCCATGATCCGACCCTCGGCCGCGGAGGCGGGCCGTCGCCCATCCGGATCCGAACCGCGCGACGGGCCGTTTCAAATCAACGCCCAGGCTGTCCGCCTGTCCGGCACAGGAGTCGTCCCGTGATACGCAACCAGCTCGCCAGGACCCTGACCCGCCTCAGCCTCGTCTGCCTGTTCCCGCCGAGCGGCCTCGACAAGATCATCAACTGGGACGAGGCGATGCAGCAGGCCAGGTCGGGCATCCTGCCCGGCGCCCCGGCGTTGCTCGCGGCCTCCGTCGTGCTCGAGACGCTCGCGCCCGTCGCCATCGTGGCGGAAAAGCATGATCGCGAGGCCGCGGCGCTGCTCGCGGCCTTCTGCGCCGCGACGGCCCTCGTGTACCACCAGTTCTGGACCTACGACGACCTCATGGCCAAGCAGAAGAGCGAGGGCCGCGAGCACCTTTGGGAGTTCCTGAAGAACTTCGGCCTCGTTGGCGGCCTGATGTTCGTGGCGCTCGAGCCGAAGGCGCCGCAGCTCGCCGCACCCGCGCCCGGAGAGGCGCCGGCCAGAGTGGCGCCGGCCGCCTGAAGCGCCGCATAGATCGTTGCGCTGAACCGACCCCAGCCCCGAACGACCGCCGTGCCGAAGCGGCGCGGCTTGCGACGGAAGGGCACCGCCTTCCTGCGTGCGACGGCAGGCCTTTTTGCCGTCCCGTCGACCCCGGCCCTATCGGCGCCGGGGGAGAGACCCTATGTCTCCACTTGAGGCCGGCTTTGAACCGGCTGGAGGATGCCATGTTCATCGAGACGGAACCGACACCCAATCCCGCAACCCTCAAGTTCCTGCCCGGCCGGGCCGTGATGCCGGAGGGCACGCTCGACATCCGCGACCCGGTGGCAGCCGAGCGCTCGCCGCTCGCCCATGCGCTGTTCTCGATCGACGGCGTATCAGGCGTGTTCTACGGCTCGGATTTCGTATCCGTCACCAAGGTGTCGGGCGAGTGGCCGCAACTGAAGCCCGCCATCCTGGGCGCCATCATGGAGCATTTCACCTCCGGCGCGCCCCTGGTCGACGCGGGCCAAGCTGCCACCGCGACGCAACTGTCGGATGGCGACGAGTTCTTCGACGCTGCCGACGAGGACACCGTGGACACGATCAAGGACCTGATCGAGACGCGTGTGCGCCCGGCCGTGGCGGGTGACGGCGGGGACATTACGTTCAAGGGCTTCCGGGACGGCATCGTCTATCTCAAGATGAAGGGCGCCTGCGCGGGCTGTCCGTCATCGACCGCCACGCTGAAGAGCGGCATCCAGAACCTGCTGAAGCACTTCGTGCCGGAAGTTCACGCCGTCGAACAAATCTGATACGCGGAACGAGACCGAAGCTCGGGCCATCCATGGTGGCCGGACCGCGGCCGGCACGAGGATGGACGCGCGGTGATCCTGGCGATCGATACGGCACTGGCCGCCACCTCCGCCTGCCTGCTCGCGCCGGGAAGCCTCAGGCCTGCTTCGGCCGAAACCCTTTTCATGGAGGCCGGCCACGCCGAGGCCCTGCTGCCGCTGATCGACCGCGTGGTGGCGCGGGAGCCCGGAGGCTTCGGCGCGGTGACGCGGATCGCCGTCACCATCGGCCCGGGGTCGTTCACCGGCATCCGGATCGGCGTGGCGGCGGCGCGGGCCTTCGCCCTCGCCTTCCGGGTGCCGGTGGTGGGCGTGTCGACGCTGGCGGCTCTGGCGGCTCCGGCCATCGCGGTCGGAGCACGGCCGCCGATCGTGGCGGCCATCGATGCGCGGCACGGCAACGTCTACGTGCAAGGCTTCGGGCCAAGGGGTGAGAGCCTGCTGGGTCCGGCCTTGATGCCGGCCGTCGAGGCCGCCCGGGCGCTCGGCCCTGGCCCATTGAGGCTGATCGGGTCGGGAGGACCGCTCATCGCCAGGGTCGCCCTGGCGCTCGGTCTCACCACCGACATGGAAGGTTTCCGCGAGTTGCCGGACATTGCTTTCGTGGCGCGGCTCGGCCTCCTGGCCGATCCCGAACAGGCCATCGCGCGACCGCTCTACCTGAAGGCGCCCGATGCGAAATTGCCGAGCCCGAGCGGTCTCCTGGCCGCCTCGATGGCGTAAGGCGCCGGCCATGTTCGGACGGCCGAAGCCCTGCCATATCACGATCCTCGACGGCGACCGCGCCGCCGATTGTGCCCGTCTCCACGCGACCGGTTTTCCCCATTCCTGGGGCGCCCACGACTTCGAGCGCCTGATCGGCGCCGAGACATCGTTCGGCCATGCCGCGATCGAGACCCGCGACCTGCGCCACCTCGCGGGATTCGTGCTGTCCCGCCGCGCCGCCGACCAGGCCGAAATCCTCACCCTGGTGGTGGACCCGGCGAGCCGCCGCCAGGGGATCGCGGCCCGTCTGATGGCGGCCAACATCGATCTGCTGATCCGCTACGGCGTCAAGGCTCTTTTCCTCGAAGTGGGCGAGGGCAATGCGGCGGCTCGGCGGCTCTATGCCGGCCTCGACTTCGTCGAGGTCGGACGGCGGCAGGGTTATTATCGGACGCCGGGCGGAGCCCCGGCCACTGCGCTGACCTTGCGCAGGGCACTCGGCTGACTCCCGGGCGCGGTGTCGCAGCCCGATTTTACCGGAGCGAGGCGGGTTTTTCTTCGTGTTGCCGCGGAAAAGGCCTAAGGTGGAGGCTGGAGCACGTGCTCCCGCGCGGGATCATGACGGACAACCTTCTTCGACAGCTATCGAGTCCCGACCGCATCGCCGAGGCCCGGGCAGCCGACCCGGCGGACCATGGCGGACATCAGTCGTTGAAGCTCTACATCAAGTCCTTCGGATGCCAGATGAACAGCTACGATGCGGCTCGCATGGCCGACATCATGGCGCCGGAGGGTTATGCCGAAACGCCGCGGATCGAGGACGCCGACCTCGTCTTGCTGAATACTTGCCACATCCGCGAGCGGGCCGCCGAGAAGATCTATTCGGAACTGGGCAAGATCCGCGAGATGAAGGAGGCCTCAGGCCGCCGGGTGACGCTCGCGGTCGCGGGTTGCGTGGCCCAGGCCGAAGGTGCCGAGATCATCCGTCGCCAGAAAGCCGTCGACCTCGTGGTCGGTCCGCAGAGCTATCACCGTCTGCCCGCGCTCGTGCGGCGGGCCAGGGACGCCCATGCGGCTTTCGGGTCGCCCGCCGTGGTAGACACCGACTTTCCGGTCGAGAGCAAGTTCGATCATCTCGTAGCCCCGAGCCCCGCGATGACGCGCCGACGGGGCGTATCGGCCTTCGTGACGGTGCAGGAAGGCTGCGACAAGTTCTGCACCTTCTGCGTGGTGCCTTATACCCGGGGGGCCGAGACCTCCCGGCCACCCGAAGCCGTCTCGGCGGAGGTCGCGACGCTGCTCGGGGCCGGGGTGCGGGAGGTGACGCTGCTGGGCCAGAACGTCAACGCCTACCACGGCATCGATGGCGCGGGTGCGACCTGGTCCCTCGCGCGATTGGCCCGCCATCTCGCCGGCTTACCGGGGCTCGCGCGCCTCCGCTACATGACGAGCCACCCCAACGACATGGACGAGGCCCTGATCGCGGCCCACGCGGAAATACCGGCCTTGATGCCGTTCCTCCACCTGCCGGTGCAATCGGGGTCGGACCGCATCCTGCAGGCGATGAACCGCAAGCATTCCGTCGCCCATTACCTCGACCTCGTGGGACGGGTCAGGCGCGCACGCCCCGATATCGCGCTGTCGTCGGATTTCATCGTCGGCTTCCCGGGCGAGACCGAGGCCGACTTCCGGGACACGTTGGCCCTGGTCGAGGCCGTCGGTTTCGCCTCCAGCTTCGCGTTCAAATATTCGCCGCGGCCCGGCACGCCCGGTGCCGACCTCCCCGGGCAGGTGGACAACGACGCCCTAAGCGATCGCCTGCATCGCCTCCAGGCTCTGCTCGAAGGGCAGCGGCAGGCTTTCAACCGCGCCACGGTCGGCCGCACGCTCGACGTGCTGTTCGACAAGCCGGGCCGGCATGCGGGCCAGATGGGCGGCCGCACGCCCCACCTTCAGGCCATACACGTCGAGGGACCCGACAGCCTGATCGGCACGGAAAGGGCGGTCGACGTCCTCGCGGTCGGCCCGAACTCGCTGGGCGGCCGGCTTGTCCCGGACGGCCGCAGGTCCGACATGCGGACGCCCGTCCGCGAGACCCCTGTCGCGGAGCGGCTCGCCTCATGAAGTCGCCCGACCGGAACCCTACCCTGCGACGTTCGATCCGCGACGGCGTGCCGCCGGTCGAGAGCCCGGCGCGCCTCGCCGAGGGTGCCGAGGGCTTGCGCGTCGAGGGTGCCGGTGCGGAACGCAGCGAGGTGACGTTGACGTTCAGCGACAATCGGTTGACCTCCCTGGTACTGGGCCAATACGACCAGAACATCGCCAAGCTCGAGCGACGGCTCAATGTCGTGGCCAATGCCAATGGCAACCACGTCGTGGTCAAGGGCGCGCCCGAAGCCTGCGACCATGCCCGCCGCGTGCTGGAATCGCTCTACGACCGGGTCGCGCGGGGCGAGCCGATCGCCCTCGGCGATGTCGACGGGGCCATCGAGGAAGGGGCTCTGCAGGCTTCGCTGTTCCCCAAGGAATCCGTCAACGAACGCCTCGTCTTCGACGAGATCCGCACGCGGAAGCGGGGTGCCGTGAAGGCCCGCACGGTGGCCCAGGACCTCTATCTGCGGGCGTTGAAGAAATACGAGCTGGTCTTCGCCGAAGGTCCGGCCGGCACCGGCAAGACTTGGCTTGCCGTCGGCCATGCGGTGTCGCTGCTCGAGCGTGGTGCGGTGGAGCGCTTGATCCTGTCGCGCCCCGCCGTCGAAGCCGGCGAGCGGCTCGGTTTCCTGCCCGGTGACATGCGCGAGAAGATCGATCCCTACCTGCGGCCGATCTACGACGCGCTGAACGAGTTCATGGACGCCCGCACGGTCGAGCGGAGCATGCAGACGGGCGTCATCGAGGTGGCGCCGCTGGCCTTCATGCGCGGCCGTACCCTGACCAACGCCGTGGTGCTGCTCGATGAGGCGCAGAACACCACGGCGATGCAGATGAAGATGATGCTGACGAGGCTCGGCGAGGGCTCGCGCATGATCATCAACGGCGATCCGAGCCAAACCGACCTGCCGCCGGGGCAGAAGTCGGGCCTCAGGGAGGCCGTATCGCTGCTGTCCGACGTCGAGGGTGTCGGACACGTCGTGTTCCGCGAGGGCGATGTCGTGCGCCACGACCTCGTGCGCCGCATCGTGGCGGCCTACGACCGGGCCGGGCGGCAGGCCTGACGCATGTCTGAATCGTCTTGGACCGAAGCACGCTCGAGTCTTCTCACCCGCCGGCCTGTTCGATGCGCCGCGTCGCGCGGCCCGCGGGAGGCCCGGAAGCCGAAGCGATGAGCGTGACCGTCGAACTCACCATCGAGGACCCGTCCTGGACGGCACTGGGCGATGTGCAATGCCTGGTCGAGCGAGCCGTCGAGGCGGCCTTGGCCGAGGCTGGGGTGATGCCTGAGGACGGCACGGAATTGTCCTGCCTCTTGTGCGACGACCCCGTGATGCGAGCGCTGAACCAGCAGTGGCGCGGTACCGACAGATCCACCAACGTGCTGTCGTTTCCGGCTGCAGGCCCCGGCGCCGAACGCATGCTCGGCGACATCGTCCTGGCCTACGGCACCGTGTCGCTTGAAGCGGCCGTCGAGGGCAGAGCGATCCAGGACCATGTTGCGCATCTCATCGTCCATGGCACGCTCCACCTCGTCGGGCAGGACCACGAGGCCGAGGCCGATGCCGAGGCCATGGAGGCGCTTGAAATTCGCGCCATGGCGCGGCTCGGCTTGGCCGACCCCTACGCTGGTTCCGTGCCGGAGCGCGGCGCGATGCCGCTCGGGGAAGCGCCATGAGGGAGGCCGAGCGCGAGGTCGCGGCCAAGCGCGTCAAGGCGTCGAATGCCGCGAGGGCGCCGACAACTCAGGGTTTGAGCCTCTTCGACCGGCTGCGCTCGCTGTTCGGGCTCGGTGCACCCTCGATCCGCGACGACATCGAGGACGCCTTGGAGGATACCGGCGCCGATGCGGTGTTCTCGGTCCAGGAGCGCGCCATGATGCGCAACGTGCTCGGGCTTCACGAGGTCAGGGTCGAGGACATCATGGTGCCGCGCGCCGACATCATCGCGGTCGGATCCCAGATGACGCTGGGCGAGGTTCTGGGCGTGTTCCGCGCCGCCGGCCACTCGCGCCTACCGGTGCACGGCGATACGCTCGATGATCCGCGCGGCATGATTCACATCCGCGACTTCGTCGAGATCCTGGCCGGCCAGGCGCCAGTGCCTGACGGTGAGCCCCGGCCACAGGACCTGGGCCTGTCCACCCCGGTCGACGCTGCCGACGTGACCCGGCCCGTGCTGTTCGTGCCGCCGTCCATGCCGGCGCTCGACCTGCTCGTCAAAATGCAGGCGTTGCGGACCCATATGGCGCTGGTGATCGACGAATATGGCGGCACTGACGGGCTCGTGTCGATCGAGGATATCGTCGAGATGATCGTGGGTGACATCGAGGACGAGCACGACGAGGATGAGGCGCCGCTTATCGCGCCGGGTCCGGAGGGCAGCTTCGTGGCGGACGGTCGCGCCGCCCTCGACGACGTGTCGGCGATGGTCGGAGTCGACCTGACGGCCGGGGACGATGCCGAGGAGATCGATACGCTTGGCGGGCTCGTGACCTCGCTCGGCGGGCGCTTGCCGCTACGCGGTGAGGTGGTGACGGGCCATGAGGATTTCGACTTCGAAATCCTGGACGCCGATCCACGACGCGTGAAGCGGATTCGCATCCGCCCGACCAGCGGCGGGCAGCCTGCTCCCGCCGGCGATGCGGCGGCTCCGTCCGAAGCTGCCGACGGGCCAGCGGCCGCACCGCCGCCGGCCGCCGGCGCCGCCGCCATGCAAATCGCGCGGACCGGTTCCGGTTCGGGCTGACACATGGGCATTATGACGACCCGTATCGCCGAACTCGCCCGGTCCGACGGCCGGGCTGCTCCGATGCCTTTGAGCCACCGCGTCGTCCTGGCAACCGGATGGCGACGCCGCGCGATCGCTTTCGTGGCGGGAGCCTGCGGGGCCCTGGCCATGGCGCCGGTCGGGTTCTTCCCGGCCATGGCCGTATCGCTGTCGCTCGCGGTCTGGCTGATCGACGGCGCCGAACGCGCGACCACGGGCCGGGACGGCATCCGGCACCACGTCTGGCCGTCGGTCCGCTCGGCCTGGGGCGCGGGCTGGTGGTGGGGTTTCGGCTATTTCGTGGCCGGCCTCTACTGGATCGGCGCGGCTTTCCTGGTCGAGCCCGACAAGTTTGCCTGGGCCTTGCCTCTGGGCGTGCTCGGCCTGCCGGCGCTGGCCGCAATCTACATGGGTTTCGCCTTTGCGGCCGCCCGGGCCGCCTGGATGCCGGGCGGAGGCCGCCTCCTCGTCCTGGCCTTGGCGCTCGCCACGACCGAATGGCTGCGCGGCATCCTGTTCACCGGATTTCCCTGGAACGACCTCGGCATGGCACTCGGCACCAACCTGGTGCTGGCCCAGTCGGCCAGCGTCGTCGGGCTGCACGGCCTGACGGCGCTCGCGGTCCTGATCTTCGCGGCCCCCGCCACCCTGGCTGACCGGCGTGACGGAGACCTCGACGGGCGCCGGGGACGCCCCGCCTTGATGCCGGTCGTCCTCGCTTCCCTCGCTCTCGTCGGCATCGCCGGATCAGGCGCGGCGCGCCTGGCCTCGGGTCACGTCGGGCCGGTGCTGGGTGTGAAGCTGCGCATCATGCAACCGGACGTCTTCGGCGACGGCGAATTCACCTATGAGAACAAGGATGCGTTGCTCAAGAAATACTTGGCCATGTCCGACCAGGCGACCTCGCCCGACAGGGCCGGACTTGCCGACGTCACGCACCTGATCTGGCCCGAGAGCCCGTTCCCCTTTATCCTGTCGCGTGATCCCGATGCACTCGCGGCCATTGCGGCGGCGCTGCCGAGGGACGGAGTCTTGATCACGGGCGCTGCCCGCGTCGAGGGGAGGCCCGGTTCGGCGTCGGATCCGCCGCGCTATTACAACTCCATCCAGGTGATCGGCAAAGACGGCGTCGTCGGCGACACCTATGACAAGGTGCACCTTGTCCCGTTTGGCGAGTACACGCCTTTCGCATCGCTGTTGGACCGCCTGGGGATTTCCCAATTCGTTCCGATCCCGGGCGGCTTCTCGTTCGGGCTTCGTCACCGGTTGCTGCGCGTGCAGGGCTTGCCGCCGATCGTCCCGGCAGTCTGCTACGAAGCGATCTTTTCCGGCGATGTCGTCCCGCAAACCTCGGCGGAGCTTCAGCAAGGCGCCATCCTCAACGTGTCGGACGATGGCTGGTTCGGCCGCACGGCAGGCCCCTACCAGCATCTGGCCCAGGCCCGGCTCCGCGCCATCGAACAAGGTTTGCCACTGATCAGGGCCGCCAACACGGGTATATCGGCGATCATAGATCCGTACGGCCGCATTCTGGAGCAGTTGCCGCTCGGCCAGGCGGGCGTTGTAGACGGATTCTTACCTAAAAACATTGCGCCGACAGTTTTTGCTAAGCTCAATTGGGCTATTCCACCTGTGGTGGCAGGTCTGCTGTTGACCTCCATTTTCCTGGTGCGATACGGGATCCACCGGCGTCGCGAACGGATGGCGTAAACGAAAGATGGACAGTCAGACCTGTTCATCGGCCGATGTGGCCCCCGCGGCCGTGGTTGTCCTCGATCGAATGGTGGTCTTGTTGTCCGGAGCTGAAACGTTGAAGAAAAGCCCCAACCCCATCGACAAGCATGTGGGAAGCCGCGTCCGCATGCGCCGCATCCTGATCGGGATGAGCCAGGAGCGCCTCGGCGGTGCACTGGGGCTGACGTTCCAGCAAGTGCAGAAATACGAGAAGGGGACCAACCGCATCGGCGCCAGCCGTCTCCAGCAGATTGCAGGCGTGCTCAACGTGCCGCCAGCCTTCTTCTTCGAGGACATGCCGGCCACGAGCGGCGCCGGCGAGTCGAGTTTCGCCGAGGAAGGGGCCGGGTTCGTCGTGGACTTCCTGTCGACGTCCGAGGGACTGATGCTCAACAAGGCCTTCGTGCGGATCAAGGAGGCGCGGGTTCGCAAGAAGATCATCGATCTCGTGACCGCTCTGGCCCAGGACGACGCCGCTTCGCCTCCGACGTTGGGCGGCGGATCCGCCGAGAGCGGGGACGACCGAGCTGCGTCTTGAGCAATCGCGCCACAATGGCCTTGGCAGGCGGTAGCGGCTGTCCGGAGACCTCCGGAACACGGGCTTGGCGGTGGTGGCTCGCCAGCGCACGCAGACTGCCCGCGCATCGACGTCGTTCTGTTTACCGAACGAAACCGAGCATATCGCTTGACGAAACGAACGACCCCCGCGTAAGACGCCCGCGGCGAAGCTTTGCGAGCGCCTGACGGGTCCGCGGCTGAGCTGGCCCGCCATCGGCTCGATCAACTGGAGGCGCAGCGTGGTTCGGCCGAATTATCTTTTTACGAGCGAGTCCGTCTCGGAAGGCCATCCCGACAAAGTCTGCGACCGCATCTCCGATGAGGTCGTCGATCTGTTCTTCCGGGAAGGTGCCACGGCGGGGCTCGATCCCTACCAGATCCGGGTCGCCTGCGAAACGCTGGCCACCACCAATCGCGTGGTGATCGCCGGTGAAGTCCGCGGTCCCACCATCGATCCCAAGGTGATCGAGGCGGCTGCGCGAGGCGCCGTCAGGGACATCGGCTACGAGCAGGACGGCTTCCATTGGGAGACCGCGAAGGTCGAGATCCTGCTGCATGCTCAGTCGGCCGATATCGCGGCGGGGGTCGACCAGGCCGGCAACAAGGAAGAGGGCGCCGGCGACCAGGGCATCATGTTCGGCTATGCCTGCAGGGAAACGCCGGAACTGATGCCGGCACCCATCTACTACGCCCACCGCATCCTCCACAACCTGTCGGACGCGCGCCGCTCGGGCGAGGAGGGCGGCCTGGGTCCCGACGCCAAGAGCCAGGTGACGGTCCGCTACGAAGATGGCAAGCCCGTCAAGGCCACCCAGATCGTAGTGTCGCACCAGCACACCGACGAGACCCTGAGTTCCAACGACATCCGCGCCATGATCGAGCCTTATGTGGCGCGGGCGCTGCCCGACGATTGGATCGACCGCGACACAGTCTGGCACGTCAACCCGACCGGCAAGTTCTTCATCGGCGGCCCGGACGGCGACTGCGGCCTCACGGGCCGCAAGATCATCGTCGACACTTACGGCGGGGCTGCGCCCCATGGTGGCGGCGCTTTCTCCGGCAAGGACCCCACCAAGGTCGACCGCTCGGCCGCTTACGCGGCCCGGTACCTCGCCAAGAACGTGGTCTCGGCGGGCCTCGCGGACCGCTGCACGATCCAGCTCAGCTATGCGATCGGCGTGGCCGATCCACTGTCGATCTACGCCGACCTGCATGACACCGGCGAGGTCGACCCCGACAAGCTCGAGCAGGTGCTGACGCAGGTGATGCGGCTGTCGCCGCGCGGCATTCGCGAGCACCTTAAGCTCAACCGCCCGATCTACGCCCGGACCTCGGCCTACGGCCATTTCGGCCGCCAGCCGGAGGGGGACGGCGGCTTCTCTTGGGAAGCCATCGACCTGGCCGAGACCCTGCGTGGCCATTTCGCCTGACGGCGATGCGGCGGAGCCCGACGGCGCTCCGCCCGACACCGTCACCGAGACTTGGGTTCCGCGGCGCTCGGGCGTCCTGCACGGGCGGCGCGCCGGGCGGCCACTGCGCCGCGAGCAACGAGCCCGTATGGTGCGCGACCTGCCGGGGCTTCAGGTCGATCTCGCGGCGCTCGCGGATCCGGGCTCCCTCTTCGCGACGCGACCCTCGGGGCTGCGGCTGGAGATCGGCTTCGGGGGCGGCGAGCACCTCGCCCGGGAGGCCGAACGCTGTCCCGCCGTCGGGTTCATCGGTTGCGAGCCTTTCGTGAATGGCGTCGCCAGGATGGTCGAACAGGTCGAGGCTCTGCACCTCGGCAATGTGAGGCTGCACGCCGGGGATGCCGGCGAGGTGCTGGACCGCCTGCCACCGGCTTGCCTCGACGGCGTCGACCTTTTCTATCCCGATCCCTGGCCCAAGCGTCGGCAGCGCAAGCGCCGTTTCCTGTCGGACGGCACCCTCGACCGGCTGGCCCGCGTGCTGCGGGCCGGTGCCCGCTTTCGCTTCGCCACCGACATCGACGACTATTCCGGCTGGGTGCTGGCCCGCGTCCTGCGATCCCGGCACTTCACCTGGAGCGCGCGGGCCGCCCATGATTGGTGCCGACCCTGGGACGGCTGGCCCTCGACTCGCTACGAAGCCAAGGCGCTTCGCGAGGGGCGGCGGCCGGTGTATCTGACGTTCGTGCGCTCGGCCGACGAGTCGGCCTGACCGCGAACGGAATGGCGGCAACGCGAGGCTGGGCAGGCCAGTCTAGGTCCCGGCTGGGAGCACATCGCGCTTACCGGCCACCATAACTGGGAGCGGGGCGATCGTTCGGGGCCGGATCAACTCAGGCCTGTCCGCACTTCGCCGTCGCTCTTGGCTGCGTGATAGGCATTCCCGGACCGGATCGGCCCACACTCGGTCATCGGCAGCGCATTCGCGCGCGTCCGAAAGCCGGTGTTCCTTATTCCACGAGTTGCGAGGTCTCGATCGACGAGGTTCGGTCAGCCCCCGCGACACGCTCGAAGAGTTTAACCACGCCCCAAGGCGCGGTCTCGTCAAAGAACCGTTCGAGGTTCCGCGCGGACTCAAGAGCGATTTCGCCGCTGCGGGCGAAGAGGTCTCTCTCAAAAGCAGCGAGCGCAGCTTCGATGTCGCCCAGATTGTTGACAAGCGCTTCGGCAAGCCCCGCGCCGTCATACATTGCCAGATTGGCGCCCTCGCCTGCGAAGGGGGACATCAGATGCGCCGCATCGCCGATCAACGTCAATCCGGGCACCCGATCCCACCGGTGCCCGACCGGCAGCGCATAGATAGGGCGAAGCACGGGATCGACTTCGCTGGCGGTAATGAGCGCGGTCAACTGCGGAGCCCATCCCGCGAACTGCTGCGCGACATGCGCCAGACCAGCTTGCACGTCGCTGAAATCGATGGAGCCTATGCAGTCCTCCGACCTATTCAGGGCCACGTAGCCGCGAACGGTCCCGTCCGCGTTGCGATGCGCGATGATGCCCTTGCCCGGCGCAACCGCCATAAGCGTGCCGCTGCCGATTGCCTCGATGCTTGCCTTGGTCGCGTCGCCGTCGACGAACGCGATCTCGATGAAGCAGGTGCCCGAATAGATGGGCTTGGCATCTGAAAGAAGCGGACGGACCTTCGACCAAGCGCCATCCGCACCTACGAGCAAATCGGCCGCAGCGGTTGAGCCGTCGGCAAAGGTGACTTCGTGCCGGTCGCGCCCGATGGCCGTGACGGAGGTGACCCTGTGGCCCCACTCGATCGTTCCGGCCGGGAGCGATGCGATGAGCATATTGCGAAGGTCGCCCCTGTCCACTTCCGGGCGACGGGAGGTGTGACCGCCACTGTTGTCGAAAAGGATGCTGCCATCTGTATCGACGATACGTTTGGCATCTTCACCGGGCCGGACGAGGCTGAGAAACCCATCGAACAGGTCTGCGGCTTGCAGCGCGAGCTGGCCGTTATGCTCGTGAATGTCGAGCAGGCCTCCTTGCGCTCTCGCGCAGGCCGAGACTTCGGCTTCATAGACCGTCGCGGCAATGCCGTTCAGATGCAGCACCCGGGCCAGCATGAGGCCTCCAAGTCCAGCGCCAATAACCGCAATTTCAGTTCGCATCGTTGCGCTCCAATCGCCGCATCAGCGTTGAGTAACGCTCACGGCTGCCATTGACCTGAACGGTCGTCAGGCGATTGCTTTCGGAGACGCTGGCCGAACCATGCTAGGCGCATGGTTGACGTGTATTCGACCACCCCTTCGAGCGTTTGACGCAGCTGTCGGGTGGTCGTTTTTCGCGACGGCATCGACCCTAGATCAATCCATCCTGCGAGACAATCGCGCTCATTCGTTGCTCTCGCGGGCGAGCCTTTCCCGCTATGCGATCGCTTCGTGAAAACCCAGGATCGCTCGGTGACGGCGGCTATGGCCCACGCCGGCCAGATTTCGGCCGGACCGCTCTCCACCATTTGTGGAGGCCCGCCATTCGTTCGGTCCAAGCGTACGCAAACTTCACGCTCGTGCAGTGGCCCCTGAAACCGCGAACCGATGCAGGCCCGGACCATACGCCTTGAGCCACGCCTCGGCCGCGTCCATCTCGGGCGCGAGGTGCCGGGCCAACGACCAGAACGCGTCGGAATGGTCGAGGTGCACGAGATGGGCGACCTCGTGGGCCGCGAGGTAGTCGAGCACGTGGGGTGGGGCCAGGACGAGCCGCCAGGAGAAGTTCAACGTGCCGCGCGACGAGCAGGAGCCCCAGCGGCTGCGCGTGTCGCGCAGCGTGAGGCGGCCGACCGTTCTGCCGACCGCAGCCGCGTGTCGCCCGACGGCGGACGCGAGGTCGCGGCGCGCCTCGTCGATCAAAAAGCCATGAACCGCGGCGGCCGGATCGGCCTCGCGCGATGCAACGCGCAGTACCGGTGAACTGTCGGCGGTGGTGCCCGGCTGGACGCGCCGCAGGACGGTGCGGTCCAGCACGATACGGTGCTCTATACCCCGCAACGGCACCAAGGTCCCGGGGACGAGCGGGATGCGGCCCGGTAGGGCGCCGAGCCGTGTCCCGATCCATTCGGCATGCCGCTCGGCAAAGGCCAGGGCGGCCCGCAGCGACGCACGCGGCGGCATGGTCAGGACGGCCTCGTGGCTTGCGGCCCGGACCCGCAGGGTAAAACGACGGGCCGCGGCGACACGCTTGACGGTCACCGGATGCGTCAAGCCGTCATAGACCACGTGGATGCCCTGCGCGGGGAGGATCCGCCGTGCCGACGTGGCGGGATGGGTGACAATGCGGGACAGGGCTGAAACGGATGCAGGTTACGGGATCATGGCGCAGACGTCCGAACCGACCGACTAACGCACGTTGACCGTATACCGCAACTGGCGCGCCTCGCCGCTACCGAACACGACCTCGATCGTAAACGTGTCGGTGCCGGTGAAACTCGGAGCAGCCCGATAGTACAGCAGTGTCGCCGGCAGGTTGCGCTTGTCGCATTGAAACCGGATGTTGCCGCTCAAGAACGTCGGAAAGGCGCGTCCGTCCGACGTTTCGACGGTCCCGCCCTGGGGTGGCGCGGTCACGCTGACCGTCGCGCGGCCGATCACGCTGCAGTCGGGGTTGTATGTCCCGAACGAGTCGACCTTGATGCTGCGGCCGTGCTCCACGACCTTGTAGTTCGGAGTCACCTGCTGGACCTGCGCGTAGGCCGGACCGACCGCGAAGACGGCTCCGAGCAGAGCAATGATGCCTGAGTTCCTCATCCCCGTCCTCCCATCATTGCCGGACACAACAGCTGGTCTCCGTCAGGCAGGGACCGCGTGTTCGACCGTCTCGACCCGGCGGGTGAAATCGACGATGCGCGGTACGATCTCGCTGCGGTAGCGCGACCCGTTGAAGACGCCGTAATGGCCGACGCCGGGCTGCAGGTAATGGAGCTTGAGATCGTCGGGCAGATTGCGGCAGAGCGCGTGGGCGGCATTGGTCTGGCCGACGCCCGAGATGTCGTCGCGCTCGCCTTCCACCGTCATCAAGCCGGTGCGGTGAATATCGCCGAGATCGATCCGCTCTCCGCCGTACACGAACTCGCCCTTGGGCAGCGATTGCCGCACGAACACCTGCTCGATCGTCTGCATGTAATATTCGGCCGTCAGGTCCATGACGGCCAGGTATTCGTCGTAGAACTCGCGATGCTTCTCGGCAGGTTCGCCGTCGCCCGACACGAGGTGGTGGAACATATCGGTGTGGGCCTGGACGTGCCGGTCCATGTTCATGGCCATGAAGCCCGAGAGCTGCAGGTAGCCCGGGTAGACCTCGCGCCCCATGCCCGGATAGGGGAACGGCACGGTCGCGAGGCAGTTCCGGCGGAACCACTCGGTGCCGCGCTGCTCGGCCATTTGGTTCACGGCCGTCGGACTGCAGCGCGTGTCGATGGGACCGCCCATCAGTGTCATCGATGCCGGATGGCGGGCGTCGCCGGCCGCCTCCATATGGGCTACTGCAACGATCAGCGGGACGGCCGGCTGGCAGACACCAAGCGTGTGGACCGGAATGCCGTCCTCACCCAGGAAGCGCATTATGCGGATCAGATAGTCGACGTAGTCGTCGAGATCGAACTTTCCCAGTGCCACCGGCACCATGCGGGCATCGGCCCAGTCGGTGATGAAGACGTCGAAATGCGGCAGCAAGGCTTCCACCGTGCCGCGCAGCAGCGTGGCGTAATGGCCCGACATGGGCGCCACGACCAGCATCCTGGATCTCGGGACCCGGCCCGCTTCGTCGTGCTTGACGAAATGGAGCAGCTTGCAGAACGGGCGCTCCCAGACCACCGTCTCGGTGACGGGCAGGCTGTTGCCCTCGACCGTGGTGTGATCCAGTCCGAACACCGGCTTGCCGTAGCGGCGTGTCATGCGCTCGAAGAGCTCGGCCGAGGCCGCGGCATTGCGGCCGAACGGGGTATAGCTCCAGGGATTGAGGGGGTTCTTGAAAAAGAGCCGCGTCGCGTCCGACATGGCGCGCGCCGGCGCGAGGGCGAGATGGGTCATCTCGAAGACGGGATAGGAGATCTTCATCGGCCCTGCTTGTACACTTTGGGTGAACCTCGTCGAGGCGGGTGGCCCGCGACGCAGGTCAGCCTTGTGCACGGGTGACATAGGCCCTGGCGCCTAGCGCGACAACGGCTTCCACGCCCTTCGGACAGAAACGAGACGGAGGGATGATCACTCGCCCATCTGCAGCAGCGTTCCGGCGACGCGGGACTGGCGCACGAACCACAGGAACGTCAGCGTGCTCGCGGCGAACAGCACGGCATTGATGAGGAGGGCGTGCACCATCAGGTCGGCCCGGAAGGCGTGATCGTTCAGCGCCGCCCGCAGCCCCTCGAACACATAGGTGGGCGGCAGCGACCAGGAGATGGCCTGCAACCAAACCGGCAGCACGCCCACCGGATAGTAAACGCAACACAGAGGCAGCAGCAGGAACATGAAACTCCAGGCCAGTTCCTCGGCCCCGAGCCCGTTGCGCAGCAGGAATCCCGAGACCAGAAGGCCGATGCTCCAACTCGTGAGCACGAGGTTGGCGAAGAAGGCTCCGAGCGCCAGGCCGAGCCCCCACAGGTTGAAGCCGAAGAACCATATCGCAAGCCCCGTGACGGGCAGCACCCCGATGGCGAGCCGCACCAGGCTCATGACGATCAGCGCCGCCACGAATTCGAGCGGTCGCAGCGGGCTCATGAACAGGTTTCCGACGTTGCGCGAGTGCATCTCCTCGAGAAACGAGAGGGAGAAACCGAGTTGGCCGCGGAACAGCACGTCCCACAGCATCACGGCGCCGATCAGCGTCCCGGCCCCAACCGCGAGCCGGCCGGTGTTGCCGCCGGCTGCCGCGGCGCTGCCGACGAAACGCTGGATGAAGCCCCAGGTGACGAGTTGCACGGTCGGCCAGTAGAGCAGATCGAGCAGCCGCGGCCAGGACGAGCGCAGCAGGTAGAAATAGCGCGTCACCATGGCGGCAACGCGGGCAGGCGAGAACGCGAGATGCTCGGCCAAGGTCAAGCGGCTGTCCCTTTCTCCAGTTGCGTAGGGCTGTCGCCGGTGCCAGGGCTCCCGCGGACATGCCCGCTTCACGTCATGGGCCTGTGTTGGAAGCGAAGGTCGACACCCTCGAAGCGGGTATGTCCGTGGGGACCCCGCGCGCCACGTCGAGGAACACGTCCTCGAGCGTGGTGCGGCCGAAGCGGCGCAGCAGTTCCGCGGGCGACCCGTCGGCCTCGAGGCGTCCGGCCTTGAGCATGACGACGCGATCGCACAGGCGTTCGACCTCGGCCATGTTGTGGGACGCCAGCAGGATCGTCGCGCCGCGGTCGCGGCGATAATCCTCGATCATGGTGCGGACCCAGTCGGCCGTATCCGGGTCGAGCGAGGCCGTGGGCTCGTCGAGCAGCAGCACCTCGGGGCGATTGAGCAGCGCCTTGGCGAGCGCCACCCGGGTCTTCTGCCCGGCCGACAGCCGGCCCGCCGGCCGATCGAGAAATGCGTCGAGCGCCAGTTGTCGGCCGAGGTCGGCCATGCGGGCCTTGCGGTCCGGTATGCCGTAAAGGCGCGCGAAGATGTCGAGGTTCTGCCGAACCGTCAGCCGGTGCGGCATGTCGACGTAGGGGCTCTCGAAATTCATGCGGCCGAGCACGCGATGGCGGTCGGTCGCCATGTCGGCGCCCAGCACCTCGGCCCTGCCCGAGGTGGGAAGGATCAGCCCCATGACCATGCCGATCGTGGTGGTCTTGCCGGCGCCGTTGCCGCCGAGGAGCCCGCACACGGAGCCCGGTTCGATCGTCAGCGTCAGGCCGTCGACCGCCGTCGTGCCCGCGTAGCGCTTCGTCAGTTGGCGCAGCCCAATGGCGGGCCGCGGGGCCCCGGTCCGCAGGGCGGACGATCCGGCCGCGGACGAGCACGGCCGGTTGGAGGCCGGTGTGGGCGAGATCTGATGCATATCGCCGACCTTATAGACCAGATGACGCAGGCAGCCGAACCCAAAGCCAGCCGACGCCCGGTGGGCAAAAGCGCGCGGACGCCTCGATGCACGACGGATCCGGCTATAAGCGACCCGCGGCGGCCTGGGTCGGCATCGCCCTTCAGGAAACAGCGTCCCCTCATGTACGACCTGACCGGTATCGACCTCGGCAGACCCGCCCGGCGGCTGCGGCTCAACACCCTCTCACGCCTGCGCTGGCTCGCCTTGACCGGGCAGGCCACCGCCGTGTTGTTCACGCGCTACGCACTCGGCTTCCCGCTGCCCATCGGCTGGTGCCTCCTCGTGATCGGCGCGTCGGCAGCCGTCAACATCGGGCTGCGGCTGCGGCTGCCCGTGACCCATCGCCTGGAGGACCGCCCCGCGACCTTGCTGCTCGGCTACGACCTCGTTCAGCTGTCGGCCCTCCTATTCCTGACGGGCGGGCTCGAGAACCCGTTCTCCATGCTGTTCCTGGCCCCGGTCATGATCTCGGCGGCGTCGCTCTCGCCGATGCGGACGCTGTTCCTGGGCGGCCTGACCGTGGTGGCGGCGAGCCTGCTGGTGCGCTGGCACAGGCCCCTGCCGTGGCATCCGGGCGAGGAGATGCATCTGCCCTTCCTGTTCAGCGCCGGTATCTGGTGCGCCGTGGTGCTGGGCGTCGCCTTCATCGGCGTCTACGCGTCGCGTGTCGCCGAGGAGGCGCGGCAGCTCTCGGACGCGCTGGTCGCGACCGAACTGGTGCTGGCGCGAGAACAGCACCTCACGCAGCTCGACGGCCTCGCGGCCGCGGCCGCCCATGAACTCGGGACGCCGCTCGCCACCATCACGCTGGTGCTGAAGGAGACGCTCGGCGTTCTGGCCAAGGCCGGCACCACCATCGAAGTCGCCACGATCGCCGACGACATCCGGCTGCTCGATCAGGAAGCCAAGCGGTGCCGCGCCATCCTGGCCAAGTTGACGTCGCTCGGCACGGAAACGGCTGGGCCGCTGGAGGAGATGAGCCTCAGCCATCTGCTCGAGGACGTGGTCGGGCCGCAGCGCAACTTCGGCGTCGCCGTGACGGTGACGGCACAGGGCGCCGAGGCCGAACCCTTCTGCACCCGCAACCCGGGCATCCTGTACGGGCTCGGCAACCTCGTCGAGAACGCGGTGGATTTCGCCCGGCATACCGTGCACGTCGATGCTCACTGGGCGCGCGACCGGGTCACGGTGACGATCAACGACGATGGGCCGGGCTTCGCGGCCGACATCGTGTCGCGGCTCGGGGAACCCTACGTGACGAGCCGAGGGTCGGGGCGCCGGGCCAAGTCCGAAGCGGGATCCGGCCTGGGGCTCGGCCTGTTCATCGCGAAGACTCTCCTGGAACGCTCGGGCGCGGTCGTGACCATGGCCAACGCGTCCACACCTCAGACCGGCGCGGTCGTCACCGTATCCTGGTCTCGCTCCAGCTTCGAACGCGACACCAAGCGCGGCGCACCGGGCGTGGGCCGCCGGTCCCCTGTTCTGTTCTGACTTCCGCCTTACATACATCGGAGCGATGGCCGCACGGCGTCGGTGTGGTTCCCCGTTCGATGCGGGCCGAGCCGACGATGTCGGTGCGTCAAAGCCGTCGGGAAGCGGCGGCAGGCGTTTTGCCGCCGCGCGCAATGAGGATATGGGCATGAGCCTGCAAAGTACGTCCGGAACCGAACCGGGGCGACTCCACGGGGATGGGTCGCTGTTGATCGTCGATGACGACAAGCCCTTTCTGACCCGCTTAACGCGCGCCATGGAGAGCCGTGGCTTCCAGGTCGAGGCGGCCGAGTCGGTGGCCGAGGGCCTGAGCGCGATCGAGCATCGCCCCCCGGCCTACGCCATCATCGACATGCGGCTCGCCGATGGCAACGGCCTCGATATCATGTCGGAGTTGAAGGCCAAGCGGCCGGATGCCCGCGCCATCATCCTGACCGGCTACGGCAACATCGTCACGGCCGTGACGGCGGTGAAACTCGGGGCCTTCGATTATCTGGCGAAGCCGGCCGATGCCGACGAGATCTACGGCGCCCTGATGGCGACCCGCCACGACAAGGCGGAAGTCCCCGAGAACCCGATGTCGGCCGACCGTGTCCGGTGGGAGCACATCCAGCGCATCTACGAGCTTTGCAGCCGCAACGTTTCGGAGACCGCACGAAGGCTCAACATGCACCGCCGCACCCTGCAGCGTATCCTGGCCAAGCGCGCCCCGCGCTGAAGGCTGGCCGGACAGTTTCGGATCGACCGGCCGAGCTGTTCCTCGCTGCCGATCTGCGGGCGTGCGAAAGAGCCGCAGCAACTGAGGTTGGTCGGTCAAACCGGTACTGCGTTGCCGGCCCGCGTCTCTGGTGCAGCGTGGCGCCACCTTCTTCGGCCGCGCTCGGGGTGGATCTCCATGCCGTGCCGGGCAAGCTACGGAGCAAGCCAACTCAGCCCCTGCGGTCACGGCGTGACCGCAGGGGTCGACGCCGCAGAAGCCACGATGCCGGCGAATAGAGCCGCGCGTGGCGGCTATCGGGCCCCTCTACGCCAGCGCCTCTCCAGGCAAAGCGTGGCATAACCGTGCACGAGCGGCCAAGCAGCGAGACTGAGGTCCGCCACATCCTCCCGTGAGGCGATCGCGCCGATGATCGCGGTCCGGTGCCGAGGTGCAGGCCGGAGGCCCGAAGGTCAACCTGCTGATCAACAATGCCGGGTTCGCACTCGGGATCATCAACATCGCATCTTCGGCCGCTTTCCAGCCGCTGGCCTGGTCGGCCGTCTACGCGGCAACGAAAGCTCACGTGCTGCTGTTCAGCGAGGCTATCGAACGGGAACTGCGCCGCCAGGGCACGCGCGTTCTGGCGGTGTGTCCCGGCCCGGTCGAGACCAACTTCTTTCGGCAGATCGGCTCCGACCTCCCCAAGGGCATGATGGACAGCCCCGGCCGCATCGTGGCTGAGAGCCTGGCCGCCTTCGACAAGAACCGCGCCGTGCTGATCCCCGGGCGTGCCACCAACCGTCTGCAGGCGTTCGCCACGCGGCTGCTGCCGCGTGCGATGATCGCGAAGATCGCCGAAGGTGGGTCCCGCAAGATCATGATGGCGAGGCATGATCGCCCCGCCCGGTCCTGAAACAGGAGGAAGACTTGGACGCCATAATGCCCGTTTGTGTCGCTGCCATCGCCTTCGTGGGTACACACTTCCTGCTATCGCATCCGCTGCGCCGGCCGCTCGTGCAGGCCATGGGCGAGGCGGCGTTCCTCGGGATTTACGCGCTGGTCGCGATCGCAACCCTGTCCTGGATGGCGTTCACCTATCGTGCCGCGCCGACGACCGCGCCGCTCTGGGACGTGGGGAACGTGCTGTGGGCCAGCGTGACGGTCGTCATGCTGCTGGCCTCCGTACTGCTGATGGGGTCGGTCGTTCGCAATCCGGCGTTTCCGTCGCCCGGGGTGGCCAGCAAGGTGCCGTCCGAGGCCCGGGGGGTCTATGCGGTGACGCGGCATCCGATGATCTGGGCCTTCGCGCTCTGGGGCGCCTGCCACATCGCGGTCTACCCGGTCGGCAAGAATATCGTCGTCGCAGCCGCCATCATGGTGCTGGCCCTGCTCGGCGCTGCGTTTCAAGATCGCAAGAAGCGGCGGCTGCAGCCGGAAACCTGGCCGATCTGGGAGACGCGAACGAGCTACTGGCCATTCGCGGCCGTGATCACCGGTAAGGCGCGGCTCGGCGGCTTCGGCATGCACGCGCTCGCTGGCGGCCTCGTGGTTTGGCTCGCAGCGACCTGGGCCCACATCCCGCTTGCCGGGCGGGCCGCGGGCATCTGGCGGTGGATCCTATGATTTCGATCCTGAGGCCAGCTTCGGTCGTGACCGAGCGGGCGCGCAGCAGCCGCTCGAGCCCAGACCGGACCGCCTCTCACGGCTGCCAGGCCGGAGCATCGGCCGCGGCGGCCTGCCGACGGTGCTCGTCGATAGCCTGCAGCAGGGCGCCGAGCGCTCCTGTCATGCCGGCCCCGCTGACCGCCGACAGCGTGAGCGGCGCGCGTTTCGCCGCCCGCCTCAGCCGCGCCGTCTGGGTTTTCAGGGTCTCCGCGTCGACCGCGTCCACCTTGCTCAAGGCCACGATCTCGGGCTTCTCGGTGAGCCCCGCCCCATAGGCCTCGAGCTCGTGCCGGATTGTCTTGTAGACTTGCCCGGCGTGATCGCCGGTGGCGTCGACGAGGTGCAGGAGCACGGTGCAGCGCTCGAGATGGCCGAGGAAGCGGTCTCCGAGCCCCAGCCCCTCATGGCCGCCCGCGATCAGCCCGGGGATGTCGGCCAGCACGAATTCGCGGTCGCCGAGCCGCACCACGCCGAGGCCCGGCTTCAGCGTGGTGAACGGGTAATCGGCAATCTTGGGCCTGGCGGCCGAGACGGCTGCCAGGAAGGTCGATTTGCCGGCGTTCGGCAGGCCTACGAGCCCGGCTTCCGCGATCAGCTTGAGCCGCAGCCACACGGTCCGCTCGATGCCGTCCTGGCCGGGGTTGGCGTGGCGCGGGGCGCGGTTGGTCGAGGTCGTGAAATAGGCGTTGCCGAAGCCGCCGTTGCCGCCGCGCGCCAGCGTGATCTTCTGTCCCACCTCGGTCAGGTCGGCCAGCAGCGTCTCACCGTCCTCCTCGAAGATCTGGGTGCCGGCCGGCACCTTCATGAGCGCGTCGGCGCCCTTGCCGCCGGCACGGTTCTGTCCCATGCCGTGCATGCCGGTCTTGCCCTTGAAATGCTGCTGGTAGCGGTAGTCGATCAGCGTGTTCAGGCCCTGCACGCATTCGACCACGACGTCGCCGCCCTTGCCGCCGTCGCCGCCGTCCGGACCGCCGAACTCGATGAACTTCTCCCGACGGAACGAGATGCAGCCCGCACCTCCGTCGCCGGACCGGATGTAGACCTTGGCTTCGTCGAGGAATTTCATGCGCCCGACATAGGCGTTGCAGGTGCCGCGGTCGAGGTCGGATCACGCCAAGACGGCGATACGGCTCCTGTGCCCGGTCGCCAGTGCGATGGCGTAGAGCCGGTCGAGATCCGTGGCCCGATAGGGCCGAATCGCGACCGCATCGTCCGTGGGCCTGTCGCGGGTCATCCGAGTTCCTCTATCCCCGGGCCACCTCGGCGCCGGCGTCGGCCCGGAGGCGCAATGCGTCGGCGGCGGCCGCCAGGGCCACGAGGCTGACGAGCGCGAACGCGATGCGGAACTCGAACGGTGTCGCATGCGCGGCCCCGGCCGGCCGCCAGATCTCGGCGACCCGAAGCGCCAGCGCCCCCACCGCGACGCCCAGGCCGAACGACATCTGCTGGAACATGTTGAACAGCGTATTGGCGCCGCTCAACGCGGCGGGCGCGATGTCGCAAAACGCTAAGGTGTTGATGGCGGTGAGCCCCATGGAGCGCGTCATCCCGGCCAGGACCAGCAGCGCCAGCGTGAGGGCGAGCGGCGTGTCGGGCGCGATCGCGACGCAGCCGAGGATCGCCAGCGCGGTGAGGCAGCAATCGCCGACCAGCACGGCGCGGAAGCCGAAGCGACGCAGGATCGCGCTCGTCAGCGGCTTCATGGCGGCGTTGCCCACGAAGAGCGCCAGCACGAGCAAGCCCGACCGGAAGGCGTCGAGGCCGAAGCCGACCTGGAACATCAGCGGCAGCAGGAACGGCACGGCGCTGACCGCGATGCGGAACAGGGAGCCGCCGATCTGGCAGACCGCGAAGCTCCGCTGCTTCAGCCCGTCGAGCCTGAGAATGGGATCCGCATGGCGCCGGATATGCCGAAGCGCGATCGTGGCGAACACGCACGTGGCCAAGCCGAGCGCCAGCACGACCGGCCAGTCGACCGCCTCGCGGCCCATGAGTTCGATTCCCGCCATCGGGGCCAGCACCGCGAGGCCGGTGAGCGCAAAGCCGACAAGGTCGAGCCGTCGCCCGTCGTCGCCCCGCCCGGGCGGCACGACGCGCGACGCCAGCCAGAGCCCCAGCATGCCCAGCGGCACGTTGATGAAGAAAATCCAGCGCCAGGACGCATAGGTCGTGAGCAGGCCGCCGAGCGGCGGCGCCAGGATCGGGGCCGTGAGGGCCGGCCATGTGAGGATCGCGATGACCCGCATGAGGTCGGACTTGGCGGTGACGCGAAGGACCGCGAGCCGCCCCACCGGCACCATCAGCGCACCCCCGGCGCCTTGAACGATGCGGGCCAGCGTGAAGCTTGGGAGACCGGTGCTGAGCCCGCAGGCCACGGACGCGAGCGTGAACACCGCGACGGCCGTCATGAAGACCTGCCGGGTGCCGAACCGTTCCGCCGCCCAGCCGCTGGCCGGCAGCAACAGCGCCAGCGTGAACAGATAGGCCGATACGCCGACCGAGAGGTCGACGGGCCGCACGTGGAACGTCTCTGCCATGGCGGGCAGTGCCGTGCCGATCACCGTGCCGTCGAGGAACTCCATGAAGAAGGCGCCCGCCACGAGCAGCGGCAGCGTGCGCGGATGATCGAGAAACGGCATCGGGCTCGCGGTGCTTCGGGCGGCGTCGCCCCGACTCATAGAGGACGCCGCCGAGGATCACGAGGGCTCATGGCGCGCGGGCGGCTGCGCTGCGCGGGTGGACCGGCCGGGCGAGGCCGAGGTTGTCGCGCAGGGTCGGCCCCTCGTAATCGGCGCGGAACAGCCCGCGCCGGCGCAACTCTGGCACGACCAACCCGACGAAGTCTTCGAGCCCCGACGGCAGCGTCGGCACCATCAGGATGAAACCATCGGCGGCCCGCGTCTCGAACCATTCCTCCAGGACGTCGGCGATCTGCTGCGGCGTACCCGTGATGCCGTTGCCGGTGTGTTTCTCGGCATAGAGCCGGATCAACTCGCCCACCGTATGGCCCTGCCTGACGAAGGTCGTGAGCTCCTCGAACAAGGCCCGCGATCCTTTCGGGGTGGCGGGCAGCCGCTCCAGAGGGAGGGGCGCGTCGAGTGGGACCCCGCGGAGGTCGGCTTCGAGGAACTCGGACAGCATCAGCCGCCCGACGTCGGGGTGCAGCTTGTCGAGCAGGAATTCCACCTTGGCCTGGGCCTCGGTCTCGGTCCGCCCGACATTGACCACGATCCCCGGCATGATCTTCAAAGCATCGGGAGTGCGGCCGAAATCCTGCATCCGGTCTTTCAGCGTCGCGTAGAAGCGGCGGCTGCGGTCGATATCGGAGGCGAGGCCGAATACCAGTTCGGCGGTCTCGGCCGCGAGCGCGATGCCGGCCTCGGAGCCACCCGCCTGGGCGATCACGGGCCGGCCCTGGGGCGGACGCGCGATGTTCAAGGGACCCCGGACCTGGAAGTGCTTGCCGTCGTGGTTCAGCGTGTGGAGCTTCGCCCTGTCGTGGTAGACGCCGGTCTCGCGGTCGAGCAGCAGCGCGTCGTCCTCGAAGCTGTCCCAAAGCCCGAAACAGACCTCGACGAACTCGCGGGCGCGCTCGTAACGAAGCGCGTGCGGATCGAGCCCGCGCCGGTTGAAATTGTAGCCCGTCTCGTCGTGGTCGCTGGTGACCACGTTCCAGCACGCGCGCCCACCGCTCAGGTGATCGACGGAGGCGAAGATGCGGGCGAGGTTGTAGGGCTCGTAGTAGCTGGTCGAGGCCGTCGCTACGAGGCCCAGCCGTTCGGTGGCGACCGCGAGGGCCGAGATCAGCGACAGCGGCTCGAAGCGGTTCATCTTGTTAGGCTGGCGGGCCAGGGCGTCGGGATCGCCGACCGCGGCCGCAGGCGAATCGGCCATGAACATGAAGTCGAACTTGGCGGCCTCGGAAATTTTCGCAACGTTCAGGAAATGCGCGAAACTGTTGGCCGCCCCGACCGCGCTGCCTGGATGCATCCAGCTCGCCGGATGGAAGCCGTAGGTATAGACGAAGGTTCCGAGCTTCATCCTGTCCTGGCGGCGCATCGCGGACGGTCCCAATCCGGGCCGCGCTCGGCCCACCAGCCCCATTAGGCCTCGCGGGAGCGAGCTTCAAGTGTCCGGGCGGTCGGGCGCAGGTCCGACCGTCAGCAAGGAACGGCAAAGGCAGGACATGAACACGATCGTGCCGACCGGAACTGCCGACCCAGGCCGACCGGTGCCGACCGTCGACCGGCGTTTCCGGGGGTTGGCGGTGCTGGCATTCCTGGCGCGTCCGGCCCCCGCGGCCACGCTGCTGTTCGGCGCCCTCCTGCTGCTGGCCAGCAATGTCAACGGGGTGCTGGGGCCGCGGGCCGTCGCGTTCAAGCACTTCTATGCCCATGGTTTTATGCTGTTCGTGGTGGTGGCGGGTTGCTGCAGGCTCTACGTCGCGCCGCCCGCGGTCCGACAGGTGGCGGCCCGCGCCGCCCTGCGGGCCTTGCCATGGTTCCTGCTGTTCTGCGCCCTCATCGGGGTGCACGGCCTGGTGTCGAACGGTGTCGACTATCAGCGGATGGCGACGGATTACTGGGATGCCGACCCGTTCAACGCGACGAGCCGGCGGATCGGCCTGCCGGCCCTGGCCCATGTGCTGGGCCTTGAGGGGAGGGCCTACACGGTCCTCTGGTACGCGGTGCTGTTCCCCACATTCACCGCCGCCATGCGCCTGCTCGACGCGCGGCAACTGTCGTCTTTGGAAGCCTTGTCGGTCCTGTCCTCCTCGATCCTCGCCTATGCGCTCGTCGGGCCGGGTTACGGCGACATCCTCGTCCTGCTGCTCGGCCTGCTCGCCGTCCAGTGCCGCCTCGGCCCCGTCGACAGAATCGCGGTGGCGACGCTGATGATCGCCACCCACGAGACCATGACGCCCTTCGTGGCCGCGGGAATCGTGCTGGCGGCCGACCGCGACGACAGGCGGGAGTGGATCGCTGTGTTCGGCCTGCTCTATCTCGCGTTCACGGCCTCTTACGCCCTGACCTGGCACCGCGATCTCGCCGGGGCGGTGATCAGAGCCGACCGGCCGAGCCCTGGGGCCGAGCATTCGGTGGTGGATCTGGTGAGGCTCCATCCCGGGCTGGCGACGCTCGGCGCCGTCATGGCCTACAAGCTCTACTGGCTGCCCGTCGTCATGGCGCTGCGGCGGCGCGGCGCGTGGCCCATGGCGGTCGCGGCCCTGGCCTCGCTGCCATTAATCCTGCTGGGCTCGGACACGTCCCGGCTCGTGCAGTTCAGCTCGCTGGCTCTGTTCCTCGCCGTTAGCACCGAACTAGGCACCTGGCCGACACCGGCGCGGCGCGCCCTCGCGATCGCCAACCTCGTCGTTCCCAGCCTCTACGTGGCGGTCAACGCGGGCCTACTCTGGGGTCCCGGGCTCTATTCCGTCTACCTGCGTGGCGCCGAGGCGGCGGGGCTGCAGTTGGGTCGCGTGTTCTGGCAGTGAAATCTCGGCCGACGTCGCGCCCGACTCTTCCCGCCCGTCGCGCCATGCCGTAGAGAGCCGCACACGCGGTCGCGGAAGAGCAGCGAGGAGCCATGACCGACACCCCGTCCCATGGTCCGCTGACCGGCCTCCGCGTGCTCGAACTCGGACACTTCGTGGCCGCACCCTTCTGCACGCGGCTACTCGGCGATCTCGGGGCCGACGTCATCAAGATCGAGCCGCCGGGGGGCGACCCGGTGCGGCAATGGGGTCGGCAGGTCGATGGCGCCGCGCCCTGGTGGTCCATGCACGGCCGCAACAAGCGCTCGGTGACGCTGAACCTGAAACATCCGAAGGCGCGCGGCATCGTGCTGGGCCTGGCGGCCGTATCGGACGCGCTGGTCGAGAATTTCCGGCCCGGCCAGCTCGTGAAGATGGGGCTCGGCGACGCAGCCCTGCGCGACGCCCGGCCCGGCCTCGTGGTGTCGCATATCTCGGGCTTCGGCCTGGACGGACCCTACCGCGACCGCGCCGCCTTCGGGGTGATCGGCGAAGCCATCGGGGGCTTGCGTTATCTCTGCAACCATCCGCCCGGCACCACGGCGCTGCCCCCGGTCCGGGTGGGCGTGAGCATCGGCGATTCGCTGGCCGGCCTCTACGCGGCCTTCGGCATCATGGCGGCGCTCTGGCGGCGGGACCGGGTCGAAGGCGACGGCCGCGCCGGCGGTGACGGGCGCGGCCGCACGCTCGACGTGGCGTTGACTGACAGCGTGCTCTCCATGATGGAGGGCCTGCTGCCCGATCTCAGCGTGCTCGGCACGGTGCGGGAACCGGCCGGCTCGCGCATCCCGACCGCCGCCCCGACCAGTGCCTACCCTTGCGCCGACGGCAAATGGATCATCCTGGCGGCCAATTCGGAGCCGCTGTTCGGCAAGCTCTGCGCCCTGATGGGGAACCCTGATCTCGCGAGCGACCCGCGCTTCGCCGGCAACCCGGCGCGGCTCGGCAATGTCGACGCGCTCGACGGCCTCATCGCCGACTGGACCTCGACCATGACGGCCGCCGAGGCCGACCGGCGCCTCGCCGAGGCCGACATTCCCTCGACCCTGATCTATTCGGCCGCCGAGGTCGCGGCCGACCCGCAGTTCCGGATGCGCGGCATGGTGCGCGAGGTCGAGGATCCGGCCTTCGGCCGCACCGTCCTGCACGCCGGCGTGGTGCCGCACCTCATCGACGACCCCGGCGCTATCCGCTGGCCCGGGCCAGCCGTCGGGGCCCATACCGAAGAGGTGTTGGGCCAGCATCTCGGCTTGAGCGTCGGCGAGGTCGCGACGCTGCGGGACGAGGGCGTGCTGTGATGGAACGGATCGAGATCGTCGAGGTCGGCCCGCGCGACGGCATCCAGGGCATCGGCCCCTTCATCCCCACGGCGCAGAAGATCGACTACCTGGAGCGGCTGGTCGCGGCCGGCCTCGGCCGCATCGAGATCGGCTCCTTCGTCAGCCCTGCCGCGGTGCCGCAACTCCGCGACACGCCGGACCTGCTGGCCGCCGCAGTCGCGATGCCCGGCCTCGACCCGCAGGTGCTGGTGCCGAGCGAACGCCGAGGGCGCGACGCGCTGGCCGCCGGGGCTCGGCACCTCGCCTTCGTGCTGTCGGTGTCGGAAGCCCACAACCGCAGCAACGTCCGCCGGGCGCCGGCAGAGTCGGCCGCCGAATACGAGCGACTGGTGGCGGCGCTGCCGGCCGGGACGGCGTTGCGCCTCAACTTCGCCACCGCCTTCGATTGCCCGTTCGACGGCCGCGTCGCGGAAGCCGACGTCCTGGCGCTGCTCGACCGCCTGGTGCCGGCGCGGCCCGACGCCGAACTCTGCCTCTGCGACACCACGGGCCGCGCCGACCCGGAGCATGTCGGCGGGCTCTTCGCGACCGCCATGGCGCGCTTCCCCGGCGCCACCTTCGCGTTCCACGCCCACGACACCTACGGGCTCGGCACCGCCAACGTCCACGCGGCTTGCGCGCGCGGCGTGCGGATCTTCGACGCCTCCTTCGCGGGCCTTGGCGGCTGCCCCTTCGCGCCCGGCGCCACCGGCAACGTCGCGACCGAGGACCTCGCCTGGATGTTCGCCCGCATGGGCGTTGCGACCGGCATCGACCTCGACCGGCTCATCGCCATCGCCCGCGATGCCGCCGCCCTGCCGGGCGCCCTCCCGGGCGGCCGGGTGCGGGATGCTCTGGCGGCCGCGGACAGGTTGTGCGCGACGGCGCCGGCGGTGTGATACGGTTTCCGTCTGACTGACTCGGGGGCAGGTTTCGAGGCAGGGGGAATCGCATTTGGAACTGGCTCAGCCCCTCGGGTGCTGAGGCGGTCTGGCGAGCGGTTCCAGGTTTTCTCCAGGCCGTGTCGTCGGCTTGAGGAAAGCGCGATTGGGGCAACCAACTCTGGCTGATCCGCCTGGTCGGCTCAGCAGATCCGCCGAGCCTACGACCTGTCGATCTCGCGTTGAAAGGTAGGACCTGCAAAGCTCTGTCGAAGGCTTTGCAGGTCTACACGATGACCAGAGGGAAGTCTCGGAAACGCTTACTGGATGGGCTCAGCATCCTTCGGCGCCGTGTCGCCCTTATGCATGGCGTCGCTCTTCATCATGCTGCCCTTATGCTTCTTCATGGGTTTGTGCATGCCGGCTTTCATCGAATCGGCCGCATAGGCGGAAGGAGCGGCCGCAACGCCGATCGTCAACACGGAAGCGGCGAGCGCAAAAATAGCACGATTCGTTATTCTCATAGCGGGGCTCCAAAATCGCCGGGTCTCATCTCGGGCCAACGGCAACCTACATTCGCGGCAGTCACGTTCACGGTTACGATGCGAGGCCATTATGATGATTGGAGACCTGTAGTATGAGGGGGCTGGGGCCGAACTCCGAAGAGCTCTATCGCGGCACGCCGGGCGATGTCCGGCGGGCGGCTGGGGCGGGTGGAGAGCCGTCTTCGCGGCTGCCGCGTTACGCTTCAAATGGACCGTCACGCCTCGGCGATTTGCTGCAGACGCGTCAGGTAGATCGCCCAGCCGGTCGTGCAGAGCGCGTAGTCCTCGTCGGCATGAGGGAAACCTCTATGGGAGAACAGGAGCGTGGCTCCCTCGGGGCTGGGCTGGATGCGGAAGATGATGACGGTGTCGGCCCACTCGGGTCGGAATGACCCAATCGTGCGCCAGACGATCCTCGAAGGCGGTTCAAGCGCCTCGATCCGCACGCGCGTGATCTTCTCTCCGCCGTGGAATCGGAACTCTCCGACGCCGCCGACATGAAGGTCGAGGTCTGCTTCGGGCGTCCACCAGCTACGGATGCCTTCCGGCGTCGCCAGGGCCGTGTAGACCCGCTCCGGTTCGGCCCGAATGCGCAGCAAGTGCATGATGTCGGCCACTATGCCGCCTCCGCAGCCGCCGCGACGCGCTGCCAGGTCGTGGCCTGCATCGACGGGCGCGCTCGCATCCGTTCGAGCCATCCCACAAGGTTCGAAGCCGAAGCCGTCAGTTCCGCCCATTCGGGAGCCGCGGAGAAGAAGTCGAGCTGAGGCCCGAGCATCATGTCGGCGAGGCTGAGCGCTTCGCCGGCAAAGAACGGCTGCTCGCCCAGAAGTCGCGACAGTTCGGGAAAGACGATGCGGGCCTGCGGCATGGCTTCCGCGATCGCAGCCTCATCGGGAGCAAGCCCCAGGAGCTTCGGCCCGACCACGCGGTGGAAGACGATGACGTTTCCACAACCCGGGAAGAGATAGCAGTCGTTGACGTTCATCACCTGATCCATGCGGGCCGCGATTCGCGGGTCGGCGGGGGTCAAGGAGGGCGCCGGCAGGATCCGGTCCAGGTAGCGCAGGATCGCCTGCGTCTCGTAAAGAGTGAAACCGTCGTGTTCGAGCACCGGCATCTTGCCGAACGGCTGGCGGTCGAGATGAGCCCCCCGCTTGTGGTCGCCGGGCGCGAGCGGGGCCAGACGCCAGGGTGCGCCTTTCTCCTCCAAGGTCGCCAGGACGGCGCGGGCATAAGGGCTGCCCGGAATGGTGTGAATGACGAACCTTGGCATGGCGTGTCCTCATCTCAGGCAGGTTGCGTGTCGACGTAGGCGACGAACTCGCCCAGCCTCGCCGGCCAACCGCTGCCCACCGCATCGGCCACCCTCTCGGCGTCCGAGCCGAAGCGTTCGAGTTGGCGATGCTCGAGCCGCACCCGCGTGCCACCGCGGTCCAGGGGCGTGAAGGTGATGTCCACCTCGGTCAGGAGGTCCGGATCGTAGGTCCAGTGGCTGTTGAGCTGCCAACCGAGGAGAAGGCGCCCGGGTGGCTCCCAGGCCAGCACCTGGCCCCACTGGGTTTCGACGCCCTCGGCATCGCGCTCGAACCAGCGCCCGCCGGCGAAAGGCTCGACCACGACATCGTCGTGGGGGTTCCGGCCAGGCGTCTTGCCCACTGGCCACCAGCGGCCCATCCGCGACGTGAAGAGCTCGAACGCCCGAGGCGGCGACGCCTTAACATCCACGGTCCTGACCACAGGCGCGATGCTCACTGGTGCTCCTCCTCATCCGTGTCGGCGTAAGCCTGAAAGGCGTCCAGGGCTGTCGCCCAGTGCTGATCGAGCCAGTTCCGCATGATGCCGATGCCTCGAGGGTCGATGCGGTAGACGCGGCGCGTGCCTTGCGCCTCGTCCTGCACGAGGCCGGCGTCCTTGAGCACACGCAGGTGCTGGGACACCGCCGGTCTCGTGACCGTCATGCCCGCAGCCAACGCGCCCACCGACGCCGGCTCTCGTGCGAGCCGCTCGAAGAGGGTGCGTCGCGTCGGGTCGGCCAGCGCGGCAAAAGCAGAAGCAAGATCCGACGAGTAAGCCATAGCTTACCGTTAGTCGACACGCACGGGTCTGTCAATCGGAGCCGGCGTGCCTGCGTTGGCGCCTCGCCTTCGTGCCGTCGTTGGCGGAACCCGCAACCGCGGCAACGTGCGGCGGGGGCCGGCCGAATCCGCCACCGTCATGGCGCGCTCCCTGGGGGGCGGTTGTGGCCGTGGTGAGAGGTCGGATCCGGCGTCCCGAGCGTCAATCAATTAGCGCGCCCGGTGCCCGGCGACGTGTCCGGGCGCGGCCTTGGAATCCTCCATGCGCGCCACTTCGCGGACGAACGTCGGCTCGGTGCTGTTCACGCAAACAATCCTACTTGAGCGGGTGTTCGACGAGGTTGTGGAGCACCAGCGGGCCGGGGATGTGCAGAAGCCGGCCGCCTTCATCGATCCGACCCACAACAATCGGCGAGAAGCCGAGCTGCTCAGCCAACGCCTTGATCGTCGCGGCGGCCTTGTCGTCGTTGCTGGCCACGAACACGACGCGCTTTCCGCCATCCTGCGACGGCTCACGCGCCAGGACGCCGGCTGGCAGTTGATTGAAGGCCTTGACCACCGATGCGCCAGGCACAGCCTTGGCGACGATGTCCGATGAGAGGCGTCCCGCCAGCGCTTCCGGCGACACCCCATAGGCATTGGTCTGGTCGACGACGATCTTGCCGGTCCAGTCGGATCGGTTTCGAGCGAACGCCTCCACGGCAGTGAACGGGATCGCCAGGAACAGGACGTCGGCTACGAGGGCGCCTTCCAACGTTTTCGCCGTGACCTTGTCGCCAAGTTCCTCGGAGAGCGGCCGGATCGTCTCCGGACCCCGCGTGTTGGCGACCGAGACGGCGATCCCGGCGCGAGCGAACTGACGAGCTAGGGCCGATCCGACGTTGCCGGTTCCGATGATGGCGTAGGTCATGCCGGTGACTCCCGATGCGCGATGGTGGACGCGCGTTGATTCGTGATTTGTGCGATGGGGGGTCAGGCCGCGGCGGCCAACGTGACCGTGTCGCCGAATTGCTCGACCGCGGTCTCTCCCGTCACCCCGGCGCGAGCGCGACCGGCCAGGATGATGTCGACGTCCTCGATCCCGATCCAGGCCAGCACTTGGCGGAGATAGCCGCTGGCCTGATTGTAGCCTTCGGCCGGGGAGCCCGGGCTGAAGTCGCCGCCGCTGGCCAGGATCACAGTGACCTTCTTGCCCGTCAGCAGCCCGACGTTGTCGGGGGTCACGGTGACACCGACCCGAACGATGTGATCGATATAGGCCTTCAGCACCGCCGGGATGGAGAAGTTATACATCGGCGTGCCGATGACGATGTGATCGACGGATTGCAGCTCGGCGACGAGATCATTGGAGATCTTGATCGCGGCGGCACTTTCCGGCGAATGCTGTTCCGGCGGGGTGAAGGCGCCGCCGATCCAGGGTAGATCGACGAACGGGAGGTCGGTCTTGATCAGATCGCGATCGATGACCTGGCCGCCGGGGTGCGCCGCACGCCATTTCTCGATGAACAGCGCCGTGAGCTTGCGGGAGGTCGAAAGCTCGTAGCGAGGGCTTACGCCGATGGCGAGAAGGGCTGGCATCGTTGATCTCCTTCGATTTGCTGGTGTTCGGGGGGCTCGGGCAGGGCGGCACCGGGCTTCGCCGCGGGGCGGACATACCGGCCGGCGCGGTCGAACAGGATCGTCGAATGTGAATGGCTCGGCATGGGACATCCTCTGGGCTCTGGGCCGGATGACCCGTCGCTCCCCGGTGACGTGCAATATCTAGGAGTTCGCCGGACGGAGAAAAACTGATGAAGTGTAGTTCATCTCGATCTATGATTCAGAATGGACTCGCTGACGCTGGATCAGATCCGGATCTTCCTCGCTGTCTTCGACGAAGGCAGCTTCTCGAAGGCGGCGAAAAAGCTGAACCGTGCGCAGTCGGCCGTGACCTACGGAATCCAGAAGCTCGAAGCGCAGATCGGGCTGTCGCTGTTCGATCGCACCGCGTATCGACCGACCTTGACCGAGGCCGGCCACGCGCTCCTGTCACGGGCGCGGCGCATCGCGGAAGAAGCCAACTCGTTTCGCGACTCCGCGCGAAGTCTGGCCAGTGGGCTGGAAGCCGAACTGACCATCGTCCTGGACTCGATGTTTCCGATGCCGCGGGTCGTCGAGGCGCTGAGGGCGTTCACCGAGAAGTTCCCGACCGTCCCCCCGCGCGTCTACGTCCAATCCCTCGGCGCGGCGGCGGAACTGGTGCTTGAGGGTGCCTGCACGATCGGCCTGCTCAACCTCATCTTCAGCGATATCGCGGTTTTGAGGAGCTTCCCTCTGCTGACCCTTGATCAGGTCCCGGTCGCGGCGCCCGACCATCCGCTGGCCGCGATCGAAGGACCGATCGAGACCCACGTCCTGCACCAGCATGTGCAACTGGTGCTGACCGATCGCTCGGCGCTGACTGCCGGGCGCGACTACGGCGTCCTGTCTGGACGGACCTGGCGCTTGGCGGACCTCGGCGCCAAGCAGTCGATGCTGCTGGCCGGGCTTGGCTGGGGCAACATGCCCACGCACCTCGTCGAGGAGGATATCGCGCGTGGGAGGCTGAAAATCATTCAGCCGGTCGAGTTCGACTCACGTGTCGCCCAGCTGGTGATGGGCTGCGCCTTTCGCGCCGATCACCGGCTCGGCCCAGCCGGGCAGTGGATGATCCGGCATCTATCAGAAGCCGGTGGATCGTGAACGATAGCAGCATTGATGGAGGTGTCGGCTTCAGGGCCCCAACCTGCCCAAAGCTGCCGTGCTTCTGCCGGCCAACTCCGGTCATCAGCGATATCTGACGGCTCCGCGCCGCCCCCCTCGCTGTTGCACCGACACACCGACCGTGGTGAGTTCGCTCTCGAACGGCCCCGGCGAGCGGGCCGGCGAGGGGGAGACCACATGGCGATCAGCGACACCCTCCCGCGCAACGAGGCGGCGGCCGGTCCCTGGCACGCGGGGCTGACGGCCCGGCATTGGCGCATCCTGTGGGGCGCCTATCTCGGCTGGATCTTCGACGGTTACGAGGCCGTGGCGCTGGTCTATGCGCTCGGGCCGGCGCTGAAGTCCCTCCTGACGCCGGAGCAGGCCAAGACGACGCCCTTCTACGTGGGGCTCGCCATCGGCATCACGCTGCTCGGCTGGGGGATCGGCGGTCTCGCAGGCGGGATCGCGGCCGATTATATCGGGCGCAAGCGCATGATGCTGCTGTCGATCCTGGGCTACGCGCTGTTCACGGGCCTGACCGCCTTCGCCCAGAGTTTTGCCGCGCTCGCGGCCCTGCGCTTCATCACCGGCCTCGCCATCGGCTCCGAGTGGTCGACCGGTGTCGCGCTCGTGGCCGAGACCTGGCCCAACCGCGCCCGGCCCAAGGGCTGCGGCTTCCTGCAGTCGGGCTTCGGCGGCGGGGCGCTGCTGGCCGCGCTCGCCTGGCTGCTGCTGCCCGCCAATGGGTTCGGCATCGAGAACTGGCGCATCATGTTCGCGCTCGGCGCCCTGCCGGCCTTCGTGTGCCTCTACCTGCGCCGGGCCATGGAGGAATCCGAGCGGTGGCTCGGGGCCGTGCGCGAACGCCGCTGGGCCGCGACCGAAGTCGCCGGCGAGGCGCCGCGGCGGACGCAGCGCCCCTTCACGCTCCTCGAGATCTTTCGCGAGCCCGAGAGCCGCCGGCGCGTGCTGCTCGCCACCGCCATGTCGTTCGCCACCACGGTCGGCTGGTGGGCCGTGTCGTCCTGGCTGCCCGCCTATACGGCCGGACTCGCCAAGGCGGCCGGCCAAGCGCCCGAGTTGTGGGGACCCCGCATGGGCCTGGTCTACAACATCGGCGCCATCACGGCCTATCTGG
>JAABUZ0100000759.1_pt1 | contig 72317 bp, 71 predicted proteins | sample 5562091 | NCBI WGS metagenome assembly JAABUZ01 (sample SAMN12813069, study PRJNA571459) | rock metagenome | isolation source: Antarctica rocks | place: Antarctica: Victoria Land, Linnaeus Terrace sud | collected 2015-12-21
GTCGAGTACGTGGTCATCGGCGGGGTGGCCGTCCAGGTCCATGGCCATCGAAGGACCACCCGGGACCTCGACGTGATGCCCGCTCCCACGAGGGACAATCTCGGCCGCCTGGCCTTGGCCCTCGGCGAGCTCGAGGCGCGGCCCCGAGAGCTTCCCGGCGGGACCCCCACCGCCGAGCAGCTCGCCACCGCGCCGATCGTTCCGCCCCTGACCACGCGGCACGGCGAGCTCCACATCCTCAACAAGGTGCCCGGTGCGGCTCCCTACGACGACGTGCGCCGCCGCGCGCTCGTGGTCGAGCTCGACGGAGTCCACCTCGCGATCGTCGGGCTCGACGATCTCATCGCGATGAAGCGCGCCTCGGGCCGCCTCTCCGACCGTGAGGACCTCGCCGTGCTGATGGCGATCCCGCCGCCGTGACACGCACGAGGGCCCGGCGGCGACGCCGGGCCCTCGGTCCTAACCGGTGTACTTGGGGGGCGCCCGGCAAAGCCGGGCGTGAGGGGGCGAAGCCCCTACATCATCCCGCCCATGTCGGGCATGCCGCCGCCCATGCCGGCGCCGGCGCCCTCCTTGTCGGGGATCTCGGCCACGATCGCCTCGGTGGTGAGGATGTTCTTGGCGATCGACGCGGCGTTCTGCAGCGCCGAGCGCGTGACCATGGCGGGGTCGATGACTCCCTCGGCGACGAGGTCGACGATCTCCCCCGTGGCCGCGTTGAGGCCCTGCCCCTTGGCGGCCTTGCGAACGTCGTTGACCACGACCGAGCCCTCGAGCCCGGCGTTGAACGCGATCTGCCGCAGCGGCTCCTGCAGCGAGCGCAGGATGATCTTCGCGCCCGTGCGCTCGTCGTCCTCGAGCAGGTCGAGCTCGACCGCGTCCGCGGCCTCGATGAGCGCCACGCCGCCGCCCGGCACGATGCCCTCCTCGAGGGCCGCGCGGGTGGCCTGCAGCGCGTCCTCGACGCGGTGCTTCTTCTCCTTCATCTCCGTCTCGGTCGCGGCGCCGACCTTGACCACGGCCACGCCTCCGGAGAGCTTGGCCAGCCGCTCCTGCAGCTTCTCGCGGTCGAAGTCGGAGTCGGTGTTCTCGACCTCGTTCTTGATCTGCTTGATGCGGCCCTTGATCGCCTCGGTGTCACCCGAGCCGTCGATGATCGTCGTGTCGTCCTTGGCCACGACCACGCGACGGGCCCGGCCGAGCTGCGAGAGCTGGGTGTTCTCGAGCTTGAGGCCCATCTCCTCGGTGATCACCTCGCCGCCGGTGAGGATCGCGATGTCCTCGAGCATGCGCTTGCGGCGATCGCCGAAGCCCGGCGCCTTGACCGCCACGCCGGTGAACGTGCCCCGCAGCTTGTTGACCACCAGCGTGGCGAGGGACTCGCCCTCGACGTCCTCGGCGATGATCAGCAGCGGCTTGCCGGACTGGATCGTCTGCTCCAGGATCGGCAGCACGTCGCGTACCGAGCCGATCTTCGAGTTGGCGATGAGGATGAACGGATCCTCGAGGACGGCCTCCATGCGGTCCTGGTCGGTGACCATGTACGGCGAGATGTAGCCCTTGTCGAACTGCATGCCCTCGGTGAACTCGAGATCCATGCCGAACGTCTGGCCCTCCTCGACGTTCACGACGCCGTCCTTGCCGACCTTCTCGATGGCGTCGGCGATCACGTCGCCGATGTCCTCGTCGCCGGCCGAGATGGTGGCCACGCGTGAGATCTGGTCCTTGCCCGAGATCTCCACGGACTGCTCCTCGATGGAGCGCACGACGGAGTCGACCGCCTTCTCGATCCCGCGCTTGAGCGCTAGCGGGTTGGCGCCGGCCGCGACGTTCTTCAGGCCCTCGCGGACGATGGACTGGGCGAGCACCGTGGCGGTGGTCGTGCCGTCGCCGGCCACGTCGTTGGTAGCCGTGGCGACCTCGCGCACGAGCTGGGCGCCCTGGTTCTGGAAGACGTCCTCGACCTCGATCTCCCGCGCGATGGTCACGCCGTCGTTCGTGATGGTCGGAGCGCCGAACTTCTTGTCGAGGACGACGTAGCGCCCGCGCGGACCGAGCGTGACCTTGACCGCGTTGGCGACCGCGTCTACGCCGGCCTCGAGGGCCTTGCGCGCCTCCGAGTTGTACTTGAGTTCCTTGTGAGCCATTTCTTCTCCTGGGAGCGGGGGGTGACTAGGCGGCGACCTTGGCGAGCACGTCGGACTCGCGGAGGACGAGCAGGTCCTCGCCGTCGACCTTGATCTCCGTGCCGCCGTACTTGGAGTAGAGGACCTCGTCGCCTTCGGCGACGTCGAGCGGGATGCGCTTCTCGCCGTCGTCGTCGTACTTGCCTTCGCCGACGGCGAGGACCTTGCCCTTCTGGGGCTTCTCCTTGGCGGTCTCGGGGAGGACGATGCCGCTGGCGGTCGTCTCCTCCTCTTCGATCGCTCGTACGATCAACCGATCGCCGAGGGGCTTGAGCTTCATGTGGTGTGAACCTCCGAATGGTCGGGGACCCGGATCGAGTCGCTGGCACTCACGGACTCGAGTGCCAGCAGGCTCCAGACTATAGGTCGCGCGCTTCGGGATGGCAAGAACTACTTGGCACTCTCCCGGGAGAGTGCCAGAAATAGGCGCGCCGCGAGCTAGTTGCGCGCGCCGCCGAGGCCGTGAATGCGGTCGCGTATCTCCGTGGGCTCGACGATCTGGGAGAAGCGCACCACGGTCACGACGTCCTCGAGCGAGACCTCACGTCCGTAGATCTGCTCGAGGAAGTGAACGAGCTCCTCGGTGCGGCGGAACTCCGGGTTGTCGTGCTCGATGTCGCGCGGCGAGAGGTCACGTACGCGCTTGACCTCGACCTGGTCGATCACCGCATCGAAGATCCGCTCGCGCGGAGAGTGCTGGTAGCCGATCGTCACCAGAACGCACTCGTTCCTCTGGTACTTGTGCGACTTGTCTCCCAGGCGGATGGTGGCCGACTTGCGGCCACGCCGGAGCTGGTCGGCGAAGACCGCCGAGTAGAAGTTCAGGACGCGCACGGGAGCCTGAGCCTAGCGATCCGCCTCCCCGCCGGGCAGTGCGCGGCGGACCATCTCACGCTCGCCGGAGTAGGAGAGCGCCTCGGCCGCCTCGGACAGCGGCATCCAGCGCGCCTCCTCGATCTCGAGGTCGTGGTCGTCGGTCGACCCGCTGCGGTAGGTGAAGCGGAAGAAAGAGACGACCTTGAGGATGCGCTTGCCCTCGCGCTGGTACCAGTAGCGCACGTCGCCGAGCTTGCCGGCCAGGTCGGCCTCGACGCCGGCCTCCTCGCGCACCTCGCGCGCGGCGGCCTGCTCGGGGGTCTCGCCCGGGTCGACGTGGCCCTTGGGGAGCGCGAGCACGCGCTCCCCGCGACGGTCGCGGCGAGTGGGGACGACCACCACGACCTCCTCGCCCCGGACCACCACGCCACCCGCCGAGAACTCGGTCGGCCTCGCCCTAGAAGACATAGCGGCGCAGCGCCTCGGGATCGAGGACGATGATCCGTCCACGCCCCTGCTCCACGACCCCCGCGCGCTCGAGCACGGCGAGGAAGCGGCTGGCCGACTCACGGGAGGAGCCGGCGAGCTGGGCCACGTCGGCCTGCGTGGCGGTGACCACGACGTCGCGTTCATCGGCCCCCTCGGCGCGGGCATCGATCACGAGCTGGGCGAGCACGCTGGCCACCCGGCTCTGCACGGTCTGGAAGGACTGCCGGAGCAGGCGCTCGTTCGTCTCACGGAGCCGCCGTCCGAGCGCGACGACGAGCTTGAGGGAGATGTCGGCGTGCTCGCGCAGGATGCGGCGCATGTCGCCGCCGAGGATGGCGATGGCCTCGAGCTCGTCGAGAGCCTCGACGGTGGCCGAGCGCAGCTCGTCGTCGAACATCGCGAGCTCGCCGAAGATGTCGCCCGGCCCGAAGTTCGCGAGGGTGATCGTGCGGCCGTCGGGATGTACGCGCACCGCCCGCGCGTGGCCGGTGCGGACCACGTAGCACGTGTCGCTCGCCTCTCCCTCCCGGAAGACGGCCTCCCCGGGCGGGAACCGGCGGGGGACCGCCACCTCGGCCACGCGGGCGAGATCCTCCGGACCGAGCGTCGCGAAGGCCGGGACGTGGGCGAGCAGCCTGACGGTGTCGGCAGTGCTCGTCGCCATGGCTCCCTGTCTAGCAGGCGGCGGGTGCGAAGATCGCGCGGCGCTCGATCAGGTCGCTTCGAGCGCCTGCTCGCGGCGGCGTCGGCGAACCGCGCGTACGGCGAGGCAGGCGAGGCAGACGAGCAGGGCGACCGGCGCGATCACGGCCAGGACCACGATCGCGATCGAGAGGGCGACGGCGAGGATGCGCGTCGCCGCGTGGAGGGCCGCGCCCGGTCCGAAGCCACCGCGCGGGGGAGCCGCGCGCGTGGCGGGCACGAGCGTCAGCGCTACGCGCGTGAAGTCCGCGCGGGAGTGCACCGCGCGCAGGTCGCGCTGGGCGGAGGCGATCCGCCCCTCGGCGATGTGCAGGCGGGCGCGGATGGCGTCGGTCTGGTTCGTCGTGGTCGCCTTCCCGAGGGCGCGAAGCAGCGCACCGCGCTCGGCCTGGGCGTCCGCAAGCCGATGGGTGGCCGAGACGACCGCGCTCGTGATGTCCTGCGTGGTGTCGGTCTGGGCCTGAACGCGGCCGAGTCGGGTGAGGCGTGCCTCGGCGGCGGCGACCTGGTCTGACGGGATGCGCAGGGCGAACGTGCCGCCCCCCGTCGCGGCGTCGCCCGAGGAGACCGACGAGCTCTCCACGTAGCCGTGGAAGACGCGCGCGGTGATGTCGAAGACCTGGCTAGAGACGTCCTGGAGGCGCTCGGGTGCGACGCCGAGGGTGAGGGAGGAGGTGCGCTCGACCTGGCGCGATGCGTCGGAGTTGGGGAGAGGCGCACCCGGAGGAGAGCTCAGGCCTCCCGGCGACGTCGAGTAGGCCCCGTCGACCTTTCGGTCGGGCCCGCCGGAGAGCGCCGCCCCGATCCCGACGATCGCGACCAGGACGCACGCGGCGACGGCCAGGGCGGGCACGAGCGATCGCGCCCGCCGGGGCTTCGATCGCGAAGCCTTGGCCGAGCGTCGCCGCGTGAAGCCCGCGGCCACACGCTCGTCGAGGTTCGTCGCGAACTCCCCGCGCGGGCGCGGGCGCTCGTCCCTGAGCAGCAGCGCGAGCTCGGCCGTCTGCGCCCACTCGGAGCCGACCGGCTCGCCGCGGAGCACGGCGTCGATGGCCTCGAGCTCCCGCTCCGCCTCGGGGGTCAACGGCTCGGTGTCACGGCGTGGCATGGCAGGCCTCCCTGAGCTTCTGCATCGTGCGGTGGAGGAGGGTCCCGACGTTCGAGGCGCTCACGCTGATGACCTGGGCGACCTCGGCGTTCGAGAGGCCGGCGTGGAACTTCAACGCGACGAGCTCGCGCTCGCGCGGGGTGAGCTCGGCCAGCGCGGCGCGCACGGTGGTGCGCCGCAGGGCCGCGTCGGCTTCGTCCTCGGGGCCGGGAGCCTCCACGTCCTCCGGGTCGACCGCGAGCGATGCGTGGCGCTTGCGCCGACGCAGCTCGTCGAGCGCGGCGTTGCGGGCGATCCCGAAGAGCCAGGCGCGCTCGTTGCCGCGGCGAGCGTTGAAGGAGCGCCGCCGCCGGTAGGCGCGCTCGAAGGAGAGCGCCGTGACGTCCTCGGCGGCCGCCGGGTCGTGCAGCAGGGTGGCCGCGTAGGCGTAGAGGTCGTCGCGGCTCGAGCGATAGAGCGCCTCCCAGCGCGACCGGCTCGAGTCCGCACGCGGCGCGGCCATGGCCACCGTGTCGTTCACAGCGGTACTACGCGCGAGCGCACGAACCGTCACACGGGGCCTCGGCGGCGAAGAGTCGCGGGTCGTTCGTGATCACCCCCGTCACCCCGAGCGCCTCGAGGCGGCTGATCTGTGGGCCTTCGTCGACCGTCCAGGCGTAGAGCTCTCCGTCGGCCTCGCGGACCGCTCGCACGAGGCGCGGGGTCACGAGGCGCCACTGGGCCATGAGGGCGTCGCAGCGGCCGCCGCGCAGCGCCGCGGCGGCGCGCCGGGGTAGCGCGAGGCGGTAGGCGAGGAGCGCCGCGTAGCCGGCCGGGATGGTCGCCCGCGAGCGGAACGGATCGCGGCGGAGCTTTGGCACCGACCATCCGAGCCGCAGCGCAGGCTCGGCGGCGCGCAGCACCGCCAGGCTCTCGAGGTACTGCGTGGAGACGAGCGTGCGCGCGATGAGATCCCGCGCGCGCAGCTCCTCCAGGACCGCGAGCTCGTACCCCGGTCCCTTTAGGTCAACGTCGAGCTCGACGTCCGCGAACTGGGAGGCCGCCAGGTGATCGAGCCCCTCCACCAACGTATGTGGCTCCCGTCCCCCCGCGTCCTCGTAGTCGTGGGCGAGGATCAGCCGGCTGCGCGGCGAGCTCGAGCTCTCGGGCAGCACGTCGAACTCGATCATGTCCACGCCCGAGGCCAGCGCCGCGTCGAAGCTCGCGAAGGTGTTGCCGGGCGCGATGAGGTCGGCGCCCTTGTGCCCCACGCGCCTCAGTGCTGGCACGCTGGGCACCAGTAGGTCGTGCGGTGCTCCTCGCCCTGCCCGCGGGCGCGGATCCGGGCGTCGCAGCGGGGGCAGGGCATCCCGGCGCGGTCGTAGACGTGCTTGCTTCGACTCTGGTTGCCGGTCAGGGCGGACTCCTGCATGAGGGGACGGACATGGTCGATCAGCGCGAGCGCCTCGGCGTCGCTCACCTGGCGCAGTGGTCGCCACGGATCGATTTGCGCCTGCCAGCAGGCCTCGGTCTTCCAGAGATTGCCGATGCCCGCCACCGTGCGCTGGTCGAGGAGCGCGTCGCCCACCCCGCGAGTCGGATCGTCCTCGCGCAGGCGCCGAAGGTAGCGCGCGGAGTCGAACTCGGACGCGAGGATGTCGGGTCCCAGCGCGGCCAGACGCCGGTCGAAGCGGGTGCGCGACTCCGTGAGGAGCTCGAGCACGGGCCCGTCGAACTGAACGACGTCGTGGCCGGGCGCGCGCAGTACGAGCCACGCCCGCCGCGGCGAGCGCCGCCAGCGCCGCGCGTCGGCGTAGACGGCCCACGAGCCCGTCACACGTAGGTGGGAGTGCAGCGTGAGGTCGCCCTCGAAGCGCAGGAAGAGGTGCTTGCCGTGCGCGTCGACGGCGTCGACGGCCCGGCCGGCGAGACGCTCGGGCCAGCGGTCGAGCCGATGGCGTGGGTGGGGAGTCCGGATCGCCTCGGGCACCCGGCCCTCGAGCAGCGGGCGCATGCGGTTGACCGCATAGCGGATGGTGTCGCCCTCGGGCATCGCCCAAGGTTACGAGCGGGTGGCCCCGGCTGTTCGGTCCGGGAAGCGCGGGTGCGGGCGTCGGTGTGAGCGCGCCGCTCGCGCGCGAACGCACGGCTGGTGCGTGACGACGGTCTCCACCGTGCCGTCGGCGTAGTACAGCGTCACCGGCGTCCGCCAGCGACGCGACCGCGGGCAGGTCTTCTGCGTCGTCAGGTAGTTGCGCCTGCGGGCGCCGTGGCCGGTGCTCAGCGCACGCGTCGTGAGCGACTGCGAAAGGAGCGCGACCTGGTCGAAGGGGCATCCCTGGGGTGGGCTGCCTCCGGTTAGGCACGTCGGCACCGGTCCGTCGGCGCTGCCGTCGGCGCGGACGTAGGTCCGTGCGACGCCGAACGTGTGACCACCCGACTGGGCGATCTCGGCCTGCTGGCGGGGCGCGTTGTAGATCGTGGTGTCGAAGATGCCCGTGAGCAGGCCGAGCGTCTTCAGCTTCACCCACCCGGCCCCGATGCGGCTGGCGGATGGACAGGCCGCATCGCCCTGGTTCTTGAAGTCCGAGTCGGTCGCGCGGCATTCAGGGCGGACGGTGGTGTCGATCCGCGTGCCCTTCGGCGGCCGTATCACGATCCGCCGCAGCGCCGGCGGATCGGCGTGCGGGTCGTTGGCAGCGTGATAGGTGGCCGTGTAGGTGAAGGAAGCCGACGCGCCGGGGCGTGCGGTCGAGATCTGGATGTCGACGGTCTCGCGAGGACCTGAGCTCGGCATGGCGCTCGCGCTCGCCGGACCCAGCAGGGCCATCGCCAAGACCGCTCCGAATCGCCCCCGCACCCGTCGTCTCCTCTCCGCTATAACCGGTGCGTGGATCGAATCATCGCCCGGTGCGGCGCGCAATCCGGAGGCGACTACCGGTCGGCGTCTCCCCGTCCGTCATGCCGTCCCTGAAGCCGAGCAGCTTCCTGATCCTCGGCCTCGTTCGCGGGGGCTTCACGTCGGGCTATGCGATCAGGAGCGCTATCGAGGGGATGCGCACCGGCGCCTTCTGGGCCACGGGGTTCGCCCAGATCTACCCCGAGCTCGCCCGCCTGGAGCGCGACGGCTACATCGTGCGGCGTGACGACCCTCGAGGGGCGCGGCGGCGCAGCGCCTACTCGCTCTCTCCGGCGGGGGAGGAGGCATTCGTCGGCTGGATGACCAGCGCGGCGGTTCCCCCCATGGAGCTGCGCGACGAGGGCCTGCTGCGCCTCGGGTTCGGGGACCACCTCGTCGACGAGGAGGCCCTCGCGATGGTCGGGCGGCTGCGCGAGCGCGCCGAGCGCGAGGAGCGCGCGTTCCGCGAGTCGCTGATGCCGATGGCGGCGGCGGTCGGTGAGCAGGGCTGGCGGTTCCCGCTGATCGTCGCGCGCATGGGGGCCGAGTACCACGGCTGGGCGGCCGGGTTCTTCGCCTCGGTGGAGGACGAGCTCTCTCAGTCACGCCCGCGACGGGGGCGAGGAGCGCGCGAGCAGCGGCACGACCCGCGGAGCTAAGGGTCGTTCTACGCGCTGAGCGACAGCTTCCGGGGCCCCGGCGAGAAGCCGACGGCGACGAGGCGCTCCTCCCACGACGAGCCGACGACGGGGGCGCCGTCGACCTTCTCGAGCGCGAGCCGCCCCAGGCGGCCGGCGTGGACGTGCTCGGCGAGGGCGCCCAACGCGAGCTCGAGCCGGGGATCGTCGGCGCCGACGAGGAGCTGCATCGCGCGGCCGCCGCGCTCGAGGTAGAGGACGGGCTCGGCGCCCACCAGCACCACGTGCGCTCCGGCCGTGCGCGCGGGACGTCGCCGCTCGCCATCGCGCCTCGGCCACGGGAGCGCGGCGCCGTAGGGCTGCGCAGGGTCGCCGGCCGCGAGCACGAGCGTCTCCTCCTCGCCGTCCTCGCGCTGGGCGCGCAGCCTCTCCACGGCTCCGGGCAGCGCGAACTGGGCGCCGCCGAGTCCCTCCACGAAGTAGCCGCGCCGCGCGATGCCCAGGGTCTCGAGCTGGGTGAGCTCGTCGTAGACCGCGCTGAACCCGCCCGGTATCCCCTCGGCGATCACCTGCTCGCGGGTGACGATGCCGTAGCGCTCGAGCAGGAGCTCCGCCCTGGCGCGCCGCCGCTGGGCCACGTCCGGCGCATCGCGGAAGAGCGGCTCGGTGAGCGACCAGCGGCCCTGGACCTGGGCCTGGGCGCCGCGGCGACGGGAGGAGAAGCGGCGTGTCCCCCCGCCTCGCCGGGTGCGCGCGTCGGCCTGCGCGCGGGCGAGCGTCAGGCGCGGGGCGCGGAGCGGCGCGAAGGCGTCGTTGGTCGCCTCGCCGCCCCACGCCAGGTCCCATAGCGCCTCCTGGAGCTCCTCGGGGGCGAGCTCGACGTCGCCCAGCAGGTCGGTGAAGAAGCAGGCGCCCTGCTCGAGGCGCGCGCGGACGCGCGCGTGAGCCGGCTCCGCCGGCCGCTCGCTCCGGAGCGGCGGCGGACCGACGAGATCGACGTCCTCGCGGAGGTAGAGGGCGATGCGTCCCGAGTTGCGGCCGAGGGCGCCGGCGCCCAGCCAGACGAGCTCCCCGCTCGCGCAGAGCTGATCCATCCAGCTCGGCGAGTAGGCGCCGCAGCGGCGCGGGAGCACCTCGCGCTCCCAGAGCTCGGCGGGCAGGGCGAGCCCCTGAAGGGGCACGAGCACCTCCCGCAGGCGGTCGACCCCCGCTCCGGCGGCGGGATGACGATCGACGCCCTGCCAGCTCGGGGCGAAGCGGGCGAGCGCCCGCTGGTCGGCCGGCTCGATCTCCTTGCGCAGCACGGCGAGCGAGGCGCGGCGCAGGCGGCGGAGCACCTCGGCGTCGCACCACTCCCGCTGCGTGCCGCCGGGACGGAGCTCCCCGCGCACGAGGTCGCCTGCGCGCTCGAGCTCGGCGAGCGCGGAGGAGGGGTCGACCCGGTAGCGCGCGCGGGCCGCGGCCGTGTCGAAGGGACCGTGCGTCGCCGCGAAGCGCCGGAGCAGCCTGACGAGCGGCTGCTCGACTTGGGCGAGGAACGCCTCGGGCAGCCCTCCGGGCGGGACCACGCCGAGCGCGTCGCGGTAGAGCCCGGCGTCTTCGGCGGCGACCCAGCGCTCCTCCCCGGCCACGCGCAGGCGAACGGCACGCCGCTCGCGCTCGAGGTCGGCGAGCATCGCGTGCGCGTCGAGGCCGCCCAGCACCCGTTCGCAGGCCTCCGCGACAGTGAGGTCGCCGACGCGACGCAGCACGTCGTGCAGCGCGTCGCGGGTCTCGGCGCGCGTGCGCTCGCTCGTCCGCTGCAGGTCGGCCTCGACCTGGGCGAGCGCGCCCGGGTCGATCAGCTCGCGCAGCTCGTCCTGGCCCAGCAGCTCGCGCAGGAGGTCGCGGTCGAGCGAGAGGGCGGCCGCGCGCCGCTCGGCGTTCGGGGCGTCGCCCTCGTACATGTAGCTCGCCACGTAGTCGAAGAGCAGCGAGGACGCGAAGGGGGAGGCGGTCGGCGTCTCGACCTCGACGAGGGAGAGCTCGCGGGCATGGAGCCCTACGAGCAGGTCGTGAAGGCCCGGCACGTCGAGCACGTCACGCAGGCACTCCCGGTAGGTCTCGAGGACCACCGGGAAGTCGCCGTAGCGCCTGGCGACCTCGAGCAGCGACTGGGCCTTCAGCCGCTGCTGCCACAGCGGGGCGCGCCGGCCCGGGTAGGCGCGAGGGATGAGCAGCGCGCGACCGGCGTTCTCGCGGAAGCGCGCGCCGAAGAGCGCCGAGGCTCCGAGCTCCCCGACGACGCGATCCTCGAGCTCGTCGGGCTCGATCATCACGAGCTCCGCGCCGGGCGGCTCGTCGGCGTCGGGGAGGTGGACGATCAGCCCGTCGTCGGACCAGATGACGTCGGACTCCAGGCCGTACTCGTCGCGGATCCGGGCGGAGAGCGCGAGGCCCCATGCGGCGTGCACCCGGCCGCCATAGGGAGAGAGGACGCAGAGGCGCCAGTCGCCGATCTCGTCGCGGAAGCGCTCGACGACGAGGGTCCGGTCGCTGGGCACCACCCGCGTGGCGTCCTGCTGCTCGCGCAGAAAGGCGAGGAGGTTCCGCGCGGCGCGGGGATCGAGGTCGTAGTCTCGTTCGATCGTCGCGACCGGCTGGTCGACCGCCCAGCGCGCGAAGGCACCGATCGCGGCTCCGAGCTCCTTGGGCCGACCGACCGAGTCGCCCTTCCAGAACGGCACGGCGCCCGGCACCCCCGGCGCGGGGGTGACGATCACGCGGTCGCGCCCGATCTCCTCGATGCGCCAGCTCGAGGCCCCGAGCAGGAACGTCTGTCCGGGGCGCGCCTCGTAGACCATCTCCTCGTCGAGCTCGCCGACCCGGCGTCCGTCGGGCAGCGTGACCGAGAAGAGCCCGCGGTCGGGGATCGTCCCCGCGTTGGTCACCGCGAGCTGGCGCGAGCCCTTTCGCGGACGGATCGTCCCGCCGACGCGATCCCACACGATCCGTGGGCGGAGCTCGGCGAACTCGCTCGACGGGTAGCGCCCGTCGAGCATGTCGAGCACGCTCTCGAACACCGGGCGCGAGAGCTCGGCGTAGGAGTGCGTGCGCGTCACGAGCGCGTAGAGCTCGTCGACGGAGAGCGGCTCCTCCACCGCGGCCATCGCGACGATCTGTTGGGCGAGCACGTCGAGCGCGTTGCGGGGCACCACCGTGGGCTCGATCGCGCCCTCGCGCATCCGCTTGGCCACCACCGCGCACTCGAGGAGGTCGCCGCGGAACTTGGGGAAGATCCGCCCCTTGGAGACGTCTCCGACCGAGTGACCGGCGCGGCCGATGCGTTGCAGCCCGCGCGAGACGGACTTGGGCGATTCGACCTGGAGGACCAGGTCGACGGCGCCCATGTCGATGCCGAGCTCCAGCGACGAGGTGGCCACGAGGCACGGGAGGTTCCCCGACTTGAGCTGCTCCTCGACGACCAAGCGCTCCTCGCGCGCGAGCGAGCCGTGGTGGGCGCGCGCGATCTCGACCGGCGGCAGGACGCCCGTGTCCCGATCACGCGCGGGCGGCGCGGCGAGGCCGCGCTCGTCCACGGGCGAGTCCCCCTCGGCCGCCGCGTTCAGCTCGTTCAGCCTCAGCGCCAGCCGCTCCGCGCCCCGCCGGTTGTTGACGAAGATGATCGTCGAGCGGTGCGCGCGGACCAGCTTCAGCAGCTCGGGGTAGATCGCGGGCCAGATCGACTTCCGCGTCGCCTCACCGCCCTCGAGCGGGTCGAGCGAGACTCCCTGATCGGGCTCGACCATCGACTCGACGGGAACGTGGATCTTCAGGTCGAGCTCCTTGCGCACCCCGGTGTCGACCACGGTGCACCGCCGCTGGGGCCCGACCATGAACCGGCCGACCTCCTCGAGCGGACTCTGCGTGGCCGAGAGCCCGATGCGCTGGACGTCACGCCCGGCGAGGGCCGACAGGCGCTCGAGCGTGAGCGCGAGGTGAGCGCCGCGCTTGGTGGCCGCGACGGCGTGGATCTCGTCGACGATGCACCACTCCGCCCCCGTGAGGATCTCCCGCGCCCGCGAGGTGAGCATGAGGTAGAGGGACTCCGGCGTGGTGATGAGCACGTCGGGCGGCTCGCGGAGCATGAGCTGGCGCTCTCGCTGCGGCGTGTCGCCGGTGCGGATGGCGACCCGCAGATCGGCTCCGATGCCGCGCAGGGGCGCCCGCAGGTTCCGCTCGATGTCGTAGGAGAGCGCCTTCAGCGGCGAGACGTAGACGAGCCGGATGCGACGCTCCTCGCCCTCGGGCGCCGCGCCGGTCGCGGCCAGGCGGTCGAGGCCCCAGAGGAACGCCGCGAGCGTCTTGCCCGAGCCGGTGGGCGCGGAGATGAGCACGTGCTCGCCGGTCGCGATGGCGGGCCAGGCCTGCTCCTGCGCCGCCGTCGGCGCGGCGAACGCGCCCGAGAACCAGTCGCGCACGCGGGGGGTGAAGGCCGAGAGGGGCACGCCGACTCTGAGCGTACCGGGGCCCGCGGGGCGGTCAGCTCGGCGGTTCGGGCCGGGCCGCGGGTCGAAGGCCGGCCAGCTCGCGCGAGCGCTCGAGCACGGCGTCGGTCATCGCCGTGGTGAGCTTGCCCGTGAACGTGTTCTGCTGGCTCGGGTGAAAGCAGCCGAGGAGCGTGCGGTCGTCGAGCTCGGCCTCGGCGCCGTGGGCGAAGCGCGGGCGGGGCCGTCTCCCTGGCGCGAGGATCCGCAGCGCCGCGTCCCACCCGAACGCGCCGAGGCAGACGACCGCGCGCACGCCGGCCAGCAGTGCGAGCTCGCGGCGCGCGTAGGGCAGGCAGGCGTCGCGCTCGGCCGGCGTGGGCTTGTTGGCGGGGGGAGCGCAGCGCACGGCCGCGCCGATGTAGGCATCGCGCAGCTCGAGGCCGTCTTCGAGTGCGCGCGAGGTCGGCTGGGAGGCGAAGCCGGCCCGCCACAGGGCGGCGAAGAGCCAGTCGCCCGAGCGATCCCCGGTGAAGATCCGTCCCGTGCGGTTGCCGCCGTGCGCCGCGGGCGCCAGGCCGAGCACGTACACCGCGGCGCTCGGGTCGCCGAAGCCGACGATCGGCCGCCCCCAGTACTCCTCCTCCGAGTAGGCCGCCCGCTTGACCCGGGCCACCTCCTCGCGCCAGGCCACGAGTCGCGGGCAGCGGCGACAGGCGATGACCTCGCGTTCGAGCTCCGCGAGCTCCGCGGCGACTTCGCTCACGCGCCGACCGCGGCGCTGCGACTCGGAAGGCCGACGATCAGCTCAGCTCCCCAGGGCGCGTCCGTAGTGCCGCTCGTAGTACTCGCGGTAGGCGCCGGTGCGGATGGGCTCCCACCACCAGGCGTTCTCGCGGTACCACTCCACGGTGCGCTCGAGCCCGTCGGCGAAGCGCGTGTGCGGTGACCATCCGAGGGCACGGGTCTTCTCCGAGGCGAGCGAGTAGCGCCGGTCGTGGCCGGGGCGGTCGAGAACGTGCTCGATGAGCGACTCGTCGCGGCCGGTGAGCTCGAGGATGCGCTTGACGACCTCGAGGTTGGTGCACTCGTCGGGGCCGCCGATGTTGTAGGTCTCGCCGGCGCAGCCGTGCTCGAGGACGTGCCCGATCCCGCGGGCGAAGTCCTCGACGTAGAGCCAGTTGCGGACGTTCTGCCCGTCGCCGTACACGGGCAGGGGATCGCCGTGCATGGCGTTGAGGATCATGAGGGGAATGAGCTTCTCGGGGTACTGGTAGGGGCCGTAGTTGTTCGAGCCGCGGCAGATCAGCGTGGGCAGCGCGTAGGTGTGGAAGTAGGAGGCGACGAGGAGATCGGCGCCCGTCTTGGTCGCGCTGTAGGGGGAGGAGGGCGCGAGCGGCGACGCTTCGGTGAACGATCCCTCCGCGATCGATCCGTACACCTCGTCGGTGGAGACCTGCAGATAGCGCACGCCGCGGGCGCGCGCGGCCTCGAGCAGCACGTAGGTGCCCTGCGCGTTGGTGGTCACGAACGCGTCGGGCGCGGAGATCGAGCGGTCGACGTGAGTCTCGGCGGCGAAGTTCACCACCGCCTCGCAGCCCTCGATCGCCGCCGCCACCATCGCCGGGTCCTCGATCGCCCCGTGTACGAACGAGAAGCGCTCCCCGCCCTCGAGGTCGCCCAGGCTCTCTCGCCGACCCGCGTAGGTGAGCTTGTCGAGCACCACCACCTCGTCCCCGTGGCCGCGCACGCGCACCCGCGCGAAGTTCGAGCCGATGAACCCCGCGCCCCCACCGACGAGCAGCCTCATCGCGCGGCCAGCCGCGAGCGCTCGCCGAGGTACGCGCGCAGTCCGTCGCTCCACGAAGGCAGCACCGGCGCGTCGGAGCGGTTGCTCCTCAGCGCGCTGAGGGCCGGCCGCGGAGCGGGGCGTCCCAGATCCGCCATGCGCCCCGGGCGCACCGCGCACTCGATTCCGGCCCGGCGCATGACCTCCTCGGCGAGCTCGCGCCAGGAGCAGGAGCCGCCGCCCGCGACGTGGAAGACGCCGGTGGCGTCCCCCTCGGCGAGCCGCACGAGGGCCGGGGCGAGGTGCCCGGTCCACGTCGGGCAGCCGACCTGGTCCTCCACCACCGTGACCTCGGCGCGCTCCGGTCCCAGTGCGAGCATGGTCTCCACGAAGTTGCCTCCCCCCGCTCCGAAGAGCCATGAGGAGCGCACGACCGCGTGATCGGGGTTGCGGGCCGCAACCTCCCGCTCGCCCGCGAGCTTCGTGCGACCGTAGGCCGAGAGCGGGTGCGGCTCGTCGGCCTCGACGTAGGGCCGGCCGGCCGCCCCGTCGAAGACATAGTCGGTGGAGACGTGGACGAGGCGCGCGCCGACCCGCGTCGTGGCCGCGGCGAGGTGCCCGGCCCCCGCGCCGTTGACCTCCAGAGCGGCCGCCTCCGCGGCTTCCGCGCCGTCCACGTCGGTGAACGCCGCGCAGTTGACCACCGCATCGGGGCGCTCGGCCTCCAGTGCCGTTCGCGTCGCCGGCGCGCTGCTCACGTCCAGGTCGGAGCGCGCGAGCGCGATCACCTCGTGACCGGACCGAGAGGCGGACCGGGCCACGTCCTGGCCGAGCATGCCGCCGGCGCCGATGACGAGCAGCCTCACAGGATCCCGATCTCGGAGTAGTCGCCGACCATGAACCGGTACGCCCGCGGCTGACGGCTCGGGTCGCGGCCGATCCGCACGTTGCGTCCCAGCAGCGAGGACTCCATCCGGCCCGCCAGCCCCCGCACGGAGGACCCAGCCAGCAGGATCGAGTGCTCGATCTCCGCGCCCTCGACCACGCAACCCTCCCCGACCGCGGTGTAGGGGCCGATGTAGCAGTCGCGGAGCTCCGCGCCCGCGCCGATGATCGCCGGCCCGCGCACCGTCGTCCTCATGAGCCGGGCCCCGGCGCCGATCACCACGCGCCCGTCGATCTGCGAGTCCTCGAGCTCGCCCTCGACGCTCGGCTCCAGGTTCTCGAGGATGAGGCGGTTGGCCTCGAGCATGTCATCCAGGCGCCCCGTGTCCTTCCACCAGCCGCGGACCACGTGCGGCTCGACACGGGCGCCCGCGTCGAGGAGGTGCTGGATCGCGTCGGTGATCTCGAGCTCTCCGCGGCCCGAGGGCTCGATCGCCCGCGCGGCCTCGTGCACGCTGGCCTTGAACATGTAGACGCCGACCAGCGCGAGGTCGGTCTGCGGCTCGGGCGGCTTCTCCACCAGTCGCACCACCGCCCCGTCGCGGAGCTCCGCCACCCCGTAGTTCTCCGGATCGAGGACCGGCGTGAGCAGGATCAGCGCCTCGGGATCGCTCTCGCGAAACTCCTCCACCAGCTCGGCGATCCCACCCTGGAGGAGGTTGTCGCCCAGGTACATCACGAACGGGGAGTCGCCGAGGAACGGCTCCGCGGTGAGCACCGCGTGGGCGAGTCCCAGAGGCTCGTCCTGCTCCACGTAGCTCACCTCGACGCCGAAGGCCGAGCCGTCGCCGACCGCCGCCCGGATCTCCGCCCCGGTCTCCGGCGCGACGATGATCCCCACCTCGCGGATCCCCGCCTCGGCCATCGCCTCGATCCCGTAGAAGAGCACCGGCTTGTTGGCCACCGGCACGAGCTGCTTGGCGCTCGTATGCGTGATGGGACGCAGCCGCGTGCCCTTCCCGCCCGACAGGATAAGTCCCTTCAAATCACGCATGGCGCGGGCAGCGTAGTGCAGTTAGTAGGTCCCTCCGAGCTTGCGATGATCCCAGGAGGCGGTCTGCCGGGGCACGAACCGCAGCGCCACGCGCTTGCGCGCCTGCTGGCGCACGGCCTCCTCGAACTCAGGGCCGGCCGCGCCTCCGTCCTGCGCGCCGCCGCCGCCGTAGCGCCTCAGGATCTCCGTTCCGAGCGCGCTCACCTCCTCGAGCTCGCGATGCAGCTCGACGCGCGTCTTCAGCAGCACTCCGCGCAGCTCGTGGTACTGCTCGCCGGCCTCCACCTGGACGGAGGCGCGCGCGTCGCGCTCTAGGTTCTTGGCCTTCTGGGAGGTCGCGTAGGTCCATGCCCACGGCTCCTGGCCGCGCATCACGTACCAGAGCGGCATGAGGTGCGGCCAGCCGTCGGGCCCTTGCGTGGCGCAGACGAGCGTGCGCTCCTCGGCCAGGAACAAGGCGATCTCCTCCGGGCTCATCCGGATCTGATCGCGGCGGCTCACGAGGCCACGGGGGCGCCGGCGGCGTCGCCCAGCCTCCCGACCGCGGCGCGCACCGCCGCACGCGCGTCGGCGGGCTCGAGCACGACCGCGTCGCCCGCCTCCTTGAGCACCTCGCGCACAAGCCAGTCCGTGCCCGCATAGCTCAGCTCGACGACCACGGCGCCGTCGGCGAGCTCCTGCACGACGGTGCGCTCCTCCCGCGCCCAGCGCGCGCGCTCGGGTGAGATCCACACGCGGGCCGTGCGGGAGGCCGGCACCTCGCCGGTGCGCGGCCAGCCGTCGACGTCGGCGGCCAGGTCGACGTCGGGGCGGTGCTCGAAGCGCTCCTCGGTCACCGAGGCGGACTTGACGCGGTCGAGACGGAAGTGACGCACGCTCTCCCGGTCGGGGTCGTAGGCGGCCACGTACCAGCCCTCCCGCCCGTTGATGAGGCCGTAGGGCTCCACGGTCCGCGAGCTGAACTGGTCCTCGTTCTCCTTGTAGTACTCGATCGCGAGGCGCCGCGTCGTGGAGATCGATCGGGACACCACGGCGGCGATCTCCGAGTCGTCGCCGCCCGCGCTCGCGACCTGCAGGCCCTCCGCGGCCGGGTCCTCGCCGAGGGCGAGCACGACCTTCTCCCGCACCGAGGCCAGGGAGCCGTCCGGGATGTGATCGCCGATCAGGTCGATCGCGGCCACGAGCGCCTTGGCCTCCACTGGCAGGAGCCGCGCGGGACGCGCGAAGGAGTCCGAGTAGGCGTCGGGATCGACCTCGATCTGGCCGTCCTCGGCCAGCTCGGCGTAGAGGATGTAGGAGCCCGCGCCGAAGTTCACGACGTTCAGGACGCCGAGGTCCTCGCGCAGCTCGGCTTCGGAGAACTGCAGGCGCTCCTGGACCTCGGCCGAGTCGAGGCGGCGTCCCTCGCGCCCGGCCTGGATGAGGATGCTCGCCAGCGTGACCAGGCGCGCGAAGCGCTCGGGGCGGATGGCGGCCTCGCCGCGCGGCTCGGGGGAGTCGGAGCTCGGGGGGGTCGGAGGCGAAGCCGCGAGCGACGGCGCGAGCTCCGGCTCCTCGGCGCCGTGGCGTTCCTCGAGCACGGCGACGCGCTCCCGCAGCTCGGCGAGGAGCGCCGGCGGCCCGAGCACGCGCGCGTTCTCGCCGAGCCCGAGAACCCACGCGATGAGCTGGCGGGCGTTTGCGTACGGCGTGGCGAAGAGCCGGTGCGCGTTCCCGTTGACACCCGCACCGCGCACCTCGCCGTAGCGCCCGAAGTGGCGCTCGACCTGCCAGGCGATCCGCTCGGCGATCCAGATCTTGGCCGTGCCGACCGGCTCTCCGAACTGCCACTGGATCCGGTTGGCGTAGACCCGCGGGTCGAAGCCGGGCGGACGCTGGAAGTCGTGCTCGGCCTTGGAGGCGTAGCCCACCTTCCCGCGCATGCGCGTGAGGCGGAAGACCCGAAGCGCCCCGCGCTCGTGCGCGTAGCCGACGAGGTAGAACTGGCCGCCCTGGAAGAGGAGCTGGTAGGGGTCGACCTTGCGCTGACCCACCTCGTCGCGCTCGAGCGAGTGGTACTCGAAGGTGATCGTCTTGCGGCGGAAGATCGCGGTCTCCACCTTGGCCAGGCGCCCCGAGAGCTCGTGGCCGCCGGCCGAGGCGGTGATGCCGAGCGCCACCGAGCGCTGCTCGGGAGCCTGCAGCGGACTCGGACGGCCCCAGGAGATCTGCTGGAGCGCGAGCCGCAGCGGCTCGGCGTAGGCGAACTCGCCGTCGAGCAGCGAGAGCGCGGTCTGCAGCGCCGCGAGCTCGGAGTCGCCGAACTCGATCGCGGGGAGGAAGAAGTTCTCGGGCGGCAGCGAGTAGTTCTCCTGCTCGGCGGCGCTCTCGGAGGGCTTCTCGATCGTGAGCTGTATCCCCAGGGATTCGAGCTCGGAGCGGTCGGCGTAGAAGCGCCGCGCGAAGGCGTCCTCGTTCATCGCGCTGTAGCCCTCGACGTCGCGGCGGATCTCCAGCGCCGTCACCGGCCGGCGCTCGGCCATCAGGTAGGAGATCAGCGAGAGCTGACGGATGAGCTTCTCGGTGTCCTTGGCCATCGCGCCCGAGCATAGAACGGCGCCTCGAGCGGGGAGCGAGTAGGCGAGGGTCCACCCGCTCTTTGCGGGCTTCCGGCGCAGAGCGCCGCCCGTGTAACGGTTCCGGCCGGCGCCTTAGGCCGCTTCGCGCGCGGCGAAGTAGGCGCCCGCCCCGAGCGCCTTGTCATAGCCCGACCACGCCTGCCCCGCGGGCAGCTCCTTCTCCAGGCGGTCGAAGGACCCGAGCTTGCCGCCCAGGTTGTCGATGGTGTGCACGAGCGTCGCCTCTCGCGTGCACGGCACCACCGGCGAGCCGTGCTCGAGCGCGCCGTGATGGGAGAGGATGATGTGCAGCACCGCCTCGGCGATGTCGGCGGGGAAGCCGGGCAGGTCCTCGATCGCGCGCCGGATGCGGTAGTAGCCGAGCGGGATCTCCCCGTGCAGGCGCCCGGTGCCGGTGAGGTCGATCGAGGGCGGGTCGGCCGTGTAGGCCTCGAGCTTGCCGATGTCGTGGACCAGCGCGCCGGTCACCGCGACGTCCCGGTCGATCCCCGGGAAGGTCGCCGAGATCGCGCTGACCGCCTGGGCCACGGTGAGGCAGTGCTCGAGCAGCCCGTGGCGGTAGGCCTGGTGGTAGTACTTGGCCGCGGGCGCCTCGCGGAACTGGGCCCACACCGGCGACTCGGGCCCGAAGATCGCCGCCAGCAGCCGGCTCAGGTGCGAGTTCTGGACGGTGTCGACGAGCTGGCGCAGGTCAACCTCCATCTGGCCGGCCGTGCGCGGAGGTCCGTCGAGGAGGTCGTCGAGCTCGTACTCCTCCTCCCGCGCGGCGCGCAGGGCGAGCAGTGCGAGCTGCGGGCCGTAGCGGGGGTGCACCGAGTAGCGGGCGCGCACCCAGACGACGCGCCCGCACCGGCAGAGCTCCCGCATCGCGGCGACGTCTTCCCAGACCATCGCGGCCACCGAGCCCGTACGGTCGCCGAGCTGCACCTTGAGGTACTGGGCGCCGTCGCGCTTGCAGCGCGCCTCGATCTCGCGCACCACGAGCGCCCGCTCCACCTCGAGGCCGTCCTGCCAATCCCGTACGAACATGAGAGAAACGCTAGAGGCGGCGGCGGACGGCTCGGGTGCGATCGGGCCCGCGAACGCTCTCTTCTGACACCTCGAGCGCCTTCCGGTGCAATGCGCGTCCGTGGCGGCCGCTACAACGGCCGAGATGCAGCCGCTGTTGGAGTATCGACGCTCCTTCGCCGGCTGTGAGACGCGCGTGCTCGAGCTCGAGGGCGACGGTGCTCCCTTCTTCCTCTTCCACGGGTTCTCCGACAGCGCAGACACCTGGCGCCACATGCTCGCCCTGCTCGCGCGCGGCGACCGGCGGGCGATCGCCGTGGACCTCCCCGGCTTCGGAGAGGGCGGCCGGCTGCGTCCGGGCGAGGTGCTCCCCCAGCTCGACGCGGTTGCCGCCGGGGTGCTCGACTATGCGCTCGAGGACGGCGCGGAGCGAGCGGTGGCGGTGGGCAACTCGCTCGGCGGGTGCGTGGCGCTGCGCCTCGCCGAGCGCCGGAGCGGCCAGCTCGCGGGCACCGTCGCCGTGGCGCCGGCGGGGCTCGACATGGCGGGCTGGTTCGGGATGATCGAGCGCGACCGCGTGCTGCGCTCGCTCCTCGCCCTTCCCGTGCCGGTGGCGCCGCGCGCGCTGCGCGCCGTCGTGGGGCGTGTCTATGCGACCCTCGCCTTCGCGGATCCCCGCCGCGTCGATCCCACGGTGATCAGCGCGTTCACGCGCCACCACCGCGACCGCGACACCGTCGCGCGCTACATGGAGAGCGCCCGCCGCATGCTGCCCGAGCTGCGTGACCCCTTCGACCTGCCGCGGATCGCCGGGCCGGTGCTGCTCGTGTGGGGCGACCGCGACCGGCTCGTGTTCTCGAGCGGCGCCGAGCGCGTGCTCGCCGCGGTGCCCGGAGCGCGGCTCGAGCTCTTCGAGCGGTGCGGCCACTGCCCGCAGATCGAGGCGGCCGAGCGCTTCGCGAAGCTGCTGCTCGAGTTCTCGGTCGAGGCCGCCGCGGCTAGCGCGGGATAGAGTCCCGCGCTAGCCCCACTCGGCGGCGCTCCCCGTGTGCCGGCCCGCGGCCTCCTCTCCCATGCGCCTGCTTCCCACGCCCGACACGGTCGGCTCCGCCGCCGCCAACGTCTTCGACGCCGTCCTGCGCGGCGGCCTGGCCGACCTGCGACTGCTTCCGGCCGCGATCATCGACGAGGGCCCCAACCGCACCGTCCATCGCTACCTGCCGCACGACGAGCACGACCTGCGGGGCTCGCCGGTGCTGCTCGTCCCGCCGCTGGCCGCCCCGGCGCTCTGCTTCGACCTGCGTCGCGGCTGCTCGCTGGCCGAGCACCTCCTCGCCGCCGGGCACCCGACCTACCTGCTCGACTACGGCGCGATCGCATTCGGCGACCGCAGCCTGGGCATCGAGCACTGGGTCGAGGAGGTCATCCCGCGCGCCGTCGAAGGCGTGAGCGCCGACCACGCCGGCCGACCGGTGCAGCTCGTCGGCTGGTGCCTGGGCGGGATCATGTCCCTGCTCGTCGCGGCCGGGAGGGAGTCGCGCGTGCGCTCGGTGGCGATGGTCGCGAGCCCCTTCGACTTCACCCAGGTGCCGATGATCGCGCCGCTCCGTCCGCTCGTGAACCTCACCGGCGGGCTGCTCGGGACGGCGATCTATCGCGCCCTGGGCGGCGCCCCGGCGCCGGTCGTCAAGCGCGCCTACCAGCTCGCCTCTCTCGACAAGTACCTGACCAAGCCGCTGGCGATCGCGCTCAACCTCGACGACCGCGACTTCCTCGCGCAGATCGAGGCCGTCGACCGCTTCACGGACAACATGCTCGCCTACCCCGGCCGGACCTTCGGCCAGCTCTACCACCGCTTCTTTCGCGCCAACGACCTGGCCGGCGGGCGACTCGATCTGAACGGGCGGGTGATCGAGCTCGCCGACGTGCGCGTGCCGGTGATGTCGGTGGCCGGCACCGGGGACGGAATCGCTCCGCTCCCCGCGGTGCACTACGTGGCCAAGCTGCTGGCGGGCGCGCCCCAGGTGCGGCTCGAGCGCGCCCCGGGAGGGCACCTCGGCGTGCTCACCGGCCGCGCCGCGCGGGAGACGACGTGGTCGTTCCTGGACGAGTTCCTGCGCGAGCACGGGGAGGAGCGCCGGCGCGCTCGGCGGCTGCGCGCGGTGGCGTAGGCGGCCGCAGGCACGCCGGAGGCGCTGTATGAGGGCCTATTCCGCGGCTCCGGGATGCGCCTGGAGGATCTCCTCGCCCGATTCCCCCGTGCGGACCCGGTAGGCCTCGGCGACGGGGATCACGAAGACCTTGCCGTCTCCCACCGCGCCGGTGCGCCCGTGCCGCAGGACGGTGTCGACGATCGTCGGCACGTCGCCGTCAGCCGCGACGCACTCGATCTTGACCTTGGGACGCAGGTAGTTGGTGAGCTGCGCCCCGCGGTAGCGCTCGGTGATCCCCTTCTGGCGGCCGGACCCGCGCACCTCGGTGACCGACATGGAGGGAAAGCCGAGCGCCAGCAGCTCTGTGCGGATCGGCTCGAACGCCTCGTGGCGGACGTAGGCCTCGATCTTCATCATGTGGCGCCCGGAGTATCAGCCCTCGCGCCGCGTTCGCGCGTCGTGGCACCCGGCGTGGCGGTCGACGATGACCACCGTGCGATGGGCGCTGGTGCGCACCCGGATGGTGATCCTGAAGCGCGAGCCGTGTGGGCGCGCGATGCGGACCGTCCGAAGGCGGCGCGCGCTGCGCCCCGTGTAGGAGCGCAGAAGGCGAGCGCCGAGGTAGACGCGCGCGCGAACCGGATGCGAGCCGCGGGCGAGCCGCAGCGGGAAGCTCAGGCGCCCCCTGAGCCGAGGGCAGGATCGCGGCGGCGGGTTGGGGGCCAGGGCCGCCGGCACGACGCTCTGGAGGAAGTGGCGGATCGGCCCCTCGGCCAGGCGGGCGTACACGCCCGGCTTGCCCGGTTGAGCGCAGCCGTTGCCGAAGCTCGTGGCCCCGACGAGGCCGGTGCCCCCGCCGGCAAGGGAGACGAGCAGCGGACCGCCCGAGTCTCCCTGGCAGGTGTCGGTTCCCCCCTGGGGGTAGCCGGCGCAGAGCATGCTGCCGGCGTCGTAGGACCCGTCGTCGGTGGCCGTGTTCAGCCCGCCGGCGTAGGCCTTCGCGCAGTAGGCGTCGCTCTGGATCGGCACGCGGGCGACCTGCATCTGGCGGGGCGGCTCGCTCGTGCCCTGGGAGGTGGTCCCGAAGCCCGCGACGGTGGAGAGCACGCCCGGAACCCAGCGCGAGCGCTCGGAGGGAGCAACCACCCTCATCGGCGCGATCTTCGAGGGGCGATCGAGCTCGAGGAGCGTGACGTCGTTGCCGGTGCCGTTCGTCGCGACGTAGTCCGTGTCGACCCGCACCTGACGCACCGTGTGGTGCTCGCCTCCCTGACCCGACGCGTAGACGGTGCCGAGGGTCAGCGCGTACTCAGAGGGCGGCAGCGACACGGGAGAGGGCACGAGCCCCTCGGAGACCGAGCCGGTGAGCGAGCCGCAGTGCCCGGCGGTGAGCACCCACTGGGGAGCCACCAGGGTCCCCGTGCAGCCGAAGGACCCGCCGATGGTCACGTTGGCCACGAACGGGAGCTGGCCCGGGGGGACCGGCTTGCCGCCGACCACGGCGCGGGCCGCGCTGACCGGCAGCACCGCGACGAGGAGCAACGCGAGGCACAGAGCGAGACGGCGGGGCATCCTCCGGGAGGATGGCAGACCCCGGCGAGGGCGGCGCCGACTCCCGGCTCGAGTTAGAAGCTCCTCGAGCCTGGGCATTGGCACACGCGAGCCCATGCCCGCCCCTCCCGGATGACCGACACGAAGTACTGGTTCGCCGCCTCCAGCGAGGAGTTCGGTCCCGCCGACATGGTCGAGCAGGCTCGTGCGGCCGAGGAGGCGGGCTTCGACGGCCTGGGCGTCTCGGACCACTTCGCGCCGTGGTTCCCCGACGGGCTGGCGACCCAGGCGTGGGTGACCCTCGGCGCCATCGGGCAGCGAACCACCAAGCCGATCGGCACCGGGGTCACGCCGGTCGTCCACCACTACCACCCCGGGGTGATCGCCCAGGCGTTCGCGACGCTCGAGGCGCTCTACCCGGGTCGGGTCTTTCTCGGAGTCGGCTCGGGCGAGGCGGTCAACGAGACGCCGCTCGGGCTCGACTGGCCCTCCCCGGCCGGGCAGCACGAGCGCTTCGAGCGCGGCCTCGAGGCCATCACGCGGCTGTGGGACGGAGAGACGGTGAGCATGGACGGCGGGTGGTTCCGCCTCGAGAACGCCAAGCTCTGGACCCGGCCTCGCTCCCGACCCAAGCTCTACGTCTCCGCCTTCGGCCCGCAGGCGGCGCGGATCGCCGGCCGCTACGGCGACGGGCTCTGGACCCTCGGCGACCCCGACTCGGCGCCCGAGGTCATCGACGCCTACCGCGAATCCTGCGCGCAGAGCGGCAAGGAGGTCGGCGAGATCATCCTCCAGACCGGCATCGCGTGGGCCCAGGACGAGCAGGCGGTCATCGCGGGCACCCGCCGCTGGAAGCCGACCCAGCTCCCCGAGCTCTACCTCGAGGACATCGCCGACCAGGAGGACATGCAGCGCCGCGCCGACGAGCAGATGACCGACGAGCAGTTCGCGAAGGAGGGCTTCCTCGTCGCCGCCGACCCCGACGAGCACGTCGAGCGCATCCGCCAGATCGAGGGGATCGGCGGCACGGCCGTCTGCCTGCAGCTCATCGGACAGGCCGACCCGCTCGGCACCATCCGCACCTACGGAGAGACCGTCCTGCCCGCGCTGCGCCGCCGCTAGCTGCGCAGGAGGACCCGGCGCTCAGTCGCGCGGGGAGGTGCATACTTCGCGCGTACCCTCGACGTCGTCGGTGCTCGGGAGCGGACAGGAGGAGATGGATGAGCCAGGAGGCGATCAGCCGCCGCCGGTTCCTCGGAGCCGGCGCGCTCGCGGGCGCAGGGGCGCTGGTCGGGGCCGGCCCGGCCGAGGCGCGGCGCGCACCGCGAGCGACGCATCGCCGGCCGGCGCGCAAGGTCGAGGTCGTCGTCGTCGGCGCCGGGTTCGCAGGGCTGACCGCGGCGCGCCGCCTGATGCACGCCGGCAAGTCGGTCATGGTCATCGAGGCCCGCTACCGCGTGGGCGGCCGCGTGTTCAACCACCAGCTCGGAGGTGGCGTTATCTCCGAGGCCGGTGGGACCTTCGTGGGGCCGACCCAGGATCGCGTGCTCGCGCTCGCCGGGGAGCTCGGCGTCGCGACCTTCCCGACCTACGACACGGGCGAGAACGTGTATGTGGCCGACGGGCAGCGCTCCACCTACAGCGACACGGGCCCGACCGGGACGGCGCCTCCCGACCCCACGATCCTGCCCGAGCTGACCGAGGTCGTCACCCTGCTCGACCAGATGGCGACCACGGTGCCCGTCGACGCCCCCTGGGAGGCGGCCAACGCCGCGGACTACGACCGCCAGACGCTCGAGACCTTCGTCCGCGAGCACAGCGCGAGCCCGCGCTTTCGCGAGCTGGTGAGCGTCGCCACCCGGCCGATCTTCGGCGCCGAGCCGCGCGAGCTCTCGCTGCTGTTCACGCTGTTCTACATCGCCGCCTCGGGCGACGAGCGCAACCCGGGGACGTTCGAGCGGAACTTCGACACGCGCGGCGGGGGCCAGGAGTCGCGACTGGTCGGCGGCTCGCAGCTCATCGCGCTGCGCGCCGCGCGCCAGCTCGGGAGGCGGGTCGTCCTCGGCTCGCCCGTGCACCGCATCACCCAGGGGTCGCGGTCGGTGACGGTCGAGTCCTCCCGCGTGAACGTCACGGCGAAGCGCGCGATCGTCGCGCTGCCGCCCGCGCTGTGCAACCGCCTCGTCTACGAGCCCGCGCTGCCCGCGGACCGCGACCAGCTCGGCCAGCGCCTGAGCCAGGGCTTCCTGGGCAAGGTCGCCGTGGCCTACGACCGGCCGTTCTGGCGCGATCAGGGCCTCAACGGCAGCGCGCTCGACACCGCCGGCCCGATCAGCGCGACGTTCGACGACTCCCCGCCCGACGGCAAGCCGGGCATCGTGTTCGGCTTCGTCGGCGGCGACGCGCTGAGGGCGTTCCTGCCGCTGTCCGCGGCGGCGCGCCGCCAGGCGGTGCTCGACCAGCTCACGCGGTTCTTCGGCCCGGAGGCCCGCAACGCCAAGGAGTACCTCGAGACCTTCTGGCCCCGGGAGCGCTTCAGCCGCGGCGGCCCGGTCGGCATCGCCGGACCCGGGACGCTGCTCGCCTACGGGCATGCGCTGCGCGAGCCCTTCGGCGCCGTGCACTGGGCGAGCACCGAGACCTCGACGTACTGGAACGGGTACATGGACGGTGCCGTTCGCTCGGGTGAGCGCGCCGCGATCGAGGTCCTGGACGTCCTGTGAGCGCGTGCCGCCTCCTCGTCCTCCTCGCCGTCGTCGCGCTCGCCGGCCTCGCGGCCCCCGCCGGCACGAGCGCCCGCTCGCGCTTCGACACGCAGCTGCTCGCGATCATCCCGCCGCCGGGCTACCCGGCGCTGGCCTACGTGCACCCCAACGGGCGCATCTACGAGGGCACCTACGAGAACCCGATGGGCGACACGGTGCCCTCGCGGGTCATCGAGTACACCGGCGATGGGTACCTGCTGCGCTCGTGGACGGTCCGCGGACAGGATCTCCGCCAGGGCCACGGGGTGCAGGTCGCCCAGAGCGACGCCCACCGCCGGCTCATCCTGCTCGACAAGAGCCCCGCGCGGGCCCTCGTGCTCGACACGCGCACCGGGCGCCAGACCACCTACGCGACGTTCCCGGACCTGCCGACCTGCCCGGCCCCCCGCCCCTGCTCACTCGCCAAGCAGGACCTCCCGCCCATGCCCGACTACGCGGCGTGGGGGCCGGACGGCAGCCTCTACGTCACCGACTACCAGCAGGCGGTGATCTGGCGCGTGCCTCCGCGCGGCGGCGCCCCCCAGGTGTGGCTCGCCGACCCGCGGCTCGACGGGGGCATGTTCGGCACCGCGGGGATCGAGCTTGCGGCCGACCGGCGCACGCTGCTGTTCACCCAGGCGAGCTCGGCGGGCCTAGGGGCGCTCAACCCGACGAGCAGCAAGCTCTACTCGGTGCCGATCGGCGCCGGCGGGGGGCCTGGGCCGATCACGCAGGTGTGGGAAGGCCGTCCCGCGGACGCTGCGGACGGCCTGGCGATCGCGCACTCGGGCCACGTCTACATCGCGCTCGCCGGCCCGACCAACCAGCTCGTCGAGGTGAGCCCGAGCGGGCAGGAGCTCGTCCGCTTCCCGGCGACGCCGCTGACCGGCGAGAACGGCTCGTCCGTGCCGTTTGACGCGCCGTCGAGCGCCATGTTCCTGGGCACCCGGCTCATCGTCGCCAACCAGGCGTTCATCTCCGGCAACACCGCGCACATGGCGATCCTCGACGTCGAGACCGGCGAGCCCGGTCTGGCGCCGTTCATCCCGGCCAGCGCGGGGCCGGTCGTGGCCCAGGCGCCGCGCCGCCCGCACCACCGGGCGCGCACCCGGCATCACCGCCGCCGCCCGCGCTTCACCGGCTAACCGAGCACACCCGCCCGAGGCGAATGGTGCACGGGGTTGGGCTGCCGCTAGTTCCGCAGGAGGTTCAGCAGCGACAGGAAGATGTTGACGATCGAGACGAAGATTCCGGTCGCCAGCCAGATCGCGTCGTTCTCCGTCCCGTGGCGACGCAGGTAGTTGAAGTCGACGAGGATTAGCAGCGCCGAGACGCCGCCGATGATCACCGAGAGGATGGGGTTGCCGCCCGAGCCGACGACCACGAGCAGGAAGCTCACGATCACGGCGCCGAAGACGATGAACGAGAGCGGCCGCATCCAGCGCGCCAGGTCCTTGCTCAGCGTCAGGCCGAGCGCGCCCATGCCCATCACGATGAGCGCCGTCGCCCCGGCGGCCTGCGTCACCACCACCGGGTCGTGGGCGATGAGGTAGGCGAGGATGGGGCCCAGACCGAGACCGATGACCAGGGCGGTGGCGAAGAGCCAGCCCATCGCAAAGGGCCCGACGCGGAAGCGGCGGCCGGCGAACGACGAGAGGATCAGCATCCCGAAGCCGACGAAGCCGAGGATCCGGGCGGTGTTGAACGGGAGGTTGCGCCCGACGTAGGTGCCGAGCACAAGGAAGCCAAGCGCCAGCGCGACGAGGAACATCACCTGGCCGAGCAACGTGGCGGTGCTCGTCGTGGCGTGTGGGCGGCCGGGGGCGTAGGCGGTGGAGAAGTCGGGCACTGCTCTCTCCTCAGGTCGGCGGGGACTCCGATTCTAGGCCCTCGTGGGCCAGGGCGAGGAGCTTCTCGACCGTTCTCCAGTTGCGCGCGGTCGCGGTGACGCCGAGGCGCTTCTCGGACACCTGCTTGACCAGGGGGGAGTCCCTCACGCCGTCCGGGCACCAGAGGTAGATCTCGCGGCCGCGGAGGTGAAAGGCCTCCGGCGCGATGTCCGCGGGAGCCACGTCGGGCACGCGCTCGGCCTCCGGCTCGGCGGCGAGGAAGTAGACGATGTGCCTCGCCGGGTCCGTCGCGACGTCCCGCAGCGGATTGGCACGGACCACGTCGGCGAGCTCGTCGCGAGAGCGCACCACGACCGATATCTCGAAGCCGAACGTCGCCGCGAGCTGCTCCTCCAGCTGACGTGCCACGAGGAGCGGCGCGCGCTCGGGCCCGCTGAAGACCACGTTACCGCTGTTCACGTAGGTCCGCACGTCCGCGTAGCCGAGATCGGCCACCAGTCGACGTAGCCGCGCCATCGCCACCCTCTTGTTGGGGCCGACGTTGATGCCGCGAAGCAGTGCTACGTGCCGTGCCACCTCTCTCCTCGTGGTCGTCGCCTTCGGCGCGCTTGCGCGCCGCTCCCGCGCCGAATATCGTCGGGTGGGTCGATGGAAGCACACGCGCTCGCCTCTCGGGGGACGGGGGCGGTCGGGATCCGCCGCCCGCGATGGGCGCCCTCGCGCCGGCTCGCCCTGGTGTCGCTGTTCGGCTCGGTCGGCGCCTTCCTGGCCTACCTCGTGCTCGAGGTGCCGGTGGCCGCGCCGCTGCCCGACCACGGGCTCCTCTGGTTCTGCTCCCTCTACACGCCGCCGATCGCGCGCTCGGCCAGCGAGCGCTACTGGTGGGTGGCCCTCGTCGCGGTGGTTGTTGTGGTGTGCGTCGACCTGCAGGTCCTCGCCCTAACGGCCTGGTACCGACGTCGGCGCTCTGCGCCTGGGCGGCGCGTCACCGTGGAGCCCGGCTCGGTCGCCACCGGTCGCGGCGGTTGGCTGCCGGCGCCCCTGTACCTCGAGCGCACGCCGGTCCGGGCGGCCTGGATCACGGCGGCGGCCTCGGTCACGCTGCTCCTCGCGGGGGCGCTCCAGGGCTACGCGATGTGGGTCTGGGTGGGCGCGGGACTCCTGCCCTGGGTCCCCCTCGCCGCCTTCGAGGCGGTGTGGAAGTACGAGCGCTACGGACTCTGGACGGTCTTCGCCGTGGCCACGCTGCTTCAGGTGGGCCACATGGGGGAGCACACCGTGCAGGTCGCCCAGCTCGTGCTCTACGACGGCCGGCTCGCGCAGGCGCACGGCGTCTTCGGGCAGTTGGACCTCGAGTGGATCCACTTCTTCTGGGACTCGGCGGTGTGGCTCTGCCTCTGCGTGCTGCTCGCGCCCTTCAGCCGCGGCAACCGCTGGCTGTGGATCGCCTTCGCGGCCGCGAGCCTGCACGAGGTCGAGCACCTCTATCTCTTCTACATCTACAACGCGGACCCCACCTTCTACCTCACCGGCGGCCTGGCCGGGATCATGGGCTATGACGGCGTGATCGGCTCGCCGCTCGCCCGCCCCTACATGCACTTCGCCTACAACTTCATCGTCGTGGTCCCCATGATCCTCGCGTTCTGGGATCAGACCAAGCACGTGGGAGTCGTCCCCCGGACCAGGACTCGGCGCGCCGGCGCCCATGGGGGCACGGACGCCGGGAAGCGGATCGCCTAGGCGCCGACGCCGACGCCGACGTCGACGTCGACGGGCGCGGCGTGGACCTCGACCCGGTTGCGACCGCCCTCCTTGGCCGCGTAGAGGGCGGCGTCGGCGCAGGCGATCAGCTCGTCCGCGCTGGATGCGTCGGCGGGGAAGACGGCGACGCCCAGGCTCGCCGTCACTCCGTGCTCGGCACGCGGAGGCACGATCTCACCGATCGCGTGGCGCAGGTGCTCGGCGGCGACCACGGCGCCCTCGCGGTCGGTTTCCGGGAGGAGGAGCAGGAACTCCTCTCCGCCGTAGCGTCCGACGATGTCGCTGGCTCGGAGCAGCCGGGAGGCGACGCGGCTGACGTCGGCCAGGACGACATCGCCCGCGGCGTGGCCCAGGCGGTCGTTTATCTGCTTGAAGTGGTCGAGGTCGAAGAGGACCGCGGCGAACGGCCTGCCTGTGCGCTGGGCGTGGGCGGCCATGTTGGTGAGCGTCTGGTGCAGGAAGCCGCGGTTCGGAAGGCCGGTGAGGGGGTCCGTGGCGGCACGGTGACGGAACGCCGACGCGCGACGACGGCTCACCGCGCCGTACGCCGCCAGCGCCAGGTTTCCGAGCAGGAGAACACCGAGGAGCGCCCAGGCCCAGAGAGGCGCGATCCGCTCGGTCTCGCGAACGATGCGCGACCGTGAAGGCCCTGTCGCGGTTGACACGGCCGGCGGACCCGGACGAGGAGCGAGATGGCGCAGGCGAGGGTCGTGAGGAGTCGGGCTCCGGCGAGGCGCCGAGCGCGGGACGACCGAACGCGCGGGCGTCGCGTGCGCTCGGGGGCGGGACTCGGACGGGCGATGTGCGATGGGCGGGACGGCGGACCCGGAGCGGCCGGAGGCGCCGCCCGGGTCTCCCCCCGGCTCGGAACGCGGCGGGATCCCCGGGGCCGGCGCGGGCGACGGGCGCGCCGGCGCGGGCGGCGAGGACGGGAGCAGCCCCGAGACCGGCGCAGGCGCGATGCCCTTCACCGGGGCGATGACCTCCTCCACTGCCGGGAGGCTCAGGTCGGCGGGCACGCTCAGCTGACCGGCCGGCTGAGCCTCGGGAACGGGACGAGCAGAGCGCGCTGTCGCCGGTGTGGCCAGTGCGAGCAGGAGAAGCGCGGCTGCTCCGAGCGGGCGGCCGTTGCGGGGGGAGAGCGGTCGCATCAACCATATGTCGGCGGATGGGCGAAGTACTTAAAGTCTTTCCCGTCGCCTCCCATCGGGATGGACCGTTAGCCGGCGCCCTTGGCCTTGAGCGCCGGGCCCGTCGGGACCGGGTCGGTGTCGCTCGCCCTCGCGTGGTCCGTGCTGCCTCGTTGGGTGCAGAGGGTCCGCCACGCGTGGGGGGTCAGGGCATAGTTGGCCACGGCGTTACTTGCGAAGGCGCGCCACAGGCGGGGCGCATTGAGCAACGCGCAGGTCGCGGCGGCGACCGGAACGGCCGCGGCCGCGTCGCCGCCGAGCGGCGTGAGCTCTTCGTCGCTGTCGCGATAGGGGCCGCGGTGCCGAGCCGCGGCCGAGAGCTCCGCCAGCACCGCGCGACGCGTGCGGCGCTGCTGGGCGGCACCGAGCACGGCGGCGAGGAGCTGGTGGGTGAGAACGCCCGCCTGCCCGGGGGGGACCGCGGAGCCGGGATGTCCGAGGCTGACCCGCAGCAGCACGTCGACGAGATCCAATCCGGCATGCCATGCGTTGCCGGGCTCGACGATGCGGGGGTTGACGTCGATGTAGCGGAGCCCGTCAAACGTCAACACGGCATCGAGTGAGAGCGCACCGTGCCAGCGCAGGGCAGCGCCGAGCCGAGCGCGGAGGTTCGTGTGCCAGGCGAGCAGACGGCCGTCGGCGAAGACGGCCTGGACCATGACGAGCGGGCCGTCGACGTGCTCTTGGACGAGCACGCCCCCGTCGACGAACGCGTCTTCGGCCGAGAGCTTGCGGGTGAGCCGTTCGAGGGCAGCTCGGCTCGTGACGTAGCTGACGCCGGTGCTCGCGGTCCCCGATCGGCGTCTTGACGTAGGCCGGGAGTCGCTCTACGGCGACGAGCCCCTCGGCAGTGCGAGCGATGCTCGTGGCGGGCTGGGGCAGTGAGAGCTCGCCCAGGGTCGCGTGGGCGGAGAGCTTGTCTTGCACGCGTCGCAGCGCGGCGAACGGGGGCACGGCCAGCGCGACGCCGAGATCGCGCACCCGCGCGGTCTCGCGCGCGAGCACGGCGACCTGCTCTTGGGTGGGGAGGAGGACGTCGACGCGCTCCTCATGGCAGGCGTCGAGGGTCGCCTCCAGCCAGCCGTACGGATCGCGTCCGTAGGCGGGCACGTGGTGCACGCGACGTACGTGGCGGGTGAATCGTGCCAAGCAGAAGGGATCCGGTGAGACCACGTGCGCTTCATGTCCCCGTGCGGCGAGCTGCGTGGCTACCTGCCGCGCCGTCAGACCCGAGCCGTCAGTCAGCAGGACGCGCACGATCTCGCTCGCCGGACCAGATCCTGTCGGCCCCGGGGGCTTGCTGGAGAAGCGAGACGAGCGCCGCGAGCGCATCGCCGAACAACTCGTCCGGAACGGCGTCGGGATCGATGACCCGGATCAGGGCCAGACCGTCCGAGAGCGCCGTGAGCAGGGTGCCGGCGCGCTCGGCGACGCTCTCGGGCAGCTCGAGGCCAAGCCGGCTGGCGCCCTCCTTGACCAGTTGGGCGTTGGCCCGCGGAAAGGCGGCGAACCGGGCGGCGGCCGTCGCCCGCAGCTTCGGGTCGCGCAGCGCGTAGGCCCAGAACTCCATGAAGAGCGGGTACCAGTCGGGCTCCTCGCGCAGGAACCGCATCCAGTCGTCGGCGCCCGCACGCGCACGCTCGGCCGGCGTGCTCGCGGCGGCGACGGCTCGCCGGACGGCATCTCGTCGCCTGGCGATGTGCTCGTCGAGCACGGCGAGGAAGAGGTCCTCCTTGCTCTGGAAGTTCGAATAGATGGCGCCGGTGGAGTAGCCGGCCTCCTCGGCGATCTCCTCGAGCAGCGCGCGATGAAAGCCTCGGCGGGCGAAGACCCTTCGTCCGCCGGCGATCAGGCGCGCCCTGGTGCGCGCCTTTTGCTCCTCCCGGCTCAGGCGCTTGCGCGCCGCGGCCATCAGGCGGGCACGGCCGGTTGCTCGTGAAGGGTCACCTCGAGCGTGATCGGCCGGACCGAGCGGTCGTAATCGTCACAATTTAGATATTAGCGAGTATCTGAGCTTACAGAAGTACTCAACGGTCGACCAAGCGTGTCCCATCGTGGCAGGCTGCCATGCCATGCCGGCCAGTGACCGAGGTGAGCGTTCACGCGACGACGTCCAGGTCCGGGTGAGCGGGCGGCTTCGAGCCCTGCGGAGCGAGCGTGGGCTGACGCTCGCGGACGTGTCGGCCGCGGCGGGGGATGGACGCCTCGCCGCTCAGTCGTCTGGAGTCGGGTGCGCGCCGGCTGACGCTCGACCACCTGCCCACGCTCGCCCACCATCCCTCGGACATGCAGATCACCGGTCTGCGTCCCCACCTGCCCGAGCTGTTCTACACCGCCTCCGAGGTCGCCGGTTCCCTCGACCCCGACCAGTGGCACGTCCTCGTCGCGGACGCCAGACCACGTATGACGACCGACTCCGAAGGCCGCACGATCCGCATCCACGATGCAGTGCTCCGTGCCCGCCGCCGCGCCGGCCCGGGGTAGCGACGGCCTCCGGGCCGTCAGGCCGTGTCGGCCATCTCGGCTGGCCCCTGCTCGATCGCCTCGGGGCTCATCCACATGACCTCCCACAGGTGACCGTCGAGGTCGTGGAAGCTGCGCCCGTACATGAACCCGTGGTCCATCGGCTCGCCGGCGGACGACGCGCCGGCGCCCAGCGCGGCGTCGGCGAAGCCGTCGACGGCCCCGCGGCTCTCGGCCGACACGCACAGGATCGCCTCGGTGGACGCGCGCGCGTCGGCGATCGGCTTCGAGGTGAAGTCCGTGAAGCGCGAGTGGGCGAGCAGCATCACGTAGGCCTGGTCGCTGACCACCATGCACGCGCACGAGTCGTCGGTGAACTTCGGATCGAAGGAGAAGCCGAGTTCCTCGAAGAAGCCCTTGGAGGCCGTCACGTCGGCGACGGGAAGGTTGACGAAGATGAGGCGGGGCTGCGCGGCCATGCTGTCCTCCTGAGTGGGAAGGGGATATGCGGGAGTAGACCCCCGAGGCAAGGGAAACTCATCGCTGGTCGCATGCCTCGGGGGAGCGCGCTAGCCTCCGCCCATGGCCGTGCACGCTCCCAGACGCGCCGGCGCGCGTCCGGTGACCGAGCCCGTTGAGGAACGGCTCGAGCAGCACCGCGTCGAGCTCACGGCGTACTGCTATCGCATGCTCGGGTCGGCCGCGGAGGCCGAAGACGCCGTCCAGGAGACCCTGACGCGCGCGTGGCGGAGCTTCGACGGGTTCGAGGCCCGCGCCTCGATCCGCACCTGGCTCTATCGCATCGCGAGCAACGTCTGCTTCGACGCGCTGCAGGCCAGCCGCCGGCGTGCCATGCCGGTCGACCTCGGCCCGGAGGGGAGCGTCGATGCGCCGCTGGCGCCGCCCCTTCCCGAGACGACGTGGATCGGGCCCGTCCCCGACGACATGGTGCTGGGTCCCGCCGCGGATCCTGCGGTGCTCGCGCAGGCGCGCGAGTCCGTGCGCCTCGCCTTCGTCGCGGTGCTGCAGCACCTGCCGGCGCGCCAGCGGGCCGTCCTCATCCTGCGCGAGGTGCTCCACTGGAGCGCGAGAGAGGTCGCCGAGCTGCTCGACCTCAGCGTCCCCGCGGTGAACTCGGCGCTCCAGCGCGCTCGGGCGACCCTCGCCGCCAAGGACCTCGAGCTCTCGGGCGGATCGGTCGACGCGAGCGAGCGCCAGCTCCTCGAGGCCTTCGTCGACGCCTTCGAGCGCTACGACATGGAGGCCCTCGCCGCGCTCCTGCACGAGGACGTCGTCCAGTCCATGCCGCCCTACCCGCTGTGGCTGCACGGCCGCGACGAGCTCGTGCGCTGGATGCTCGGCCCCGGCAAGGACTGCCGCGGCTCGCGCCTCGTGCCCGTGCGGGTCAACGGGGGACTCGGCTTCGCCCAGTACCGCGACGGCGGCGAGACGCCGTGGTGCGTGCAGGTGCTCGACGTGCGCGACGGGCGCATCGCGGAGATCACCTACTTCCTCGAGACCGACGGCTCGCTGTTCGAGCGCTTCGGCCTGCCCGAACGGCTCGCTGCCTAGCCTTACCGACGGACGCGCCGGCCGGCGCGATCAGAGGATCAGCTTGCGCTCCATGAAGCGGATGGCCAGGCGCCACGAGACGAGCGCGAAGGCGACGAGGAACGCCAGGTGCCCGATGTCCGCCCAGCCGTGGAAGCCGAAGACGGCGTGGCGGACGAGCTGGACGCAGTGGAAGAGCGGGTTGACGTTGCCGAGCACCTGCGCCCACGTCGGGAGGCCGGAGAGAGGGAAGAACGTGCCGGCGACGAGGAACATCGGCGTGAGCAGGCCGCTCTGCCAGTAGGAGAAGCTCTCGATCGCCTTCGCCTTGGCGGCGATGAAGATCCCGAAGCACGCCCAGCCGAACCCGGCCAGGGCGGCTATGCCGGGCACGAGCAGCATGCCCCAGCTCGGGTTCAGTCCGAAGACGACGGCGACGAGCATCGGGACGCAGCCGTAGACGCCGGTGCGCGCCCCGATCCACAGTGCCTCGGCGCTCACGAGCTCCTCGACGTCGACGGGAGCGGCGAGGATCGCGTCGTAGGTGTGCTGGAACTGGTACTTGACGAACGTCGAGTACATGGCCGGAAAGGCACCTGAGAAGAGCACGGTGGTGGCCACGATGCCCGTTCCGACGAAGTCGACGTAGCTGTAGCCGGCGACCCGGGAGACCAGCGAGCCGAAGCCGAAGCCGAAGGCGAGCAGGTAGATCGTCGGGTCGACGGTCGAGGAGAACGTCGAGGAGCGCCAGAAGGACGAGAAGTTCACCACCTCGCGGACCATCACGCCCTGTAGCGCGGCGCGCTCCAGGCGTCCGAGGCGGCGGGCGCGGGTGGCGGCCATCAGGAGATCTCCTCTCCGGTGAGCAGGACGAAGACGTCCTCAAATTTCGTGATACGGCGCTCGCCCTCGAGGTCGCCGGCGCCGTTGGCGTGCAGGACGGCGACCGAGGTCCCGGTGCGCCGCGTGAGCCACCCGCGAGCGTGGGCGCTCGCCTCCACCTCGGTGAGCTTCGCCGGCGAGCCGTAGACCTCGATCGCCTCCGGTCCGGCGTGCTCGCGGATCAGCGCGTGCGGCGGACCCATCGCGACCACCTTGCCGTGGGACATGATCGTGACGGTGTCGCAGAGGCGCTCGGCCTCCTCGATGTAGTGCGTGCTCATGAGGATGGAGACGCCTTCCGAGCGCAGGCGGTCGATGAGGGCCCACAGCTCCTGGCGCACCTGCGGGTCGAGCCCGACGGTGGGCTCGTCGAGGAGCACGAGCCGGGGCTGGTGCAGCAGCGCGCGGGCGATGAGGAGGCGGCGCCGCATGCCGCCGCTGAGCTGGTCGACCTTGGAGCTCCGGCGCTCGCCGAGGTTCGCCATGGCGAGCGCCCGCTCGATCGCCGCCCTGCGCTCGCGCGCCGGCACCCGGTAGAGGTGCGCGAAGACGAGCAGGTTCTGCTCGACCGAGAGCGAGACGTCGAGGTTGTCGAGCTGGGGCACGACCCCCATCTCCGCCCGCGCCTGCTTGGAGTCGCCCGGGAGCCGGTAGCCGAGCACCTCGAGCTCGCCCGCGTCGGGGATGATCTGCGCGGTCATCGCCTTCATCGTCGTCGACTTGCCGGCGCCGTTGGGGCCGAGCAGGCCGACGCACGTGCCCGACGGCACGTCGAGGTCGAGCCCGTCGACCGCGGTCAGCGAGTTGAAGCGCTTCACGAAGCCGCGCAGGCGGATCGCCGACGGCGAGCCGGGGGTGTCGATCGACGCGCTCGCGGCGGGCGTGAGCGGGGTCGCGCTCACGCCCCCTCCGCGTATGCGGGCTCGAGCCCGCCCTGCGTCGCGGGGTCCTGCGCCGGCGCCGGCTCGTCGGAGCCCGCGGGCTCGGGCTTGACCACCGTGGCGGCGACCGCGATGGCAGCCAGGACGAGCCCCGCGGCGATCCAGAACGCCAGGTGGTACCCGCTCGTGAGCGCCGAGGGCGTCGGCGTCCCCGTCTTCACGAGGTTCGCGGTGCGCGTCGTGGCGAGCGTCGCGAGAACGGCGAGGCCGAGCGCCCCGCCGACCTGGGCCGCCGTGTTCACCAGACCCGACGCGAGGCCGGCCTCGCTCGGCTCGGTGCCGGACATGGCGATCGTCATGAGCGCGGGGAGGCTGAGCCCGGCGCCCGTGCCCAGCAGCAGCATCGACGGCAGGACGTGGAGGAGGTAACCGCCAGTGACCGGCGCCTGGGCGAAGAGCAGAAGCCCCGCCGCCATCACCCCGAGCCCGGGGAACTGCATCGTACGCGCGCCGAACCGCGTGACGAGACGCTCGGTGTAGCGCACGGAGAGGGTGCCCATCGCCAGCGTGGCCGGCAAGAAGGCGAGTCCCGTCTGGAGCGCGTCGTAGTGGAGGATCCGCTGCAGGTAGAGCGCGCCGAGGAAGAACATCCCGAACATGCCGGCGACCCCGAGGATCTGGATGACGTTCGCCCCGGTGAGGTTCCGCGAGCGGAAGATCCGCAGCGGGATGAGCGGGTTGCGCGCCGTCGCCTCTCGTACCACGAAGGCCGCGAGGATGACGAGGGACAAAGCCCCGAAGAGCAGCGTCCGGGTGGCTCCCCAGCCCTCCTGCGCCGCGGGCTCGACGATCGTGTAGACGCCGGTCATGAGCGAGCTCGTGATGAGCACGGCGCCCGGGACGTCGGTCCCGGAACCAAAGCCGAGGCCCTCGTCGCGCTCCACCCAGCGGCGGGCCAGGAGCGCCGTGGCGATCCCGATCGGGAGGTTGATGAAGAAGATCCAGTGCCAGTTGATGGACTGGGTGAGGACGCCGCCGGCCAGGAGCCCGATCGACCCGCCTCCGGACGCGACGAACGCGAAGACGCCGATCGCCTTGGCTTGGTCCCGCGGAGCGGGGAACATCGTCACGATCATCCCGAGGATCACCGCAGAGGTCATCGCCCCGCCGATGCCCTGCGCGAAGCGGGCGGCGACCAGCACGCCCTGGCTCCGGGCCACGCCGCAGATCAGCGAGGCGAGCGTGAAGACCGCTACGCCGAGGAGGAAGATCCGCCGGCGGCCAACGAGGTCCCCGATGCGGCCAGCCAGCAGGAGGAGCCCCCCGAAGGCGATCAGGTAGGCGTTCACCACCCAGGCGAGGTTGGAGGTCGAGAAGCCCAGGTCGTCCTGGATGCGCGGCAGCGCGACGTTCACCACGGTGACGTCGAGGACGATCATCAGCATGCCGGTGCACAGCACGTAGAGGGCGATCCAGCGCGCGCGGTCGGACCGGGGGTCGGGTTCGGTGGGGGCGAAGCTCGTGCTCATCGGTGGATCTCTCCCGCGTTCGTTTCGAGGCTCGTCGGTAGGGACCGGGCTCGAGCCCGAAACTCATCGCTCGCTCGAGGCTACCGAGCGGGTGGGACCGCGCCGGGGCAGGCCGAGGCGTCCGGACCGATGAGTTCTCGGCCTCCGCGCCGTCTACCCCAGACACCAAGCGAGAGGAGCCGAGCATGCTCGCCGACGCCGAGACGTTCAGCAGCTTCGCAGTCGATGACCTCGAGACGGTCCGCGGCTTCTACGAGAAGACGCTCGGACTGAAGACGTCCGACGTGATGGGCGTGATGGCCCTCCACCTCGCGGGAGACCGCGCCGCGCTCGTCTACCCCAAGCCGGACTACGAGCCGGCGAGCTTCACGGTCCTCAACTTCCGCGTTTCCGACATCGACGAGGCGGTCGACGAGCTCGCCGCGCGCGGCGTGCGCTTCGAGCGCTACGACGCGTTCACCCACGACGAGAAGGGGGTCGTGCGCGAGGGCGGTCCGCTCCTCGCCTGGTTCAAGGATCCGGCCGGCAACGTCCTCTCCGTCCTGCAGGAGGTATGAGCGGGCGCACGTCGCGGGCGCCTACCCTCCTGACGGGATGGACGAGAAGCGCCTGGTCAAGACCTCCAAGTACCTCTCCCGGCACCTCCGGCACGACCCCGGCCGGATCGGGCTGTTCCTCGACCCCGGCGGCTGGGTGGGTGTCGATGACCTGCTCGAGGCGTGCGCCGCGCGCAACTTCCGCCTCACCCGCGAGGAGCTCGCCGAGGTGGTGGGACGCAACGACAAGCGCCGCTTCAGCTTCGACGCGGCGGGCGAGCGGATCCGGGCGAGCCAGGGGCACAGCGTCGCGATCGACCTCGAGCTGCGCCGCGCGGTCCCGGCCGCGCCGCTCTTCCACGGGACGAGCGAGGTGCGGCTCGACGCGATCCTGCGCGAGGGCCTGCGGCGCATGCGCCGCCACCACGTGCACCTCTCCCCCGATCCCGAGACGGCGCGTCGCGTCGGCGCCCGCCACGGGCGCCCCGTCGTGCTCGAGGTGGCAGCGCCCGACATGGTCGCCGACGGGTTCGCGTTCTTCCGCAGTGACAACGGCGTGTGGCTGACCGAGGCCGTCCCCGCCGCCTACCTCGCCTCGCCGCGGGCGCCAGCGGCCTCGCCGCGCTCGGCGCGGAGCGCGGCTCATGGCGTGGAGACGTCAGTAATGCTGGCGACCAAACGGTCGATACTCCCAAGTGGTTCGCCTGGATCCTGCCAGTCTTCGCAGCGCTGGCGCTTGATCTCCGAGAGGTATTCGCTTCGAATACCGACTCGTGCTCCGATCGCAGGCTTGAGTGCAGTCGAGCCTTTCAGGTCACGGTCGAAGTCGGCTTCTACGTGCTCTTGGGAGTAGCCGCTGCTCTCTTCGTGGCCGGATGTGTGCGCATCATCCGCCGACGACGGTTTCGGGGGATGGCCGGCACTGCTGAGCCGCTCCCGCCTAGTAGCGCGGACCACGCAGAGGGCTGACCGCCGACGCTAGCCCCGCACCTAGGCGGCCGCCGCGGAGCCGCCTCACGCGAAAGAAACCCACTTGTAGGCCCGTGGCGCCGCGACGCTGGACGGCGCGCTACGACGACATGGGCGGCGTCCCTCTTCAACTCAGGCGAGCAGGTGCGGCTCCGTGGCCGACGCGAATTGTTACGTCCTGCGTTACTACGTCAGTCGTAGTAAGGTTGGCGGTCATGCCGATACGGACGAAGGGCGAAGCAGGGGGGTCGGGCCGGGGCAACGACCCGCCCGTGTTGATCTTGACGAGTCTCGCGTCGGGGCCGAAGCACGGCTACGCGTTGTTACAGGACATCGAGGCGTTTGCGGGTGTGCGGCTCGGTCCTGGCACGTTGTACGGCGCGATCAGCCGGCTGGAGGAGCGCGGTCTGATCGAGGCGGTCGGCGCGCCGGGTCGGCGGCGCCCCTACCGCTTGAGCGCCGAGGGCGCCGAGGCGCTGGAGACGACGCTGGCAGGTCTGCGCACGATCGTCGACGAGGGTGCCGCGCGGCTGGCGCGCAGCCCGGTCCCGCGGGTCGCGTCGGTCGCGAGGCCGGCGTGAGCGCGTCGCGGACCAGCGGTCTGCTGCTGCGACTCTACCCGCTGGAGTGGCGGGCGCGGTACGGCGAGGAGCTGGAGGCGTTGATCGTCGAATCGTGTGGTGGGGGGCGGGTGCCGTGGCGGGTGCGTGTCGACGTCGCGCGGGCGGGTGGCCGCGAGCGGCTGCGTGCGGCGGGGCTCGCAGGCGATGGGGCCCCGGGCGATCAGGTACGCGACGGCGCCTTGGTGGTGCTGTGCGCGTGGGCGCTGTTCGTGGTCGCCGGCGCGGGGGTGCAGAAGTTCTCCGAGCACTGGCAGGACGCGACGCCGATGGCCAGCCGCGCCCTCCCGGCGGCGGCGTTCGCGGGACTGGTGATCGCGGCGGTGTGCGGAAGCGTGCTCGTGCTGGCCGGAGTCGCGTCGGCGGCCCCGAGCCTCGCGGCGTTCCTGCGCGGCGGCGGCTGGCCGGCGATCCGCCGACGGGTTGTCACCGCCGCGGCGCTGACGGGCGTGGCGATCGCGGCGAGCGTCGGGTTGGTCGTCTGGGCGCATGAGCTCACCGGGCCCAGAGGCGGCCACGACGTCGTATACGGGTTCGCGTTCGTGAGCTGGGCACTGCTGGTCGCTGCCTGCCTGCTCGCCTGGACGGTCGTGGCGGTGTCGACGGCTCGACGGCTGCGCCTGCCGGCGGCGGCGCTCAGGGTCGAGGCGTGGAGCGCATTAGCCGTAACCGTCGCGATGGGCGTGACGACCGCCGCGACCGCCGTCTGGTGGGTGGCCCTCGCCGACGCGGCGCCATGGTTCTTCGCGGGGAGACCCGTGGGGTCGAGCGCATCGCCGCTCGCACCGCAGCTGCTCGCCGCCGCCGCGCTGATGCTGGTCGCGTCCCTGTTCGGTGTCGCGGGGGCGAAGCGGGCGTTGGGTGCCCTGCCCGCATTGTCCGACCAGCAGTCGACCTGAGTGCCGCGGCGATCAGGCCCTGGACGCTCCTAGGGAACCAAACAGCGGCGACGAGTCAGACTGGCGACGTGATGCTTCCTGTCCCGGCCTTTGCACACGACCCGGCCACGGCCAGCTACTACGAGCTGCGCGCTGCCGAGTACGACGAGTGGTACCTCGGCCAGGGCCGCTTCGCCTCCAGCGACCGACCCGGCTGGGACGTCGAAGTCGACCGTCTGGTCGAGCTGGTGCGCGCTTTGCCTGCTGCGCGGACCTTGGATGTCGCCTGCGGCAGCGGCTTCTTGACCCGCCACCTGCGCGGACTCGCAGTCGGGCTCGACCAGAGCCGCGCGATGGTCGCCCTGACCCAATCGCGACTGGGCGACGGGGTTGCCCTCATCGGTGACGCCCTCGACCTGCCCTTTGCCGACCTGACCTTCGATCGGGTACTGACCGGGCACTTCTACGGCCACCTTCCCTCCGACGAGCGGCAACTCTTCCTGGCCGAAGCCCGTCGCGTGGCCATGGAACTGATCGTGATCGACTCCGCGCGGCGCCCCGGTATGGAGCCTGAACAGTGGCAAGAGCGGGTGCTCAATGACGGCTCTCGCCACCGCGTGTACAAGCGCTACGTCGAAGGCGGCCAACTGGCCGACGAGCTAGGCGGCGAGGTGCTACTGGACGGCACCTGGTTCGTCGTCGCCCGGACGTCCTGGCCAGCCCGCCCTTGACCCGATGATCTGCCGTCCCGCTGTCCGATCCCACCCGCACCTCGGGAGGTCGACGACGACCGCATGGCATGATCTCGGCATGGAGACTGCGGGCAACGCCACCGGCGCCGAGCTGCCCCTCGCCTGCGCCTTGGGTCCGGACGACGGGGCGGCGCGCATGCGGCGGTGGCAGGCGCTGGCCGACCAGGGCCGCCCCACCGCTCGACGCAGCGGTCATCGGCTCCAGGTCCGCTACGAGCCCGAGCCGGGCGTCCGGGAGGAGCTTGAAGCGCTCGCCGCCGCCGAGCGGCAGTGCTGCTCGTTCGTCGCGTGGGACGTGACTCAAGAGGGTCAGAATCCAGTCCTCTACGTCACGGCCGACCCCAACGCCCCGGATGAGGTCGCGCCCATCGCCGTCTTGTTCGGCGCGGAATGACCCCGAGCAGCCGTTTGCGCTAGCCGAAGTTCAGTCGGCGGCACTCCAAACGAGGTCGAAGGCGCGCCCGGTCAAGGGGCAGCAGCCAGCACTCGGCGACCGTCCCTCGGCGATCCGGTAGAGCCCGATCGTCGACCACCTATGCTCCTGACCGCCGATCGTGGCGGTGCCGGCGCGGTTGAGTTAGTTTCAACTCCATGACGGATTGGGCGACGATCTCGTCGCTGGCGACCGCTGGAGGGACGTTGGTCCTCGCCGTGGCCACGTTCTCCGCCGTGCGCTCATCGAACCGCTCTGCCAGGATCGCCGAGCAGGCGCTCCAGGAGCAACGGCGCCCGGTGCTCGTGCACGCGCGGCTCGACGACCCGGCGCAGAAGATCATGTTCGCCGACGGCCACTGGGTCCGCGCCGAGGGCAGCCAGGCCGTGATCGACGAGAGCGACGGCAATCTCTACCTCGCGCTCGCCGTGCGCAACGTCGGCTCCGGCATGGCCGTCCTCCAGGGCTGGCGTCCCTGGCCCGAGCGTGTGCTCGCGGACGTCGACCACCCTCCCGCGGAGGACTTCCGCCGCCACACCCGCGACCTCTACATAGCTCCGGGCGACGTGGGGCTGTGGCAGGGGGCGCTGCGCGACCCGAACGAGGACCTTCACCAGGGGATCGTTGCCGCGCGTGCCGAGCGGCGGCCGCTCACCCTCGATCTGCTCTACAGCGACCAGGTCGGGGGACAACGCACGATCAGCAGGTTCGGGCTGATGCCGGCCGGCGAGGACGGCTGGCTCGGCAGCGTCGCCCGCCACTGGAACCTCGACTTCGCGGGCCCGCGCTGAGCGGGCACGTCAGGCGTTCGCCTCTGTGTCGCATCGCACACACGTGCCGCGCCGAGGTGGGAACGTTGCGTGTGAGACGAGGCGAGGAGGCGCCGTGACCGAGAGGCTGCCACCGGGCCCGACGTGGCCCAAGTTGGTGCAGACGCTGGGCTGGTGGACGCGACCGACGGCGTTCCTTGCGGGCTGCCGGCAGCGCTTCGGGCCACGCTTCACGTTGCGGTTGCTGGTCAACTCGCCGGTGGTGATGCTCAGCGATCCCGATGAGGTGCGTGAGGTCTTCACCGCGCCGGCCGAGGTGCTGCATCCCGGGGAGGGCGCTCGGGTGCTGGAGCCGGTCGTGGGCAGCCATTCGGTGATCCTGCTCGACGAGGGCGAGCACCTCGAGCAACGCCGGCTGATGCTGCCGGCGTTTCACGGGGAGCAGATGGTGCGCTTGGCGGAGCTGGTCGCCGAGGTCGCCGAGCGCGAGACCGCGAGCTGGCCGGAGGAGGACGCGGCGCCGCTGCATCCGCGGCTTCAGGCGCTGACGCTCGAGATCATCCTGCGCGCGGTGTTCGGGCTCGACCCCGGCGCGCGACTGGATGGCCTGCGGTCGGGGCTGACCGAGTTGCTCGAGCTCAGCTCGCGGCCGATGGCGCTGATGCCTGCAGCGGTGCAGGCGGTGGCGGGTCGGGAGCTTTCGGCGCGCTTTGACCGGGTTCAGTCCGAGACCGACGCGCTGGTCTTCGGGTTGATCGACGAGCGTCGCCGCGGCGAGGGCGAGCGCGATGACGTGCTGAGCATGTTGCTCGCCGCCTGCCACGAGGACGGCTCGTCGATGTCCGATCAGGAGCTTCGCGACGAGTTGCTGACCTTGCTGGTCGCCGGGCACGAGACGACCGCGTCGGCCCTGGCGTGGGCGTTCGAGCGCCTCGCGCGATCGCCTGCGGTGTTGAGTCGTCTGAGCGATGAGGTCGATCGCGGCGAGGGCGACGCGTATCTGACCGCGACGGTGCAGGAGACGCTGCGCCGCCGGCCGGTGCTGCCCAACGCGGCGCCCCGGCTGGTCAAGCAGCCGATCACCGTGGGCGGCTGGCGCTACGAGCCGGGGGTGTGCCTGGCCCCGAACGCGTTCCTCGTGCACCACGACCCGGCCGTATATCGGGATCCGTACGCGTTTCGCCCGGAGCGCTTTCTCGATGAGCCGCCCGGGACCTACACGTGGATCCCGTTCGGCGGGGGGCGGCGACGCTGCCTGGGCGCGAGCTTCGCGATCCTCGAGATGAAGACGGTCCTGCGCCTGGTGCTCGCTCGTTTCGAGCTGGAAGCGGCCCAGGAGTCGGCGGGGGTGCGGCGCCGGAGCATCACCATCAGCCCGCGGGACGGGGCACGCGTGGCGTTGCGAGCGCGGCCGCTTCGCGAGAGGGACGCACAGGCTCTTGTGGGCGCCTCCTAGCCGCAACGCACTGGCGGCACCCGACGTGATCCGGCACTCTGTGCCGATGCACGTCGATGGGTGCGCGCAGCCCGCGGAACCGACGTCACGCGTGATCGAGACGCCGCGCGGCGAGCTGCCGGCGGTGATCGCGCGGCGCGTGACAGTTGCGCTGGTCGTAGCGCACGGCCTCGGCGCGTTTGACGTCTTCGGGCTGCTGTGGTGGGTACTGCCTCAACACGGCCACGAGTGGGCTGGCGCGCACACCGCCAACGCGGTGGCGTTCGCGGTGCTGCTGCCGGTCGGGCTGGTGCTTGGGACGGTGCTGGGGCGCCGGCGCGCCGCTCCGTGGCATCGCTGGCTTCGCGCCGAGCGTCCGCCCACGGCGGCGGAGCAGGTCGCGGTGCTGCGCGAGCCGTGGCGTACCACGGCGATGAACGCGGCATTCTGGGGGGTGGGCGCGGTGACGTTCGCAGCGATCAACGCGCCCTCCTCGCCCGCCGTTGCCGAGCACGTCGCGGTGACGATCCTCATGGGCGGCGTGACCACGTGCGCGATCGGCGATCTGCTCGTCGAGCGGCTCATGCGCCCCGTGCTGGCGCTGGCGCTGAGCGCCGGCCCGCCGCCGCGCCCGGTCGCGCCCGGTGTGCAGGGCCGGCTCGTGCTCGCTTGGGTGTCTGCCACGGGTGTGCCGCTGCTCGGGCTCGTCCTGCTCGGTGCTCAAGTGCTCCTCGTCGGCGACGTGAGCGCGACACGTGCCGGTGTGAGCGTGGTCGGGCTGGGCCTCGCTGCGCTGAGCGTCGGACTCGTCGCCGCGGTCGTCTCCGCCCGCGCGGTCGCCGACCCGGTGCGCGCCGTGCGCGACGCGATGCGCCGTCTCGAGGCCGGTGAGCTCGACGTCGAGGTGGCCGTCGATGACGGAAGCGAGATCGGGCTGCTGCAGAGTGGGTTCAACCGGATGGCGTCCGGTCTGCGCGAGCGCGAGCGCCTGCGCGACCTCTTCGGCCGCCACGTCGGCGAGGAGGTCGCGCGCGCCGCGCTCGACAAGGCAGACGTCAAGCTCGGCGGCGAGACCCGCGAGGTCGCCGTCCTCTTCGTCGACCTCGTCGGATCCACCGCGCTGGCTGCCACGCAGCGCCCCGAGCTCGTCGTCGCGCTACTCAACCGCTTCTTCGCCATCGTCGTCGGCGCGACCGACGAGCACGGCGGATGGGTGAACAAGTTCGACGGCGATGGCGCGCTCTGTGTGTTCGGCGCCCCCCTTACCCACGAGGATGCCGCCGGCGCCGCGCTCGCCGCCGCCCGCGAGCTGCACGCCCGCTTGACGCGCGAGCTTCCGCAGTTCCACGCCGGCATCGGCGTCTCCGCGGGAGCCGCGGTGGCCGGCAACGTCGGCGCCGAGCAGCGATTCGAGTACACGGTGATCGGCGACCCCGTCAACGAGGCAGCGCGGCTCTGCGAGCTGGCCAAGCGCGGCGATGAGCCGGTCCTCGCCGCCGAGGCGGCACTCGCCGCCGCAGGCGCCGGGGAGAGCGAGCGCTGGGCGCTGGGCGAGCAGACGCTGCTCCGCGGACGCAGCGCACCGACGCGACTGGCGAGACCCACACCCCAAGACAGGAGCGCGTCGGCGTCGCACCACGCACTGCGCGCCTGACCGGCCCGGGCAACATGTACGTGGGCGCGTCGGGCCCGTGGTGTCCTCATCGCCCTTCCCGCGGGGGCCAAGACGACCTAACCGGGCCTCGTCTCCGCCGTCGCCATACGGGAACATGGCCGCGTGAGGGGTGACGTGGTGTGGATGCCGGGCGGTGTGCGCACCGAGATCCGGCTCGGCGCCGAGCAGACGGGCGGCGCGTACTGCCTGCTCATCGACGAGCCGCCGCCCGGGTGGTCGCTGCCCGCCCATCGCCATGTGGGGGAGTCCGAGACGATCCACGTCGTCGTGGGCGAGTTCGCGATGGACGTCGCCGGGGAGCGCTCGCGCCTGAGGGCCGGAGACACGGTTCACGTCCCGGCCGGCGTGGTGCATGGCGGCGCCAATGCGGGCCGGGAGGCGGGGCGGCGACTCGTGCTCTTTCATCCCGCGGGGGTGGAGCGCTTCTTTCGCGAGGTAGGCGCGGCGTCGCCCTCAGAGGCGGTGGACGTCCCGGCCGTGCTGGAGTCAGCGGTGCGTCACGGCTGGGAGTTCGTCTCCGCGGCCGCCTCGGGCCCCGATCGCGCTTCCGAGTCCGGGATCCGTGCGGCACGGCCCTCGGAGGTCGATGAGGTCCTCGCGTTGTGGGCGGCCGCCTACGACCGGACGCCATCTCGCGCGGCCGATGAGCGGGAGGCGGCGCGCCGGCTGGCCGACGGCGGCGCCCGAGGCTGCCTGCTGGTGGCCGAGGACAGCGGGAGGCTCGTCGGGACGGTGATCGCGGGGTGGGACGGGTGGCGCGGCAACCTCTACCGCTTGGCGGTGGCGCCCGCGCATCGGCGCCGGGAGATTGCCCGGCGACTCGTCGCCGCCGGCGAGGCGCATCTGCGCGCTCGCGGTGCGCGACGCGTCAGCGCGCTCGTCGCGCGTGATGATCGGGCGGCGCTCGCTGTGTGGTCGACGGCCGGTTACCTCGACGAGCCGCTGACGGGCCGGTTCGTCAAGGAGCTGTGAAGGCTGCCTGCGAGCTGCGTAGCGCAGGCCGTGCTCGAGGACCCGGGATGCCCGCGATGCTCGCCGCCGCGTGGGAGGACGAGAGAGCACGGACCGGGGACGTAGTAGACGAGATCGTCTACAATGAGGGCATGGATACGACTAAAGCTCCGAGCGCTGCGCCCGCCCTCTACCTCGTCGCCGAGCTCCGGGTCCGAGACCGGGAGAAGCTGCTGCGCTACGCGGCCGAGGTACAGCCCGTCATGGCGCGCTTCGGGGGCCGCATCCTTGCGACATCGGTCGCGGGCCACCGCGGCCTCGAAGGCGCCTGGCAGCCGGGGCTCCTGGTCATTCATCACTGGCGCTCCGAGCGCGACTTCGACGCGTTCTGGCAGTCGGAGGACTACGCTCCGATCAAGCAGTTGCGCCGCGAGTCGTGCGACTCGCGCATCGTCGCATCGGGCGTCGAAAAGGACCCGTCAGCTGACACCGGGAAGGGGTGGCCCCTGCTCGTCGCCCGGTGGTGGAATCAGGAGACAGCACCGGAAGCCCTCGACCGCGCCTTCGGGTCCAGCGTCGACGGCCCCGACGCCACTGACTTGTTCCTCGCCGTCCTCGGGGACCGGCCCTTCGGCTTCATTCAGCGCTACCCCATCGCCGCCTACCCGGAGTACCTCGAGGAGCTGTCCCCGGTGTGCGGTGCCACCGGGCACGCACAGCGTCGACTACCTCATCGGGGAACCCTTGGGTGTCCTGCCCCCGAGCCGATGACGTCCTCGTCCCCGTTTCTGACGGGAACATCGCGTCATGGCGTGCCCTCGAACGCGCCGGGTTCTGCCGGATCGCCGAGGGTCACCTTGGAAGCCGGATAATCCCCGTGACCCCCGTGACCACTACGTCTACGCGACCCAGCGCGTTGCGCGTAAGTAGGGTGGTCGGTCTATTATCTCTTGATGCCTCGTCCTGAGCTGCACAGCGCGGAGGGCATCCTCGACGCGGCTCGGCACCTAGTTCTCGAAGGCGGTGCTCGCGCCGCGACCGTGGACGGGATCGTGGCCGCCAGCGGCGCCCCGAAGGGCTCGATCTACCACCGGTTCGCCACGCTGAACGATCTGCTCGGCGTGATGTGGCTGCGAGCGGTTCGCCGCTCGCAGGAGAGCTTCCTCGCCGCCCTGGCGGAAGACGACCCGCTGCGCGCAGCGGTCGCTGCGGGACTCTCGATCCACGACTTCGCCCTCGACGAGCCCGCCGACGCGCGACTGCTCGCCTCCCTGCGGCGCGAGGACGTGCTCGGGAGCGTCACGGACCCGGACCTCCAGCGTGCGCTGAGCGAGATCAACGCGCCGATGGGCGCCGTGATCCGTGACCTCGCACGGCGGATCTACGGCCGCGTGTCCCGGACAGCGGTCGAGCAGACCATGTGCGCAGTGATCGACGTGCCGCTCGGGGCGATCCGCCGCCACCTCACCTCCGGAGCGCGACTTCCGCGAAGCCTTCGGCCACAGCTCGAGGCCGCCATTCTGGGCGCGCTTGCGGCGCGCCGGCGACCGGAGGACCACCGCGCGGCCGCCGACTAGCACCAGCCCGCCGGAGGTCAGGAAGTAGGCACCCCGCGGGAGCGCGGCCACGTTCACGGTTGGGAGGCGGCCGCGACGAGCTTTGGAACCGGAGCCACCCCGAGCTCGGTGAGCTTGCGGTCGAGCGACTCGATGCTGCGCGTGTCCACGTAGAAGTCCTCGTGGTCGACGACCTTGCCCCACTTCGTGCGCATCACGAGCACCGTCCGGTTCTCGTAGAGCCGTGTTCCGTCCGGGCCGTCGGCGTGGTCGTCGAAGCGGACCATCATCGTCAGCGCCCACGGCGGGCCGCTGATCGCGATCTGCTTGATCTCGCCCTGCACCTTCGCGGCGGTGAAGTTCTGCAGGAAGCGGTCGATTGCTGCCGTGCCGACCCAATCGCCGGCCCACCGGTGCTCGCCGTCGTTGAAGTGAAGCACCGCATCGTCGGCGTAGGCCTTGAGCAGTGTGGAATGGTCGCCGGCGTTGAGCTTCTTGACGTCGCGGCCGAACTTGACGCGCAGCAGCTGCGGAAGCAACGCACGGCCGGCGACCGCAAGGCCCGCGCCGGTGACGGCGCTCTTGGGGTGCATGCGAGGCCCTCCTCTAGGTAGATCGCTCTAGTGAGGCCCAGCGTACACTGCCCGAGGTGGAAGCGACCGCGACACCCACCCGCGAGCGGATCCTCTACGCGACGGCCGAGCTGTTCCGCCGCCAGGGCTACTCCGGCACCGGGCTCAAGCAGGTGGTCGCCGAGGCGCAGGCGCCGTTCGGCTCGCTCTATCACCACTTCCCGGGGGGCAAGCAGCAGCTCGCCGACGAGGTCATCCGGGCCGGCGGCGCGTTCTTCCAGGCGCTGGTGACCGCGATCTACGACGAGGAGGCGACACCGGAGGCATCGGTGCGCGCAATGTTCGCGGGGGCGGCCGAGACGCTCGCCGCGACGGACTTCCAGGACGCGTGCCCGATCGCCACAGTCGCTCTCGAGGTCGCCAGCACGAACGAGCTCCTGCGCCGCGCGACCGCCGAGGTCTTCGAGCAGTGGACCGTCGCGCTGAGCGAGCGCCTCGGCGATCGCGACCGCGCGCTGGCCGTGCTCTCGGCGCTTGAGGGCGCCTTCGTCCTGTGCCGGGCCCAGCGCACCGTCGAGCCCATGTTCGCGGCGGGGGAAATGGCCGCCGCGCACGTCGCCGCGGTCTAGAGAGCCGGCGTCCCGTGCCAGCAGTGTCTACGTAGCCGGCGCCGAACTAGAGTCGCGTACAGCACGCTGATTCCACCCGGAGGAGAGCCCCGATGTCCACCACTGCCTCGCTGGTCAGCGGCGTCGACTTCGTGTCGGTGCCCACCCGTGACCTCGCCGCCGCGATGACCTTCTACGGCGAGACGCTCGGCTTGCCGCGCTCGATGTACATGGAGGGCAAGCCGTTCGCCGAGTTCGAGACCGGCAGCCTGACGCTCAGCGTCATCGAGCCCGACCGGATGGGTCTCGAGTACGCACCCAACCGCAATCACATCGCCCTGCACGTCGACGACGTGGCGGCCACGCGCTCGGTGCTGGAGACGCGCGGCGTGCGCTTCGACCGCGAGACGCTCGACACCGGCGTCTGCCACATGGCGCTCTTCTCCGATCCTGACGGCAACGCGTTGATGTTGCACCACCGCTACGCGCCGCGCGAGCCGCAGACGTAAAGCGGCTCGCCGTCGGCCGACCTCTCGTTCGCGCCACTGGCTACCTGTTCTCGGCACGCGAGCGCTCTGCGATGATCGAGCAATGCAGCTGAATCACGTCGCCCTGACCGTGAGCGATCGGGAACGGTCAGCGTCGTTCTACCGCCGACATTTCGGACTCACAGACCGGGTGCACGACGACGAGCACCTTCTGATCCTTGGCGCGCCGGACGGTTCGCTCCTTGCGTTGAGCGAGGGCCCGGTGCCGGCCGGTCTCCCTCCTACCAACCACTTCGGCTTCCGGGTAGCCAACGCCGCCGCGGTCCGTCGCGCGCGCGTGGAGCTGCGCGAGGCTGGAGCGCGCGAGACGGAGTGGCAGGAGGGCGGGGGCTTCGTCCGCGTCCAGGTCGCCGATCCCGACGGCTACCGCGTTGAGCTCTTCGCCTACTGACGAGCCCGCCGCCCCCGGCATGCCCGCATCGCGGGACTTGCCGCGCCCGCCGCGCTCGCGTTGGACGTCCTTCCTTGCTGATCGTGAAGACGACAAGCCGCGCGTCCTCTGCGAGCAGGACAACCCCACCCACCGACTGCGGGTCGAGCACAATCGAGACACGCTGCTCGTGCACCTCAGCGACGAGGACGGCAAGGGCTGGACCGTCCTGGCCGTCGATCGACGGACTCGGCGCTGGGTCGTGGCTCAGGCTCGGCGGCAGCTTGACGCGGCAGAAGACGCGTACTCGCGGCTCTATGGCGACGCATGACCCCGGACGGGAGGAGACGGCCTCGAGACTCTCGCTTTCTCGTCCGAGCAAGCGTCGGGCGGGCGCCGTCGAGAAAGCCGGGTGTGTCCATCGGCGGCATGAGGACCGCGCCGCCGAGGTCCGCGGCGTGCGCCGCGACCGCGTCCGTGTCGTCGACCCTCGGGTTGACGTTCCAGTGCGGCGGGACCGCGATAGCCGTCGGGGTCGTGCAGGCGCATCTCGGCCTTCGGGCCGGGTGAGCCGTCGTCGCGAATCGCCCCGGCCCGCTCGCCGTGGCGCGGAGGTGATGCTGGAGTGCGGCGAGGTCGGGGGTATAGACGTAGAACAGGACAGGACGCCCTGGCCACTGGCGTCGATCGACTCGTCCGAGCGAGCGACCTTCAGCTTCGCGTCAGCCGAGGACAGCGACGCGAGTCGAGTTGATCGCCGGCGTTTTAGGTGTCGCCCACAGTGAACCCGAGCAGCTCATAGAACGCGATCGATCGTGCGACGGTCGGCGACGTGGACGAACGGGATCAGGTCGTCGATCGGCACCGACGGCGCGCGCTCCAGCGGCCCGGGCGCCCCGGCGAACGCCTCACGCCGGAGCCGCATCGCTTCGAGTCCCTCATCACGTGTGCGGTACTCGTCCATGCGCACGATCAGGTTCTCGGCGATAGTGAGCAGCTGATAGACCGCGCAATCGAGCTGCTCCCCGGCGACCTCGACGAAGTCAGGGCTGCCCACGCCGAAGAGCCCCTGGTCGCCCTCTGCGTGCAGCTCGATGCCCTCGACGTCCGGGCGCCGGCCGAGGCCGTTGCGGATGTTGGCCAGCACCTCGTCGCGGTTGTGGCAGACGAGGTCGGGGCGCAGCCCTTGCCAGATGGCGTCGGGATGGATGTGGAGCTCGATCGTCTCGAGGTCCTCGCGTCGCCGGGCGTTGACCCAGCCGGCCAGAACCAACTCGAGGTTGTCGTTGCGAAGGCTCATTGCTGCCCTGGAATCGTGAGGGACGGGTTCAGGTAGCAGCCGGGTGGCGCTCTGGCGCCACCGCCGAGCCGCTCGGGCGAAGGCCGCAAACAACCGGACCGCCGAACCGAGGCGGTGGGCGCCAGGATGGAGCTACGGGCGTGTCAGCGTCAGTCAGGCACACCACGATCTTACGCCTGTGCAAGGGTCCCCGCCAGGTCTGCCCTGCCTACGCGACCGGCGTCGACGTCGGCGCGGCTCGGCCTGGCCGTGTTCGAAATGAGCCCTGCGCCCACGGCGGCCGCGCGTAGGTGGCGAATACCAGGCGCGGTGCCGACGCACGGCTGGTGGTGAGTGCGCCCGCTCGCGTGGAGGCCTCCTACTGAGTCTCGCGCGATCACTGCACCGCGGCGGTCGCGGGCCGCGTGGCGGAAGTGGGTCCTCGCAAAGTCGGGTGCTTTGCCGTTGATCCCTTTGGAAGGACTGGACAATCGGGGAAACGCTCGGTGACTGCCACGACTCGACGATGTCCCTGATTGGAAACAATGATTTGAGTAGGTCGGGTTCGGGCGTGCTCAGCCCACTCCTCGCTGATAGATCGCGGCTAAGGTGGGTGGTTCCCGGGCCCGGCCGAGGAGGAGGACGATGGGCGAGATCGCCCGCGAGTCGACACCGCCGCAGACCCGCGGCATCTTTCGGCGCAAGCCGATCGAGGACAGCGGAACGGATGGCGGCCTTGAGCGCAGCATCGGCCTGGTGCAGCTGACGGCGATCGGGCTGGGTGCGATCATCGGCGCGGGGATCTTCGCCCTCGCGGGCACCGTGGCCAAGTCGGACGCCGGCCCGGCGGTGTCGGTCTCGTTCATCATCGCCGGGATCGCCAGCGCCTGCGCGGCGCTCTCCTACGCGGAGTTCGGGGGCATGATCCCGAAAGCGGGATCGGCCTACACCTACGGCTATGCGACCCTGGGCGAGTCGGTCGGCTGGTTCATCGGGTGGGATTTGCTGCTCGAGTACACCGCGATCGTCTCCGTGGTGGCGATCGGGGTCTCCCAGTACGTCAGCTACCTGTTCACCAGCCTCAAGGTTCACCTCCCGGCGTGGATGCTCGGCGCGCCCGGCACCGGGTCCGGTCACAAGATCGATCTGTTCGCGGTGATCCTCTGCCTCGGGGTGGCGGCGCTGCTCAACCTGGGGATCAAGTCCAGCGCGCGGGTCGAGTCGTGGCTGGTGGTCGTGAAGATCGGGATCGTGCTCGCCGTGATCGCGGTGGGTGCGTTCTACGTGAAGTCGAGCAACCTCACGCCGTACTTCCCGAAGGGCCTCGGCGGCGCGGCGACCGGCGCGGCCACGGTCTTCTTCGCGGTGTTCGGCTACGACGCGATGAGCACCGCAGCTGAGGAGTCCAAGGACGCGGAGCGCAACCTGCCCAAGGCGATCATCCTGTCGCTGGCGATCGCGATGGTGCTGTATCTGCTGGCGGCGACGGTCCTCACCGGCATCCAGAAGTACACCGACCTCTCCGCGACGGCCGCGTTCGCCTACGCGTTTCAGGCGGTGGGGCAGACCGTCTTCGCCAAGATCGTCGCCGTGGGGGCGATCGTGGGGATCATCACCGTGCTGTTCTCGTTCTCCCTGGGGGCGTCCCGGGTGTGGTTCGCGATCGCCCGGGACGGTCTCCTGCCCAGGTGGTTCGCGCACACCAACGCCCGCCGCTCGCCGAACCGCCCGGTGTGGATCGTCGGGATCGTGTCGGCGGCCATCGCCGGCCTGGTCCCGATCGCCAGCGCTGCGGAGCTGACCAACATCGGCATCCTGCTCGCCTTCGTCGTGGTGTCGGTCTCGGTGATCGTGCTCCGCTATCGCCGGCCGGAGGTGCCGCGGACGTTCCGGGTCCCGCTGATGCCGATCACCCCGCTGGTAGGGATCGGGTTCTCGATCTGGCTCGTGACCAAGCTGCAGACCGCCACGTGGATCCGCTTCCTGGTCTGGTTCCTGATCGGCGCCCTGGTCTACGCGCTCTATGGCTACCGGCACTCGCGGCTCGGCCAGGGCGAGGCCGTGCAGACCGAGGACGTCTGAGTGAGCGCCACGGCCCGCCACGCGAGGCTGACCGACCCGGTCACGGAGGGAGCGTCGTCGAGGCGCGCCACAGGCCAGGAGCTCATCGCGCGGGCTGAGGCGCTGGCCGAGCGCCTGCTGACCGAGGCGCTGCGGCGGCGGGGGCTGCACGAGCGGCTCCAGGGCCGGCGCATCGCGCGTCTGGTCGACGACGAGGAGGGCATCGCCTTCGTCCTGGCCCTCACCGACGAGGTGCTGCGCATCCGGGATCCCGCACGGGCGGCGGCTCACTTCAAGAGCCTGGTCAGCGGCGGCCGGCGGCCGGCGTTCCTGGGGCGTCTGGACCGCGCGCTCCTGGCCGTGGGCGCCGCGGCCGCGGTTCGCCTTCCGCGGGTGGTGATGCCGCTGGTCGGGGCCCGGGTGCGCGGCGAGCTGGCCAGCTTCGTGGTGGCCGCCGAGCCGCGGCCCTTCGCGCGGCACGTGGCGCGTCGACGGGCAGCGGGGATCCGGGTGAACGTCAACCTGCTCGGTGAGGCGATCCTGGGTGAGGAGGAGGCCGAGCGCCGCCTCGAGGCGGTGTTGGCGCTGCTCCGACGGCCGGACGTCGAGTACGTCTCGGTGAAGGTGACCTCGGTGTGCTCGCAGCTGAACATCGCCGCCTTCGACCACGAGGCCGAGCGGGTGGCGGATCGGCTACGCCGGCTCTTCGACGAGGCGTTGCGCCATCAGCCCCCGAAGTTCGTCAACCTCGACATGGAGGAGTTCGACGACCTCGACCTGACCGTCGAGGTGTTCAAGCGTGTGCTCACCGAGGAGCGCTACGCACGGCTGTCGGCGGGAATCGTCCTGCAGGCCTACATCCCGGACTCCTACGCGGTGTGCCTCGACCTGGTGGAGTGGGCGCGAGAGCGTCACCGCCGTCACGGCAGCGACGTGAAGATCCGCCTCGTCAAGGGCGCCAACCTGGCCATGGAGCGGGTCGAGGCCGAGCTCGCCGGCTGGCCCCAAGCCCCGTTCTCCACCAAGCCCGAGGTCGACGCCAACTACAAGCGCATGCTCGACGTGCTGCTCGACCCCGCCAACGTCGGGGCGGTGCGCGTCGGGGTCGGCACCCACAACCTGTTCGAGGCCGCGTGGGCCCTGACCGTCGCGGCCGACCGGGGGCTGCGCAAGATGCTCGAGATGGAGATGCTCGAGGGGATGGTGCCCTCGATCGCGGAGTCGGTCCGCCGCGAGGCGGGCGACCTCCTTCTCTACGCCCCGATCGCCCACCGCGCCGACAGCGAGTCGGTCATCGCCTACCTCGTGCGGCGCTTCGACGAGAACACCGGCCCGGAGAACTTCCTGCGCTACCAGTTCTCGCTGCGGCCGGGTACTCCGTCCTGGGATCGGGAGCGAGGCCGCTTTGAGGATGCCGTGGGCGGCCGCTCGGCCGAGGCTTCGCCCAGCCGCCGACGCCAGGACCGAAGCCGGGAGCGCACCGCTGCGGAAGAGGCGAGCGGCGCCTCCGCGCCCCGGTTCTCCAACGAGTCGGACACCGACCTGTCGGTCGCCGCCAACCGGCAGTGGCTGGCGGACCAGCTCGCAGCGCCGCTCGCCGCCCACGGGGTGGAGCTGGTGCCCATCGTCGCGGCGGGCCGGACCGTGACGGACGGCGAGCTGGCCGACGGGCGCGATCCCAGCGATCCGGACTCGGTCGCCTACCGCTGGGTGCAGGCCGATGAGACGCAGGTCGACGAGGCGGTGGCGGCGGCGCGCGTGGCCGGCGCGCGGTGGCGAGCACGACCGCCCGAGGAGCGTCAGCGGGTGCTCCGGACGGTGGCCGGCCGTCTCGCTGCGGCTCGGGGGTGGCTGATCGGGATCATGGCGCGTGACGGGGGCAAGACGTTCGCCGAAGCCGACCCAGAGGTCTCCGAGTCGATCGACTTCGCCCGCTACTACGCGGAGCGGATCCCCGAGCTTTACGGCCTCGAACGCGAGCGAGCCCGCTTCGAGCCGTTCGGGACGGTCGTCGTGGTTCCGCCGTGGAACTTCCCGCTGGCCATCCCCGCAGGCGGCGTGCTCGCCGCCATGGCCGCCGGCAACGCCGCGATCCTCAAGCCGGCGCCGGAAACCGTCGCAACGGCGTGGGCGCTCGTCCATGCGTGCTGGGAGGCGGGCATCCCCCGGGACGTACTGCAGTTCGTCCCGACCGCGGACGGGGACGCCGGACGCCGTCTGGTCGAGCACCCCGATGTGGACGCCGTCATCCTTACCGGGTCCTGGGAGACCGCGCGCACGTTCCTCGGCTGGCGTCCCGACCTGCGGCTGCATGGGGAGACCAGCGGCAAGAACGCGATGGTGATCACCGCCACCGCCGACCTGGACAACGCCATCGGCGACCTCGTCCGCTCGGCCTTCGGCCACGCCGGACAGAAGTGCTCGGCAGCGAGCCTCGCCATCGTGGAGGCAGGCGTCTACGATGACGAACGGTTCCGCCGGCAGCTGGCCGACGCCGTCCGCAGTCTTCGGGTGGGCCCCGGGTGGGAGCTCAGCTCCACCATGGGACCGCTGATCCGACCGCCGGAGGGCCCGCTGAAGGACGCTCTGCACCGCCTCGGGCCGGGGGAGAGCTGGCTCGTCGAGCCTCGCAGGCTCGGCGAGAACCCGCGCCTGTGGACCCCCGGAGTCAAGCTCGGCGTGCAACCGGGCTCGGAGTTCCATCTCACCGAGTGCTTCGGTCCCGTGCTCGGCCTGATGCGGGCAGCGAACCTGGAGCAGGCGATCGACTGGCAGAACCAGCCCGCCTACGGGCTGACCGCCGGGTTGCAGGCGCTGGATCCCGGTGAGATCGAGCACTGGCGCGAGGCCGTGCAGGCCGGCAACCTCTACGTCAACCGGCACATCACGGGAGCCATCGTGCGCCGGCAGTCCTTCGGCGGATGGAAGCGCTCGGTCGTGGGGCCGGGACCCAAGGCAGGGGGACCGAACTACGTCGCCAGTCTCGGCACTTGGACCGCTCACTTCGAGGGGACCGCTGAGGACTTCGGTGAAGCCGCCAAGCGGGTGTGGCACGAGGACCTGGCGCCGGTCGACGAGAGCGGCTTGCTCGCCGAGGCCAATGTGTTCCGCTACCGACCGGTGCGAACGGCGTGGCTGCGCGCAAGCGAGCCCATCGGCGACGAGGAGCTGTCGATGGCACTGGCCGCGGCCAACGCGGCGGGGGTGGAGGTCACCGTGTCCTCACCGCTCGAACGTCCGGGGATCGACGTGACGGTCGAGGACGAGGCAACGCTGATCAGCCGGCTGGACGGCGTGAAGGCGGACAAGCTGCGGCTGATCGGACCGGCGGGCGACGAGCTCCGGCTGGCGGCACATGACGCGGGGCTGTGGGTCGACGACGTTCCGGTGGTCCCCCATCCCGCGCGTGAGCTTCTGCGCTGGCTGCGCGAGCAGTCGGTCAGCGAGACCCGGCACCGGCACGGCAACGTCACCGGGCGCCATCCCGGGCCCGTGAGCGGCGACGCTGAGTAGCGAGGGAGGCAGCGTCCTCGACGCGAGCAACCCGTTTTAGACGGACGGGAGGGGTAGCTGCGGCCGTCCGTCTGCCGGCCAGCTCTGCGATAACACGGGGTCAACGGGAAGCGCCAGCGAGAAGCGGCTGCCGCGGCCGGGTTGGCTCTCGGCCCACACGCGCCCGCCGTGCGCGGCGGCGCTCTCTTGGCAGATGGCTAGACCCAGCCCGCTCCCGCCGCTGTCGCGCGAGCGCGCGCCGTCGACGCGGTAGAAGCGGTCGAACAAGTGTCCCAGCGCCTCGGGAGGAATGCCGTCCCCGGTATCGGTGACGCTCACGCCGGCCTCGCCGTCGTCGAGCCAGGTGCTGGCGGTCACCTCGCTGCCCGGCTGGCTGTGCTTCACGGCGTTGTCGATGAGGTTCGCCACGATCTGGCGGACTCGTTCGCGGTCAGCGCTCACCACCGCGGCCGCATCGCCGCCGGCGGTGATCGTGACCCCCTTTTCGGCGGCGATCGTCCCGAGCGCGGCTGACACCTCGTCGATCACATCGCGGAGCTCGAACCGCTCGCGCAAGAGCTCGAGGCGGCCTTCGTCGAAGCGCGCGAGGGTGAGTAGATTTTCGACTGTTCGACTCATGCGGTCGACCTCTTGACGGGTACTTACAAGCACGCTCGCGGCTCCCCGCTCGAGATCGCCGTGTTCAAGCGCTACGTCTAGCTCGGTGCGCATTACGGCAAGCGGCGTGCGCAGTTCGTGCGAGGCGTTGGCAACGAAGCGCCGCTTGTCCTCGACCCCCCGCTCGAGCCTGTCGAGCATGCGGTTCAGCGTGAGAGCCAAGTGGGCGACCTCGTCCGTGGTGGCCGGCACTGGAACGCGCTCGTCGAGGCTGTCGACCTCGATCCGTGCGGCCCGCTCGGTAAGACGCGTCACCGGGAGCAGCGCCTTGCGGGCCAGCCACCAGCCTCCGCCCGCGAACGCCAGCAACAGCATGGGTCCGGCGATCAGCATCAACGTCAGTACCCGGTGCACCGCACCGTCCACGCTTTCAAGCGAACTGGCGACCACGAGCACGTCGCGTTCCCTTCCGCGCGTGACCGCCGTCGCGTGTACGCGGAAGGGCTCTGTGTCGAAGCGAGCGTGCGTGGTGATCGTGAGGTTGTGCCCGGCCAGCACGACGTGCTGCTCCGCCGCCTTGATCAGCGGCGCTCGCGGCAGGTCGTGCCCGGAGGCGTGCAACACGCGACCGTCAGGCGCTACGAGCTGCAACCCAGAGTCCGCCGGGAGCACGCCGATGACCGTGCTGCTAAGCGACTGGAGCTCAACCGGGTTGCCGCGCTCGTAACCCGTGCGGATCTGCGCGGAGGCGGAATCAAGCGAGCGATCGAAGTCAGCCGTCAGGTCGGCGCGTAGGCGCACCATCACGAAGCTGCCCAGCGCGACTATCGCGGTCGCGAGCAGCAGCACGTACCAGCCCGTCAGCCTGGCCTTGATCGGGAGTCTCACTCCGGGTCCAGGGTGTAGCCCGCTCCGCGCACCGTCTTGATCAGGCCGCGCCCGAAGGGCTTCTCGAGCTTCTTGCGGAGGTAGCCGATGTAGACGTCGACGAGGTTGCCGGTGCCGTCGTAGTTCTCGTCCCAGACGTGCTCGAGCAGACGGGTCCGTGTCAGCACTTCGGTCGGGTGCTCGAGCAGGAACCGCAACAGCGCGAACTCACGCGCCGTCAGCTTCACGTCACGACCGTCGCGCGTGACGGTGTGCGCCGCGGGGTCGAGCTCCACGTCCCCTGCTCGCAGCACCGCCGGCCGCTCCTGCGGTCGTCGGCGCAGCAACGCGCGCAGGCGCGCGAGCAGCTCACCGAACGAGAACGGCTTGACCAGGTAATCGTCGGCGCCCACGTCGAGGCCCCTGATGCGATCTTGAACCTGATCGCGGGCGGTCAACATGAGAACCGGCGCCCAGCGACACTCACGCCGCAGCGCGTCGCAGACCTCGAACCCGTCCATGCCCGGCAGCATCACATCGAGGACGATCGCGTCGTAGTCGTATACCCGCGCCTGGAACAGAGCTTCGTGGCCGGCCCCCGCCGTGTCGACTGCGTACCCCTCGTGGCGTAAGCCGCGCGCGATTGCCGCCGCCATCTTCGGCTCGTCCTCAACGAGCAAAATGCGCATGGAGATGAGTATGGGAAGCGACTCATGAGACTTCGATGAGGCTTCGCTCAGCCAGCAGTCGGACTCTCATGCTCTTCACAGGATGGGGCAGGCAGGGTAAGCGACCATGCCGCTCACGAAGCTCATCTCGCTTATCTCAGTCGCTCTGGCGGCCGTGTCCTGCGGCGCCCTCTGGAGTGGCTGCGGCGGTAGCGGCAAGCGGGCGGCCGCTGTGCCGCCGGTCGCCACGGAACGGTTCCAGCCAGCGGATTTCGCGAACACCGCCCGTGGAGCGAACCGGTGGGATCCGATACGACCGGGCCGCCAGTCGATCAGGGAAGGTCGTGTGAACCTTGGTCACCGCCGCTTGGTCCACCGGCGGGTCTACACGGTCACGAACCTCACGAAGGTGATCGACGGCGTGCCGGCCGCGGTGATCATCGACCAGGACTTCAACGGCGGTCAGATCGCCGAGCAGGCACTCGACTACCTCGCCGAGGACAAGCGGGGCAACGTCTGGTACCTGGGTTCCTACACCGAGTCCTACGAGGGCGGCCAGTTCGTCAACGCCACCGACGGCTGGCTGGCGGGGGTCCGCGGCTCGCGCGCGGGGCTAATCATGAAGGCCCATCCCAAGGCCGGGACCTCGTTCTCCGAGAGCCGGACGCGCAACGGGGGAGGCTCCCCCGCGCAGGTGGTGGCGACGGGGCAGACGAAATGCGTGCCGTTGAAGTGCTTCAAGGACGTAGTCGTGATCGGCGAAGGGGCGGGCTCCGACCAGCCGGAGTACAAGTACTACGCCCCCGGCGTTGGAGGGATCCTCACCGAGCCACGCTACAAGGGTGGCGAGCAGGAGACTGAGCTGCTGATCAACGCCACACAGCTCAGCGCGCGTGGCCTGGCCGACATCAGCAGCGAGGCGATGAAGGTCGACCGGCACGCCCAGGTGGTCACTCCCCGCGTCTTTGGAAAGGCCGCGCGTGCGAAGCACGGCCTCTAGCTCTGCTCACCCCGGCCTGGTCGCGGTGGCGATCATCGCGGTCGCCCTATCGGGTTGCGCCAACAGCGGTGCCGGCAGCTCCTCCCAGGCGATCAAGGCGAGTCAGCAGCGGTTTCAGCCGGCGGACTTCGGCTCGCCGACGGCTGACGCGAACAGGTGGGAGCCGATGAAGCCCGGCACGCAGTGGGTTCGCGACGGAGGTACCGACGTCGGGCACCGACGCGTTCCGCACCGCGTGATCCGCACGGTCACCGACGTGCAGCGCACGGTCGACGGCGTTCGCACGGTTGCCGTCATGGATCGCGACGTCGACGCGGGACAAATCGCCCAGGAGTCGCTCGACTACCTCGCACAGGACAAGCGAGAGAACGTGTGGTTCATGGGTTCATACACCGAGGAGTACGAAGGGGGTCACTTCGTCTCGGTTCGTGACGCGTGGCTGTCGGGAGTCAAGGATGGCCGCGCCGGGATCCTCATGCTCGCCGATCCGCGCGCCGGCACTCCTCCCTACTCGATCGCCAAGCCGCCCGGCGATGACCCGGACGTGGCGGAGGTCGTGAAGACTGGGCAGTCGCAGTGCGTGCCGCTGAAATGCTTCAAGAACGTGCTCGTGATCCGCGAGGGCAAGGCGTCCGCGATCGACAACGAGTTCAAGTTCTACGCACCAGGGGTCGGGCTGGTGCTGAACACCCCCCGCTCGGCCAGCAAGCATCACGACCTGGAGCGACTGATCAACCAGACTCAGCTGAGTCCCCGGGGGCTCAAGGAGGCGAGCGCCGAGGCTCTGAAGCTCGACCTCCACGCCCGATCGACCAAGCCGGCGGTGTTCGGCATCGCCCCGGCCGCCAAACGGGTGCCCTGATGGCGAGTGCGAGCGGCGCTCTGGTGCAGCTCGATGGAGTATCGAAGACCTATACGAACGGCGCCGCCGACGCCTCGGTGTTGCGCGGTTTGGGCCTGACCCTCGACCGCGGCGAGATCACCAGCCTCGTCGGGACATCGGGTAGCGGGAAGTCGACGCTGATCTCCGTCCTCGCCGGGCTACTGCGACCCGACTCGGGCCGAGTGATCTTCGACGGCCAGGACCTGACTGAGCTCGACGACACCTCGCGCGCGCGGTTGCGTTCTGGACGCATCGGCGTCGTGATGCAGAACGGCAACCTGATCCCGTTCCTGACCGCGGTCGAGAACGTGAGCCTGGCGATCGAGCTGGCGGGCGGCAACGCGCCGCGCGTCCGAGCGAGGGACCTCCTGATGGAGGTTGGACTCGGGCATCGCCTCGACCACCTCCCGCGACGTATGTCCGGCGGCGAGGCTCAGCGCGTGTCGGTGGCCATGGCCCTGGCGAACGAGCCCGACCTCCTGCTGGCCGACGAGGCCACGGGCGAGCTCGACTCCGTCAACGCCGCGCGCGTGATGGGCTTGATCTTCGAGGCGTGCCGCGAGCGCGCACTCACCGTGCTGCTCGTCACTCACAGTGGCCAGCTGGCGGCGAGCGCCGAGCGCCGGCTACGGCTCTCGGACGGCCGCGTGGAGGCCGCGTGAAGGCAGCCGCGAGCATCACCGTCGACTCTGTCGTGCGTGAGTACGTGACGCCGGGTGGGGCGGTGAGGGCCATCGACGGCGTGACACTGCACGTGGAAGCGGGCCGGAGCCTGGCTATCACCGGACCGAGCGGCTGCGGAAAGTCGACGCTGCTCGGGCTCATCGCCGGCCTGGAGGCTCCGTCCGGCGGACGGATAGTGGTTGGAGACGCGGAAGTCTCTCTGATGTCCGATCGCGCGCGGGCGAGGCTGCGCCGCGACGAGCTGGGCCTCGTCTTCCAGGCGGACAATCTGTTGCCGTTCCTGTCCGCCGTCGAGAACGTAGCTCTCCAGTTGGCGCTGCACGGCACCGGCGGGCGGTACGAAAGCTGTTCGGAGCTCCTGGCCGAGCTCGGGCTCTCCGACCACGCGCACAAGCTTCCAGACCAGCTCTCCGGTGGTCAGCGACAGCGCGTGGCGGTTGCGGGGGCGCTCATCAAGGAGCCGCGCGTGATCCTCGCCGACGAGCCCACGGGCTCGCTTGACGCCGAGCACTCAACGGGGGTCGTCGACGTGATGCTCGCCGCTCAGCGCGACGCGGCTACGACCCTCGTCGTGGTGACCCACGATGCAGAGGTCGCCGACCGGATGGACAAGACGGTCCGCCTTCGCGACGGGCAGCTCATCGAGAAGGCCGAGGGCGCCCTTGTATAGATACGTCTGGCGCGACCTGATCCGCAACCCGCGCCGCACTCTGGCCTCGATCGTCGGCGTGACCCTCGGCGTCGGGCTCTTCTCGGGCGTGCTCTTCTTCATCGACGGTTCGGCTGCCTCGATGACCAAGCGTGCCCTTTCTCCGCTTGCGCTCGACCTGCAGGTCGTGATGAGCTCGCCGCTGGGCGGCGGCGTCCGGCTCGAGGAGCGAGCGGCAGGTCCGCGGCGAATAGCGTTGACGGTGCGTAACGACGGCCCCGTCCCCGCGAACGAGGTGGTGGTCGCCGACGAGCCGGCGGCTCCGTTCACCTACGTCCACAACTCCATGTCGAGGAACGGCAAGGCGCTTCACGACGTAGCGGGCCACAGCCCGCTGTCCCAGGGCCTCGCGGGGACGGGGCTCAACATCGGGACCGTGCAGGCCGGAGCGATTGTCCGACTTGCCTACTCCGTTCGAACCGCGAACCCAGCCGCTTCGTTCCGGCCGCGGGCCACGATCTCGAGTCGCGAGAACGTTGAGCCGACTCCGGCGAACTCCCCCCCTCAGCTCGCGCTCGAGCAGCTCCGCGCGCGCCTCGCGAAGATCCCGGGCGTAGCCGCCGCCGACGGGCTGGCGTTTGTAGACCTCCCGCCCGGTTCGCTCCGCACGGGAGACGCGCGGGTGAACGACAGCGTGCGGCTGTTTGGGTTCGATTCTCTCTACCAGCGCCACTACCCGTCAATTCGACTCGTGTCCGGCGCCTTCCGGTCCGGGTCGACGCTGCTGAGCGCCGAGGCAGCCCGCCAGGTTCGACTGAGCGCGACAGGTTCGCAGGTCGAGCTGAGCGTACCCGGGGGCAGGCGAGCGCTCACCCTGCCGGTGAGCGGCGTAACCGACCTGTCCGCAGCAAGACCCCTCTTCTACAGCCGCAAGTCGACGAAACTCGAAGAGTTTCTCTACGTACCGAACGCGGCGATCGTCAGCCCGGCGACATTCCAGAGCGCGGTGATCCCGGGGTTTCGCGTCGCGACGACGAGTCGCAACAGCGCGATCAAGAGCTTGCCGCTGCTCGAGGTGGACATGCTCGTGAATCGGTCGCGGCTGCACTCCGATCCCGGCTCTGCACTCGCCCAGACCAAGGCGATCGCCGCGTCGGTCGGACGGATCGCTCCCGGGCAGAGCTACCTGATCGACAACATCTCGAACACTCTGCAGGTCGCCCGTGACGATGCCGCTGTCGGCAAGCGGATGTTCGTCTTCCTCGGTCTGCCCGGTGCGCTCCTAGCCGCGTTCCTAGCTGCCTACACCGCCAGCATCCTCGCCAGCACCCAGAGGCGCGAGCAGGCGAACCTGCGGATTCGTGGCGCACATCGCAAGCACCTGATGCGGATGCTCGGCTACCGAACGCTCGCGCTGGCCACGACGGGCTCGATCACGGGCACCGCGATCGGACTCCTATCGGTATTGGTGATCCTCGGGCAGACCACGCTCTTCGAAGCATCCGCTAACGACCTCGCAATCTCGGCCCTCGCCGCGATCCTCTTCGGGATGCTCACAACGGCGCTGGCCCTGTACCTACCGGCCCGCCGATCGTTGAGTCGCGAGATCAGCCAAGAGCGCGGCGAGATGTCGCTCGCTCCCCAGCCCGCGTGGCGGCGGCTACGGCTGGACCTGCTCCTCCTCCTCGTGGCCGCCGCGGCCGAGGGCTGGGCCCTGAGCTCCGGTGCTTTCAACGCCCCTGCCGGCTCCGTGTATACCGGCCAGTCCGTCTCGCTCCCCTCTTATCTACTGCTGGCCCCGGTGGTGGCATGGTTCGGCGGCATCCTTCTGTCCGTCCGTGTCTTCCAGGCTGGCACCTCGCGGCTTCGCGTGGCGGCAGCTCCACAGTTCGGCCCCCTGATTCGGGGCATCCTCTCCCGCAGTCTGCGGCGGCGCTCGTGGGTGCCCGCCACGGGGACCGTCGGTGTCGGCTTGGTGATCGCCTTCGGCACCGGCCTCGCGATGTTCACGGCGACCTACGACTCCGCCAAGGGCAGAGATGCGCGGTTCACGGTCGGCGCGGACGTGCGCGTCACACCCAGCGTGCTCAGCACCCGCGAGCACCCGGCCACCTACGCCTCCCAGCTCAGGGTTCCGGGAGTCTCGGCGGTCACGCCGGTCGTATCCAGGCTCGAGAACTCGGTGCTCATCGGGCCTAACAACGAGGACCGCAAGAACCTCACCGCTATCGATCCGGGGACGTTCAGGCGCGTGGCGACAGTCCCCGATTCGTTCTTCGTCGACCGGTCCGCGACGCGCGCGATGTCGGCGCTCGGAGCCGATCCTCAAGGGCTGCTCGTGCAGCGGGACTCCGCTGACAGCCTCTCCATCGGCATGGGAGATCGAGTCCAGGTCCTGCTGGCCCGAGGCACCAAGCACCAAGCGCTGAAGACCTTTCACGTGGTCGGGATATACACGAGGCTCCCCGGCTTCCCACTGGGGACGGACATCGTCACGAAACTGAGCACCTACCAAGCCGCGACTCGCCTTCGAGGCGTCGACTTCTTCCTCGCGCGAGCAGCGGACCCAAGCCACGCGAGCCTGACCCGCGCCGCCGCGGCCCTCCGGTCCGGGCCCGGCCGAGGGGATGCGCTCAACATCGAGACCACCGCGACCGCGCTTAATAAGGACCAGTCGAGCCTTACCGCGCTGAACGTGCACGGTCTCGTCAACCTCAACTCGCTCTACACCCTCCTGATGTGCGCAGCCGGAGTGGCCATCTTCGTGTTCGGACTGATGCTCCAGCGGCGAAGGGAGTACATCGCGCTGCGCGCGCAAGGTCTGCAAACTCGGGAGCTCCGAGCGCTGGTGCTCGGGGAGACAGCGCTGGTCGCCCTCTGGGGGCTCGCGGCCGGGCTGCTGGTCGGGACGGTCCTCGCCTACCTGATGGTCCACATCTTACGGCCCCTCTTCATCCTCGACCCGCACCTCACGTTTCCCCCCAGGGAGATCGCCACGCTCGCGGCCCTCGCGACGGCGGCAGCCCTCCTATCCTCACTCGCGGCAACGAGGATCCTGAGGCGCCTCAACCCCACGGAGATTCTCCGCGAAACGTAGCTTTACTCCGGGCAGGGCTATGAAGCTGGCCGGACGTCCTAGGATCGTCTCAGCACCGCTCGGGCCACGTCGTGTTCGGGCGTGATTGCGGCCTCACCGCGCGCCGGCGGGGCGCCAGCCGGTGAGCCAGGTTGCGTGGCATGCGGCGGGGACGTTGGCGTCGCTGGTGAACACGGGGGCCATGACGCTGCGTGGCGTGTGGCTGTGCTTGTGTCCGAGGAGATGACCCATCTCGTGGGTGATGGTGAGGCAGAACATGCCCCAGTCGCGCTCCATTTGGGTCCGTGTCGCCCACTGCCAGTGGGCGAGCGTGATCGTGCAGTTGGTGTAGGTGTCGGCGGGGGCGTCGAGGTTCTCGGCTCCTTGCGGGGAGTCGAACGTGACCCAGGCGTCGGTGCTGGGATCGAGACCGGGCGCGAGCGGGCTGTTGGCGACGAGCTTGAGGTGCCCTGCGCACGGAACCGCCCCCCAGTAGCGCTTGGCGATGGCGACGGCGGTGGTGACCGGATTGCGGCTTCTCACCGAAGCGCGCTTGGAGGTGCCTACACGTCGATTGTGACGCGGGTGATGACCTCTGGACGACGTCAGGCGGCCCGACGAGGAAGGCGCGCCCAGAGCGGACGCAGGCGCAAGCAGCGCGACGGCCAGGAGCGCCATGATCAGTAGCCGACGGGTCATGCCGACAGTTTGTGGCGGGAGGCCGAGCTTTTCTTCCCCCGGGCGGGCCATCTTTGGCGGCTCCCGGGGGACGCGGCGGGTGGGGTCCGACTCACCCTTCGGCCCGGTTGTGCCGATGTATGAGGGCGCGCCGCCAGCGCGGCGCCGAGCCCGAAATGCATGCCTCCGCGCCGATCACCGTTGTCGTGGCTCGTTTTGAGGACCTCCTCGCCCGGGGACTTCGAGGGGTGATCGAGGGTGATGCCAGCCTCGAGATCGTCGCCGACGACATCGAGCAAGACCGCATCGGGGTGATCCTGCGCGCCCACCGCCCGCGCGTGGCGGTCCTCGACACCGACGCCCTCCCGGCGCTGGCTGAGGTCGTCCAGCTCTGCCGCCGCCATCCCGACACCAGGCTGGTCCTGCTCGCCACCCAGCCCACGACGGCCGAGTGCGCCCAGCTGCTGGCGTTCGGCGCGAGCGCCTGTCTCGGCCGGCGCACTGAGGCGCGTGACCTGCTGACGGCGATCCACCTCGCTTCGCGCGGACTGCAGCTGGCCCCGCGGGGCAGCCCCGAAGCGGCCACCGGGCCGCCCCCGGGGTCGCAGCTGCTGACCAAGCGCGAGGCCGAGGTGCTCCCGCTGCTCCAGCAGGGCAGCTCAAACGCCGAGATCGCCGCCGCACTGCACCTGGCCGTCGAAACGGTCCGCACCCACGCGCGCAACATCTACCGCAAGCTGGGCGTCTCGTCGCGCCGTGAGCTGGCGCCGGCGCTGCCTCAGGTTTCGCTCGATGAAGCCGCGCGTCCGGCCCCGCAGCCCGAGCGCCACTGGGCTACGGCACCGCGCGACCGGCAGCGGCGTCCTCGCTCACTCCACAGATGAGCGCTGGTCGTGGAGCGCTCAGCAGCCTCTAGCACGAGCGGGGAACGCCATCTGTCTAGCTGAGGGCAGATCGCTAACTTGAGCCGCCGGCCAGGTCGACATAACGGCTAGGTCGCAGAAGACGAGGACCAACCCCCGGCCCTTGGGTCTTCAGGCCGCAATCTAGGAGACTCTCATGAGCAGTTCCAGGAAAAAGGCGCGTGTAGGGCTGGCCTCGACCGTTTCGCTGATCGCGCTGGTGCTGCCTGCGACCGCATTCGCGGACGGGACGGTCCCCCTCGGGACCGCCGACAGCTTCGCGGTTCTCGCAGGCACCTCGGTGACCAACACCGGCCCATCTGTCATCAACGGCGACCTCGGGGTGTCCCCCGGGACGTCAGTGACCGGCTTTAGCAGTGCCCCGACCGACGGCAAGGTGAACGGGACGATCCACGCGGCCGACGCAACCGCGACGCAGGCGAAGTCTGACCTCTCGAACGCGTATGGCGTTGCCGCGGCCCAAGCCCCGACCGCGCCCGCGGTGACCGCGCCGGCGGACATCGGCGGCCAGAAGCTCACGGCCGGTGTCTATAAGTACGCCTCGTCTGCGGCCGTGACAGGGACGCTGACCCTCGACGGTCAGGGCCGGTCTGACGGCGTGTTCATCTTCCAGGTCGGCTCCACGCTTACCACGGCGACGGCCAGCCACGTGAGCTTCATCAACGGCGCGCAGCCATGCCACGTCTTCTGGCAGGTCGGCAGCTCCGCGACCCTCGGCAGCGGCTCTGTGTTCGTCGGCAACATCCTGGCGGCGACGTCGATCACGCTCGGCGCCAGCGTCACCGTCGACGGGCGAACCCTCGCGGGCACCGGTGACGTCACCTTGATCGACGACACAATCAACCGCGCGGACTGCGCCACCCCCCCGGGCACGGGCGGCACGCCGACCACGGGCGGCACGCCGGGCACGCCGACCACGGGCGGCACGCCGGGCACGCCGACCACGGGCGGCACGCCGGGCACACCGACCACGGGCGGCACGCCGGGCACACCGGCCACCGGCGGCACGCCGGGCACCGGTAAGCCAATCGGATCGGAGAACACGACCGCTCGCAAGCGCCACGACGCCCGGGTTCGTGCCCGCGCCCGCGCCCGCGCCAGGGCTCGCGCTCGGGCAAGGGCTCGGCATCACTCGCCCGCTCGGCCGCCGACTGCCCACCACAGGGGTGGGTTCACCGGCTGACCAGCCGCGGCGAATCGACATGACGTCAGCCTGAAATCGCACCCAAGGCCGGCGCATCGCGCCGGGCTTGGCATGTGCGCCGGCTACGTCTTGAGGATGGCCGTGTGTGCGCTGCACGCCGATTGCGCAGGTCGCGGTACGGCGCATGTGGCGCACCTGAGCGCCGCCCAACCCTCGACCACCCTCAGGCGCTGTCCTCGAAAGGACTCGAGTCCAGAGCTGGCGCAACCGCTACTCAGGGCACCGCGGCGAGGGCAACAACGCCCCCGCTTTACAGGGCTTTCGCGAATGGGAGACCCGGACTGGAACCGGGCACGGATCTCGCAGATCAGTCCGTCCGCGTCCCGTGCGTTCCGCGCGTTCCCGCGGGCTGACTCCTTGGACGCATAGGGCGATGCGGCAAGTACCACGGCGGCGGGACCGGCCAACCTGACGTGCGGCGTTCTTGTTGCAGCTATGGGGCGATTGGAGCCCGGCGCTTGCCGAGCTCACCGGGGACGGGCGTCCGTGGACGGTGTCGATGATCTCGGCGCTGTCGATTCCTTGTAGGTAGATGCTCGTGATGCCGAGGTTGGCGTGCCCGAGCTGACGTTGGATGACGACGAGTGGGACGCCCCGACTGGAAGCCCGGAGCGGGTTTGCTGCCATGGTTCGAGTTGTCGCCAGGCCCAGCGGTCCATTCCGACCTCGCGGCGCTTGCCGCCCTTGCCGCGCCGCACCAGAATCGCGCCGCGATTGCTGTCGAGATCGCTCTCTTGGAGATCGAGCGCTTCGCCGATCCGCAGCCCGGCGCGCCAGAGCAGCACGATCAACGGGCGCCGTTGTCCGTCTGCCCGATCGGCGACAGCGCGCATTACAGCGATGATCTCCTCTACGGTGGGAGGTCGGCCGGGTGGTGGTCGCCCTTGTTCCGTGGCGGGCGTCCGCGGTGGTATCCAGGCATCGTCGCCGGTGAGCGGGGATGTCCGGCGACGTCCAGCAGTACCGATTCCATGATGTCCTCCTTTGAGTGGATCGGCTTGACAAGCCCCTTCTGTACTGCCATCGTGAGCACATGGCAACACTGAAGGACGACCGACTCCAGATCCGCGTCGGCCCGGCGGACAAGGCCCTGCTGGAACGCGCTGCGGCGGCGACGCACCTGAACGTGTCCGCGTTCGTCGTCCAAGCCGCCGCGTCCCGGGCGGAGGAGATCCTTGCTGAGCGATCGAGCATCCGGCTCTCGTCTGACGCGGCCGCTGCCTTCAGCGAAGCGCTCGAGCTGCCCGGCGAGGTCAACGAGCGGCTGGCGCAGGCGTTGCGTCGCGATCGCACGTTCAGCTGGCTTGACTGACCTTCGCCGTCCTGTGCCGCTTGACCCGCGGCGGCATCACCGCGAAGCGTTCGACAGCGGCGACCAGGTGCTAGACGAGTGGCTTCGCCGGTACGCCGGCCAGAACCGTCGGCGCGACACCGCCGCCACTTGGGTGATCGCCGACGCGAACGACAGCGTCGTCGCGTACGCGAGCGTCGCGATGACCGGAATCGATCGCTCCGCGGCCCCCGACGCTCTCGCGAAGCACGCACCAGACCCAGTCCCGGCGCTGCTCCTCGGCCGGCTCGGGGTCGATCGGCGTTACGCGAACCTCGGGATCGGCACCACGCTCACCGCGCACGTCCTCGCGACCGCTGTCGAGCTCAACGAAAAGGCAGCCTGTCGTGCGGTCGTCGTCACAGCGCTGAACCAGCGCGCTCGCAACTGGTGGGAGCGTCTCGGCTTCCGGCCGTTCGAGCCCGAGCAGCCAGACCAGCTCGACCTCTACATGCTGACCTCGGAGATCGAAGCGACGCTCCGCGGCACCCGCTAGCGACACGACTCGGCGGCTCGGACTCCGGACTCGCTTCGCGGGTCCACCGCACCCGGTGTCCGCGCATTGGGGGACGCAACGTGGATCGGTGGCGAGTACCCCGGCACGCGCAAAGCAGGGCCGGCCGGCTTCGCCCGCCGGGTGACTCTTGTTGCTGCGTTCGCGCGCCACCCGGGTCCCAGCTCCGCTGTATCCGCGTGGCCAAATGGGCTCCGGTCGCATGGGCCGCCGGGTTCATCTTCCTCGTCCAGAGCCGCCACGCCCCGAGGCGAGGCTGCGGCGCTCGCGTTCGTATGCGCGGGCGCGAGCGGCAGTGTCCGACTTGGCGATCGGCATACGACACCGGGGTAGCACCATCATCCGCGCGAGATCCAACGTTTGGTGTTTGTCGCCACTGAACCCTGGTGCGGGGGCGGGGAGGATGTCCGGATCGTTGTGGAACTTTGGTGGCGATCCCGGGGTTGACGATCAGACGGTAACGGGCTCGGCGATCTCTTGGCGGTCGAGGTTCGTCGGGGCGGCGTGGAGGGCGTGGCGCTCGATG
>JAABUZ0100000760.1_pt1 | contig 72311 bp, 64 predicted proteins | sample 5562091 | NCBI WGS metagenome assembly JAABUZ01 (sample SAMN12813069, study PRJNA571459) | rock metagenome | isolation source: Antarctica rocks | place: Antarctica: Victoria Land, Linnaeus Terrace sud | collected 2015-12-21
TGGCTTGGTCAAACGTCGTATAGTTCATTCAGAGTCATTCCTCGCTTCCTGAGTTGATCAGTGTTTTGCTCATTCTAGCAAGAAATGACTCTTGGGTTTCTCTTTTGGGACTTTTAAATCGCCCTGTAAATCAATCATTCTCTGTTGCATTCAATTTGTTCTCTGTGCTATAATCCTATCGGTAGAATAAAGAGAGAAAAGACAGATGGGGTTACGCGAATGGATAAAAAACCCAATCCCACTGTTTGGGGACCATTGGCATTGATGGGACAGCTAGGCTTCACTATCGCCATCCCACTAGCTCTGGGTGCCATTTTAGGAAATTATCTTGATGGCACATTTCATACCAGCCATTTTATATTATTGTTCGGGCTACTGCTTGGCCTGATTTCGGGAATATATGGGGCGTACCGTTTATTTACACGCGCTATGAACTAATTACTAATAGACTAAAGATGAACGGAATAGACGAGACCATCTAATAACGATCAGGTTCCGCGGCAGTCGGTACTCAAGGAGGATACCGCGTGCAGCTTTGGAAACTTCCTAATATCTCAATTGCACCGGACGCAATCTTTCAAATATTTGGGTTCACCGTCACGAACACGTTGCTCGGTAGCATTATCGCTGGCATTATCTTGCTCCTCGTCTTCGTGCTTGGCACAAGGCGACAGGCATTGATTCCAACTGGTATGCAAAACGCAATTGAGGCACTCGTTGAGTTTTTGCTTGGACTGATCGATGGTGTTGTAGGCGGTGACAGGAGCCGTGCCAGGAAGTTCTTTCCTCTGGTGGCGTCATTCTTTTTTTTCATTCTTGTTGCGAACTTGATCGACGTCATTCCAGGCGTAGATACCATTGGGCAGATAGATACTGCCGCAATTGCCCAAATGCACACGAGCAACCAACCACTCTTTGGCTTCTTGTTGTTTGGGAACATTTCAAATGCACTGATTCCATGGATACGTCCTGCAACGACTGACCTGAACTTGAACCTGGCTATGGGAATTGTTGCGATTGTAACTGCTCAAACTTTTGGCTTCTACACATTAGGACCCAAAACGCATATCAGTAAATACTTAAACTTTAGAGGCCCTATTGATTTCTTCGTAGGAATTCTGGAGTTTATAGGGGAGTTCACACGCGTCATCTCGTTGGCCTTCCGTCTCTTTGGAAACATCTTTGCTGGTAGTGCGGTCCTTGCAGTCTTTGCTTTTCTGCTACCAGTTGTTGCTGATCTTATCTTCATCCCATTCGAGATTTTCGTCGCAGCTGTTCAGGCACTCATCTTTGCGCTGCTCACGCTTATCTTCTTACAGATCACGAGTGTCAGTCACGAAGAGCATGGGCATGAGGAAGAGCAGGGTACTGCTGACTCAAGGCAGGGGCAGAGAGAACTTACATCTATAGCCACACATTAGTCATGTTTGTGAAACTACTATTCTGTGTGTCTCGTTACAGTAAATGCTACTCGCGGAGATAATTTGCCGCGATTGCATACATTAATAGCTCAACAATTATTATTTAATTATTGTTTTATCCTTAAAGGAGGATTTTTTCATGAACCTTAAACCACTTGCAGTAGCATTAGCCATTGGTCTAGGAGCTATCGGACCTGGCATTGGTATTGGCATTGCCGCGGCTCAAGCCATGAGTGCAATTGGACGTAACCCCGAAGCCTCTCCACTAATTCAGACAAACATGATTCTTGGTCTGGCTTTTGCAGAAGCTGTCGCTATTTATGCACTAGTTATCGCCCTGTTGATCCAATTCCTCGGATAATATTGTTTCTATGCTACTGTCGAGACGTAGTGTGTCCAATCTCTTAAGAGTGCTTTCTTGAAAAGAGAGCGATAAAACATGCTACGTCTCCACTTTGCAGTTAGAAGTACGGTATTATTTTGACGAAAGGAGGCATATCATGCAACTGAGTACCCATACATTTGTTCTTGCAGCTTCCGGTTCTGGCTCTATCTCTGGTGGACTGGGTATCAATGCCCTGGCTTTCCTCTCGCAGCTTATCACCTTTGGCGTTGTCTTCTTTATCCTTTGGCGCTATGCATTTCCCCTGGTCCTTAATACTCTTGCAAAGCGGGAAGCCGTAATTCGTGAAGGTGTCGAGAACGCTGAGAAAGCTAAACGTGATCTTGCAGAAGCTGGAAGACAAGCTGACAGTATTTTAGCGGATGCTCGTCGAGAGGCGCAAGCAACGATTGAGCGCGGTCAGAAGACTGCTCAGCAGGAAGCTGCGCGTATTATAGAAGATGCGCATGCACGAGCACAGCAGATCGGCGAACAACAGTCTGCTCGTATTCAGCAAGAGGCCAGTCGGGCGCGTAACGAGCTTAGCCGTTTAGTGGTGAACCTCTCCATTGATGCCGCGGGGCGCGTGATTGATAGATCGGTTGATAGTAAAGATAACCGTCGCCTGGTTGAGGAATTTGTTACTGCTAGCAGTAACACGAGGCAACAGTAATGTTAAAGGGAGCGGTAGCACGCCGCTATGCAGGAGCGATGTTCGATCTTGCCCGCAAGCAGAACACGCTTGACCGCACTCTTGAAGATGTACAGGGGATCGCTCAGCTTTTTTCTAAGCGTAAGGTATCATTTCTCTTGCGTGAACCAAAAGTCCCTGCACAACGTAAAGAAAAAGCTGTACGTGAGGCATTACAACCTAATGTGTTGCCTATGTCACTCAATTTTGCCCTCCTGCTCATTCAGCGTGATCTGGTAGAATATACACCAAACATCGCGACTGAACTCGAAAAGATGGTGCGTGATTATCGAAATGAGGCAGTGGCAGAGGTCACAACAGCAACGCCGATGGACACTGCGCAGGGACGCATTATTCAACGCGCTTTGGAGCAACGCACAGGAAAAACAATTATTGTGCATCCGCATACTGATCCCGCTATCCTTGGTGGCGTAATCGCTCGTGTCGGAGATCAACTCATCGATGGTAGCGTTCGCTATCGTTTGAGCCTACTACAACAACAAATGTTGATAGGGGTCGCGAATTCTCATACCGATTTCTTTTCACAGGAAGAACTCGATGAGACTGCACGCGAAATAGGTAGCGTAGATATGGACACCAGTACCGCATATGGTGCTGTACCTCAGAGTGCGGTTGCCAGCATTAGCACTACGTATGGTGCTGTGCCCCAGAATTCGCGTGTCGATGACGGAACACAGAATAATGATAGTTATAATGCTGTTCCAAACGCTAAACCAGCATCTTAATCGTTCTTAGGAATACTTTGTAGACATATACCTGTATACATACAATTCATTGCTCCATGAAGGAGAAAAGCGATGGCATCTTGGGCTGATGAAATCAGTGACATTATAGAAAAAAATATTGTGGGCTTTGGCACAAGTGAAGCGTCTACGGCCAGCGTCGGGACTGTTATCTCAGTTCAAGACGGTGTTGCCCGTGTCTATGGCCTACAAGATGTGAAGTACCTTGAGTTAGTACAATTTCCCCGTAGCGGACTCTTCGGACTGGCCTTCAACCTTGAAGAGGAGACAGTCAGTTGTCCAATTATGGGTGACTTTACACAAATTCGTGAGGATGACGAAGTACGTACCACTGGTCGTATCGTTCAGGTTCCTGTTGGTGATGCACTCCTAGGGCGAGTCGTCAATCCACTGGGCCAGCCAGTCGATGATAAAGGCCCCATCAACACAGACAAATTCCGTCCCATCGAGCGTGTTGCTCCTGGCGTTATCACTCGTCAGAGCGTAAACACACCTGTACAGACGGGTATCAAAGCTATTGATAGTATGGTGCCGATTGGGCGTGGTCAGCGTGAGCTTCTCATTGGCGACCGTCAAACAGGTAAGACCGCTATTGCCATCGATACCATTATCAACCAGAAGGGCCAAAACCTGTTTTGTATCTATGTCGCAATTGGACAGAAAAACTCAACTATTGCACGTACACAGGCGATTTTGGAGCAGAACGGTGCGATGGACTACACCATTATCGTCGCCAGTAGTGCTTCTGATCCGGCTCCTTTGAAATATATCGCTCCTTATTCCGGTTGCGCAATGGGCGAGGAATTTATGGAGACAGGTCGCGATGCGCTGATCATCTATGATGACCTTACAAAGCATGCCGATGCGTACCGTAACATTTCGCTGATCATTCGCCGCCCTCCTGGACGCGAAGCATACCCTGGCGACGTCTTCTACCTACATTCTCGCTTACTTGAACGTGCTGCCCGCTTGAACAAAGATTACGGCGGCGGTTCGCTCACGGCTTTGCCACTTATCGAGACAAAGGCAAATGACATCTCAGCGTATATCCCAACCAATGTTATCTCGATCACTGATGGGCAGATATTCCTGGAGACAGACCTGTTCAACTCCGGTATTCGACCTGCCATCAACGTAGGTAACTCGGTCTCCCGCGTAGGAACAAGTGCTCAGTCCGCTGCTATGAAGCAAGTAGGTGGCACACTTCGTCTTGACCTTGCGCAGTTCCGTGAACTTGCTGCATTTGCACAGTTCTCCTCGGACCTGGACAAGGCAACAAAGAGCCGTATCGATAGAGGCCAACGCCTTACCGAGGTTCTCAAACAAGGTCAGTATCGTCCAATGGCTGTTGAGCAGCAGGTATTGATTATCTACGCTGCCACAAAAGGCTACCTGGATGATGTTGCACTCGATAAAGTCGCGGAATGGGAGAGTGGTTTCCATCGCTACATGTCGGCAAACCACCCAGAAATTATCGATGAGATCATTGAAAAGTCTGTTCGGCAGAAGAACAAGATGTCCAACGATCTGCTGAATAAAATAAGTGCTGCTGTTGACGAGTACAAGAGGACAGCAGCACCCCGCAGCGACAATAACGCACAACAGACAGCGGAAGCTGCGCAGAAAGCTGCTGGTGACACACGCCCAGAGGCGAACGCGGGGAATCCATCAACAGCCGCTGCGTCAAATCAAACTAGTGCAGCGCGTTAGGCAGGAGGAACTTTATGCCATCACTCCGAGATATTCGGCGGCGTATCGGCTCCGTCAAAAATACTGCGCAGATTACAAAAGCTTTGCAGATGGTAGCAAGTAGCAAGATGCGTCGAGCACAGGAGCGTGTCCAACAGGCACGCCCCTTCGCCGAACAAATACGTGAACTCGTGTCCCGTCTTGCAGAAGCATCTGGCGAGGACATTGGTGAAGGCGTAGCTTTGCTAACAAAGCGTCCCGTTCACAATGTTGGTTTTATTGTCCTTACACCTGACCGAGGTTTCTCTGGTGCATTGCCGAGCAACATCAACCGCAAGGCGATAACCTCTGCACGAGAGATACAGAATGACACGGTCAATGGTGACGGTGGCACGCGTCCAGATATTGAGTATATCGCAGTTGGGCGTAAAGGCCGTGATTTTGTTGTACGCTCACAACTACCACTCATCGCCGAATTCACTAACTACGGTGATAAGCCTTCTTTGGCTGATGCCAGAGCTATTGCACAAGTTGCGACCGATGCCTTTTTGAAGGGTGAGGTCGATGCTGTGTATCTTGTTTACGCACAGTACGTCAACACTGTGACACAACGACCAATTACGGTACCACTGCTACCTGTGACTCCTCCTACAGGAGAGGAAAAAGAGGAGCAGAAGCATAGCGTCGACTACATCTATGAGCCGGATGCCAGAACGCTGTTCGAGGCTCTCTTGCCACGCTACGTAGATGTATTGGTATATCAGGCACTGCTTGAAACTATCGCTAGTTTCTATTCTGCTCAGATGGTCGCAATGAAAAATGCTACCGACAATGCGCAGGAATTTGTTGAAGACCTCACCTTGGTATACAACAAAGCACGTCAGGCAGCAATCACTACGCAGATTCTTGAAGTGGTTGCCGGTTCAACACAATAACGAACGCTTTCATTCTTACCCATGCATTGAGGGTGTAGTCACATTCCCAATGCATGAAAGGGAAAAAACATAATGGCAATAAGTACAATGACAAAAGGGACGGTCGTAGAGGTGCTGGGCGCTGTCGTAGACATCGAGTTCCCTCCCAATCAACTCCCTGAAATTTATAATGCTGTTCTTACACGCATTGCTGGTGCTGAGCAGGATCTCACGCTTGAGGTAGAGCAACTGTTAGGCAACAACTGGGTACGATGCGTAGCCATGGGTCCAACCGATGGTTTACAACGTGGTACAGTTGCCTATAACACTGGTAGCCCTATCATGGTTCCCGTTGGCGAAGAGACTCTCGGCCGTATCTTTAACGTGCTCGGCCAACCAGTCGACAACAAACCTGATATTCCGAATGCTCCCCGTATGCCTATTCATAGACAAGCACCCGCTCTGGATGAACAGTCTGGGACAATCGAGCCATTTGAGACAGGTATGAAGGTGATTGACCTGTTCTGCCCCTTCCAAAGAGGTGGTAAAGTTGGAGCCTTCGGTGGTGCAGGCGTTGGTAAGACCGTAATCATTCAGGAACTTATCAACAACATCGCCAAAGCACACGGTGGTTTTAGCGTCTTCGCCGGTGTTGGTGAGCGCACTCGTGAGGGCAACGACCTGTATCATGAGATGCAGGAAGCAGGCGTAATTGATCGACTTGCGATGGTATTCGGGCAGATGAACGAGCCTCCTGGTTCGCGCCTCCGTGTCGCCTTGACTGGTCTGACTATTGCGGAATACTTCCGTGATGAAGGTGGTAAGGACGTGTTGCTCTTCATTGACAACATTTTCCGTTTCACTCAAGCAGGGTCTGAGGTGTCAGCATTGCTAGGGCGTATGCCTTCCGCAGTGGGTTATCAGCCAAATTTGGCGGAAGAGATGGGCGATCTACAGGAGCGTATCACCTCCACCAAGAAAGGTTCGATCACTTCAATGCAGGCCGTGTACGTTCCCGCTGACGACTACACCGACCCAGCGCCAGCGACAACCTTTGCCCACCTCGACTCGACCATCGTGTTGGATCGCGCAATTTCACAGAAGGGTATCTTCCCGGCTGTCGATCCATTGGCATCAACCAGTCGTATTCTCGACCCACAGGTTGTTGGCGAAGTGCATTACAACACTGCTCGCGCAGTACAGCGTGTATTGCAGCGTTATAAGGACCTTCAGGACATCATCGCCATTCTGGGTGTTGATGAACTTTCTGACGAGGACAAGTTGACCGTCGCCCGCGCCCGCAAGATAGAGCGTTTCTGCTCACAGCCGATGACCGTCGCTGAGGCGTTCACTGGCATCGAAGGCAAATACGTTACATTGAAAGAGACGATTCAGGGCTTCCAGGAAATCATGGATGGCAAGCTTGATCATGTTCGTGAAGACCTTTTCTTCCTTGCTGGCAACATCGACGACGTGAAGCGTAAGTACGATGAAGATCAGAAGCAGCAAAAGGGGTAAGCGATGGCAACACGCGACACACTTCATGTCGAGGTTGTAACCGCCGAGCGTGAACTCTACAGTGGCGAGGCTACTCTTGTCAGTGCTCCCGGCTCCGAGGGACGTCTCGGTATTCTGCCACGTCATGCCGCGATGCTAGCTCTGCTAAAAGAAGGCGAACTTCGTATCGAGCTTAACGGAGAAGAAGAGCCAATCTTCGTCTCCGGGGGCTTCCTCGAAGTCTCTGACAACAGGGTTATTGTGTTAGCCGACACAGCAGAACATGCTGAGGAGATTGACGCCGCTCGTGCGCAAGAGGCACGTCGCCGCGCCGAGGAAAGCCTTGCTCAGGCAAGCTCAAATACGGAGCGAGCTGAGTTACAGGCATCACTTGCTCGCGCGATTAATCGTATTCGGGTCTCTGAACTAGCACGACGTGGCAATAGACGCCACATCAATCAGCCGAATTCAGAGCAATAAAGAAACAATGTAGGGGCCTCATTCATGACACCGTGTTAGCGGTTGACCTAACTGGGCGTCATGAATGAGGCCCCTACATTGCCTCATGGTTAGAAGCTTCCACCGCTCCCACCACCAAAGTCGCCCCCTCCACCACCACCAAAGTCGCCACCTGAGCCACCACCAAAATCTCCTCCTCCCCCTCCACCGCCGCCACTCGCCCCATTACCAAAGTCACCGCTGGCACCACTACCGAAATCGTTACCACCATTGTTAAAGTTGTTGTTGTCATTCCCGTAGTTATTGCCCATCTCCTGCCGTGCCTCGTTCTCGCCACTTTCCTTCCCTAATTCATAGCCGAGCAGACCACCTCCTACGGCACCAATACCACCAGCTGCCAGAGGATTGATACCTCCTCCTTGATTATAGCCAGGACCGTAGTTCGGGGGATAGCCCTGATTGTAACCAGGACCATAGTTCGGGGGATAGTTTTGTGGGTACATTGGAGCAGATGGGGGCATCTGGTTCATAGGTCCACGTCCACCAAAGCCTCTCGCACGGCGGCGTACAAAAGCGAATACGGCTATACCTGCGACAACCAGTAGACCAAGACAGAGTAATGGCACAAGGAATATGCCAGAGCCACCACTGGAAACTGGGCTAGGGCTGGTACCAGAACCCGATGTGGAACCGTTGGACGAGAGGGCCGTTCGCAGTGTTTGCAGAGTGGCCACAGTCGCGCCTGTGTAGTTCCCACTACCATAGTTGCTTCTAAATGATTGTATTGCGTCATCGTACTGAGTGCGACCTAAAGGAACGTTTTTACCACCATCAATGACAATATAATGATTGACCGTATCAATCGCCATTACGATTAAGTTGGAGTTGGTAATCTTGCTCGCAGTACGCTGCGTAAATGCAGACTTTGAACCTGTAAAATTGTTTACCGTATAAATGTCTATTGGATAAGGCAGACTGGCCGCCTGATTCTCAACCTGTGATTTGTTAAGCACGTTCGCTGCATCAGTAATATTTACAGTGCTGGCAAATGCACTCACTGTGCCAAACAGTAACAAACAACAAGCAACTATTACTGCAAGAATACTTTTATTACGCCATCTTTCGCAAGAGGGAATGATTGTGTTTTGCATAAAAATCCTTTTCTTTTTGGAAGCAAGCAGAACTGCAAAAATCCTTTTATAGAGCTTGTTCTTTCATAAGTTCATATACACCTTTTTAAACACGCTCTCCAAGAAGACAGACGCAGATATTGTCCATATATCAAACGCCTGTCTTTATTTAGTGAGTAAGACCCCTCTTTAGTCCCTTTTCGTGTCTTGCGTATCAGAAACGCTATGGGTAAAGTTTCCACCTGCATCTTCAACATTGTTCGCACGACTACTTATAGTTGGGTCGCGTGGAATCCTTCCTTTACCAGCTAATTCGTCGCTCTGACGTCGGCGGATGGTACGGCGCGAAAATCCTATGGCAAAGATACCAACAGCGATAATGGCAAGTATGATTAATAGTCCGCCAAAGACCAAAAATTCCATTGTTATAGACATAAGTATTTCCTTTTCCTGTTATATGTACGTTCCATACAGGATACAAGTTCCACTGCTACACTTTAGAACACGCTCTACCAGGCATGATAGATACAATCAGGAGTCTCCTTTGTGTTTCTTATCACTCTATCAGCATGCTACAATGACGTGTAGTAACCAAACATTTCAAGGGAGGATTAGAAGCATGGGTACACCTACTTCTGGGCGACCACGCCCATTTGTTTTGATTATTATGGATGGTTGGGGCATCAATCCCCGTAAAGAGGGGAATGCGATTGCCCTTGCCCGTACACCAAATATCGACGCACTTACGAGCAAGTGGCCGCATACCGCTGTGAAAACCTCTGGTGGTGCCGTTGGTCTGCCGGAGGGCCAAATGGGTAACTCGGAGGTGGGACATCAGAACATTGGTGCAGGCAAACGCGTCCTACAAGACTATACACGCGTCAATGAGTCGATTCAAGATGGCTCCTTCTTTCAAAATCCCGCACTCCTCAAAGCTATAGCGCATGTCAAGCAGCACCAATCACAACTTCATATTTGTGGGCTACTTGGCAATGGTGGCGTCCATGCGCACGAGTTGCATCTTGAGGCATTACTACGTTTAGCCAGGACGCATGATATCGAACACGTCTATATTCATGCCTTTACCGATGGTCGTGATAGCTCACCAACAGGGGGCCTCGAATTTATGCAGCACCTGGAGGCGCGTGCACGAGAAATTGGCGGGGAGTATGCCGCGAAGGTTGCGACGGTCACTGGTCGTTACTATGCAATGGACCGCGACAATCGCTGGGATCGTACAGATTTGACCTATAACGCGATGACGCATGCTGAGGGACTACAGGCAGCCTCTGCACAGGCGGCTATTCAACAGTCCTACGACAAGAAAGTGACCGATGAGTTCATTCTTCCAACAGTCATTATGGAGAACGACCAGCCGGTTGCCGTTGTTAAAGCGGGTGATGCGCTGATTCACTATAACTTCCGCCCTGACCGCGCACGGCAACTTACGAAAGCCTTTGTTTTATCTGAATTGCCGCCACAGGCCGAGGGGAAATTCAACCGAGGGCCATGTCTCGCAGACCTGCAATATGTAATGATGACTGAGTATGAAGAGGGTCTCGATGCCGAAACCGCGTACCGAGCCGACGAGGTTGAGATGCCATTGGCACGCGTAATCTCCGAAATCGGTATGCGCCAATTTCATACCGCCGAGACTGAGAAGTATGCGCATGTCACATATTTTATCAATGGTCGCCGTGAAACGCCTTTCCCAGGTGAGGACCGTTTCCTGGTACCCTCACTAAAGGTTCCCACCTATGATCTGCAACCGGAGATGAGTGCGGCAGGCATTACCGACACCGCCGTTGAGCGTATCCGCAGCCGAGACTATGATCTCGTCATAATGAACTACGCCAACGCCGACATGGTTGGACATACCGGCGTGATGGGGGCAACAATTAAGGGAGTCGAAGCGGTAGATACAGGTGTTGGACGAGTCGTCGAGGCAACACTTGCCGTTGGTGGGGGACTGCTCATCACAGCCGATCATGGCAACGCGGAGCAGCTCATCGAATATGATACAGGCAAACCATTCACGGCGCATACCACTAATCCTGTTCCACTCTACCTTGTTGTCCCACAACTAGCGCAAGCGAAATTGCGAAACGATGGAATTCTTGCAGACGTTTCCCCAACGATTCTTCAGATACTGGGCATTCCACAACCGAAAGACATGACAGGCCATTCCCTGTTACTGCTTTGACAACCAAATGAAATCCTTTATCAAGGAACTTTGGTTTGTTACGCAAGGGAAAATCTGATATAGTGGAATAATGAAGCGAACATTCTTAAACGTAACGCAGTGGAGCGTGTAGTAATGACAGCAAACGAACAAGGCATCATGCTAAAACGCACACCTCTTTATGAGCAACACCGCAAACTGAGTGCGCGGCTCGTAGAGTTTGGTGGGTGGGAGATGCCAGTACAATACAGTAGTATTTTAGAGGAGCATGAGGCAGTACGTACTCATGCAGGTCTTTTCGATGTGAGCCATATGGGCGAATTTAAGGTTGAAGGGGTGGGAGCACTCGCCTTCCTACAATCTCTTGTTCCCAACGATGTCGCACGTCTCGCCGTAAAGCAAGCTCTGTATACACAGTTTTGCAAACCCGATGGCAATGTGATTGACGACTTGTTAATCTATCGTCTCGCGGAAGAGCAGTATATGTTGGTCGTCAATGCAGGCAATATCGACAATGATTTTGCCTGGGTCAAAGAGCATGGCAAGCAGGTACAGAATGTGACTATCATCAATCAGTCAGATACCACAGCACTGCTTGCCCTACAAGGACCAGCAGCACAGACTATTTTACAGTCGCTCACAGAAGTTGATCTTGCAAGTATCCGCTATTATCGCTTTGAAGCAGGGTTGGTGGATGGCATCAATTGCCTTATCTCACGTACAGGTTACACAGGTGAGGATGGCTTTGAACTTTATTGTGCACCTGTAGATGTGGTTGAACTCTGGCAAAAGCTGCTAGTCGCTGGCAAACCACATGGATTATTGCCTGCGGGCCTTGGCGCACGTGATACGCTGCGCTTAGAGGCGGCACTGTGTCTTTACGGTCACGAACTTGATGAGTATACAAACCCGTTGGAGGCTAGTTTAGAGTGGACTGTGAAGCTGAAAAAAGCCGAACCATTCATTGGACGTGAGGTGTTAGAAAGCGTCAAGGAGCATGGTCCACAGAAACGACTCATTGGCATCGAGATGATTGATCGTGGCATCGCACGTGGCGGCTATCCATTGTATGCTGACGGGGAGTCTATTGGTATTGTAACCAGCGGCGCTCCTGGTCCAACGGTACACAAAAATATCGCACTGGGCTATGTTGATACTGCTCATGCCGTTGTAGGCAATACCATACACGTCGACGTGCGCGGCAAACGTCTCGCAGCGCAGATCGTTCCATTACCGTTTTATAAACGTCAAAAGTAAGTAAGATAAAGGGAGAAACACGCATGGCGAAATTGAACCATCCGGAAGACCTCAAGTATAGCAAGACCGACGAGTGGATACGTGTCGAAGGCAATCTCGCAACCATTGGCATTACCGATTATGCACAGGACCAGCTTGGCGATATTGTGTATATCGAATTGCCCTGGGCGGCTAACGAGAATATCGCAGATGAAGCTAAATTTGGCGATATTGAGTCGGTAAAAGCTACTTCAGAACTCCTGTCTCCATTGAGTGGAAAGGTGGTGAAGGTTAACGAGAACCTCAAGGAAACACCTGAACTGGTCAACGATCATCCCTATGAGGCTGGATGGATGCTTGTTGTTGAAATGAGCAATCCCTCTGAACTTGCTAATCTTATGAATGCTGACGAGTATGAGCAATACTTACAAGGACGCTAGAACGCGATAAAGGAAGGCGTCTCTCTATAGCGAAGTACACGCCTGATACAGAGAGACGCCTTCCTTCCTTTATTTGCGATTTTTTCTCAGCGAAACCAGACCGACTCCTACCAGGATAATAATCATTGCCAGTATACCGATAAGCGTGATATGCTCACTTGCAAATAAAACGCCTAGACCTACTGCAACCATTGGATTGACATAGGCATAGCTGGTCGCAAGAGCCGGTCTAACATTACGCAGAAGATAGCCATAAGCACTAAAAGCGATGAGAGAACCAAAGACGACGAGAAATGCCAATGCTAACCATGCGTTTACAGTTGGAAAGCTATGTATGCGTTCGCCTGAAAGGAGGCCGAGACACAGTAAAAATACACCGCCCATAACCATTTGTGTCGCGCTTGCCATCAAGCCAGGAGGAAGCGAGATGCGGGAACTTAACGCGGAACCGAGTGCCCAGCAAATCGGCGCGAGCAGAAGCGCAAACGCTCCAATTGGATTAGCCCATACTCCCTTTTCAAGGTTGAGCAGAATAACACCAACAAAGCCTAAACTTAGACCAACCCACTCGATACGCGAAGGCCAATGTCCCATCAGTCCAATAAACAATGCCGCCCATAATGGAACAGCCGCGATACCTACCGCTGCTAAACCCGACGAAACCCATTGTTCCGCGAAGGCGACCGCACCATTGCTACCTGCCAAGAGCAAGATACCAATGATTGTCGAACCAATCATCTGGGTTCGGCTCGGTGCAGCCATTCCACGCATCCGCAAAAAGGTGTATAGGAGCGTACCTGCTATCAGGAAGCGTAGACCTGCCATCAGAAATGGTGGGAAGCTCGCTAACGCAAAATGCATGCCTAGATAGGTTGCTCCCCAAATAATATAGAGTGAAAATAGGGCTAGAAGAACATTCCAGCGATTCCCTTTTGCTTTTGTTGAGTAGGTGGAAGGCTCTTGACGTGCTACAAGTTGTTTTTGTGCAATAGATTGTGTTGGATATGTTTCGCTCATGCCACCCTTCAATCCAATGAAATAACGACAAAAAGTATTGTGGTCATGAAACCATCAACACTATTCATCGTAACATGTGTATGTTGAAATGCCTACAGCCAAACAGGAATATTATGTCTCGACTTGGCTCCCCTCTCGCGTTAACAAGCGTTGTTTGCGCTCGGTACCCCAGCGATAACCGCTGATGGTCTTGTCTTCTCGTACAACACGGTGACAGGGAACAATGAGCGCGACAGGATTAGCTGCACATGCTTGAGCGACCGCACGGGCCTTCTTTGCATCGCCTAGTGACAAGGCAATCTCGCTATACGAGCGTGTCTCTCCATATGGAATAGTGCGTAACTCCTGCCAGACACGGCACTGAAACGCGGTTGCCTGAATTTCTAATGGCAGGTCTACTTGTTGTAGGTCGCCATTGAGGTGGCGCAGAATGAGACGTACCTCTTGTGCAAGAATGGCATCGTCACGCTCTAGTGTTGCGGCTGCATATTCTTTATGCAGAGCCAACTCAAGTTCTGTGTCTATATCACCCAGTTCTACCGAGCAGATGCCACGCCCCGTTGTTGCCACGAGCAGTCGTCCTAGAGGGCAATCAACGATGGTGTATTGTATTCTCATCCCTTTGCCACCATTACGATAAGTTGTGGGTGTCATGCCAAGATGAATTGGCGCTTGCTCATAAAGACGGCTACTAGAACTATAGCCAACATCATAAAGTGCCTGTGTCACCATTTCACCCTCCTTAATATATGTCTTCAAACGTGCCATGCGCTGTGTCTGCATATATTGACGTGGTGTCACACCCGCTATGCGTTTGAAAATTCGTTGTAGATAGTAGGGACTCACATGCACTTCTTGTCCAAGTCGTGCGAGTGTCAACGCTTCTTCGCAATGCGTCTCGATATAATGGCAAAGATGTTGTACTAACGCTGCCATATCCGCATGTGGCTCCTCCGGTCTACAGCGTCGACATGGGCGAAAACCAGCCTCTTGTGCCGCCTGTCCAATGTTAAAGAAAACTACATGTTCACGTTTTGGACGACGTGCCGCACAAGAGGGATTGCAATAGATGCCCGTCGAACACACTGCGTAGACAAACCTTCCGTCGGCGTTGCGGTCCTTTGTAAGGACTGCTTGCCAATACGTCTCATTCGTATTTTGTTCCATGTATTTCCTCCTCTATGCTCTCATAATAGAACAAAACACAGTAGAACGCTATCCGATTCTTGCGTTCAAAGTCTACCCACGAAATTTATGCTATTAGAGCGTCTAAGTAGAATAAAAGGGTTATAAGATACAGAACAGGCTGACTAGTATCGAGAGGAAATAATGCTATGACACTCACAAAAGATCATTATCTTGTGAGCCGACAGGGTACGTTCGATACCTCGGGCAATCCATATGCGACAACAAAGGCCGATCTCGACCATCTTTTTGCAACACTTGCAGCCGACAAGAACCGTGATAGATTGGTGCTACACTTTCATGGCGGCCTCGTCGACTTTGTGTCTGGCATGGAAACCGCCGATGATATTACAAAGCGTTACGCGGACTTGCAAGCCTATCAAGTGTTCTTCCTATGGCAGACAGCAGTTTTTGATGTACTTTCAGAAAAATCTTTTTTGGACGCGATCTGCCCTAACATCAGTCAAGTGTTCAACGAACCATTTTTTCAGCAGGTGCTGTTACTCGTGACACAATTTGTGAAGGGCAAGATTGATGCGACTAACGGTGGGGCAATTGATCGCTGGCTCGACCTCCCTAATGAGCAAGAGGTGTGCCAGGAATTGCAGAACCCAAAGGATGGACAGGAGCCGTATGCGGAGGTAGCATCAACGGCATTGCCAGAAGATGCACGGCTACACAGGCATGAAGCGGCCTTGTTTCACAACCAACTTATGCACCATGACCCAATTTTAAAGCAAGAAACAAAGAAAATCGTTTATGCTCATACTCCATTAGCTATCAAGCACAAAGCATCACAAACAGCAGCCCCGTTCTCACCTTCGTTTATCGAGCGTCTTATAGCAGAGATACGCGATGTAGTAGTGGAAGATATTGAAAGTATTGTGCATTTTTTCATGGTGGGGCAATGCGTCGACGTCTTACGTAACGTGATTGACCGCTTTGCACAACGCCGTGATCATGGCCTCTATCCCACGATTGTCGAAGAAATACTGCGTCAATTTTTCATGGGCAAAATAGGCAAAGAGGTTTGGGATGGTATCAAAAATGAGGCGGCCTCAACTTTTGAAGGCTCCGATACCTGTACTGGCACAGCCTTTTTGCAAGGTCTCAAGACATATTGTGAAAGTAATCCCGACGCACACATCACGCTTGTGGGGCATAGCGCAGGTGGCATCTACATATTTGAACTTTTGCAGCATGCCCAAGAAATACTCCCTAAGGGCGTAACCTTTGATATTGTCTTACTAGCCCCGGCTAATACCTATAAGCTCTTCTCCGACACGCTCAAAAAGTACCAGGAGCGTATTCAAGCGGTGCGTATCTTCGCGATGAGTGATGAGCTTGAACAGAAGGATGCGCTCATCCCAGGCGTCTATCCGCTTTCACTGCTCTACCTTGTATCGGGTATCCTGGAAGCCGAAGCCGATACGCCCATTCTTGGTATGCAACGCTACTTTACCGACAAGTCACCCTATACAATGCCAGAAGTACAATTCAGTTTCTTGTTCTTGAATAAGTATCAGACTACACACATCTGGTCACTTGTTACAGCAGGGGATGGCCTCTCATCGGGCGCGAAATCACATGCCACGTTTTACAGCGACGAGCTTACGCTGAACAGCGTAAAATACGTTATTGCGAATGGTCTACATTATCACTGACTTGCTTACACAGAGGTTCCCCGCTATCATGTGCCAAAATGATACTATGATAAGACATAGTGTATTTTATATGACAGAGGAGAAACGATGTCTATATCCAACCCTGATCGCTTGAAGTCTGAAATTGATGAGCGCGTGCCTGATCTGGTAGCGATGCGGCGCGACCTACATGAGCATCCTGAACTGGCCTTTGAAGAGGTCCGTACCTCTGGCATCGTAGCACAACGTCTGCGTTCACTTGGTTTAGAGGTGCAGACAGGCGTCGCTAAAACGGGCGTCGTCGGTCTCTTACGAGGTGGTGAGAGCACTGCTGACACGAAGACTATCGCTATACGTGCTGATATGGACGCGCTCCCCATTCACGAGTTGAATCAGATGGACTATCGCTCCCAAACGGATGGCAAGATGCATGCCTGTGGACATGATGGGCATACCTCAATTCTGCTTACCGTTGCCGATATTTTGAGTAAACGCCGTGCTGAACTAACTGGCAACGTAAAATTTATCTTCCAGCCAGCCGAGGAGCAAATTGGTGGTGCTGAGCCAATGGTCAAAGAGGGAGCGTTAGAAGGTGTCGATGGTATCATTGGCCTGCACCTTATCAGCAATCATCCGCTCGGACTCGTCGGTGTACGCACGGGTACCGTCTTCGCAAGTGCGGATAGATTCGTGTTGACGGTCAGGGGCAAAGGCGGACACGCTGCGATGCCGAATGGAGCGGTTGACCCTATCGTTGCTTCGGCATATATCATCACAGCTCTGCAAACACTGATTAGCCGCGAAACATCACCGTTCAGTCCTGCCGTTATCACCATCGGTACTATTCACGCTGGCACCGCCTTCAACATTATTCCCGAAACATCGATATTGCAGGGAACAATGCGTTCTTATAGTGCTGAACACCGTGAGAAACTGCTCCGTCGCATTGATGAGGTGGCAACAGGTGTGGCTATTGCGATGGGTGCAAGCTGTGAAATTCAGCACTTCGACGGTTGTCCTCCTTGTGTCAACGATACCGCAATGACTGAACTGGTATATAACGCAGCCGTTGCAGCCGTTGGCGAACAGAACGTCGATACGAGCGAAAATGTTATGACTGCTGGCAGTGATGACATGGCTTTCTTTCTGGATACTGTTCCTGGTTGTTACTTCATTGTAGGGTCAGGAAACAAAGGGAAAGAAACGGATTATCCGCACCATCATCCACGCTTCAATGTCGACGAAGACGCGCTCCCAACTGCCGTTGAAGTGTTGACCCGTGCCGCGCTCGACTTCATTGCCAAGTAACGTTATTGTCCCCGAAGAGCGAGAGGCTCGAAGTATACCTCTCGCCCCAGCATGCACGAGCACTTACGAGAAGCGTCGTGTCTTGAGGCATGACGGTCGTAAAAAATGACTGTCATGGTGTGAAGTGTTAAACGGAGGCTACACGTGAAGGCTCTGAGAGAGTCTGTTGGTACAGAGACGACAACCACATGTGTCCATACGTCTATCCTGAGAATGTGCTTACTCGTAATGTAACTTGTGTGTATTAAAGCCGCGTTATCATGCGGTTAAACTTTGTGTATTACAAAGAAAAGGTGTGTAGAGGGAGTCATTCTCCCGCGAATGACTCCCTCTACACACCTTTTCTTTGTTATTTTTCTTCCCTGGCTGAACGGGGGCGGAACTGTAAACGGATGCCCGTCCCCTTAAAACCGAAGGCTTCACGCAGACGGTTCTCAAGGTATCGTTCGTAGGAGAAGTGCATCGCTTGCGTATCGTTGACAAAGAAAGTGAATGTCGGTGGGTTGACCCGCGTCTGTGTCGCATAGTAGACCTTGAGCGGCTTGTTGCGAATGATCGCGGGATGGTGACGCCGTACCGCGTCCTGTACTACCTCGTTAAGTTTCGATGTTGGAATACGCAAGAAGCGCATCTCAGCGATGTTGACCACCGTTTCGAGGATAGACTGTACGTGATAACCTGTTTTCGCGGATGCAAAGATTACAGGTGCATACGGCATAAACTTGAACTCTTCCAGGACAAGTTTACGGTACTCTTCTGCACTGTCAATCTCGTCATCCGGATGCGGTAAAATGTCTTCATCACGTTCGGCACGACGTTGCTCCTGCGCAAGGTCCCATTTGTTGATAATGATGACAACGCCCTTGGCCGCTTCCGCGATTTCACCCGCGATATGCATATCCTGTGCCGCGATACCCTCGCTAGCGTCGATGAGCAGCAACGCTACATCGCAACGCTCGATAGCGCGGCTCGAACGTAGCACGCTATATTTCTCGACTCCTGGCCCGATGCGTCCACGTCGACGGATACCAGCGGTATCGATCAAGACGAGTTTGCGCCCCTGAAATTCCACCTCGGTGTCGATGGCATCGCGTGTGGTTCCTGGCATGTCGCTCACAATAGCACGATTTATACCGACAACAGCATTGAGTAGTGAAGATTTGCCTACATTTGGGCGTCCCACGATGGCGATACGTGGCGTCTCGTCCTCTTCATCACTATCCGACTCCTCGTCGGCAGGGGGCAGTTCCTCAACGATACGGTCAAGCACGTCGCCCGTGCCTACACCTTGAATAGAGGAGAGTACGATGGGTTCGCCCAGACCGAGATTATAGAATTCGACAGCATCCATACGCCGATTCGCGTTGTCGGCCTTGTTCGCAGCAATGATGATTGGCTTTTGAGTTCGTCGGAGTACGTCCGCGACCTCTTCATCGGCGGCAGTGATGCCTGAGCGTGCATCGACCATGAACACGATCACATCGGCCTCATCGATGGCAAGTTCAGCCTGAGCCTGCACATGATCCATCAGGTCACCGGGTTGTCCAGTGAGTCCAACCTGACCAACGGGAATTTCGGAGCCAAATTCGAGACCGCCTGTATCAATGAGCGTAAAGGTGCGTCCATTCCAATCGGTATCGCCATAGAGACGGTCACGTGTCGTCCCTGGCAGGTCTTCAACAATGGCGACTCTATCGCCAAGCATACGGTTAAAAAATGTGGATTTCCCGACATTCGGTCGGCCCACGATGGCAACAAGCGGCTTCATAAGTTCGCCCCTCCACCCTTTCCTATCGCGTTGATAACTGTAAGTACATGAATAGTCGGGACCTATTATAACACACGTAGGCCCATATAAGACTTGATCAACGCATAGTTTGCATATATCATCAGTACTTGTTGCAACAAAATCCTAGTTGGTCATAGCTTTGGTACATCCTTCGAGGGAACAAACGCCGTAATGAACATCGTATCATGTATATGTTTTGATGCCATGAATGCCTTCTCCGACTACTTGATAATAGAACAACTCCTGACTATACTATCTAAAGTGAGCAATAAAGCAAGGGAAGTGATTCGAAACAGCGTGGCTACTTAACATGCGACAAAAGAGCTTGCCTGCTGTAATGATATGTATCGGCCCTGCAAAATGTTTTCAGCCCACTTTGGTAATCTTTCACACTCTTGAATTGGCAGATGTAGGAGCAGAAAAGCGATTATCGCTCTTTTGTGACAATGTAGATCGTCGAAGTAGAAGAAAATAGGTTTGTATACCTTCTAGAAGGGAGTAGACACAGTGAAGAAATTAGCCGCGCTACTTACCCTGGCTTTTACCGTCATGCTGTCAATCGTAGGCACAAGCTCTTCTGGTGCTTTTGCAAAGGGGATCAACAGCGTTAGCCACTCATTTTCCTCTAATGGTTCAGGAACTGAAACAAGCCTGAGCGGAGTCGGTTGTCAGTTTACACCAGCAGGCTGCACTGTCCAGACGAGCGGAACCGCGACGAGTTCACACCTCGGTACAGGCCCATACACGACTACTCTTACCGTGCTTTGGAGCCAAGCGACTCCCAATGGAGATGGTGGTTATTGCGCACCCGCTACTGGACCATCTACGCTCACTGCCGCAAATGGTGATCAATTGGACTTGCAGAACACTGGCACCGTATGCGAGGTTGGTCCGACAGGAAACAATGCTCCCCACACTTTTACAGGCACCTATACCATCACCGGAGGTACAGGTCGCTTCACCCGTGCCAGTGGTAGTGGCAGCTTGACGGGTGGTGATGATGGGCAGGGAAACTCCAATTACTCGGCATCGGGAACAATATCTTACTAGTTCAAGCTCTTTGAAGACAAGAAGAATTTCCGACTCGTGAGCTAGAACATCCAATAGACTCGAGGGTGTTCTCTATTAATACCTGTGGGGACCGATGTATCATGTTCTCTTGGAAACTATAAAAGAACGTGATACATCGGTCCCACCAGGCATTTTCGCTACGTAGTTGTGTTAATCCCGATGGGCAACAAGTGATGAAATGGGTTTTGCAAAGGGACCTGCGTTGTAGAGATCGTCATGATTCCACAGCACTTGAAAGGTTGCAGCAGTCGCGGCGACGGTCAACCAGACAAAGAGTGTACTCAATGAGAGGGCTACCTTTGTATCTTTGAGGCGAAAGATGGCGACAAAGGCACTGGCAATGGTCAACCCAAAGAAGATGAAGGTCAGCACAAACGCATTGATTGGTGAGCGCAGGCAAAAGTAGGCTGCGTTAAAGATGACGAAGTTGAGCCAGGTCGCTCCTTGCAGCGCGAGATACTCGTTGCGTCCAGGTGTCCCCTCTGGCTTGTTGAGGACCGCTAACGTACCCCAGATAGCGAAGAAATTGTTGATGGTCCAGGCAGGACCAAAGACCCACGAGGGTGGTGTGAAGATAGACTGCTTTAAAGAACTGAAATAGGAGACATTGCCAAAAACATTATCTCGTAATGTCTCACCTTTGTTCCCGCTCACAATGCTCGTTAGACCTGCCAGTCCAAAGGTGAGGAGTTGTACAACGACGTAGAAGGTAAGCCCATGATACCAGCGCCACTGCGCTGGCTTCCCTGTAATGGTTCGCGCTATCGTGTCTTTTATTTTTGTTCCTGCCGATGCCATAGCATAACTCCTTTTACAAATTATTATTATTCTCTATCCAATTTATATTACTCATTATGGAGTATCTATTCAAGAACAACCGCTCCCAACCATATTTCAAACATTTATCGCGGACTTCTCTGCCGAAATGCACGATGAGGCACCGAAGTCGATAATAACACAGGCCGCCACTATCTATAGTCTGCTCATTCGACGCTGACCCGACCTGTATAGGGTAACAGGAGTAAACAAGTGAACGTTCGACAAGCAGCGCAATTCGCAATCAGGTATCTGTGCTGGGACGGCCAGGACTCACATACCATTGTAGAAGAAAGCATGCAAGAACATATGTTCCGCATCACCATCTAAATTCAGCATCGTGGCATTATGCTCATCATAACCCTCATCGGCGAGCCACGCCACGACGAGCGCATTGCACGAGCACTTGAGGGCCTACAACTATGCTACATCTTCACCAGGGTAATCAAGTGCAAGACCATCAACAAGTGGAAGCGTTCATCTACGATCTCAAAGCATCTGGCCTTGAGTGTATTATTTTATGAGAAGAGTGTATCATGAGAAAAAGGTAGAGTGACTGAGGGAAAGGAGTTTTCTATGTCCAGTTCGTCACTACGTCCCCTTTTAGATATTAAGGTTCCAGGCTTGGCTGTGGATGCTTGGAAAGAGGTTATACGTCATACTAGGGCAAGGTCCAACGAAATTGATACACTTCGCCTTAATTTTCACGAGATTACTGACCAGTATCATGATGACTGGATGAAGCTTCGTCACTTTGAATACGATCACTTCTACAGTGCTTGGACTGCTATAGCATTCCGCATGCGCGCATGTGCGGAACATGATCGAGCTTTCACGGAAGCTTTCAAGAAAACTGGTGGTGCTGCTAAAGGTATAGACCTGTATCAGGAAGATGATGCCCTCTTCGATTTCTTTGTGAAGGGCTTCTCTGCTCTTGAGTGTTTCTATTACAGTCTGTACGCCTTGGGAGCACTTATCTACACACCAACCCAGAAACCAAGTGTTCCACCACCACCTCAATTTCAGCTACTTCATCCTAAAGATCAAAAAAAACTGAAAGCCATAAGTCCTACGAGTCTATATAATGCGTTCAAACAAATATTTCCTGACCTGCCTCTCACGAAACTCCTTGAGCGTATGTTAGAAGATGGAATGTATAAAGAGTGGAAGGATATTCGCAATCTGTTAACACATCGCGTGGCGACTGCTCGGCGCGCACTCCAATACCGCGACCCCTCCTTTTCAGGTACTCCTATAGCTGTTACGCAGTGGGCCAGTGATTTTTCACTTGACACAACGACGACATCCCTCCGATATGAGTGGTTGAAAGAGACACTCAATCATGGCCTGGAAGAGACTGTTCTATTTGCTAAGCAGAAATTACCATATACAGAAGATCAACTTCCTCCATTAACGTGATGAACTTACCTTGCAATAATGACATTGGTACGCTTATCCGTCTAAAAGAACAACATGCCCCATTCTTGCCTGATGGAAGAGCCAAGCCCATCTATCCCTCTATTCCCTTGCCCCAATGCGTCGCGAACCCAGCCTTGACGCATTGAGCAACGAGCAAGCGAAAGTAATCATACGCCAGCCCACAGCTGAGTACCGCGAGTCTCGCAAGGCGATAGCTCGCTAGCCACTTTAAAAATACTTAGAGCTGCAAACTAGTCACAAGCAAGCAGCGTTCGAATTGATATACTCAACTTGAACGCTGCTTGCTTTCATCAAAAAATGGGGATGATGACTGACACGATAACTGCATTCACCCCTCAACCCGTACTCTGCTGGCCCAACCTCCTGCGAATATCGAAATTTTTGCTCCTGCCTTCATCGTTGAGCTACGTATCGTGCGCACAACGAGTAATGCTATACTTATTGCACTTCTTTTTATAATTGTAGTAGTGTTAAAAAAATAGTGGAAGAAGAGTATTCATGTCTCAACAACGCCCGCCGCGAGGGGGAAGCTTCTGGCGTACTCCTCGTGTGCTCAAGACGCGCTCACAAGCAGGAATAGGATGCCTCATCCTGCTTGGAGCAGTCTTTATGTGCATTTTCTTCGGTTTCACAACAATAAGCGGACTCACCGCCGTGTTTCCTACCACTGGTACTCCAGTTGTCACGAGACCAACAACAAAAGTACCCACCTCAACAAGTGTTGCACAAGTAGTTTCAACTGTTGGTATAACACCCACGTCACAGCAGGGAGCGCAGTCGACACCAACGGCAACTACCGCGCCAAGTCCAACCGCGACCCCTACTACTGCGCCAACCGTCATTCCAACGGCTACTCCTATGCCACCACAACCCACTCCAGTCCCGACCACTGCACCCGTGCCAACACCAGTCCCAACACAACCTCCACCACCAAAGCCAACCCCAATCCCAACACAGCCGCCCCCAACTGGTACAAACGGTAACCCCTGGGGATACAACTTCTCGACCGGAAATTTGATCTACATACCGCCCTCTGGCTTTTGCAACTACTTTCCATGTATCGCCAGCTTCTAGGGAGCAGACGATCCCGGTGATGGTTACATTGTTGAGTGCAGCGATGGTGACTACAGCCAATCAGGTGGTGAACGCGGAGCCTGCTCCTATCACGGCGGAGTATCACGCCCCCTCTACTCTCATTAGTCCGATGGAAAATTCGTGCATATCGGATTTAGAGAGGAAGGACAAATGTTAATGGAGCAACCACCCATCGTAGGCGAGTCAGAAAGATGCTTCTTTCTGACTCGCGATGTCTATATAATATCAAAACCGTTTAAGTAGTGTCTAAAGAAGCAGGCCACCAATGAAAGGAGGTGCGACCCTGAATCACTTCAGGATGAGCTTGTAACCAGCGACAGCGCTCGGCCTGAACCTGTTCCAGTTCGCCAAGCGAGGCGAACGTCCGATTGGCAAGCGGTTCGTTGGAGAGGGGCCATAAGCGTTCTGCTGGTTGCAATTCTGGCGAATGAGATGGCAAGAACAGCAGGTGCAGCCCTTCAGGAAGCACCAGGTCATGACTCTTGTGCCAGCCCGCCTGATCCATCACCAGAAGCAGGTGCTTGTTTGGCCCAACCTCCTGTTCTTTGACGAAGGCGGACAGGGCCAGTGAAAAGGCTTGAGCATTGACGGTAGGCATGAGCAACCAACTGGTCTTTCCACTCTCGGGCTCGACAAAGCCATACAGGTACATCCACTGATACCGCTGTCGGACTATCGCCCGAACTCGGCTGCCTTTGCGCGCCCAGACGCGACGCAGGATCGGTTTGAGACCGATGCGATGTTCATCTTGCCTCCACAGCTCAATTTGGGCCTCTGGATACTCTTTTTGCACCTTGGCGACCTGCTCTGGGAGTTTTTTAAAAGCCTGCTGGGTGGCTTCGTCACTCTGCTCATGCTGCGGACGTGGCACATGCGTGCTTCTGCCGAGTCGTTGCAAGTAATCCCAGCCTCGGCGAGGGTCCACAGGTCGTCCCAGACGCTCAGTCATCCAGGCTGCCACCTTGGGGCCGCTCCACAGGCCACCATCGGCAGGCTGCTGATCCAAGGCGTGATCCAGTTCTTGCTGTTGCTCGACAGTGAGCAGGCAGGGGGCTCCAGGCAGTGTGAGCCTGTGGTCACCAATGCCTTGCTCACCAGCCTGATTGAAGCGCTGGACTATCGTGCGAACCCATCTGGCTGTATAGCCGAGCAGGGACGCGATTTCGTTTGGTGTGTGGCCCTCCTTCATCAGCCACAGGATATGCCAATGTGTTCGCTCGACGGGATTGGTTGCGCTTCGATAACGGTCATGAAGCTCTTCTGGTGTTCGTTCGGTTTGGACTGTCACTCGTTTCGCCATCCCTTTATTATACATTACCTAAACGGATTTGATATAACAGGCAGTACCATGGGTGATTTTGGGCAGCGGATAGAGGAAGGATAAGCCTTCCTCCTTGATATCCAATCAGCCCAATCAGGAAAGCTGTTCATCGCCGAGGCAGGTATGGAGAACCCAACGTAGCATTGCACAGCTTTATGGGCATGACAACGGGCATAGCTCCGCCCAACGCGTCGGAGTTAAGCCGCGGCGCCGAGTGTGAACTATTCAACCAAACTGCTTCTGGGCACCGTCGGCTTCAACTCCTCGTTAGGTCGCCGCGCCAAGAGCTTCACCTGCCCCCCCAGACGAGCGAGCATCGTCGATCGAGATCGATGAAGACCGTATCGCGATGTCCCGGTCGCAGGCTCGCAGCGTAGCGCCAGGTACCGTTCTGGACCGGAGGGCCACGCACCTGAATGCGGTACAGACTTGGGCTACGGTCTTCGTTCCGCTCGAATCAGCGGGGCCGTCCTCGGCTCCCAAGGGGCCTCACAGCTGCATATCGACGCCGATGAGGGGGCGAATGTTACGAGCGCTTGGCACATCTCTTTCGTCTGCATGATATGACCCTTGACAAGTGACTATTAAGTCACATATAATACCGGAATGGAAGATGAATCTGTCTTTCGCGCCCTCGCCGATCCAAGCCGTCGGCGACTGCTTGACCTCCTCTTTGAGCGCGACAGCCGCACGCTCACCGAGCTGGAGTCGGAGCTGCCGATGACGCGGTTCGGGGTGATGAAGCACTTGCGCGTGCTGCAAGAGGCCGGACTCATCACCACGCGCAAAGTGGGCCGCGAGAGACTGCACTACCTGAACCCGGTCCCAATCCAGCTCATCTCGGACCGCTGGATCAGTAAATACTCTGCGGCGCGTGTGAGCGTGCTCGCCGATCTCAAAACAGCGCTTGAAGGAGGGAATGGTATGACCACGGCTTCAAAGCCCCGGCTCGTTTATCAGATCATCATCAAGGCTCCGCAGGAGCGGGTATGGGAAGCGATCACCAAGTCGGAGTTCACCTCCCGCTATTACTATGGCTACACGCTTAAGACCGATCTCACCGTCGGCTCGCCCTTTACCTATCACATACCGAATGGCTCCCCTATAGTTGAGGGGGAGGTGGTTGCGTCCGAGCCACCCAACCAGTTGGTGCACACCTATCACTCACTCTGGCCCCCAATGAACGAAGATGCGCCCACCCGAGTAACGTGGGAGCTGGAGTCGATGCCCGGCGGCGTTACCAAGGTTACCGTGGTCCACGAGGACTTCCAGGGCCAGACTGCGACCTACCAGGGTTTGCAGGGCGGCGGCTGGACATGGATCCTCAGCAACATGAAGACGTTACTGGAGACCGGCGAGCCGATGCCTCAAGGGTACTAAATCTGAGCGGGGGATACTTGAAGAAATGCCGCCCGCAGCTTAACTGCCACATTAGCTGACGCATGACTAGAATAGCACGAGTCCGCAGTCGAACTGCGGCGAGGTTTCCAACCCAAGTCAATATGAGGAGGTTTTTATGAGCCAACCTGAAAAGAAGGGCACGCAGGAGTCCGCCAAGAGCACCGCCGCGATCAACAAGAAGTCCAAGGGATTCGCAGACGAGGAACGAGCCGCGATGAAGGAGCGCGCCAAAGAGCTGAAGGCGGAAGCGCTCGCCAACAAGAACAAGGCGGAAGGGGAAAAAGACGTGCTCGCGAAGATCGCCGAGATGCCGGAACCAGAGCGTGCCATGGCCAAGCGGCTCCATGAGATCATCAAAGCCAGCGCGCCAGTCCTCTCGCCGAAAACCTGGTACGGGATGCCCGCGTATGCCAAGGAAGGCAAGGTCGTCTGCTTCTTCCAAAGCGCGCAGAAGTTCAACACGAGGTACGCGACGCTCGGCTTCAGCGACACGGCGAACCTCGACGAAGGCGCCATATGGCCGACCTCCTTCGCGCTGACGGAGTTGACCGCCGCCGAAGAGGCGAGGATCAGCGCGCTTATGAAGAAAGCGCTGAGCTGAGGACTAAGCTCGCAACTAGGCCCCGCCCTAGGGTCTTCCGTAGCTCCGACAAACCCAACGATCTCATCCTCCTTGCTGAATACGAGGACGCGGAAAGGGCGCTTGCGCGTCTACCCGGTCACGTCGATTATAGGGGAAGGGCGCCTGTTCCTGTTCATTGTGCAACAAGGCTGACCCTCGATGCGTATGTCCTCCCGGAAGCGTGCCGACCATATGATATAGCAGGCAAGGAGTGAATTATGCCCCAGGAATACATCGAGATACGCTGCACCCCTGAAAACAACCTGAAGAATATATCGTTGCGCATTCCAAAGCGCAAAATCACTATCTTTACCGGTGTCTCCATTGTAATTGACGTTTAGACTAATTTCACTGCTCGCTTGCCGACTAGGGACGCTCAAATGAGCTTGAAATTGTGCATACAGGTTCTTAGAAGGGATTTATTGCTATGTTGGTCACATCATTGTTATCGTCCCAACATGATAATAAATCATTGATACGCATCTTTCTTGCTCGACTTTAGGCTCAGGAAAGCCAACAGTGCCGTCTCACGAGCTTTGCAAGGTCCAGTAAATACCTCCGAATTAGTTTAAACGTCAATTGTAACTTAGCATTAATAGCTGTCTACCTCCTCCTTCAGCAATTCATTTCCTTGCTTATCATAACAAGCAAACGTCATGGTATTCGTATCCACGGTCCATTTTTCTACGCCGCTGTCCGCCAGTCCTTTGGACATTTCCAGATAGCTTGTATTTCCCTGGTTATTAAGGTCAAGATGTTCTTGAGCTTTTTCGCTGTCGCTTCCATCATTAATAGGGAGGGTGTCGTGGACGGAAGGCGAGACAACCTTGTGCCCATCCTTTCCAAAAAATTCCGAATGTCCGTCAGCGAGGTATGAATCATATTTATCAACACCTAACGCCTGAAGTGCTCGCACATACTGAGAGAAACCCTCCATGGTGCCGAGTCGGTCATGTATCTCGTTGAGTTGCTCGAGTGTAAACATAGAAGCATTCTACCACGACTGGGAGGCTGGAAGTTACAGGTCGAGCTTCTTCTTTTTCTCGCCTTATATGTTAATATCAAACCAGTGCCATTATACTTGACGCAAGAACCCACTTTGGTACTATTGCATTGTCAGAACGATTGACCCATTCTTTCAACGAACTACCCATCTAGCTCACTTTTAAGAGGTATAAAGCGACTCACGAAAAAAGCTCGTGAGTCGCTTTATTTTAGGCCATAATCCACTTGACGAATAGTACGTGTATTATGTATACTACATATGCGGTATATGTATACAATTGTGAGACAAGACATGAGCACGATGATAGAAAAGCAAAAACTTGATATCGGAGCAATACGCGCAGAGCTGGGCTTAGATCGAGACGAATTAGGTCGAGATGCAAATGTCGACCAGACCAGGATTAGCAGAATAGAGAGTGGTCAGGTGATATCAAGACAAACAGCGTTGCGTGTCTTCTATGCAATAAACCGATTCCGTGTCAAAAAAGGATTACCAGAACTAACATGGAACGAGGACGAGTGGAACATCACGCTTGGAAAGCACAAATAACTATGCTACACTATCTACTTCAAACATCTCATAACAAATATTCCACTACAATTCTATCATGCTATTTCTTAATGCTTTTTGCGACTATATAGTTCATAGAAACACACAATATTCTCGTATACACCCGAATCATCAAATCTACACTATGACATGCCAAATATTTTGAACAGGAACGCGAGCATATCACTACGTTCGTCGATGATCTTGGTGGTTGGCTTGCCCATGCCATGTCCTGCTTTTAACTCAAGACGTAGCAAAGGAGGGTTTTCGCCATTGTGCGCTCGTTGTAGGGTCGCGGTAAATTTCTTGGCATGAGCGGGTACAACTCGGTCATCAGTATCCGCCGTCATAATGAGCGTGGGCGGATAGTGGACGCCTTCTTTGACGTTGTGTAGTGGTGAATAGGCGTAAAGAAATGTGAAGTGTTCAGCATCATGCTCGGCATCGCCATATTCAGGTACCCAATAACGGCCAACCGTGAAGCGGTGGTAGCGCAACATGTCGATGACGGGCACTTCACACACAACAGCTCCATAGAGATCGGGACGCTGTACAAGACATGCGCCAGTCAACAGACCACCGTTGCTGCCGCCGTTGATCGCAAGTTTTTCTGTGCTTGTGTATTTGTTGGCGATGAGCCATTCACCCGCAGCAATAAAATCATCGAAGACATTCTGCTTTTTTGCGAACATACCTGCCTGATGCCACTCCTCACCATACTCACCACCTCCACGCAGATTCGCTACCGCGTAGATACCACCGCTCTCTACCCATAGCAGTGCGACAAGCGAAAATGCTGGAGTCAGACTGATATTGAAGCCACCGTAGCCATAGAGAAGTGTTGGATTGGTACTATCCTTGACTAGACTCTTCTTGTGCGTTAAAAACATGGGGACGCGTGTCCCATCTTTTGAAGGATAAAAAACCTGCTCTGTCTCGTATCCACTTGAGTCGAACTTGATTTCCGAGCCATGCAACAACGTCAATGTATCGGTAACAAAATCGTAGCGGTATATTTCAGTTGGGAAGAGAAACGAGGTAAAGCCAATAAACAATTCGCTCTCATCTACCTCGCCAGAAATTTCTACAATGGAGCCAAGTGTTGGTAGGACTATCTCTCCTAAAAAATGCCCGTACATAGCGTAGCGTTTCATCTGATGATGGGCGTCATGCATGTACACCACAACAAATTCGTGGTTGGCAAGCAGCGCGAAGGCGATAACATCGTCCTGTTGCGGCACCAGTTCTTGCCAATATGTTCGCTCTGGATTGCGTGTATCGATAGCGATGATGCGGCCTCGTGGCGCATTCTGCGTAGTGCTGAAGTAAAAAATTGGTCCATCATTTCCCAGGAACGTATATTCGGCATCAGCCTCATCAAGCAAGCGTATAAAAGATGTCTCACTATCAATTTCACGATAGTAGATACGATTTTTAGGGTCCGTACCAAGATAGACGTTGAGTACGAGATACTTCCCGTCGTCGGTTACAATCGGGTCAAAGCCGAGTTCTTTCGCATCGGGTCGTTCGAAGATAAGCTGATCCTCAATTTGCGATGTATCGAGCTTGTGCAGATACACCTTATTGAAATTTGTCTGATCTTCTGCCGAAACTGTTCCTGGCTCTGGAAAGCGACTATAGTAAAAGCCTTGCTGATCATGTCGCCATGCTAGCGAGCTAAACTTTGTCCATTGAAGCACCTCGTCAAAGTCGTTACCCGCGTCGACACGTCGGACTCTCACCTCTTGCCAATCACTACCACTTGTCGAGGTGCCATACGCGAGAAGCGTGCCATCTTCACTGAATGAACGATTGACAAGGGCAACAGTACCATCGGTGCTTAATGTGTTGGGGTCAAGTACAAGCGTTGCCTCACCGTCCAACGAAGTCTGCTTATAGAGCACAAATTGGTTTTGTAAACCGCTATTCTTAGAGAAATAATAGCGGTCACCACGTCTGCTCGGTACCGTATATTTTGGGTAGTTGTAGAGTTCGGTGAGCCGTGTCTTAATTCTCTCACGCTCAGGAAGAGCGGCAAGATAGGTATGAGTGACCGTGTTTTGTGCCTCTGACCATGCCTGTACCTCGGGGGATGAAGCGTCTTCGAGCCAGCGATAGGGGTCAGCAACCAGTGTACCGTGATAGTCTTCGATGGTCGTGTCACGCCGAGTTTGTGGAATGTTCAATGAAATATACTCCTGACTACCTAAATCGTCATCGAACGGCAGTATTATACAGCTACGTTGGTTGAGCGTCCATAGGGTTTTTCGGGATCAATCAGCACGTTGATACACGCGGGTAGGCCGGATGCGAACGCACGCTCCAACGCAGGTCGAATATCTTCTGGTCGCTCGACAAGTTCGCCATAGCCGCCGAGTGCCTCAACCATTTTATCATAGCGAATACCCGGTGTGAGTTCAGCCGCCGTTGCGTGTCCAATCATCGCGCGTTGTGGATGCTTGATTTGTCCCCACGCGCCATCGTTGCCAATAATTGCTACGATGGGCAGTTTTTGACGCGCCATGCTCTCAAACTCCATACCATTGAGACCAAAGGCACCGTCACCACTGAGAATGATGACCTTCTTGCCGGGGCGTGTAAGTTGCGCCGCCATCGCGAAACCTGTGCCCGTACCAAGACAGCCCATTGGACCTGCATCAAGCCAGTAGCCAGGTTTGGCAACATTAATGACTTTGCCACCATAGCTTACGATATCGCCACCATCACCAACTACAGTTGTGTCTTCGTCAATAAAGTCGCGTATCTCGCGGCAAAAGCGCATTGGATGCATGGGAACGGCATCCGAGTTGAGTGCGGCTGCATCGCGTTCAATGCCGCGCTTCTCCTCGTTACGAATGTACTGTAGCCATTCCGAATTCGCAATTGGCTTTGTGTGACCTCCGTTACCTGACGCATGCTCAAACCAACATCCCCTACCAGACCAACGGCTGCCCCACGATTGACGCCGATATCCTCTGCGGCTAGATCGAACCATACTATTTTTGCCTCAGCAGGAATAAGCGGGGGTTGCCCGTGATTGAGGCGGAAGTCCATACGCGTGCCAATTGTCAGGATGGTGTCGGCTCCTTCTAACGCCTTACGTCTCGAGGATGTGAAGAAAAGTGGATGTGTTGGTGCCAGGCAACCGCGACCAGCCCCATTGAGGTATACAGGTGCTTGAAATCGTTCGGCAAGTTGGCGCAGAGGTTCCGCTGCGTCACACCACCACACGGCGGTACCCGCCATGATGACAGGGCGTTGTGCCTTTTCGAGTAGAGCAGCGGCTCGTACTACGGCATCAGGGTCAGGAGCGGTACAACCACCCGCGCGATAGTTAGCTGGTTCACCAAGATCGAAGAGCGTGTCGGTATCGGCGAAGTTATTGAGTACATCCATCGGCATTTCAAGGAAGGTTGGTCCAGGCTTGCCGCTTAACATCTGCCGAAAAGCGATACCAATGTACTCGCCAAGACGTGAGGTTTCATGCACTGTACGAGCCCACTTGGTGATAGGTCGTAGCAAGTCTATCTGCCCCATTTCCTGCAATGCCCCACGATCCCAGAAGCCAAGAGGAGCGGCACCACCAATCACCAGAATAGGACTACCCGTGAGATAGGCATTCGCGACTCCTGTAACGCCATCGGTTACACCGGGACCAGCGGTGAGCAGGGCCACCCCTGGTTTACGCGTTGTTTTAGCCCAACCCTCTGCCGCATGTACCGCGGCCTGTTCGTGACGCGTGTCAACAACACGAATCCCTTCACGCAAACACCCATCATAAATACCCGCGATGTGGCCCCCACTCAAGGTAAAGACAACCTCGACCCCTTCGCGTTTCAACATCCTGGCAACAAGCCAACCGCCATGAAGTAAACCCATGATGTGCTCCTTCGTGTCATAGAAAAAATATTGTTCCTCTATGATACCCCATTATCTTCATGCCATTCTTGACTTATACCGTAATACATTCTCAAAGGAGTCGATACCATAAAACTCGTTTCACCCGGTAAAGTAGTGCAGAATATCAACTATTTCCCTGTCATTTGATTGTAGACAGTGAGCCAGTTTGTAGCGATCTCAATTTGTGCGTCATGCAACGACACTGCACCGGAACATACCTGGTCGTGCAGGTAGTTTTCGACCTGGTCCTTCTCATGAAAGCCTGGTTGTGGGGAGGCAGCTTCCGGCCATAGATTCGCGATATCATTTGAGCCGCCCAATTCCAGGCTGACAAGGTGATCGACCTCATATTGGCCCGGCGAATGGCTCTGGATACCATATTCAGCGTACACCTGGTCTTTTTCACTAAATGGTACGTTTCGTACTCCGCGTGAGTAGCCCGATTGACATATCTGGTCTTTCGTCGCGTTGGGGAAGATAGCTCCTGGAGTGCAGGCTTTATCCTCTAGTGCTCCCTGTGGTTGGCAGCCCGAGGTTTTTGTTTGCGAACCAAGAGATTGTCCGGCATAGTTAGAGCCAGTGTTGGAACTTCCGGTTGACCCACCGTACCTCCGAGATTTTCGTGTGTGCCTAACCCTGACTGTACCTGTACTCGATGACCCCCCGTAGCCAGAATAGCCACTTCCGTTTGACGATGAGCCTGTGGAGCTATTTAGACTACAACCCGTCAATATAAGTAGGGATGCCATGATACATGCTAGTAAATAAAAATGTTTCACCGTTATAGTTACCTCTATCTTTTCCCTTTGAACTTCGCGTGAACGTTCTTTTCAACACTCTACAAGGGATAGCGTTATCGCTTGTCTTTCCTTCTAATACGTAGAACTACTTTACATAGATGCATGGTTGTAAGACTAAAGAGTATACTAGACCCTTCTGTCAGACTCTCCCGCAATTTAGTCGTCGTATTGTCCGAGAAGCACACATGGGTTCACTTTAAAGCATCCAAATGTCTACTTGCATGAGTGGTCTCACAATCTATAACGTGAAATTTTGCCAAGTATAAACTATATGGCTATAAAAATCTACCTGATTGATATGTAGATATTGTATTCCTCTCTAAGGGTGGATTGTGGGAAGGGGAAGAAAGAGATGTGAGTGCAGGAGGGATGGAGTAGGAAAAAAGAGCCAAATAAAGGCTGAAGAATCCCAAAATGGTAAAGTAGTTTGAGGATGACCCACTATTAGTTTACAAGAAACACAGGTGCTTCTTTCTCAAAACCCTTGCCACCCTTCATACCAGTGAGCCGATAGATATGCTATGATGGGGCAGAAGGTGGAACACAGGGAAATGTATTGACAACACCTTATTCATGATGAACGCATAGTGCGTTTCATCTTCCGGAGGAATCCTTTGAGCCGTCGTCATGCCTTCTGGGTTGTGGCCTATGCATTCATTGTAACGTTGTTGGGAAGTACACTTCCCACTCCTTTGTACGTCGTCTATCAAAACCGCTGGCACTTTTCGGCAGGTGTGCTAACGTCCGTTTATGCCGTGTATGCGCTGGCTGTGTTTCTTGCTCTGCTTTTATTCGGAAGCCTGTCCGATCAGATCGGGCGCAGGTATGTCCTCTTAGCCTCTCTCGTGCTTGTTGCCATCAGCGCCATCCTTTTTACGTTTGCTCAAGGCGTTGCCTGGTTAGTGATGGCACGCATTGTGACAGGTCTTGCCGTCGGCTTGTCCATGGGGACGGCAACTGCTGCTCTGACTGAACTCCATGTCCATAGGGACAACCGTTATGCGGCACTCATCAGTACAACGTGCAGTGCAATAGGGTTCGGCCTAGGACCTCTTTTAGCCGGTATACTCGTGCAATATGCACCCTGGCCTACCACGCTGGTCTACCTGGTCTACCTGGTCCTCATTCTGCTTGCTTTTTTCGGTTTATGGATGATACCGGAAACATTACCCGCTTCGTCTTTCAAAAAGGTCTGGCGACCACAGCGACCCAGCATTCCAGCAGAGATTTGGGCGCCATTTGCCCTTGCCTCTGCCGCGGTGTTCTGCGGCTTTGCCACGCTTGGCCTGTTTGCAGCTCTGGCACCTTCTCTGGTCATTAGCCTTCTGCATGTCCACAATTTAGCAGTTGGTGGGGCTATTGCCTCCGTCGTGTTCGCAACTTCTGCCCTCACTCAAATCGCTCTACGACAGATGGCGTGGCAACCCGCCTTAGCTGTAGGCCTGGTGGTAATGACGGGTGGGCTAATCCTAACTGTATTCGCCTTAGCTATGCAATCGCTGATAGTCTTTCTTGGAAGTGCGGTATGTCTTGGTCTAGGTCAAGGTCTCTCCTATATGGGGAGTCTAGCCCTCGTCAACCAAATCGCGCCGCCAGCCAAGCGTGCCGAAATTGCTTCCAGCTACTTCGTGGCTGCCTACATTGGTACGGCGGGACCAGTGCTCGGCGTCGGAATTCTTGCCAGTCGCCTCGGATTCCTTGGTGGGATAGTCGCCTTTGTCCTGCTCATTGGCAGTATCTCCCTGGTAGCAGTGGCAAGCATGCTGCTTGGGGCTAAACGGCGATACATATTTGATGAGGTAAAGGATATGAATGAACGCTAACTGGCCTTTGATCTTCAAAGGGAACGTTCAGGGTTTTCCTCGTCTAGATGCGCAAGAGAGGGCAGTGGTGTCAAACCCTGCAAGGCAGGGAGTTAGGCAAAGAAGAAGCTTGATATTGTATCCTTCTCTAAGAGTGGAGTTCCCGAACGCGGAAAGGAAGATCGTGGGAGATCTGCCACCAAGAGCCTTTTGTCCATTGAGTGTGAAGGTGAAGGACTTGCAAATAGAGAGCGACTTCCACCCCAATCTGGCTGCCAAAAGTCACCGCCTGACGAAACTTAGAGCGAAAAGCGCGATTGGCACGCTCAAGCAGGGAGGTGGTTTGTATCCACTCGCGGTGAGGGTATCCAATTGATAAAAGACCAGTGTCGCTTCAAAATCTCGTTTGAGCGTAGCAACCGCATCAGGAGCCCGTTCTTGCCATTGCCCTGCCCATTCTTGAATCCGGTGTTGCGCTTGTACCGCCGTTTGTGTTCGATAGATTGTACTGGCTCCCTCCATCATTTGCTTTCTATCCTCACGCTTCTCCTTTCCTTAGTGGAGCTGATCTCAGCAGAGCTACCCTCCTCGAAGCCGATCTAAGAGGAGCTAACCTCGTCGAAGCCAACCTCAGAGGAGCCGGTCGCAGCGAAGACATAGAGCTGAATGAGCCAAAGATAGACGCAAAAGAAAACACGTCATCATTCGGCATACGCATCATTGATGAACCTTTAGCACCTCATAATCTCACTTCAATCCTTTCATCTATCACCGAGCTTTCTACGAAGTGTTAGCTTATCGGAAAAGGACGTTTTGCAGACCTTATCGAGTACACACAAACTCATAATGTACATTTTGTCGAAGAGACTCAACTCATTATTAGCAAAATGACATACAATTCACCTGCTGACATTAAATTTACATTGACCTACGTATTTCAAATGTTGCAGCATCTATTGGAACAGCCATAGACGGAGTTGTACAAACGAGACAAAGACTCAAAAAGGTAGAGCTAGAGATTAAGGAGAAAGCACAAGTTATAGAACATGCAAAGCAAAAGGCCGACCAGGAAAGCAAAACCACACTTCTTGAGCAGGAGAAACAAGAGCTTGCAATAGGACGAGAACGTCTTGAGGTTTTAGAGAAACGCATTGAAGTACAAAAAAAAGGAATAGAGTATGCGCTTGAAATAGCAAGTAAGACTGTTAACATGCTTCAACCAAACGCAGACGAACAAACAAAAGCAATGGCTATTCAAACGTTGTTGCCCACCTTACTACAAATGAATAATGGTAAGGGATTAGAGCCTGTTCTACCAGCACCACAATCACGAAATAGTGAAGAGAAAAAGTAAGTAAGGCTAGAAATCTGAAAGAATGACAACAACATAGATGAATGCTGACAGCAGAATCGCTTCTCCGTCAAGTTAAGTGAAAGCTCTAACATAGATTTGCAAAGATAATCTATAATCTGGCTTTACCAGCACCTCGCCAAGTTTGAGAATTTCCCTCGTAGTTATCGATTCACGTAACTTGACGGAGAACCCAGAATCGATAGCAGAGACAGCAGATACTAATAGATAATCACATGCAACAGTGAACACAAAGCCTGGCAGTAATGCTGTATAAGCACGTTAACCAGTTGCATTGACGCTTGCATTTTCATGTGCGTACACTATACTAATGTAAGTACTTGTGGATGGAAAGGACCTAAAAACGTGCTCGTCGATAGCCATGCCCACATCGACACTTCCCGCTTTGATGCTGACCGAGAGGCCGTCATTCAGGCCGCGCTAGATGGTGGTGTTACCCGTATGATTGACCCCGGCTGTGATCTCTTGTCGAGTCAGGCCGCATATGAACTCGCGAAAACTCACCAAGGTGTTGTGTACGCGGGCGTTGGAGTGCATCCGCATGAAGCGACAACGTATACCGATGAGATAGAAGAGCAATTTCGCGCTATGGCACAGGAGCCAGAGGTGGTCGCGATTGGCGAGTTTGGCCTGGATTATTTCCGTATGCTCTCGCCACGCGATATACAACGCGCCGTTTTTTGCGCCCATCTGGACCTCGCACGTGCATGTGATCTGCCTTGTATCATTCATGTACGTGATGCACATAATGACGTGATTGAGCTATTGCGTGCGCACGGTCAGGGACTGCGTGGTGTCTTCCACTGCTTTTCAGGGAATGTCGAACAGGCTGAGGAATGTCTGGACTTTGAAGGCTTTTTGCTCTCGTTCGCCGGTCCTTTGACCAAACAGGGAAATACGTTGCCTGATGTAGCACGAATGGTACCTTTGAATCGTGTCTTGATTGAGACGGATAGCCCGTATCTTGTGCCGAAGCCGCTCAAGGCGAAGCGCAACGAACCACTTTTTGTACAACATACCGCCGCGAAACTAGCCGAGTTACGCGGTATGACAATAGAAGAAATTGCCCAGGTGACAACTGCAAACGCTGTCCGTTTGTTCGATCTAGGAGAGAAAAAACTGTCATGAAGTTATTTAATACATTGACCCAGTCGCTCGAAACATTTGTGCCACTCGATGATACTGTACGTATCTATGTATGTGGTGTCACACCCTATGATACGACGCACCTGGGCCATGCCTTTACCTATGTCTCGTTCGATACGCTCATTCGCTACCTGGAATTTAACGGCCACAAAGTAAAGTACGTGCAAAATGTGACCGATATCGACGACGACGTGCTGCGGAAATCGCGTGAGCTGGGTATGCAGTGGGACGAGTTAGGCCGCCGCGAGACTGAACGCTTTCTTCGTGACATGGATGCACTGAATGTGCGCAGACCTGATGTATATGCCAAGGCAACCGAGGAAATTCCGGATATCATCGCGATTGTAACCACCTTGCTTGAGCGTGGCTATGCCTATGTAAGTGAAGGTTGCGTCTTTTATGATGTTCATCGCGATCCCAACTTTGGTGAAATGGCGCGTGCGGTTGGCCTCAAAGACTATCAATCAATGCTCAAGGTTGCCAATGAGCGCGGTAACTTCCCCGATGACCCGCGCAAACATGACCCGCTCGACTTCGTGTTGTGGCAAGCACAGGCACCTGGTGAACCGGCGTGGGAGAGTCCCTGGGGACCGGGACGACCTGGTTGGCATATCGAGTGTAGTGCTATGTCGATTCATCATCTTGGTGAGCAAATAGACATTCACGGTGGTGGAGCGGATCTGAATTTTCCGCACCATACCTGTGAAATTGCACAATCCGAACATTATACCGAACTCGCCCCCTTCTCTCGCATCTGGGCGCATACGGGCATGGTTTACCAGGATGGCGAAAAGATGAGTAAGTCACTGGGCAACCTAACACTTGTGAGTAATCTGCTGAAAGAATACACACCAGATGCCATTCGTCTTGTGCTGCAAAGTCATCACTACCGCTTTCCATGGGAATGTTTTCCTGAAGACCTCAAAATCGCGGCAGATACCGACAACACGTTCCAACAACTACGCACTCTTGTCGGTTCTAGTCTGTCGGATGAGACAACGGAAGACACGATAATGCTGCACAATCGCTTCTTGTCCGTTATGGACAACGACCTCAACACACCCGAGGCCGTTAACATGTTGCGCAAGGCTGCCCAGACCGCCCTTGAAGAACACAACACACTACTTGGGAGCGAGGTGTTACGCCTGACAAAGGTATTAGGTTTGTGCGCGTAACAAGAGAACAGGAGAGGCCAGGGCACCCGTAAAGGACATTCCCTTTACGGGTGCCCTCGTTCTTGCAAAAATTTGACAGACGCCTGAAAGAGCTATCAAATTGCCTCTTGTCTCCTACTATGCTATACTTGCGCACAAGTATAAAGGAGGAAGACTCATTATGGCTGAAGATACATCATCACTGCAAAATCCTTTTATCCTTGGCGAGCATCTCTATTTGCGACCTCTGGAGCCTGCACAGGACAATCATGCCTACTCGACATGGCTTAATGATGCCGACGTGCGACGCTATTTTTCCGTGTATCCTACCAGTGATGCACGTGGCAAAGAACGGCTTGAAAACCTGTATAAGTCCTTTGGACATATTATTTTTGGCGTTGCCCTCAGACGTGACAACACCCTGATTGGTCTCGTCGGTCTCAAAGATATCAATGTGCTCAACCAGAGTGCCGAGTTCTATAACATTATTGACCAGGCCTATTGGGGCAAGGGCTATGGGACCGAATGTACAAAAATGATGATTCACTACGGTTTTATGGAGTTGAACCTCAATCGCATTCAGACGCAGGACATGGAAGAGAACATCGGGGGTCAGCGTGCCGACGAAAAAGCAGGGTTCAAATACGAAGGTACACTACGCGAGGCCATTCAAAGGTTTGGTAAATTTCATAATGTGCGTGTGTATAGTATGTTACGCAGCGAATACATGGAGCGAAATACCCTGTGACGACAACAACAGCGATCACCGTGCAAGAAATTACCGATCAAGTACAGTGGAACACGTTTCTGACCAATCAACCACGTGGTCATCTCCTGCAATCGTATGAGTGGGGTGAACTCAACAAATACCTGGGTGGACGTATCTATCGCTTGGGCGCATTAGAAGACGAGCGTCTGATTGGTGTTATGCTCCTGACCGTTGCCCCTGTGCCACTGCCTGTCAAAGTTCCAGGCATACAACTCAATTGGCTTTACAGCGTGCGCGGCCCTACTGTCGAACGGCCAAACTCACCTGCTCTGGCCGCGCTGGTAGCGCATGCTCACAAGCTAGCAAAGCAAGAGCACGCGGTGGTGTTGCGTGTCGAGCCAAACATTGCCGACGATGACCCCGATGAAGATGTGTGGCTTGCCGCCTATCACAAGCTTGGGTTTCATACAAACCCGATAGCCGTCCATGGTCGTCGAAGCTGGGTGCTTGATATTCGACCTGATCTCGACAAACTGTTCGCGGATTTCAAAATGACATGGCGACAAAATGTGCGTGCAGCCGAGCGTAAAGGCATTATTATTCGCGAGGCCAACGGAGAAAAGGATTTCGATACCTACTATAACCTACTCACGGTGACAAGTGAGCGCGACGACTTCTTTATTCATAGCAAAGACTATCACAAAGAAATTCTACGCTACTTTGTAAGCAAGGGCGATGCCGTGTTGTATCTCGCAGAGCATGAGGGCGAGGCTATTGCTGCCAAAATGCTCATACGCTTTGGCGATTGGTGCTGGGACATGTTTGGTGCTTCCTCGAACGAGAAGCGCAACCTGAAACCCACCTATCTTTTGCAATATCGCTGCTTTGCGTGGGCGAAGTCGCGTGGATGCAGCTACTTCGACTTCCGTACTATTCCTGAGATACTTGAGCCGGGCGAAGAGATGTGGGGCGTATACGAATATAAAAAAGGCTATGGCGGCTTCTCACGTCTAAATATGCCGACACAGGATTATGTGTATCGACCCCTGTTCTACAATGGCTGGCGCAAACTCGTTGAAGTACGACGCTCCCAGCGTCATGCCGAGCGCAAAAAAGTTGAGATGGAGCGAGCCGCACGCGGCAAATCATAGGGACTTGCCCCATAAGCATGAACTTCAGGCCAAAGGGATGTCTCTGATGAGGCCAGGGCATCCCCTTGCGGATGCCCTGGTTCCGATGGAAACCGAGTTTTTCATGTGAAGTTCACGCTTATGGAGGCTTGCCCTTGTCATGCTCTCGTGCCTCGGTGCCGTTTCACAGGCCACACTATGAATTTGTTGGAGTCAATAGGCTCTCACTTTGTCATATCCTCGTTTCGCAATCATGTTTATGGAGGAACAATACATACAATGCAGGCCAAGATTATTACAGACTGTCAGCAATGGAACGATTTTGTCGTTGCCTCAGTCTGTTGCAATATCACACAATCATACGAGTGGGGCGAACTCGCTCCACATCTTGGTGCGAGCGAGGCACTTCATATAGGCGTTGTTGATGATACAACGGGCAACCTATGTGCCGCGATGCTTTTGCTAGTATCGCGCACGCCCATTATCAATCAAACATATTTCTACGCGCCACGCGGTCCCATTATTGATGAACCTGACTCGCCTGCGATGACGGTCCTACTCAACTTTGTCAAGGCCGAGGCACACAAACGTAATGCCTTTATGCTTAAGGTCGAGCCGAGTGTTTTCGACGACAACACCCAATGGGCTACAGCACTACAAAGACGCGGCTTCCGTATTAATCCCTTCGCTACCCATATTCGCCACGAATGGGTGCTTGACCTACGACCCGATGAAAAGACTATTCTCGCGGGCATGAAGGAAAAATGGCGCTACAATATCCGCCTGGCGGCACGTAAAGGAATCGTGGTACGACGTGGCGAGGGGCAGGTGGACCTTGATACGTTTTATCGTATCTATGAAACAACCAGTGAGCGTGACCAATTCTTTATTCATGACAAGCCGCACTATGAGGACATTATGCGCCTCTTTGGTGAGGGGGACCGGGCCGCGCTCTTCCTTGCCGAATACGAGGGGCAAGCAATTGCAGGCACAATTGTGCTACGATTAGGCCATTGGAGTTGGTATATGTTCGGTGCCTCTTCTAACGAGCAGCGCGAACGGATGCCCAACCACTTGTTGCAGTGGACTGGGATGCAATGGGCAAAGGCACATGGTTGCTGGTATTACAATTTCCGCGGCATTCCTGATATTTTGGAAGAGGGGCAAGATTTATGGGGCGTCTACGTCTTCAAACGCGGGTTTGGGGGCTTTCCCATGCGCTCGCTTGCTACTTATGATCTTGTATATCAGCCCTTTGTCTACGAAGTATACCGACGCTTATTAGATGTGAAACGCTGGCGTGATCAACGCCGTTACACAGGAACACGCACTAGGAACACAACATCATGAAATTAGGCAAACAACGTATTTATGATCTACCCGTCAACGATATTACGACGCTCGGCGACTATGCCCGACTGCTCCAACTTGAGGCACAGCAGCGTGGTGAGGTATTGCCGCCGTCAATTCTTTTACAGATTGGTGAGCCGAGTTTTCGCACGCCAGAGCACATTCGGTTAGCAGCGATGCAAGCTATCGAGAACGACCCGATTACCTATGGACCTGCCGCTGGTTGGCACTGGTTGCGTGAACTGATCGCCGAGAAGATACAACGTGTCAATGGCTATACCGTCAGTCCTGCCAATGTCTCGATAGCAATGGGTGGAACGGGTGCGCTACAAGCGGCGTTCAACGCGACGGTGGGAGAGGGTGATGAAATACTTGTGCCTGATCCGGCCTGGCCGCTATATCATATGCAGTTCGCGGCCTGTGGAGCGACTGGCGTTCCCTATCCACTCGACCCACAAAACGAGTGGTTGCCAAATATCGCGGACCTGGAAAAACTGGTTACGCCGCGCACACGTATCTTGATTATCAATACCCCCGGCAATCCTACAGGCGCGGTCTTCCCAAAACAGGTGGTTAACGATTTGCTGGATTTCGCGCGTCGCCACGACCTCTATCTCATCTCTGACGAGTGTTACGACCAGATACTCTTCGAAGGCGAACACACTAGTCCCGCGATGATGCTGTCACAAGAAGAGTTCGAGTCGGGTCGTTTCATTGGTATCTACACCTTCTCCAAGACATATGCGATGACTGGTTGGCGTATTGGATATGTCGTTACGGGCACACAGTTGCTTAAGACAATTGTTGATGTGCTCAATGCTAACCAGACCAACATGAGTACGCCTATTCAGCGTGCTGCCGCCGCCGCACTGACCGGACCACAAGACTGTGCCGCTGAGATGCGCGATGCATACCATCGTCGTCGTGACCTTGCAGTAAGCTTGCTCAAAGACTATGGTCGCTACCTCTATACGCCGCATGGTGCCTTTTACGCGCTTGTCGATGTATCAGGGCGCAATGGTGAATTGCGTGGTAGACAGTTCGCGCTCGACCTGCTTCGTACACGCCACGTGGCAGTCGCTCCTGGTAGTGGCTTTGGCTCCGTATCAGAACGCTTCGTGCGTATCTCGTTAGCTGCATCAGAACAAGACCTTGAGAACGGTATAAAGGCAATTTGCGATTTCGCGGACAACCTATCTGTATAGCTGAAGTCCAGGCACAGGATGAGCAGGTTGGTAAATCAAATACTGTCCAACCACTACGCGCCGATATGGAGTGCCAGAAGTCTTGAGCCATGTTTCTAAGACTGTAAGTTGTGACATCCCTATTCGATAAACGAAGGCGGGGTTCCCAGACGCCATTACCGTATCTCGATAGGGCGTGTAGCGATCATACCCATGTATTAATGTACCATGCTTGACCCATGTATCACCGCAAATGAGGTGTTCGTGGGAAAAGACAATGAGTGGCGTACATATCCAATAGTCTGTATAAAAACGAGTGATATGTAACTGTTCTAGTTGCGTGACCAGTTGTATTGTGTGTTTCTGCTGCGCTTGTGCTTGTGGTGCCAGCCCTGGAAGGCTCAATGTAGCTCCAAGACTAACCAAGAGTACGACAAACACAATGCTCATACGCACCGCACGTTCCACAATTTTTACTGCTGATGGCATAGTGGTTCGCCATGGAGTGTTTGTCCATAACGGCCATAGCACTGCAGGTAAGCCCACCAGGGTACAGAGAATATAACGCAGCCCTAATATACCTGAGTAAATTGAGGCGGGATTGTGTGCGTATATAATGAGTGTCAAAGCAGTTCCCAGCAGCAAAAATACACGTGCAACCTGTTGTATGAATTGCACTGATGTGCGCTCTGCATTGCGCAAAATTCTTCCTATAGACACAAATGCTAGGAGGAGCGCACACAGGAACGAGAGAACATAACCAATGCCATAGATTTGCTGTAAGACCATACTTGCCTGAGAGTGCGTTGAAGACACAAAAGGAAGATGGTCGATATAATATTGAGGGAAAAGGCCGAGTGTTGCAGGCAATACGACGAAAAGTGCCGAGACAACCTGGTCATTGAAAGTGTACTGTTGCTGTGCCCCCATTTGACTCATGGAGAGAAAGACGCTGAGAGAATTTTGTCCAGGGGCAGCATGTAAATTATAAAAAATCAACGGCCAGACCCCGATAATCAGTCCCAACAACATACACCACATGCCCCATTTAAGCACCTGTCGCCAACAGAGCACGACCAACAATAGTCCTGAAACGAGGAGATAGGGAGCTGTGACAAGGTGAGACCAGAGCGCTAAGCCTGAAATAACACCCCACAAGAGATAGAGTATCGCGCGGGGAAAAGGTCGCATGAAGCGGTCAGAAGCGATTTTATAAGCAATGAGGAAGGAGAAGACACAGAGAAAAGGCAAAGCAGCATAGCCAGAACCGGTGGTCTGAAATGTAACGACAAACTCGGTCCCTGTCCCTAGCAATGCCAACATAATAAGCGCGAACGACTTGGAGTAGAGACGCGAGGTGAGGACATACATACACGTGAGAAAGCCAGCAAAAAAAAGGATATCACCCAAACGTGCTGACCAGACGGACGCCCCAAATAACCGAAACAAGACGGCATTGACATACGCCTCAATAGGTCCAAGATAGTTTTGTCCCCAGAAAAAGATCGGATGATCCCCGTGCTCCTCAATATGCATTGCCATAAGGACCATCGTACCCTCATCACTATTCATTGGAAGCCACATAAGTGTGTTCAATGCTATACGGAAGCCAGAAGCCACAACAATGATGACGAGAGCATAGAAATCAAAGGCATGAAGTTTGTAAGTCTTAAGAAGACGAGGAGAAATTGATAAGATCATATTACATTCTCTCTAAAGTTGTGTTAGATCAAACCGAGATAGTGAGTAAATTTCAAAACACATTACTATCTCAATTATACTTATTCACTTATATGCCACAACTCCAAATGCCTCTGGACGCTTCACTACTCGCGTAAAGCCTGACTCTTGTAAGCGACGTAGGGCACCACGCGCAACTGTCCCACTCGATTTACTTTCCAAATTGCCTATATAGTGAAAGAGCTTGCCACCACGCTTGAGGACACGGTAAAGTTCACGATAGAAGGTGCCAGAATAGAGTTCACCGGCAAGACTAAAGACAGGGGGATCATGCAAAATAGCGGAGAAATGTTCATTCTCAAACGTGGGTACAACCTCATAGGCATTCCCCATGACCTGTTGTATCTTAGGATTGTCGAACAGGTTGCGGGACCAGGGGTTGAGCCGCGCAATCTCTTGCGCTCCTGGGTCAAGCTCGATAGTCACAACCTGCTCAGCAGTTTTCGCCGCTTCTATCGCAGTATAGCCTAAACCAGTCGCGGTATCAAGCACTCGCCCTGCCAAAGGTGTCAAGGTGGCAATCTTTTTACGCGTATCTTGCATAGGGTCGATATCGACGATGCGATGCATGGTAAAGCCCGCGATTAACATGCTCGGGGTGTGCTTTGTTGGCAACAGGCTACACATGCGGTTTGTCGCCTCAGAAAAGACCTGGATGGGGCGAATATCCCAATCGCCCCATTCATTCTTCGCATTTCCATTCCGCTCTACCACAAAGCAGTTTCCATCTGCCTTCTGAATTTTCTCAAGCTGTTGCCAGGGTAGCTGCTCGCCCGACGGAAAAAGTACTCCTTCTTGCGTCACTTGTGCTGTGACGGTTGAGATACCTAGATCAGGTGAAATCGCTACCGATTCGTGCCCTTGCCGTTGCGCCGAAAGTAGCGTTTCAGCCTGAACATACGAAAGAACAATGGAATAGGGCATCAGAGTACTCCTAACATAAGAGAAATTTATAAACGCAACAGATCGAAGACGCCTGCGAACGCATTGCGACAACCACGTCGCTCGGCGGCTTCATTTTGTGATGCGTAAGGCACGCGCAGAACTTGTTCCCATGACGCGGCAGATGAGGCTTCTGCCGGGGTTGGCAACAGTGTCATACGCAGATTCTCTTTTGGACGCAACGTAATCAAAGGGCTAATTTCTGCGTGATACCCTGGTGCTGTACGCGGCGTGTATTTCTGTAGCATGGTAGTTAAAATCAGCTTGGCCTCAAGCTGCGCGAATGGCATGCCAATACAGATGCGCGGACCCGCACCAAAGGGGAAGTAGGCTCCCTGCGGCACTTTTTGCCCATTTACAGGGTCCCAACGCTCCGGTCGAAATGTTTCAGGATCGCCCCAAATTTCAGGGATACGATGTGTCACCCACTGACTCAACAGGAACAGTGTGCCAGCAGGGAAATGTACACCATCGAGCTCAAAATCTTCGGTAGCATGCCGACCCTGTATCCACGCAGGAGGATAGAGCCGCATGGACTCGTTCAGCACCCAATCAAGATAGGGCATATTCGCCATATCTTCAAAGGTTGGTGTGCGACCATGCAGCACAGTGCGCATCTCCGCGAACAATTTCTCTCGCACCTCGGGATGTTCTGAAAGCAGATAAAAGGTCCACGTCAATGCATTGGCGGTTGTCTCATGACCAGCCGCGATAAAGGTCATAATGTGGTCGTGTATCTGCTTATCGCTGAGGGGTGTCTCGGCATGTTCCGCATCTCTTGCATCGGGCGCGGTGAGCAGCATTGAGAGTACATCATCGCGTTTCTGCCCATCGCCGCGTCTCTGGGCGATCAGAGTGTAGACGAGCGTATTGAGTCGCCGTATCGCTGCCATGCGCTTACCATAGGAGGTAAAGGGCTGGTCGATACGCACGTTGAGTAGCGTCTCAAGAATTCCCGGTTGTGTACCGATAATACCGTTGAACGCGGTGCCAAGATCACTAAGTTGCGTACTAAGGTCAATATTAAAGAGACATTTGCCCACAATACGTAGTGTTAATTCTTGCATCGCACGCGATACATCGACAATATCCCCGACGTGCCATGTTTTGAGTAGCTCTTGCGTATATTGTGTCATCGCCTCCGCGTATCCCTCCACGCGCTTCTTGTGAAAGGCTGGTTGTACGGCGCGCCTTTGCTGACGATGTGCCTCACCGTCGATGGTGAGCAAGCCCTCATCAAGAATACCATCGCTACTCCCTCCACTGCCCTGAGTGAATTCGCGGTTCGTGAATATGCGCGGATGCTCTATTAGCAGGTAGCGTACATGTTCAGGTTGGAATAGCAGCACAATCGGGACACGACCAAGGTGAATGGTCGTCATATTCCCGTAGGTGCGCTGTAACTGTTGAAAAAAACCAAGTGGGTCTGTTCGAAATGAGAGGGCGTTCCCAATCACGGGAAGCGGTGTTGGCCCTGCTGGAAGTGCTATCTTTGGTTCTTGTATGATGGTAGCCATATGTTTTTGTCTCTGTTCTGTCTACTATCTGTACTATTTGTGCTATCTGTTCAATACCTTCATGTATATCATAGAACAAGAAATTGCGAGAAACAACATACAACATACGACATAGGCTATGGCTCTAGCCGATTGATATCTCGCGGAAAGGTTGTTGCCAGTTTGATGTTTGGCACACCTGTAAGTTGCATCAAGAGGCGTTCCAGCCCAATAGCAAACCCTCCGTGTGGCGGCATGCCATACTTGAAAGCTTCAAGGTAGGACGCGAATGGCTCCAAAGGTAGCTTCGCTTTTTCCAGTGCCGCGAGATAGTCAGTATAGAGGTGCAAGCGCTGCCCACCTGTTACCAGTTCAGTACCTCGGAAGAGCAGGTCAAACGAGTTCGTAAACGTGGGCCGTGCCGGGTCGGGATAGGTGTAGAATGGACGCTTGCTTGTCGGATAGCCGGTCACGAACAGAAAATCGCTACCAAACTCCTGTCGCGCCCATTCGCCAAGCCAACGCTCATCCTGTGGTGACAGGTCCGGTTCACCACGAACATCCGTGTTGTGCAGCGTGAAGATCAACTTCTGGGCATCCGAGAAGTGAATATGCGGTATCTCCTGTGGCACCTCTGGCATCTGTACCTTGAGTAGTTCCAGTTCTGCCATATAATGCTCATTAAAGTTGGCCAGGATGCCTGCCAGTACGTCGCGTAGTAGTGCCATCACTGTAAAATGATTCTCGATAAAACCGAACTCAGCATCGAGGCTTACATATTCATTGAGGTGACGCGTTGTATCGTGTGGCTCAGCCCGAAAGACGGGTCCTACCTCGAAGACACGCTCGAAGACGCCTACCAGAATTTGCTTATAAAACTGTGGACTTTGTGCGAGGTAGGCATCCCGTCCAAAGTAGCCTAACTTGTAGACATTGGCTCCACTCTCTGTCGCGGAGGCAACAATCTTGGGTGTTTGTATTTCCGTAAAATTACGCGCTGTTAGTACACTACGAAAGCCTGCCATTGCACCTGCACTTAGACGCAGAACGGCACGGCGAGAGGGATGACGATTTGTGACAACCGCATGATCGAGCAAAGTATTGACATGAGCAGTAATCTTACGCTTGTTGAGTGCTACAGGCGGAATCTCTGTTACAGGAGTAAGTACATCAACAGAGAGATCGTGTAGTTCGACACCACTAGGAGCCTGTACTTCGCGAACAACCGTTCCTTCAACGGCTATGACACTCTCGACGCCAACTCCGCTCAATACTGCAAGGTCCGCTTCGTGTTCAGTAACGCATTGAAGCATGCTCCATCCATCACGAACAACGAGAAAATTGACTCCCCCCATTTGCCGTAGCGAGTGCAGCCATCCCTTTATAAGGACGCGTTCGCCGACGTGTACCTGTACCTCTGTAGTACGTAAACGTTTCATGTGAAACATTCCTTTCATGTTTATGATAATAGCAATAAGGGCAACAAAAAACCCTCATCCTCTCTATTGGAGGACGAGGGCGTATCTTTCGTAATATGCCTATCGTGGTACCACCACCGTTTATCCCTTATGTAGTGCGTACAGTATGTACTTGTACTACAAGGGACCTCTATCGGTTCTGCCCTTCCTAAAAAGGAGAGGAAAAACCGTCGCGCTATAACGGGCGTGTCCCGAAATATGGTTACTTGTTTCTCATAATAAAGAAGGTTCACCATTTGGCTCAGGAATGTCATCACGTGGGACCGATCACGATGCTTGCAGCAGATATGATACATCGCTCTCTGTAGTTTCGGCACGCCTACGCGATATGTTTCCTGTCATCGCCTGTATGTTTGCTCTATCTGTATTCGACTATACCTGAGAGCGTATGAAAAGTCAAGCAAAAAGCTGTTTTGAAATGGTTAAGACTTGACCTAAAGAAGATTTTAGAGAAGGTAGCAAGATATTTCTTCTGCTGTCATGCCCAAACTATATTAGAAAAGCGGAAGTTTGAACAGTTTCCTTTAGTGACAGGTACTATCGTACAGGCTCCACTCAAACATGGCCATGCCCTGGTGTATCATGCAGTAAGGCTTGACCCTACAGTGTTAGATAAAGCCGCAGGAATTCGGGCTATTGACACTTGCCTTGCGGCACACGCGGATATGTTACCATTCTATAAATAAGGATTGAGAGCAGTGTAAGGGCTTGACATCCCAGGTCCTTATAGAAAGTAATGGAATACCGACTTATGAAACAGTTACAGCTTTCGAGCAACTGGCAATGCAAAAAACGTACACCAGAACGCTCCCTTTTTGATGATAGCACTCATATTTCCGATTGGATTGCGGCGAGTGTACCTGGTACTGTTCATCAAGCACTTCTAGCGACAAACCAGATTCCTGACCCTTTTTATGGTCGCAACGAAACACTCGTACAATGGATTGGCGAAAGCGATTGGTTGTACCGTTGCACCTTTGAACTTGCAGCAGAATTTGTGAACGAGGAGAGTATCGAGCTATGTTTCGATGGCCTGGATACGTTCTCTACAGTCTGGTTGAATGGTCAGCAAATACATACAAGTGACAATATGTTTGTCCCCTATCGTGTTCAAGTTGGCTCACAGGTACAAGTCGGCGAGAATGAGCTACTTATTTTGTTCGAGTCGGCGTTGCACTATGGGAAGGAGCGAGAGATTATCCATGGTAAGCGGGCTGTATGGAATGGTGATGCTAGCCGTGTCTATGTACGTAAGGCACAGTACCACTATGGCTGGGATTGGGGGCCAACGCTACTGACTGCGGGTCCATGGCGACCTATTCGCTTAGAAGCCTATAGTGCACGTATTTCAGAGATGTATTGTCCAACAGAAATCGCGCTCGATCTCAAATCCGCTCGCATTCAGGTAAACACGACGTACGAGATAAATAGGACTGTTCAACCTGCTGATATAGCATTGCATGTAGCCCTTTATGACCCTACTGGTGAACTGGTAGATGAGCACACGCTACCAATGACAGGAAATACGGCACAACACACCTTCGAGTTGAGAAATCTACAGTTATGGTGGCCGCTTGGCTATGGAGAGCAACCTTTGTATCGTATCGTCGCGACGTTGCACACGCCTACAGGAGCGGTTGGTCAATACGAACAAAGACTGGGGCTGCGTCGCTTACGTCTTGTACAACAACCAACTAGCGATGAAAGTGGTACAACGTTCTTTTTCGAGGTCAACAATACACCTATCTATTGTGGTGGGGCAAACTGGATTCCCGCCGATTCTTTTCTCCCTGCAATTACCCCTGACCGTTATCGTGCATGGCTACAACTTGCCGCCGATGCACACATGACGATGATACGCGTCTGGGGTGGTGGCGTTTATGAAGATGACATATTTTACGATATATGTGATGAACTGGGGCTGCTTGTCTGGCAAGATTTTATGTTTGGCTGTGGTATCTATCCTGCTTATGAATGGTTCCAGAAGAATGTGGTTGCTGAGGCTGAGGCCAACATTCGCAGGTTACGTCATCATCCTAGTATCGCTCTCTGGTGCGGCAACAACGAAGACTATTCGATCGCACAGAGCCTGGGTAGTTATGATAGCAGTTTCACAGGAGATTTTACAAAAACCGCGTTTCCCGCGCGTGTCTTGTACGAACGTCTCCTACCGGAGATATGTGCGCGTTTGAATCCAGAACGTTCGTACTGGCCCGGTAGCCCTTATGCTGGAACAGATGTGAACGATGAACGGAGAGGCGATCTTCATGCGTGGCATATCGGAAATGGCGATATACCATACCAGGATTATCCAAAAACTCGTGCACGTTTTATCAGTGAGTTTGGCATGGAAAGCTTTCCCGCTCTTCCTACAATAGCGAGTTTCGCACCACAAGAAGAACTGTATCCGCAGAGCCACACTATCGATCATCATAACAAAAGTGATGGTGGTTCAAGGCGGATAGCGGGCTACATCCTTGACAATATTCGTATGCCCGCAGACCTGCCAGGCTACATCTATGCCACCCAATTCATCCAAGCCGAGGCACTAAGTGTAGGAATACGAGGATGGCGAAGACATTGGGGACATCTAGATGAACAAACAGGGGGCGCACTTTTGTGGCAACTCGACGACTGTTGGCCGGTTATTAGCTGGGGCATCGTTGATTACGCGCTCCGTCCTAAGGCAGCGTATTATGGAGTACGTCGCGAGTTAGCCCCATTTGTCGTGGGGCTAGTGCCTACAACACACGATCATGCCGAACTGTGGGCGGTTAATGGCGTTATGACACCTATCGATGCCATTGTAGAAGTATGCACCTGGACACTTGATGGCACATTGGTAGCAGAGGAACATCATGTGGTAACGCTATTGGCAAATCAAGGGACAGAGATAGGGCATATCCAACGAGTTGGCGAACATATTCTTAGTACATGTATACAAAAAGATGGTGTGACGATTGCACGGACCGCGTTGTGGCCTGAACCATTCAAATATCTTTCACTCGCTGAACCAGAGATTACTCTTGAGCGACAGGATGCACACACATTACGCATTCAAGCAAAGCGACCAGCCAAAGGTGTTTGGCTCTCAGCAGGTGATGGCGTGCAATGGAGCGACAACATGCTTGATCTTTTCCCCGATGACCCGCAAATTATCAAAGTGCAAGGATTGGAAGACGCGGAGATACAGATACGAAGCTTGAAGGGAGATCATACGTACACAACCTTGTACCCTAAAAAGATGATAGAATAAAGAGCAATCAATGGAGTCAACATACTCAAAGCGTGTGTGCTGCTGCATACAGTAGGTATACACGTATCTAGAAGGCATATTGTAATATTTGGGGAAGTGTCCTTGAGATACCTCCCAAATGAATAAGAAGTGAGAAAGTAGTATGAATATGAGCCAGAAGTTAGCCGGTTCCGTCTGTATAATTACCGGGGCTAGTGCCGGTATTGGCAAAGCATGTGCGCTCGCACTTGCGAATGAAGGAGCACATCTTGTCCTGACTGCACGGCGAGAGCAGAGACTCGATGATGTGATAAAGACAATTCACTCCTCTGGTGGCCGAGCGGTAGCAGTTATTGGCGATGCCCGTGAGGAAGAGACGGCACAGCGCACCGTTGCGGTTGCCAAAGAGCAATTCGGCACAGTGAATATCTTAATCAACAATGTTGGTGTTGGAAACTACAAGCCACTCACCGACACCTCTGCTCAAGACTATGACGAGATGATGGATAGCAATGTTCGCTCCACCTTCCTATTTACCCGCCACATCGTACCTTTGATGATAGAGCAAAAGTCAGGCACTATTCTTATAATCTCGTCAATGGCAGGCATTTATGGTTTTGCAGGTGAAGCGGTATACTGCGCCACCAAGTTTGCACAGGTTGGGTTTGCACAAGCATTGGACAAAGAACTGCGTCCACATGGAATAAAGGTTGGCGTGATTTGCCCTGGCGGAGTCAAGACGGAATTTGCACTTGGCAAGGGACGAACAGAAGAGAGTGTTGCAGAGTCGGGAATGCTCGATCCTGAGGATGTAGCTGGTACAGTCTTGCTCGCCTGTACACAGTCTTCCCGTTCACGTATCATTGAGATTCAAATGCGTACTATGGACGAGCCGCTCGCTTAAGCAAGATCACGGAATGTAAAGAGAGGGCATTCCCTTGCGGATGCCCTGGCCTCTCCTGTTCCCTTTGCAAAAAAATGAATTGTGCCCCCATTAAGGCTTATCTCCCTGTCATGCCACGTCGAATGTATGCTTACTTATATCGTTTGTAAAAACTCTATGCGTCCTCGCATTTGTATGGCCGCAATGAGCAAGGTAATAATCACACAAAGCCCCCCACTCAGTGCTAATGTCATCTGAGCACCGATATTCTGGGCAACCCAGCCAGCTAGCAGATTGCCGAAAGGTGCTAACCCGAAGGTAATCATTATTCTAACGCTCAAGACACGCCCACGCATCTCTTCTGGCGTCATCAACTGAATTGCAGTATTGGTTAGGGCAAGTGGCAAAACTGTGCATACACCGAGCACTGTTAATATAGGAAGTGCAACGCGTACATCATGGGCAAAGGCAAGGCAAGCACTCCCGCCAATAGCACAAAGTAGAATCATGAGACGTAGCGTACGCTGTATATGTTGACTTACGAGTAAGAAGAGCAGTGCTCCAATAAAAGCTCCACCACCAGCCATTGCATTCATCATCCCTAATCCTTGAGCACCAACACGAAAGATATCAGCTGCGAAGAGTGGTAAGAGTGTCGCGAACGGGAACCCAAGGAACGCGAGCAAAAATTGCAGTAGTAAGGCAAGTTGGAGTGCTAGATGCTGCCGCACATACCGAAAACCTTCGCCAAGCCCTTTCCAAACGCTTTGCCGTTCTGCTGTGTACTGCCCATGTGTTGTACGTATGAACAACAGAGGAAGTAGCACCGCTACGTAACTGATGCTATTGAGATAGTACGATCCTGCAATGCCCAGAACGCCAAGAGAGATTCCACCAAGGGCGGGACCGATGACGCGCGAGAGGTTGAATTGCATAAAATCTAAGGCAACGCCCTGCTTTAACTCTTCAGGTATACGGAAGTTTTTTTGAACTAATGGATGAAGTGAGGATAAAAGTGTATTTGAACGAGATTTTAATGATATAGGTAACGCCATATTAGAAATGGTTCCTTGCTACATTCATACTATATCAAGGAAGAAGACCTTATGAGTAGTCTATTCATGCACCGTTGTATGAAGAACCAGAGACATGGATGAAAGAAAAAGGCGCGAGAGACAACATTGTCTTCGCTCCTATCATGATAAAAAACACGTGTTTTACTAGCCCTTGCATTTTTCTCAACAAAAAACACACCTTCGGACAAATTCATAGAAAAGAGTTATTGTGAGAGAAAACTGCACTCTGGGAAGAGAGGGCAAGAAATAACACCTCTTTAGTATAGCCCATCTTCCATTTGACCATGAAATAATACGACGGTCCTGGCACCTGGGGACTACTCAATAGGCAAGTGGAAGCCACAATAGAGGAAGAGTTTAAGAATGCAACTAGCCTTTCACTGCATCCTTTTGATTACAAGACGTACAGGCAGCTTGCAGGTTATCAAGGGTATTTCGGCTGTATCTCCAAAAAGCCAGTATAATATGATCTACCTGTGTAGCATTGATGGTACAGATACCTTTCTGCTGTATCTTACATATCCGTTCATCTCGAAACATAATATATTGCCATGGTGTTTTAAAACTTGTAGTCCGTACATAAGCTGTGTATGGATTATATATTGCAAATCGTTTAACAAGGGTATACGATTGAGGAGGTGTTACAGCAATCACATAATAGATAAGCCACTTCTTCAGGAATAGCAGAAGATAAGAGGCATTGATAAAGACAATACCAAGGAATACAAGTTCTCGTTTGATTTCACGCTTTGCGGAGACATTGTAGCAAATGAGGTTAATGGCTTGGTGTTCTAGGCTAATAGAGGTTACGAAAATTCGCTATCTATTGTATATTTTCTCGTATCAGTTTATATCTTTATTCCATCGTTGTTACTACTACCTTTTCTTGCCGTTCTTAAAAACATGATCTATTTTTTCTGATAAAGATGTATTTCATCTAGCCCTGCATTAAAGAGAGGAAAAACATTTAATGTCACAACAGTACCCAGGATCACAACCGCCGCAACAGCCCAACGGACAACCACAATGGGGTCAACAACCGCCGCAACCCTATGGACAGCCTCCATGGAACCAACAGCAACCTATGTATCAACCGCAGCAACCAATGATGCCACCATCTGCACCAAAGAAGAAGTCAGGAGCATTGAAATGGGTACTTATTACACTTGGAGTCGTTCTATTGCTTGGTATCGGTGCTTGTGCGATTATCAGCAATGCTGTCAATTCAGCGGTCAAGCAGACCACAACTGGAACGATTTCCACTAGCAGTACTCCTGGTAACACCTCCTCCTCTCCCGCAAAAATCGGTAAACTTGGGGACACCATCACTGTGGATAGTGTCAGTTGTACTTTCGCCACTGTAAAGACACTGGCTGCTGACGATTTTGTCAAGTCTAAAGCTGGCAACCAATTCATCGTCGTACATGTGAAGATCCACAACGGCAATACACAGCAGGCAACATACAATCCATTCGATTTTCATGCTAAGAGTGGTGCAGGAAATATTACCAATGAAGAAGTAGCTCCTAGCACCTACACCGCTAATGATACACTAAACTCTGGGCAACTCGATCCAGGTGGAACAGTAGAGGGTGATATTGTCTTTCAAGTGCCAGTTGGTGACCATAATGCAGAGTTAACGTGGCAACCCAATTTCTTTGGTAACTCGACACAAAATGCGTGGAAGTTGGGACTCTAGACAACCACTAGAAGCTCGATGGTGTTAAGAAGGGACAGTGCTTAAGCTGTCTTTTCTTTTTTTGTCTCCGTTACCATAAAACCTTCCATCTCCTTTTGTTGCTCTTCTCGCCTTTTCTTATGCCAATAACACGTCCATGTGAGAGAAAGGACTGAACAATTGTCAGTCATATGTATCCATTGTTCTTCTGCCATTTAGTTATTCATATTTTAGGTATTTCTCCCCCTTCTTTACTGGGTTTGATAAGTCTAAAATAGGGGATTGACTTGCATTTGAGCTACCAATGTTCATTTGAAGCTGAGATTTTATAGCATGGGTCTTCATTACCGCTACAACTCGCTCTTCAAGCTCTTTGCTATACATGTTGTACCAAGTAGCACATATAGCCATCCGTACATTATTGTAACAATTTGCATAGAAATCAGTGCTATTTCGTCCTTCACGTTCTATGATAGCGAATAGCCCAGATTTTGTGTTAAGCATGTCTGTTATTTTTAAAAATGTGTTTTTGATCTCAGATGGATAGAGAGTGATATGTAATAAGTCACTAATTATTCTACCTCCACCTACATATAATGGAAGTTCTTCCTGTTTAGCAAGATGAGCAGTGAGACTGGTATCTGTTCCTTGGTGCATAAAGATATTTACCTCTTGTTCTAATGAGAATACTATTCACCTGCGCTTACTAATCGTCAAAAAGCAGAACTTTATGTCTTCTGCTCTTAATACTTGAACCAGTGAACATATCAAGCGTATTTCCTCCCATATTCTTCCAAGCACAATCCGTGCCACAACGTTGTCTACGTGTAATTTCCGTTGCAGAAGCAAAAAGAGTGGAAGGTTGCTGAAAAAATATGCATTCCTCTTTGTGGTAACATATAAGTACTATTCCTTCCTGGGACAAAAGAGCTTTGCAGAAGAATGAGAGATAAGCCACCCACTATCTACTTAATTTTACCTCAAATACTTTCGAGGTTTGAAGATAGTATAGTAGTCTAAATGTGCTTGCTTGCCTCTACTTGCAGAAAGGGTTTCTACTATATGCTACAAAAGGCCAATGTGCGTAAAATGCTTGTCAATGGCGATCAATGGGCTGCATGGCAAGGATACCACTTTCCTATTAGCGATGAGTATGTCTCCGTCTGGACGCCCATTGGGACTCAAATGCATTGGAAACCCGGTACATGGCTCTCCCACAAACATCAGATTACGTATTTCTGGTCCGACGAATGGTACACAATCCACATTGGATATCATCCTGATGGCTCCTTCGCCAGTGGTTATTGCGATGTGGTGCTTCCAACACCTGCCTATAGTGTTACCTCGCCCGAACTTATCTATATTGACCTGTATATCGATGCTGTGGTACGCGAAGATGGTAGTGTCTACACTAAAGATCAAGAGGTGTTTGATCGCGCCGCTCTGCGCTATCCTGTTGTTGAGCAGTCGCGCCAAAAGTCCTTCGAGGTGCTTGACTGGCTAGAAGCTCATGCCAAAACCTGGACTGGCCCCTTCTCTGTCATTCCCAAACAACTTCCCCGTACAGACTTTGAGTCGTTAAGCGTCGAGCAGATACGTGAGATTATGTATGCTTCCTGAAGCCCTACGCCAGGCACTTTTACAGCATGGTTTTACCGAGCTTGATGAAATATCATTACGGCAAGCGTTAGAGCAACGCACCGAAACCTACACTCTGATAAAACTTGCCCCCTGGCCCGCTCGTCGCTCGCTGGAAGTGCCAGTATCGCCTCATGATGGGTGATGCAATGCATGATGCACAAAGTGTTGCTGAAGCTTACGCACTTGCACTCCTCTCTCTACTCTAAAATATGCCCTGTCTATCAGAGGTGTTTGTTCATCTGCTAGCAACCATCCGATTAGTACATATAGTGTCTTCCATCCCGAACTTTTTTCGCTGATGTTCCCATTTGACATCTTGAGACGTTAAACATAGTATAATGGAGAAAGTACGGATGCTTGCTTATATACATTCATGCTCCATATTGAAAACTACTGTCTTTATTATGAAAGGAATATATTCATATGTTGCGCACAATGTGCAAAGGGAAAATTCACCGCGCTACTGTCACACAGGCCAACCTTAACTATATTGGTAGCATCACTATTGATCAGGACCTCCTGGATGCCGCGGGCATTTATCCTTATGAGAAGGTACAAGTAGTCAATGTAAACAGTGGCTCACGCCTGGAAACATATACTATCGCTGGCGCACGTGGGTCTGGTGTCATCTGTCTCAATGGAGCGGCTGCTCGTTTGAACGCCGAGGGCGATATCGTTATTATCATGAGTTATGGCCTGTTTAACGAAGAGGAAGTTCGCGCTCTCGTACCACACGTTCTTTTTGTTGACGAAAACAACGCTATTACCGAGAAAAAAGATGTTCCTTTGATCGAAATGTTACCGGAACTCCCAGTCTCAGAATTTGGCGAAGTCGAGATGATGTACTCCTAAGCTTCGCAGCAATCTTTCATTTGACCACTTTGGTCGAATGAAGTTTTGCTTCTCCTCTCCCTATCAAACGTTTGGTAGTCTCTTCTCTCCACAGTTTCACAAATTCAACCTCTTTCCCTATTTTTATCTCTTCTCTCTTCACCCGGTCTATATGTTACTATTCATTCAATAGAAAATAGCACTATCTGGGAGGAAATTGTTATAAACAGGCGCAGCAAAATAGAGAAGCTCATAAAGCCGATAAAACCACCGAATATACCAAAGCAGGGGCTTGAAAAAGGTCTGGCTGATAAAGCTATCCAGGATGATGCACAATACACGCAGCTTGCGCTCTCGTTTGGCGATTTCACGGAGCAAGCGGCGCAACATGTCTCCTTTGACCAAATTCTTTTTCAGAATGTCATCTTGAGTAAGACGCGCTTCAAAAAAGTGCAGATACTCGATAGCCGCTTTGGAGTGTGTGATCTGGCGAATGCTGAATGGTCTGAGGCGACGCTTGCTCGCGTCGAACTGCTTGGATGCCACTTGACCGGATTTCAGAGCGGTGAGGGATTATTTCAGGATGTGCTCTTTAAGGAATGTCGTTGTAGCTTCGCACAGTTCGCGCTCGCAAAATTTCAGGTTGTTCGCTTTGAAGAGTGTGATTTGAGCGAGGCAAACTTTTTTGAGGCAGACCTTTCCGGCGTCACATTTTTGAATTGTGACCTGCGGCAGGCCGATTTCTCTAAAGCAAAACTCGTTGGTGCGGACATGCGAGGCTCAAAAATCGACGGTCTGCGCGTGGGTCCGAGCGAACTCAAAGGTGCGACGATTGATCCTACGCAGGCGGTTGCCTTTGTACGTGGTATGGGCATAAAGGTGGATGGTTTGTAGCGAATTAACAATAGCCCGTATGGTACAATATACCTATGCGTATAACCTCATTACAAACACAAGCAACCGACCATGAGCGTGTCAGCATCTTTGTTGACGACCACTTTTTGTTGGGCGCCAATGCGTTGATTGTGCTGCAACTGGGCCTACGTGTTGGACAAACGCTTTCAGCAGAGCAACTTGTCCAGTTGCGTAGCGAAGAGGCACTCCAACAAGCGGTTGACCGCGCGCTGAATTACCTATCTTTTCGTCCACGCAGCCGTGAAGAGGTACGTCGCTACCTCAAGCGCAAAGAGACACCACCCGAACTGATCGACACGGTACTTACACGACTGGATAAGCTGGATTTTGTGAATGACCGCGCCTTCGCTTCATTTTGGATAGAGTCACGCGAACACTTCAATCCGCGCGGCTCCAATGTGCTCAAGAATGAGTTGCGTATGAAGGGCGTTGATCGAGACGTTGTTGATGAGTTAGTGAGCGACGAGCAAGATGAGGAACGCGCACTGATCGCGGGACGTAAAAAAGCATTCTCGCTTCTGCGGCTCCCCGACATGGATTACAAAACCTTTCGCACGCGGCTTGGTGCCTTTTTGCAACGGCGTGGCTTTGGCTTTAGCGTGACGACTCATACCGTTAAGGCATTATGGGAAGAACTCAAAGAGGAAGAGGAGTAGCATGACCACACCAAACGTACCAATAACCACCCCACAGACCGCACCTTACGGTTCCTGGCAATCTCCAATTACCCCTGACCTGATTACCTCTGCTTCAATTCGTCTTGGCATGGTCGCGCTTGACGGACAGGATATCTATTGGATTGAGGGCCGCCCAGCAGAGGGTGGACGCAACGTCATTGTGCGTCGCACAGAGGAAGGTACGACCACCGATATTCTTCCTTCCTCCTTCAATGCACGTACAAGTGTTCATGAATACGGCGGTGGTGATTATGTTGTAAGAAATGGTACAGTTTATTTCTCAAATTTTTCTGATCAACGCATCTATCGTGTGACTGCCAATACTGCTCCTGAACCCATAACGCCCGAAGCGAGCATGTACTATGCGGATTATATTGTCGATCAGCGTCGTAACCGTTTAATCTGTGTTCGTGAAGACCATACCGATCCAAAGCATGAACCTGTGAATATGCTGGTAAGTGTCTCGCTCGACGGGAGTGGACGTGTGGAAGAGTTAGTATCGGGCAACGATTTTTACGCTACTCCGCGCTTGAGTCCCGATGAGGCACAACTGGCATGGCTCACCTGGAAGCATCCGAACATGCCGTGGGATGGGACAGAATTGTGGCTCGGCGATATCGTCGATGGACAAATCGTGAGTGCGAAACGTGTCGCAGGAGGTCCACGCGAGTCTATTTTTCAACCTGCATGGTCGCCTGATGGCATTCTACACTTTGTGTCAGATCGTAGTGGATGGTGGAATCTGTATCGTCTACAAGATGGAGCGTACCAACCTCTCTGTCCCAAAGAGGCGGAATTTGGCGTGCCGCAATGGGTATTTGGCCTGTCCACCTATGGTTTTGTGACTCCTGAACGCATCATATGCCTGTATAAACAGCATGGAAATGACCACCTTGTGAGCCTTGATACAACGAGCGGCACACTAACACCTTTTCATTTGCCTTATACCGTTATGAGCGGAGTGCATGTCACAATCAATCATATTGTGTTTATAGCGGCTGCATCAGATATACCAGAAGCTATTGTGCAGCTTGACCTGGATACTTCCAACATTACGGTCATAAGAAGCTCTAGCACAATAACGCTGAATTCGGCGTACTTCTCAATGCCACACGCGATTGAGTTTCCGACTGATCATGAAAAAACAGCGTTTGCATTCTTTTATCCGCCGCGCAACCCTGAGTATGTCGCGCCCTCTAACGAATTGCCGCCACTACTGGTGATGAGTCATGGTGGTCCAACAAGTGCGACAACGAGTAAGTTTGACCTCAAAATCCAATTCTGGACAAGTAGAGGTTTTGCGGTACTCGATGTAAACTATGGTGGAAGCACAGGCTATGGCCGGGAGTATCGTGAACGGCTCAATGGTCAATGGGGCATGGTCGACGTGGATGATTGTATCAATGGCGCGAAGTACCTTGTCGAGCGTGGTGATGTCGACGGAAATCGGCTTGCCATCACTGGTGGGAGCGCGGGCGGCTATACTACCTTGTGCGCTCTTACATTTCGTGATGCCTTCAAGGCGGGAGCCAGTCACTATGGCATTGGCGATATCGAGTCGCTACTTGCTGACGGTCACAAGTTCGAGTCGCACTATGATAGTACGCTCATCGGTCCCTATCCCGAAGGCCGAGAACTCTATCACCAGCGTTCGCCTATCTACTACACCGAGCAACTATCGGCTCCCGTGATTTTCTTCCAGGGGTCAGAGGATAAGGTGGTGACGCCCAACCAGGCCGAAAGCATGGTGGCGGCGTTACGGGCAAAGAAGGTGCCGGTGGCGTACATTCTTTTTGAGGGTGAGGGTCATGGCTTCCGTCGCGCCGAAAATATCAAACGCGCTTTTGAAGCCGAACTCTACTTTTATTCAAGAGTGCTTGGCTTTGAACTTGCAGACAAGGGTGAGCCTGTTGTCATAGAAAACATGTAGGGATGGGGATGGGATACGGCAATGGCAAGTATTCCCACACTCTTTTAGGAAACATGCATATGGCACACGACCCCAGACAAACTATTATCGATTTTTTATGTACGCCTGCAAGTACACCTGATAGCCCTCTCTCGATAGATAGCGATACGAAGCCACGTAGAGGTACTTTGCGTACAAGTGGTGGTATGGGTGCTCTTGCCTCGACAATACACTTCCTTAAAGAGCGCAGGGTACCACTTCACTATGCAGCACTGCTTGACTTTGTAGATGTGGAGGGGCAGATGTGGGAATTTGCCTGTTTTGTTGTGCAAGAGGGGCAACGTAACTGGGTTTTTAAGAGTGGTGGTTCTGTGAGCACAAAAAATGTTGAACCGCAGTCACACGTAAAGCTTGCGGGTGGTTGGGCTGAAGGCGGTTTCTATGCAGGGGGACGTGTCAACACTAATGGCACTGAGATTGTGCGTGCATGTATTATCTCTGCCAACAACCTCATGTTTGAGGACACGGTAGATGATGGACGCGTCCTGTTCGTAACTGATAGAGAAGACATATTCGCGCCTGTGCGTGTACTTCTATATAACAATTCAGGCGAATTGGTGAATAGTCATATTGTGTTTGGTTGATAAAGACAAAAAGGGAAGGGTATGCAGAATGTTCTGCATACCCTTCCCTTTTTGTCTTCTGTAAAGACTGCAAAGACTACATCATGCCGCCCATGCCGCCCATGCCACCCATACCGGCAGGCATGGCGGGAGCTGCACTCGCCTCTTCTGGGGCATCGGTGATGAGCGTATCGGTTGTGAGAACCATGCCAGCGATGCTGGAAGCGTTCTGCAATGCTGAACGTGTCACCTTTACAGGATCGACGATACCAGCCTCGAACATGTCGACATACTCACCGGTCAATGCATTGAAGCCAACACCGTTTTTGCTGTTGCGTACCTGGGCAACTGTCACACCACCGTCACGCCCTGCGTTGAATGCAATCTGGCGTAGTGGCTCCTCTAATGCGCGACGCAGGATGTTGACACCCGTGGTCTCTTCACCGGGAGCAACGTGAACATTGTCAAGTGCTGAGATAGCTGCAACCAGCACAGAGCCGCCGCCGGCGACAATACCCTCTTCAATGGCTGCGCGTGTGGCGGAGAGTGCATCCTCTACGCGATGCTTCTTCTCTTTCATCTCGACTTCGGTTGCGGCACCAACCTTGATCACTGCAACGCCGCCTGCGAGCTTTGCCAAACGCTCCTGGAGTTTCTCGCGGTCATAGTCGCTGGTGGTCTCGTTGATCTGTGCGCGAATTTGACGCACACGACCCTGAATGTCCTGCTCTGTGCCAGAACCCTCGACGATGGTAGTGTTGTCCTTGTTTGCGGTAACGGTACGAGCATTACCGAGGTCTTGCAATGTAGTGCTCTCAAGCTTGAGGCCCCTCTTCTCGGTAATGACGGTTGCTCCGGTCAGAACGGCAATATCTTCAAGCATGGCCTCGCGGCGATCACCAAAACCCGGTGCCTTGATCGCGAGTACATTGAAGGCGCCACGCAGCTTGTTGACTACGAGAGTTGCCAATGCCTCACCATCAACGTCTTCCGCGATGATGACAAAGTTTTTGTTGCCAGCCTGTAACACACGCTCAAGCACTGGCAGAATGTCGGCTACTGCACTAATCTTCTTGTCGGTGATGAGGATGAAAGGATTGGACAGTTCGGCTTCTGTGTTCTCCTGGTTTGTCGCCATGTAGGGTGAGATGAAGCCACGATCAAACTGCATGCCCTCGGTGTACTCTTTCTCCATGGCGATACTGCGACCTTCTTCAACCGTAATCACGCCATCCTTGCCGACCTTCTCCATGACCTCGGCAATCAGTTCGCCAATTTCGGGGTCTGCTGCGGAGATAGAGGCCACCTGTGCGATCTGCTCACGAGTCTCGACGGGCTTGCTCATCGACTTGATCTCTTCGATAACAGCCTCGACACCGGCCTCAAGGCCACGACGTAGAATCATTGGGTTTGCGCCTGCAGCAAGATTCTTCAAGCCCTCGGTAACGATAGCCTGAGCTAGTACTGTTGCTGTGGTTGTGCCGTCACCAGCAACGTCGTTGGTCTTGGTCGCAACTTCTTTCAAGAGTTGCGCACCCATGTTCTCAAATGCATCGGGCAGATCAATGTCACGTGCGATGGTCACACCATCATTCGTAATGGTTGGCGCACCGAACTTCTTGTCCAGTACGACATTACGGCCCTTTGGTCCAAGTGTGACCTTAACCGCCTCTGCAAGCGCGTCGATACCCTTCTTGAGAGAGTGCCGCGCTTCGTCATTGAATTGCAATCGTTTTGCCACGATATGTTCTCCTCTTACTAGTTACATTTGCATAGGCATGCCGTTATTCGACAATGCCCATAATATCGCTTTCACGGAGAATGAGATACTCTTCTCCGTCAATTTTGACTTCGGTTCCCGCGTATTTTGCGAACAGCACATGCTGTCCCGCCTGTACCTCAAGTGTGCTACGCTTGCCGTTATCCAGAACTTTGCCAGGACCCACGGCCAGCACCTCGCCCTCCTGGGGCTTCTCTTTGGCGGTATCAGGTAGCATGATGCCGCTCTTCGTCACGGTCTCGCGTTCCACTGCCTTAACGACCAAACGGTCGCCGAGTGGTTGGAGCTTTGTGCTCACTGTAGACATACGATATTCCTCCCTGTCTATGACGTTGTATCTTCAAGAAGGTAGACAGACCAACCTCGTGATAAATATTTAGCACTCTCATCACGTGAGTGCGAACAATCCTTATAATACACCAAAGCGTGTTAGTGTGCAAGGGGAAATATGAAAAAAAGTATAGAAAATGTGAGCTTGTTCACTTTCAATCTTTATTTACAGATGTTATACTGCATATGAGGCAGAGCATTTCTTTTTGTATCATAACACTCGTGGAAACCGAGTAGCAGCATAGTCTTTTTATGTATGTATATGATTTACGTCTACTATATGTAGGGGTGAGTAATCAAAGCTCTATTGCACCCTCATTACTGCGATACTCCTAAATGGCAAATATATGAAAGAACAACACGACCCCTTAAAAGAACAACATGCTTTTGGTAGTAACGGGCGGCTGGGAAGTCAAGGACAATCACAAGGCCAGCACGTCTTCGGCAACTATGATTTGGTGCGTCGTATCGACGAGGGAGGGATGGGCGAGGTCTATCTTGCACGCCAGCGCACAGCATTTGACCGTGAGGTCGCAGTAAAAATCATCCGTACCGATTTGATGCACGATGTAACCGTTCGTCAACGCTTTTTGCGAGAGGCAGAGGTAAACGCACATCTAAAACATGAACACATTCTGCCCCTCGTCGAATTCGGTGAGGACCAGGGACGACTCTTCCTCGTTACTCCCTACATCGATGGTGGCACGCTTGCACAGCATGTACAAAGTGGTCCAATGGCATTAACAGAGGTACATCAACTGTTTTCTGCTCTAGTGCGCGCGGTGTCTTACATTCATAAGCGTGGAGTTGTGCATCGTGATTTGAAACCAAGTAATGTTTTGCTCGATCAGGATGAGGGAGGTGAACAGGTTTATGTACGCCTCATCGACTTTGGAATTGCCTCGATTCAAGGTACAGCGGTGGCAAGTCCAGAGCTAACACAATCGGGTCAAGAGGTTGGTACTATCGAATATATGGCGCCGGAGCGGCTCGATGGTATCGCGGCACCTAGCAATGACATTTACTCATTGGGTGTCATCCTCTACCAGATGCTCACAGGACATCTACCTGATGAAGGGGAACCTGTGTCCTTGCCCTCACCAATGGAATACGTCATTAAGCACTGCACCGCTCCTATACCAAGTGGGCGTTTTGCCACTGCCGACGAACTTTTACGCGTATTTGAGCAAGCGTATCAAGCCGTCATCACACCTACATCCACACCAACACCAATAGTAAAGTCGGACCAGCACGATGGAACACCGCGACGCGTCCCAACTGCTCGCCCCACGGTGAATATCACTCAAGGGCATGCAGGAGGCGATGCACCGCTCCACTCGAATAGTACATTCAAGAGTGAGGACTATAACGCACCAACTACCTTTATCGATCCTACTAAGTTCTCAGAGCGTCAGAGGCAAACTGGAGCTGTAGCTTCTATTACTGGTGTAGTTCCAGGTAAGCCAGTGTATATGCGTAGGAGACGCAAGAAGGGATCAATCTTCGCGTTTATCTCATTTGCTAGTGTAGCTATTCTCGTTGTCATGGGCTTGCTAGGATACTATACCTTTATTGGAGCAATTACCGCGACTGTTACTGTTAGCCCACAGGTGCATGCATTGACGAAGTTATTTGCCATAACCGCGAAACCAACACTACACACTACTGACGTTGGTACCGTATCGGTACCCGCCTACGTATTGAATAGCAGTAAAACGGGGAGTCAACAGGGCAATACAACGGGAAAGCAGTGCATTCTAGGTATCTTTGACTGTAAGCAGGTGGTGTCGTTCGCGGACGTTGATCCACTTGCAGTACAATTACGCCAAACGCTGCGAACAGAGGTGCAGCAGGACCTCATGCAACAAGCGCAGGCGAGTGCTGTTACAACGATTGGTGCGGTCAACTATGTTGATGGCGCACCCATACCAACGCCAGATATTGGTGGAGTCAGTGACACCGTGACGGTAACAATGAAAGAGCAAGGGGCAGTCGAGTATATTAAGGGAACGGAGGTGCAGAGCCTTGCACGTATTCTGCTGACACAACAAGCACGGCAGCAATTCGGTACTGGCTATGTGCTCCTCGACTCCTCGACGCAAATTGGGCAACCTGTCATCCAGAATGTAGATACGAACGGCGTGGTTACGATGCAAATTGCTGTTGGCGGTGTTGTACAATATCAAATATCATCTACACAAATTCAGGATATCCAAACGCATATCAAGGGTACAAAACAGAAGGATGCTCAAATGTTCTTGATGCAGCAGCCAGGAATTGTTGCTAGCAGTGTTGCTGTTCACGTCACCTATGGCGACACACTTCCCGGCGATACACACCAGATCAAGGTTATACCGATCACGCCCTCGAACATTCCAGATGTACAGTTGCCACCTACAAAAGTAAGTGCAACACCAACACAATGAAATTGCAATGAATAGCAAATTGTTTGTCATAACATTACATTTATATGGTTATATATAGTATACTCTTATCAGAGGTTTAACGATTTGCCTTCAACTCAACCTGCCTGGTGCTAAAAGACTGTATTGTTACGTGAAGGGGTAAGACCGGAGAAGTTGCTCATGATTGGTGTCCTCTGCCCAAATTGTAAAAAAATATTGCCCGCGTCCGCGCACTATTGCGCTCATTGTGGTGAAGTAATAGTATCACCGGAGCACGCTTTTGCCGCTGTATCGCAAGGCTCACAACGTAACGTGCCTTCTTCACGGCCATTACCACAAATATTTTCCTGGGAGGGGGAGCAGTATCCTGCACTCGACGAATTTGACGAGAGCTTGTATGAGGAGCCTACGCACCATTCGACGTGGCATAAAGAGTTAGCCGTTCCCACATCGCAAGTAGATGTTCCACTTTCGCCGCGGCCCTCACAATCAAGACATATTATGTTTACGCGGTTGCCAACACGCGGGCAACCACATCGGGGTATTATTCCTCCTTTGCTTTTATTTTGGGCAAGTGTTGTCACTGTTATTGTGCTACTGCTCGGTGGTATCTTCGGTGTCTTCGTCACTTTTGGGCGAGAACTTTTTCCCCCCACGGCTGGCTTACATGTGCCAACGTTAGAAGTCTCGTCAAGTAGTGTTGCGATTGGCGCAACGTTGACATTGCGCGGTAGCAACTTCACTCGACATGGGCACGTTGGCTTAACGCGTGACGTGATGCTCCCTATGGTTGATACGGGTGGGGCCTCTATCATTCAAGCGGATGGTAAAGGGACTTTTACCGATACAGTAGTGGTTACCTCTGATTGGCAAACTGGCATGCATGTGCTTAACGCGGAAGATGCGGTTCTCCATAAAATTGCACGCTTCTCGCTGCTTGTAACGGGACGCAATACGTCACTGCGACCTGCACACCTTAACGTTTCAGCCCCAACGCTTGATCTTGGGACGGGTGATGCTGCGACAAATTCTATACAGACGCTTACACTGAGTAATCTGGGTGGTGGACAAATCATATGGCGCAGTAGCACAGATCAACCATGGCTATTAATTACGCCCAAGCAAGGAACATTCACAAGTGGGGCAAAGACACAGATTACGGTTGCAGGGGATCGTTCTTCTCTAAAAACAGGCGCATATAGGGCACATCTACATATCTTCTCTAATGCAGGTGATAGCCAGATAAATGTGAAGATGCAGGTCGTGCCGCTCAATCCAGGACATGGCCCTGTTCTTGGAGTAAATCCTGCGGTACTTTCCTTTACCGCGACAGATGGTGGTACGAAACCGCAAGCTCAGACAATCACGATAAGCAACCCCGGTGTGCGGCCATTACAATGGCGTGCCACTACAAATGCCGCGTGGCTGTCTATCTCGCCTACTACTGGCAACGTACAAAACACTTCGCCTGCTGGGGGTGTCTCCATCTCTTCAACGGGACAAAGTTCTACGCAGAATGTCAGCGTTAGCATCGACACAAGCACATTGTTGCCAGGTACCTATAGCGGTATGATTACCTTTAGTGGTCAAGGGACAGAACAAGTTAAAGACAGCCCGCAAAATGTCGTCGTTACCATCACGATTAACCCACAGTGTGGACTGCAAGTTTCATCATCGCTTATTACCTTTGCAGGTGCTCACGGGCAACCTTCCCCTCCTAGTAAGAGTATCAGTGTTGGTGTTTCGCCAGGATGTACGTCGCCGATGCAGTGGAGTGCGACGACTACCGCACAATGGCTTGTCCTTAGCACAAGTAGTGGTACGACTCCGGCGTCTCCGTCGATAGGTGTCAATAGTGCTGGTTTAGCTTCTGGCACCTATAGTGGATCGATTATCTTCACAACCTCGACAGGTACAATAACCATTCCGGTGACGTTCACGTTGGGACCACCCACTGCACCGGTTATGAGTGTGGCAGCCACCGCACTTGCGTATAGTGGTATTGTTGGTCAAGCCAGCCCTGCATCACAGAGTGTTCTTGTCACGAATACTGCCAGTGGCACCCTTAATTGGCAAGCGACGTTTGCTACTACTGATAGCTATAACTGGCTCAACGTTGCGCCAACAAGCGGAAGTCTTACCTCACAGCAATCAGCTACGTTGACTGTTACGGCAGCGCAATTGAACACGCTCGTTCCAGGTACCTATAATGGTACAGTCACAATCACAGGAACAGATGGAGCTGGGCATACAGTCCCTGGAAGTCCACAAGTTATTCCAGTGAGTTTTGTAGTTCAGGCTGCGTGTACGATGACGGCAGGACCAGCCGCGCTTGCCTTTACAGGAGTCGCTGGTCAGACTGCGCCTGCGCCACAGTTCATCACCATCACCGCAAGTGGTACTTGTACACACACTGTTGAGTGGACGGCCACACCTGCCGCAAACGCGAACTGGCTGCAACCCTCACCTGTGTCAGGCATTGTCACACCTTCGGTAGCAGGAAAGAGCAGCATCGGAGTGGTACTTGCTAACCTTGCAGCAGGCAATTATCCGTCCTCATTGACAATTACGGCAAGCGATAGTGTTACACATCAAGCTATAGGTACACCCGTTGTGATACGCGTTGCGCTAACTGTACAATCATCCTGTGCAGTGCAAACACTTTCAGCATCAACAGAAACCTTTACCACCGAGGCGGGACAAAACCCAGCCGCGCAAACATTCTCACTAACTGTAAGTGGAGTTTGTACAAACTCTGTTACAGTCACACCTACTGTGACTTTGGGGAATGGTACAGGATGGCTGACTGTAACTCCTAAAACGGCAACGATTCTTGCAGGTGGTACAACTGCATTCACTACAACTGTACTTGGTACAAAGATGACTGCTGGCTCATACAATGGTTCTATCTCACTTGCCGCCACAAGTGGCGGGGGGGCTATTGTTGGTAGTCCGCAAAATGTTGGCGTTACTGTCAACGTTACCGCGCCTCCTATACTCGCAGCAAGTCCTGGTATGATCGCGACGAATGCAACAGGCGGCGTGACATCTCAGCCAATCGATATCGCTAATACAGGGGGTAATTCCTTAAACTGGACAGCGACGATAGTCAGCGCACCCGCGTTTGTCACTCTTTCACCCGCTTCTGGTACTCTCGCTGCTAATACGGATACAACAACAGGCATCGTAGTAAATGAGGCAACTGTTACTAGTGGCAGTTACACCGCAACGGTTGCTGTATCTGCTATTGATTCTGCAACTGGCAACGCAACAGGTGGAAGTCCAACGATCATCTCGATCACCATTATCGTTGCACCGCCAGCGATGAACGTAAGCGCGACAACATTGACCTTCTCAGCTTCTGTTGGTACTCCTCCTGCTAGTCAAACTATCACAATCACCAATGTAGGTGGGGGCACGCTCACATGGTCAGCAGGTCCACCCAGTGCATCATGGCTAACAGTGAGCCCAACAAGTGGCAGCGATGCGCCGAACATATCCTCGATACTCACGTTCAGCGTCAACACTACAGGACTTGTTGCAGGTACCTCTTATACCGCGACAGTTGTCATCACGCCTTCAACAGGACCAGCCGTGACGGTGACAGTGACGCTTAACATCGCAGCGGCCACGCCTGGCCCAACGCCAACAGCGACTGCAACCGCTGTGCCTAGCCCTAGCCCAACGACAACCGTAACCGCTGTACCTAGTCCTAGCCCAACGACAACCGTAACCACTGTGCCTGGCCCAACGCCAACAGTAGGGTGATGACTTGGTGATACTATATGTAGGGAAGACTCCCACAGTCTTCTTGTGAAGTGGCTTACAATGGAAGGACGGGTTAGCGTATGACGACAAATAATGGACCAGACACAACAGCAGGTTCAAACGCAACGAAGGCGTATCGTAGTCGCATTGGGTTTGTGGCTGACTCCCCCAATTTCCCCGGCGAGTGGAATGCGGTCATTGAGAAAGTGAAGATTGCCGACGAACTGGGTTTCGACTCGGTATGGCTCGGTGAGTCATGGGGTTACGAACTCTTCACGTCGATGGGTGATCTTGTACGGGCGACAAAGCGAATCAAGATTGGAGCAGGCATTGCCAATATTTATTCTCGTACTCCCGGCCTTATCGCTAGCACTGCCGCCACGCTTGACGAGCGTTCAGGCGGACGTATCATTCTCGGCCTCGGTCCATCAGGAGCCAACGTTATCGAGCATTGGCACGGACTCAAATTTGAGAAGCCAGTAAAGCGCACACGAGAGTATGTTGAAATTATCCGCATGATTTTGCGTGGTGAAAAGTTGATCTATAACGGCGAATTTTTTCATCTTGAGCGCGGCTTCACACTTCGCTTTAAGCCGTTCCGAGCTGACCTGCCTATCTATATCGCTGCAATGGGACCTAAAAATGTTGAGCAATCTGGTGAAATCGCGGATGGCATCCTCCCCGTGTATTGGCCCGGCAACAGGTGGGCTGAGCTACGTACACAGCTTGATGCGGGTTCGCAGAAGGCTGGTCGTCCCGCACATAGTGCCGCGATTGCTCCCTATATTACGAGCATTATTTTGTCTGAAAACGTCGATGAGCGCACACGGCAGATGGCGATGATGAAGGCCGCAGAACCGCTTGCTTACTACATTGCCCGTATGGGCGTCTATTATGCTGATATGCTCACACGTCAGGGTTTTGGTGAGGATGTGCAAGCTGTGATTGAGGCCAATAAAAAGGGTTTGAAGAGTGCGGTAGCGGCTGTCAGTCCACGTATGCTTGATGCTACTGCAGTCATAGGTACACCTAAAGAGGTTGTGGCGAAGCTCGATCAATGGGCAACGTCTGGTGTCGATGAACCACTCATGGCGATGCCCAGTGGAAGCATTGATGAGGCGGGAGCACAACTCTCAACTTTCATGGAAGCACTGAAGACACAGTAAGTAACGTGAGTTCTGTTTAAGGGAAGTCGATCAAGCAGCCAGAAGAGCGCGTTCATCGAGATGCAGACCCGGTTTTTTGCCCTGATGGCTGTAGGCAAGGAGCCCAGCGATCAAATGCACCAC